>Ga0210396_10001887_pt1 | contig 21776 bp, 23 predicted proteins | sample IncBWH17OmetaG_FD_155466 | JGI IMG/M metagenome (GOLD analysis project Ga0210396, IMG submission 155466) | Forest soil microbial communities from Barre Woods Harvard Forest LTER site, Petersham, Massachusetts, United States - Inc-BW-H-17-O ... | reverse complement strand
TTCCCTTTCAATCGTGTAGTTGCCTTGGCCCATCGACCCCGACGTGGTGAAGACGCACCGGGCCCGCGATATGTGAGATGAGCGCGAAACGCGCTTGAGAAAGCCCTAGCCTGCGAGCGCCTCAGTGTGACACTGCGATCCGCAGGATCACCCGCGGCTTGCGTCCACGCGCGGCGATCGTTTCAGCAAGAGTCACCAGGTGGTACCCGAGACCATACTTTCTGCGGATCTCACCCCTGAGCCGTTCCACCGTCACCGGATCAGTGACTACCTGCGCGGTGCCCTCGACGGGAGAAACGCCGTCACGCACCTTGCCGAAGCGGCTGCCCGGTGCCAAGAGGACGCGTGGATTGTTGCGAACCCGTTTGACTTTCCAGCTGTCCGCCGGTGTCCAAACGAACAGGTCAGCGCCGTCACGGCCGATCCACATCGGCGTCGCCACGCCCTCTCCACTGCGTTTGAACGTGGTAAGCGAAACGAAACGCTGCTCGCCAAGTGTGGTCGTCGGGTCGATCGTCATCGCTGCTCTGCTCCGTTCATCAAGCCGGAGGTCCGGCGGTCCCGTTTACGGTAGTTGCGGCTCGTGGTCGAAGATTTCAAACACAACGACACGGTCAACGATTGACAACGAAGAATAACGATTCGCGCACCGCACTGGTTTGGCGATACAGCCGATGGAAATGTGGTGCCCGTGAGTGTTGATGTCGGCGACGTGACACACCGTTTGCGCACGCAATGGATGGACAGGCCACCCCAACGCTGTACGCGTGGTCACTGGCTGCTGCCGGGACACATGATCGTCGCGACGATTGCATGTTCCTGCGGCCCCCACATCAGCTGGGAATGCGAATGCGGCGCCGCCACATATGAGCCGGAGTTGATCGAATCGTGCAGCCTGGTAACCGGTCTGCGCCGATCTTGAGCTATTGGGTTATCGCAATCACACCGGCATGAAGCAGCCGGCAAGCGCGCGCTGAGCTGCGCCCGAGGACACCGAGGCACGTCAGCGTCAATGCCTGCCGACGACATGAAAAGCGTTCCAGCGCATGACATCGCGTCTGGAGACCAGCACGGGAGAAAAAATCGTGCATCCCCCCAGGGATAGGAACTCAATTGAAGGGAAGCGCTGCCCTAAAATGCAGGCGCAGGTTTCAGCTCTTCACAAGCTTTTTCCCAGCTTCGTCTATTTTTCACATTTGTACTCCTCGGACCCTTCATAATGACGGCGTCGTCGCCACCAACAAGAAAGGGCATTAAATGTCTTCACGTCGCTGGCTCACCAAGCTGACTATCCCGTTGATCATTGGCGCGGCCTTAACCACTGGCACCGCGATTGCGGCCGCCGACGCCACTGATGATCAATACCTCTCGAAACTGCACAACCTCGGCTTCCAATGGCAGTCTGGGGCTGACTCGGACATGATCTCGATGGGGCACGGAATCTGCTCCGATCGCCTGGCCGGCAAAACGCCAGACGCGATCGCCGCGGACCTCCACGGCCAGTTGAGTTCGAAAGGATACTCGTTCGCCGACCTCACAGGCATGGTCAGTGCCGCGGAATCGACCTACTGCCCGAATTAGTCGATTTTCTTGGCGCCTGCCCATAGTCCCCCAACTAGGCGTGAGCGGCGCGGGCCATAGCCCGCGCCGCTCACATTCGCTATGGGTGCGGCTACGAGGCCGCGCTGATCACAACCTTGCCGTCGCCGGAGCGGTGCATGTACTGCGGGCAGTAGGACTGCACCGAGTCGACGATGAAGAACAAGGAGGTCTGCTGGTCCATACCGTCGTTGCTGCTGACCAGCTGCGCGCTGATGTCGCGCGGCGTCGTGCCCTCACCGAGGGCGGTGCATACGCGGTGGCCGACCTTGATGGCGGCCTGCGGGTTCTCCACGCTGATGCCGTGCTGCTGCAGGCCTTCCAGAAACTGCTGGTCAGTGGCGGTACCGGCGTTGGCCGTGCCGGCGGCGATCAGGGCGGCAAGGCCGAGCGTGCCAGCGGCAACAGCGGTACCGGCGATGGACTTGGTGAATCGAGAGGTGAACATCGTGGTGGCTTCCTTCGTGGGTTGGACTTGCTGATGAGCTAAGAATCTGAGCAAGGCCTTTGTGGATTCTTAAAAGATCCTTTGGACCCAGCGCCCGCGTCGTCGCCGCTGTGAGCGATGGGCGGCAACAATGGGCCCGGCCACCGGCGCCGAGGTCACCAGTGAGAGACCGTCGGCGCGCTCTCCACCCGATTCCTAGCCCTGTGAAGTTCCCCGCTGCGACGCCTCAGCGTTGGCGATCCGAACGGGCGTCCCGTTCAGCCAGGCCACCACGGCCTCCACGGTGTCGGAGTAGAAGGCAGTCAGCATTTCGCGGGTGACGTAGCCCAGGTGGGGAGATAACGTCACATTCGGGAGAAGTCGCAACGGATGATCGGGCGGAAGCGGTTCGACGTCGTAGACGTCGAGCCCGGCTCCGGCGATACGCCTGGCCCTCAGCGCGCTGATAAGAGCGGCCTCATCGACGATCGGGCCCCTAGAGGTGTTGATCAAATAGGCGTGTGGCTTCATCAGGGCCAGCTCGGGTTCAGCGACCAAACCTCTCGTGCGCTCCGAGAGCACCAGGTGGACGGATACCACGTCGGACTCTTCGAACAGTGTCGCTTTCCCGACCCGGCGAGCGCCGGCCGCCGCCGCAGCCTCCTCGGTGAGATTTTGGCTCCACGCAATGACCTCCATGCCAAACACATTCGCGTAGTCGGCCATGCGCTTGCCGATCCTGCCGAGACCGAGAAGTCCGAGGGTTTTGCCGGACAGCGTCATCCCCGTCGTCGTCTGCCACCCGCCGTCACGCATGCGCCGATGCTCCTCGGCCAGATTGCGCACCGTCGCGATCATCAACCCCCACGCGAATTCCGGAGTGGCGTCGCGGACCGCGCTGAATCGGGGATTGGCGAAGTTTGAGTGGGCGACAAGGACGCCGCGCTCGGTGGCGGCGGTCATGTCCAAGTTCGGCAGGCTTTTGCCGACGATGGTGATCAGTTTCAGGTTCGGCAGCCGTTCGATGAGCGTGCGCGGGAGCGCCATTCGCTCGCGCATGGTGCACACCACATCGAACGGCCGCAGTGCGTCCGCGGCCTCCGCCTCGGACAGGTGCCGGTCGAAGACGGTTATTTCGGCTTGAGCCTGCACCGACGACCAGTCGGCAAGGTCGAGGGCCAGGCCGACGTAGTCATCGAGTATCGCCACCAGGGGCATGCGTTTTGCCTACCGCCTGCCGGCAGGTCAGTTTCCAAAGCCTCCGTGTGGAGACCGCACCACTGGGCCCCCGGCAAGGCGATTGGCCGCAAAAGCCGCTCCCTGGTCAACCATGCTCGTGTCGTCTGCGTAGCCGTCGTGCGCGGCGAAATCCAACCCGTCGGAGCAAACCGGATCGTCCGGGGCGCACACCTTGATGGTCTTGGCCTGATAGGTCGGGCCGATGACCAGGGGCGGTTCGCCGAGGAAGTTCATGGCCCGGTCATTTGGGGTGCCGAAAAGAACGACAGCGGCGACGTGGTCCGCCACCTCGGGCGCCAGCGGTTTGGGTACGGTCGCAGGATCGACGCCATCGGGTACCGCCGCTGAAGTGACGAAGCCCATCACGGCCGCACCTTGGGAGTAGCCGCCAAGCACCATCTTGGTCTGGGGGCAGCTTTGCGCCTCGGACACGACATGAGCGCCCGCATCTCTAATGCCGTCGAGGCCCGTGGACCACTCATTGCTGGCGGGGTAGTTGACCGGGTACACCTCGAGCGACTTTGCGCCGACGCGCGGGCGTAGGGAGTCGATGAACGCCTGTCCGGTTGGCCCAACACCGGGAGGCTCACCGGTTCCGCGGGCGAACACCACCTGAACATCGGGGCACGGCTGGGCGGACGCGGATGGGAGACCTGGGGCGGAAGAAACGGCAGCGCCGAAGCCCGACGCCGCGAGGACTGCTGGACCAACAATGCGAATCATGTGACGAGCGATCATGTCGAATATTTTGCCCCTGTCAGCGAGTCTCAAACCTTGATTTTCCACGCGTGTCCGATACTGATTTTCGCAGAGTACAGGCACACCCAAAACTTACAGCTCACCGGCTACGTTCGAGCAGTCGGCGGCGGCCGCAGCGCGCTGGCAGGGCTGTCCCCCCGAGAAGCCCAATGCTATACGGCCACAACGCAGTTCGCGAGCCAGCTGGACCGGTGATGTCTGTCACAAGCGGCTTATCAAGCGCAGGGCGTCCGTTGTTGCCGGAACTTGATGCGGTGCTGCAGCGGACTGGCACCCAAGTACCGGCGAAAGTGGCGGCGCTGCGTGATGCCGTTGGCGAACCCTGCCCGCCGCGCGATCTCGTCGATCGGGAGTTTGCTTTCCTCCAGCAGCCGCTGCGCCAACAGCACCCGCTGCTGGAGCAGCCATCGCATTGCCGATATCCCTGACACACCTCGAAAGCGACGATCGAACGTGCGCCGACTCATCATCGCTTTGCGCGCCAAGTCGCCGACTTCGAGTGGATCGGCGATGTGCTCAACCGCGAACGCCATCACACCTGCGATGTCCTCGCCGGGTTGAGGCAGCGGAATTGCCCCCTCAACAACCTGGGCCTGGGTGCCGTTGCGTCGGGGTGGCATCGCCATCCTTCGCGCGATTGCCGATGAGCCTTTGCGCCCCACAGATGGGCCACCAAATGCAGGCATGCATCCAGCGCAGCTCCCGTCCCCGCGGCAGTCACGATGTCACCGTCGTCGACGAACAGAACTTCGGGGTCAACAGACACGCGCGGATACATTGTCGCCAGCGTCGGAGCGTAGAACCAGTGGGCAGCCGCTCTGCGCCCGTTGAGCAGCCCGGTGGCGGCCAGAACGAAACCACCGAGGCAGAAGCTGACGACAATAGCGCCGTCCGCGTGGGCGGCCCGAATCGCCGCCAGCGCTTTATCAGGTGGTCGTTCGCTAGCCCCGCGCCAGCTGGGCAACACGACGATGGATGCCTCGTCCAGGGCGTCGAGGCCAAACGGCGTGCAATTGATTTGGGGCGAAGAAGACTTCGTGATTCCGGTGGACCATGCATGCTCGGATCGCCCACGCGGCGGTCCCTGGCTCACGCCTAGACATCTTCGAAAACTTCGGGCACCCACCGTTTCGCGACCATCCGGATCGCTTCGTCAAAGTCGTCGAACGGTTCATCGACTCGACTCAACCGGCTGACTACGACCAAGACCTCCTGCATTCGCTGCTGCGGACTGGCATCCGGGAGGCTGCGCTTCTGAGGCGGCCGACGCCGCGCCGCGCGGCGCTTGACGGCTGGGCGCCCGCACTAGGAATGATCCCCGTGCGGCTGAGGCCTATCCGATGAGTCTGGTGTGAGTTTTCTTATCTTGGGATCGGTGTCAGCTTCCGATGGTGTCCAGTTACTGCATGACCACGGCAACCGGGCACGCGAACGCCAGGAACGCGTCGGTGACGACGATCAAGATCACGCAGTTCGCGCTTATCGCCACGGCGACCGTCGCGGCGACCATCGCGCTGCCCGCGCCCGCACACGCCAGCGGTGGCTTCGCGTCCCCGTCGGGGGACATTGCGCGCGACGTGTTCACCCGGGACGACGGCGCAAATTTTGCGACTTGTGACATCCGCGACCACACCTATGCGGCGCCGCCGAAACCCGCGAGCTGCCAACTGGGCGGTTGGGGTGATCGCGTCAACATGGTGCAAGGCAGCGCTCCTGACTTCAGTTGCCATGGGGACACCAACGTTGTCCCCGGACTGGCCACACTGCGGTACGGTCAAACGCGCTCCGCCGGCCCGATGACCTGTGACAGCGAGCCCTCGGGCGTGACGTGCACTGACACCAGCACGGGGCACTATTTCCGCATTTCGCGCCAGTCCTACGAGCTTGGCTGAGAACTGCCGTCACACGATGCCCAAAGGATTTGCTATGAATGCGTCGTTTCGGCAAAGAGCCAGGGCGAGGGTTGAGGGATGATTTCGTGATGACCACTGCACAGCGCCGCCGAGCCGACATCGAGGGGCCCTCGGCCGACCAGATCGATGCTGTGTTGCGGGCATCCCGGACGCTAGTGGGCATTGCCGCGGCGTCGATCGCAGCCGTGGACTACGACGTGACCGTGCCGCAATGGCGGGTGCTGGTCATGGTGGATGCGAGGGGTCCGCTGAACCTGGCTGCGGTGGCCGCCGGCCTGGACGTCAACCCGTCGAATGCCAGCCGCATCTGTGACCGCCTGATCAGGGCCGGTTTCCTTGACCGCCGCGAATCACCGTATGACCGACGAAACATCTCGTTGAGTCTCACCGCCCCCGGACGGCGACTGGTTACCAAGGTGGTCAGACATCGGCGCAATGCGATCACCCGCGTGTTGCGCGGCATGGATCCCGACGATCGTGAACTGCTCACGACAGCTTTCGATCGATTCGCCGCCGCGGCCGGGGAAACCGCCGACGACGCGGCGGCGCTGATCTGGCCCGGAGGTTGGTGATCTCGCCGGCGATTGCCTATACGACCGTCGCGGCCAGCCGTGGACGCGCAACGGCGAGGCCGAGTCGCAATGCGCCGGTGGCTTCGGCTGCCGCTTCGGCGAACCGACCTCCGAGGCCAACAAAGTTGAGGTACCCGTGGGGGAGGTCGGCCTGGCGGGTCAGTGCGACCGGGATTCCGCCTGCTCGCAGTTTGTCCGCGTATGCCTCGCCGTCGTCGCGGATCGGATCGAAACCGGCGGTGGCGATATAGGCGGGCGGCAGGTCGGTGACATCGCCGTGCAGTGGTGACAGTCGCGGGTCGCTGAGATTGGTTCCTGGCGTGATGTAGTTGGCCAGCGCCCACTCGAGATTCTGGTCGGTGAAGGTAGAGCCCCGCGCGAACAGGTCGCGCGAAGGCCGGCGTGTGCTGAAGTCCGTCGGGGGATACATCAGCAGCTGGAACGCTGGGACCGCACCGCCTCGTCGCACCGCCTGTTGCGCGGTCACGGCTGCGAGATTGCCGCCGGCGCTGTCGCCCCCGACCGCGATGCGGTCGCGGTCGGCCCCCAGTTCGGTGGCGTGTCGGCGCGCATATTCGAACGCGGCGATCGCATCGTCCACGGCGGCGGGGAACCGGTGCTCGGGCGCGCGTCGATACTCGACCGAGAGCACTCGCACACCAGAGTGGGTTGCCAGGTAACGGGCGACCGGGTCGTGGCTTAGTCGAGAGCCGACCGAGAAGCCGCCGCCGTGGTAATACACCAGCAACCCGGACGGCTCCGGCAAGTCCGCGGGCGTGTACAAAGTCGCCGGAACGTCGCCGTGCTCGGCGGGGATGATGACCTCCCGTGCGGCGACAGGGACGGGCGATTCGTACCCGATGACCAGCGAGAGGTCCTCATACAGCGACCGGGACTTTTCGACAGGGTCGGCGAAAACATCGGAGCCGGAAAGGTTTTTGAGGCGGATGACGAACTGCGCGTCGAGCGCTTGTTCCTGGCCGTCGATTCGCACCGGCGGGCCTGCCATCAACCGGCGGACCGGTTTGGGCAAAGCGTAGAGGGCGCGGATTGCCGCGGCCTTAGCGCGAATACTTAACGCTGCCATGAGAATTCCTCCGTTCGCAAGGCACGTTCGAACCGTGCCGTTCACCGGCATCTGGACAACTGGCGTCGTGGTGGCTATCCCCAGCGTGGGTTAATCCGGGCGGGGGTGCTTGTATGGATCCGTCAGATCCGGGAATCGCGAACCGCGTGCGCAAAGTCGCGCGGAGCCGCCCCGGTCATCTCCCAGCACACCCGGTTGGCGTGCGAGCCGTCGGCAAACCCGGCCAAGTGAGCCGCATCGGTGACGGAGAGACCTTCGATGAGATGGCCCACGGCGGTCACCAGCCGCTCCCAGCGGATCGTGGCCGAAAACGACACGCCGGTCTGCTGTTTGCACAGTCGCCCGAGATAATCCGGTGACAGAGCTACGGCACCCGCGACAGACGCCACATCGATGTGGTCCGGCACGCGGCTCGACACGACTTCAATGGCCTGCTGTAGCTGTGGGTGCACGGATCGTGGCCCGCCAGAGCATCGGTCTTCCATCCCGCAAAGCTCGTCCACGAGGAAATCAGCCGTGGCATGCGGGCCGTTCGCGGCCAGCGACACGGCCGTCGCCTCGGCCAGTTCCTTTCCTTCATCGACGATCCAGATAGCTCGATGTTGACCGCGGTTTCGGCTCAACGTGTTCAGCACAGCCCCCTGCCACGTCTGCAGCCCGAAGTACAGCGTCAAGGCCGCGGATCTCGAATCTGACCGCACCGCGTGGCGTGCTCCGCTGCCGACCACAACCAGCCGGCACACGTCGTGCGCATCGCCTTCCCGCGCAAGCGTTAAAGGACCCCGTCCACCGACCGTGACCTGAACCGCCGGGTGATGGTGTACCGCAAGATCAGAAAACACGCCGGCAACCATGAGCCGACCCGGCCCCAGATCCCAGACGCGCATAACGCCAATGTAGCGCTGTGCTGCGGGCAGTGAGCCTGGCTCAACGCCACTTGATGCCGCACCCGATCGACGGCCGCTGGTCGGTGTCGACCGGTCGCCCGGAGAGCACGGCGTCGACCGCTGCCCGGACGTCAGCGGCCGTCACCGGCAGGTCATTGCGGGGTCGGGAGTCGTCGAGCTGGCCGCGGTAGACGAGCCGACGGTCGCCGTCGAAGACGAACGTGTCGGGGGTGCACGCCGCGGAGAAGGCGCGGGCCACCTCCTGGGTCTCGTCGTAGAGGTACGGAAACGTCCAACCGTGGCGGCGGGCCTCGGCGACCATCTGATCGGGTCCGTCCTGCGGGTAGGTGACGACGTCATTGCTGGAGATGCCGACCATCGCGACGCCCTGTTCGGCGAGGTCGCGGCCGAGCGCGGCGAGCCCAGCGGCGACGTGCTGAACGTAGGGGCAGTGGTTACAGATGAAGGTGACGACAAGGGCGGGACCCGTGAGCTCGGCGAGGCTGACAGTGGCGCCGGTGGCTGGCTCGGGCAGCGTGAACTGCGGCGCAGGGGTACCGAGGGCGAGCATGGTGGACTCAATGGCCATGCCCGCCAGAGTAACTCGCGCGAGTGCGATCGGGTCAGCTGAACTTGGAGCCCAGCCCTGCGATCAGATTGATCGTGACTGCCAGGACAACCGCGCCGAGAAGATAGGACAGCATTGCGTGGCGCAACACCGTTGACCTGATCGACCTCAATTCGATCTCGGTGTCTGACACCTGATAGGTCATGCCGACGGTGTAGGCCACATACGCGAAGTCCTGAAAACACGGTGGTTCTCGGTCGTGGAAATTGATTCCGCCCGGGTCGTCTGAATAGTAAAGCCGGGCGTAGTGCACGGTGTACAGCGTGTGCACGGCAAACCAGGACGCCGCGACGGTCAGGATACCGACAACGGCGGATTGAACGGATTCGGTGACGGAGGCCGACCCGGCGCCCACTACGTACCCGACCCCGCCCAGGCTGGCGATGCTCGCCGACACGATGACGACGTCGGCGACCCAACGGGTGGGGTCCTCACGAGTCACCCATTTGCGGGTTTGCTCGGCATCCATTGGCCCCAGGATGAGCCGCGTCCACACCACGTACAAACCGGCGGTTGCGATCCAGCCGGCGAGCGCGAATCGCCAGCCGACGGTGTTAACGACCGTGAGAGCGACAGCAACTCCGAGCACCACGGCGACCGATATCCGAACGGCGACCGTGTCGCGGAACAACGTAGGCAGGGATTTCACAACCCCGACCTAAGCATCAGCACGCGTCGGCCGCACCCTGTGGTCAGCAGCCGGCGAGATAATCCCGGCTGAGCGCGTTAGCGTCCAAGATTGAGCTTGTTGACGGCGAATGTCGCGGCCTGGTTGACCATGCCGGACTCAATGTAGGAAACGTGCGCGATGATGTTGCCGCCGCCGGAACATATCGGATCGTCGGGAGCGCACAAGCTAATGGTCTTGCCGCCGTAACTCGGGTTGATCGTTGGCAGCGGCTGGCCACCCCACAACATGGTCGAGAATTGACTGGATGGCTCGCCGAACAGGGCCACAGCCGCGACATGGTCAGCCACCGGGCCCGGCATCTGATTGGTGGCCAGGTCGATCACCGTCGAACCCTGCGAATACCCACCGAGCACATTCTTCGTGTTTGGGCAGCTGGCGACGGTGCCCTGAATATGCGCACTCGCATCATTGGCGCCGGCGTACGCGCTGTTGTGGTAGTCGTCGTTCGCTGGATAGTTCACCGCGTAGACATCGACGGACCGCCCACCGAGCTGGGAGGTAAGCGAGTCGACGAATGCCTGTCCCATGTTGCCGAGACCAGGTTCCTGATGGGTGCCGCGCGCGAACACTACCGCGACGTCAGGGCATGGATCTGCCGACGCGGCAGGACTGCCGGTGGGCCCGCTCAGCAGCGCCCACGCCGCCACAACCAATCCACCACCGATGCGAGCAAGCGTGCGTGAACTCATCTCCAAATCCTGACATACCGCCACCAACGCCGGAGCCGGCGGCTGGCGGTGTGAAGCGGCGCGTCGTCCACCAGGGGATGTGGATGATGTTGTGGTGTCGGTCTGGTGAAATCCGAGATTTCTGGCCCGCCCTTTCCCTAGAGTCTGGCGTACCTACCCGGTGACGCCCGCGCCCGATCGTCTGCTTCTGTGGCGTGAGGTGCCGTTGCCGGTGAGAATGTGCTGTCGGCGTCGAGGGGAAGGACACCCCGGGGATGAGCTTTTTGGTGTGGCCACCAGAGATCAATTCGTCGTTGATCTATGGCGGTGCGGGCTCGGCTCCGATTTTGGCCGCTGCGACGTCGTGGGATGGGTTGGCCGCCGAGTTAGCTTCAGCAGCGCAGTCGTTCTCCGCGGTTACCTCAGGGTTGGCTGGTCAGGCCTGGCAAGGAGCTGCCTCTGCGGCGATGCTGACGACCGCAGCGCGGTATGCGGGGTTTTTGACAACGGCAGCGACTCAAGCCCAAACGGCGGCGGCGCAAGCCCAAGCGGTAGCCAGTGAGTTCGAGTCCGCCCTGGCCGCCATGGTGCACCCCGCGGTGGTGTCCGCCAACCGTAATGAGTTGGTGCAGCTGGTGGTCTCGAATCTGTTCGGGCAAAACGCGCCCGCGATCGCTGCCACGGAATCTGGCTACGAGCAGATGTGGGCGCAAGATGTGGCCGCGATGGTCGGCTATCACGGCGGCGTTTCGGCAGCGGCCGCGCAATTGTCTACACGGGCAGCGGCGTTACCGAACCTGTCGGCCCAGATATCCGGCGCGGTCGCCAACAGCCCGGTGGGTTCGGTGCTGAGTTCAGCAAGCTCTGCGGCAAGCATTAGCCCCGTCGGCGGGCTGCTCGGGACCGTCGAGCAGGGTGTGAACGCCGCCGGCAGCCCGGCCCAGGCCGAACAAAAAGTCATCGACATGATCAACGCACCCACCGAGCTGTTGTTGGGGCGTCCGCTGATCAGCACTGGGTCGTCGGGACCCAGCGGCGCCGCCGCCACCAGTAATGCCACCGGCGCGGTGGTCACGGGCACAAGCGCAACCGTTCCGCTCACGGTGGTCAACGGCACTGAGCCGCTGGTGAACGCCTCCGTTGGCAACGGACCCACCGTGCCCCTACTGGTTGACACCGGATCCACGGGTCTTGTTATCCCAATCAAAGACGCCGGGGGACTGTTAGGCGTACTCCAGCTCGGCTTGCCCCGCGGGGTTGGTATAGGCGGTTACAGCGGGGGATTGGACTATCTTTACGCGACGTATAACGAGCCGGTGAATTTCGGGGGCGGACTCGTCACCTCGCCGACCCCCGTTCAGCTCGAACTGTTCGCGTGGCCGACGTCCCTGCAGTCCTTGCTTAACAATGGCTTCTCGTTCCAGTCTTTTTTCGCTCCCGACGGTGCAGATGGCGTTTTGGGTATCGGGCCGAATGCGGGGGGACCGGGCATCAGCATTCCGACCCAGGCGTTGCCGGCACCCTACAACCAGGGTGTGCTCATCGATCAACCCGCGCACGAGCTTGTGTTCGAAGCGCAACCGACAGGCGCCATCGCCACGCTTGCCGGATCGCCGATTACCAACTTGGAAGTAAGCGTCAATGGCGGGGCACCCCAAACCGTTCAGTCAATCGTCGACTCCGGTGGTGTGGAGGGAACCATCCCATCAAGCCTCAACGCCGCAACGGGAAACACCATTACGGTCACCGCCCCCGATGGCACGCCGCTGTACTCGTACGACAATGGCGTGAACTACTCGCCAACGACGATCTCGAGTGGGTTGATGAATACCGGGAACCTGATTTTCCAGCAGCACCCGGTGTACATCAATTACGGGGCCGACACGACAAGCATTTACTAGTGCCGTGAGTTTCCTCCAACCGGAGGAAGATCGGCCGCCCTGCGTCAGGACGATCCGTACCGCGTAAGCAACTAAATGGCAGAACTCTGGCTATCTGTGGCTGGTGAGGCTCTAACCCGCGACGCTGCCGAAAGTGGGATTGGTCTACGGCATAGCAAAGATCCCGGTGATACCGTTCTGGAGTCTGGCGGGTTCTCCCGGCTGCGAATCAGCGGTTTCACCGCCGACACCCACAAGCGCGGGATCGACCCCTGCTGATCCCTCGCGTCTATCGGGCGGGCGACGCTGCCGAGCTTTTCAACCAGTGGACCGCCGGAGCCACGATCGTCGGTGTGGTCCCGCACTTCGACGCCGAATGCCTTGCCGACATGTTCGCTGGCCACGGTATGGAACCCGCGTGGAACGACGACCTCGTCGACGTGGTCCCGCTGGCGACGGCCGCGATTCGCGCGGCGGGCCGAGAGCCGGCATCCGATATCGCGAGCCTGTCCACCCGCAGATATAACCTTCTGCCATGATGCGCGTCGCGATCGTGGGTGGTGGTGCTGCGGGCGTGCTCGCCGCGGTACATCTCCGCCGGAGCAAACCAGAAGCGCAGATCACGCTGATCGACGCGTCCGGTCGTCCGGGCACCGGTGCGGCGTATGGCACCAACGACCCGACCCACTTGTTGAACGTTCCTGCGCGGCGCATGTCTGCATGGCCAGACGATCCCGATCACTTCTGCCGTTGGCTCGACGAACGAGCTGTCACGCCGGTGGAGAGCTTCGCACCGCGTCTTGCGTACGGCCGCTACCTGCAAGAACAACTCGCGGTCGCCGACGTGCGGATCGAGACTGCCGAGGTTGTCGGGTTGGTGCCGGGCGCGCCCGCGCGCGTGGCGCTGAACGATGGACGTTCGTTGTCGGCCGACGCCGTTGTGCTCGCGTCTGGGCGCCCCGAAGGTGGCATGCCCGACTCGTTGGAACGCGCCTTTGCTCCGGTGTTGGCCGCAAGCACCGACGGCAAGGTTGTGGTGGATCCATGGGCGCCCGGCGCGCTCGCGGCTCTTGGTGCGCGTCGGCCCGCGAGCGTCTTGGTGATCGGTTCGGGACTCACGGGCGTTGATGTCGCGCTGCATCTCATTGCGCGCGGCGCCACGGTCACGCTGCTGTCGCGTCACGGCGCGCTCCCGCGTCGATTCCGCGCCACAGGCGCGCCGACGCAGTTGCCTAACCTCGATGCACTCGCTGCCGAGGTCTCGCTTGAGCAATTGCGCACCGCGCTCGCTGCGGATCTCGCGCACGCGCGCGAAGCCGGTTCGGACTGGCGACAAGTGATCGACGCGCTGCGGCCGCGTACAGCCCAGCTGTGGCGGTCGTTGGCGTGGGAGGACCAGCGCCGGTTCCTGCGCGAGGACTTGCGGCAGTGGGAGGTCCTTCGCCACCGCATGCCGCCCACGATTGCCGATGCGATTCATGCCGCGATCGACAGTGGCCAACTGATCATCGAGGCGGGCGAGGTCGCCGATGTGTCGCTGCGCGGCAGTGGCGTTGAACTGGTTGTGACAACGAGCGACCAATCAGTGCGTCGGCGCGGTGACGCGGTGGTCGCCGCTGCTGGCGCCGCGTGGGATCGGCGGTCCCTGCAACGCTCCGCGCTCTGGTCGAACCTGTTGGCCACAGATGTCGCGTCGCTGCACCCGTGCGGCGTAGGCGTGCGACTCGATGCGGACGGCTACCTCATCGACGGGACCGGGGGCACGGTCCCGGACATCGTGTGTCTCGGTTCGATCCGCCAGGGTGAGGTGTGGGAAACCACCGCAATTCCCGAAATCCGTGCCCAAGCGGCTGCTATCGCGGAGCTGCTCGCCGACGACACGCGCGACCGTCCGGTGCGGGCGCCCAGCCTCATCACGACTGCGCCGGAATTGAGTGGTGCGCCTGCTTCGTATGCCGAGGGTGTGCGTCGCCTGCTCGCCGTCCAAGACGGCGCGTCGGTCGCCTTCGCTGCCGCGGTCGCGGAAGATCCGCACCACGCGCGTGCGCACGTCGCGCTCGCGATGATTGCCACAGAACGGCCCGACCGCGCGGGCGGCCCTGACGCAGTCACCGGCCATCTCGCTCGAGCGCGCGCGGCGCTTGCAAATGGGAGCGACGAAGACCGCAGCCACGTCGAGGCCATCGCGACGTGGTGCGAGAAGGGAAACGCGGCGGGCACCGACGCACTCATCGACCATCTCGACCGCGTACCGAACGACGCGGTCGCATTACTTGTGCTGGCGCCGTCGATTGCGTTCGCAGGGGCTGGCGACGCGCTGCCGGACGCGTGGCAGTACGTCGAGCGGTTCACTGGCGTGCACGGCGAGGCGCCATGGTATCTCGGCTTGCGCGCCTACGGCCGAACGGAGCAGGGCCTCTGGTACGACGCAGCCGACCTGGCTGACGCCGCACTCGAACTCGATCCAGGCAACGGCAACGCCGCGCATGCGCTGTCGCACGTGCACTACGAGACCGACGCGCATGGAGCCGGGCTGAAATGGCTGACGGACTGGATCCCGAGCGACGGCAGCACGCAGCGTTACCTCCCGCACTTTCAGTGGCACGCCGCGCTGCACGAGCTCGCGATGGGCGACGCGGCTGCCGCGGCGCGTCGGTACGCCGCGTTTCTCGCGCCACCCCAGTCGAAGGACGTGCGCTGTCTCGTCGATGCCGGTTCGCTCGCATGGCGGGCGCGCCTGCATCCGGACTGGGTTACTCCACCTGATCCGATGCCGGTGCTCGCCGAGGTCGGCTTGCTTGCGTATGCGCCGCAAACGCCGTTTATCGCGTTCCACGCGATGCTTGTGCTGGCCGCCGCGAATGATCCGGCCGCGATCCGCGCGATCAATGTTCCGGGCGCGACCGACGCGCAGGCAACGACGTTGCGTCTCATCGGCGAAGGTCTTATTGCGTTGACGGAGGGTGAGCCGCGCGCCGCGCTCGACTATCTCCTCGAATCGCTCGCCGGGCTTCCGTCGATTGGCGGTAGTCGTGTGCAACAAGAAGTGGTCCTCGAAACGGCGTTGGCCGCGATGCTCCAACTCGGTGCGCCGGGTCAAGCAGCGCGCCTCTTGTCGCGACATCGCGCTGCGCCCGGGCCGCAAGTGACCCGCGGCGCCGTGAACTGACGCTGCCGCTGAGTCAATCCGGCGTTATCCAAGCTCTCGTCGCGGCAGCGATTCCCCCACGAGGGCATGGCTGAAATGACAAGCGCCGGGGCGCTGGCCGGTGATGAGCGCGTCGGCGTGTACGGCGAGTACCCGCCGTTGCGTCCCTGCGCTCCTCGGGCGGTTGTGCGGAACCAAGTTCCCGGACGACCACAGTGGGATGATCGCGCCATGTGGGTGACGGTGTTGTCGATGGCCGTGATCGCGGGTCTGGATCCGGCAGGGATCGCCGCCATTAGGGTGATCTTGTCCAGATCTCAGCCCGTCCGCCTGCTGGTTGCCTAGCTGGTGGGCGGCGCGTTGGAGGAGTTCGCCGACCGATGAGCGCAAGCCCGAAGCGCGAGGACGTCCATCGGCGGCTCGAGGAGCGCTACCGGCAGTTGGAGGAGGCCCGCAGGAAGCGGCCGGCCGCCGCAATCCTCGCCCGCTTCAACGAGATCGATGGCGCCACGCAGAGCGGACTTGTCTCGACCCAGCTGTTCACCACCGTGATCCCCTTGATCATCCTCGGATTCGGCTACTTCTCCGGCTTCGCTAAGGACGCCAGTCCGGGCATACTCCTGATCCGGGAGCTCGGCCTCCAATACCCCCTGAGCGACAGGGTCCGCGAGGCGTTCGGCACTTCCTCGGGATTGAGGTCGAGTTGGACGATCATTGGAGTCGCCGGATTCCTTATGTGGGGAATCCCGATGTCGATCACCATCGCCGGAATCTTCGCCAGGGCCTGGCGCCGCGAGCAGTTCGGGCTGAGCCAGAGGCTGCTGCGGGGCGCCACGTGGTTCGCCGTATACCTGACGATGATCGGTTTCCGTGAACGGATCGCCTTCGCCGGCGATCACACCGGTGCGATGCGCGTGCTGCTGTTCGTGGCGGCACTGGTACCGGCATGGGTCTTCTGGTCGCTCACGCCGATTCTCCTGGTCCGGGACGGTGGCCGGGGATGGAAGTACCTTGCGCTCGCCGGGCTCGCCGGGGTGGCGATCGACGGAACCATTATCCCGCTCGCCGCCCGGGTCATCTTTCCTCCGTTGCTCCGCGGCTGGGACGGGTTCGGCCCGATCGGTGTCGCGATGACATTGATGACGTGGTGTGGGGTGGCCGGTTTCGGATGGGTCGTGACAGCATGTGTGGGCGCGGTCCTGTGGGAGCGCACCGCCCCGCCCGAAACGGTCATCGAGTCACAGACAGCCGAATCCAGCGCATAGCCCAACCCGGTCATGCCCTGGCCAGTCCGGGGCCGCGGCAAGGGCCGCCAGCGCCGCCCAGTCAGGCAGCGCGAGCGAGCGGCGATCGTCGAACCCGTCTTCAGCGAGTTTGTACTCGCGCTGCCAGCCACTTATCGGTGCAGGATTACGTTCGATGGTTCCGTCTCGCGGGTCGTATGCGCCCACCGAGGCTACCAACGCGATCGCGATCAGCTAGGCGGTTGTGCAGCAATGGATTTCGCGATATTACCACCGGAAATCAACTCTGGTCGGATGTATGCCGGTCCCGGGTCAGGGCGGATGCTGGCCGCCGCGGCGGCCTGGTTGCTGGGCGAAAACGCGGCTTGCTCGATCTGGGTGTGGTGGTCGGTGTAGTTGCACCAGCTTGCCGACCTCGATCAGCGGGTAGTCGGCGTGCGGCCACGTCTTGGTCAAGATCAAACGGGTTGATCCGGTAGTTCTTGGCGTCGTCGAACGACATGATCTGCATCTTCAGCGTCCAGCTCGGGTCCTCGCCACGCTTGATCGCCTCGTGCAGGTCGCGGGTGTGGTAGTCGCCGTCGACGCTGATCGACCGGTCGGCCTCTTCCTGGGTGAGGCATTCGATGCCCTGATCAGAGATGAAATGGTATTTCACCCAAGAGATCTGGCCATCGGCGTTGATCCAGCTGTGTGAGCCGTATCCGTTCATGTGCCGCCAGGTCCTGGGGATACCGCGGTCGCCGAACAGCACGGTGGCCAACGGGGTATGTCGGACGATTTCGGTGAGTGCCTGAATCGAGTTGGTTTCCATGGCGATTCGGGGTGTGACGCGGTGGGTGGAACAGGACCAGGGTGTGGTGCCCGACGGCGTGAGCGGTAACCTGCTCGGTCGGCGCACGGGTGAAGACGTCACGTTCTACGATCACCGAGTTAGACAATAATCTCGGCGCGCGGGCAGGAGACATCAGAAATGACTTCCTTGGAACTAACCGGCAGTGGCACAGCGGATTTCAATGAGGGCAACGTTTATTTCATCGGTAACGCGACCACATTGATCCGTTTCGGCGGACTGACGATCCTGACCGATCCCGCCTTCCTCCACAAAGGCGAGCACGTCTATCTGGGTCATGGCATATGGGCCAGGCGCGAAGTCGAGCCAGCGTGCCAGATCGCTGACCTGCCACCGATAGATCTCATCGTGTTGTCGCACTACCACGGCGATCATTTCGACGACGTCGCCGCGCAAGAGCTCGACAAGAGACTGCCCATCGTCTCAACGGCAGACGCGGTAGACAAGCTCAGCGCTCTCGGCTTCCAGCATGGCTACCCGCTCGACACCTGGGAATCCCTGGTGGTGCACAAAGACGACGCGACGCTAAACATCACCGCCATGCCGGCCAAGCACGCCACCGACGAAGCGGTCAACGAGCTGCTCATGCCTGTCAACGGGCACTTGCTCGACTTCAGCCGCAACGGCGATAACCTCTACCGGCTCTACATCACCGGGGACACGATGCTCGTCGATAGCCTCGAGGACATTCCGCGCCGCTACCCCGACATCGACCTCGGTCTGATTCACACAGGTGGGACGACCTTCCTGGTCACGGTCGTCACGATGACGGGCGAGCAGGGAGTGAGGGCCGTCGAGATCACCAAACCGCGCACCGCCATCCCGATCCACTACAACGACTTCTCGGTATTTCTATCGGGACTCGACGACTTCAAGAAGGCCGCCCAGGCCTCGGCAACGACGACGAAGTTCGTCTACCTCGCTCACGGCGAGACGTACACATTCACGCCCAACGGGTGAGGACTTCTCATATCAGCCCACGCGCTTCAGCGTGTAGTGGGCAGTCGTCCGGTTGGGATCAGCCGCAAGCCGGTCTACCTCTTGTCGGATTGGATCGACAGCACCGCCGAACGCGCCAGGGCAGCCGTCGGGGCACGAGACTTCCCACCACATGTCCGCCTGGTGGGGTGGCCACGCCGCAAGCTGCCCACCTGGCGGGTGATAGCCGATCTGGGTGGCGTTCTTGACGAGGTTACCGACGTGATGCTGTGCCGGGCAGAAGAGCAATAGGTCAATTCCGTTCATGGCCGCTATTCTGCGCTGTCCGATACGGCGCCAAGTCTCGGCCTGCGCCTCATCGTTATGCGGGCAGCTACGCGCTGACGCCCACTTGGGCATGTCCCCATTCACAGAGCGGACGCAGGGCTTCGGCCAGGCTCGCGCCAAACGGTGTACGAGAGTTGAACCGCCCCGGGATGTCCGGAGACTTTGATGTGCCCCGGGTTCTACGGAGTCGGTTTGCTTGACTTCTGGTCACGACACCTGTCGAAGGAGCCGTGTCCATGCCGAAGCGTTATCCCGAGGAGTTTCGCCGCAAAGTACTTGATCTCGTGGCCGCCGGGCGCCCGGTCGCCCAGGTCGCTGCCGATTTGGGAATCAGCGACCAAACGATCTACACCTGGCGCAAGCAGGAGTTGATCGACACCGGCAAGCTGCCCGGTCTGAGCCGCAGCGAGCAGTCCGAGCTGAGCGCGGCCAAGAGGCGGATCCGGGAATTGGAGAACGAGGTGGCGATCCTGAAAAGGGCCCATGAGCTGCTGCGGGAGCCGCACGACCCAAAAGACGATACGCGGCCATAGCGACTATGGCCGCAGAGGGATTACCCGTGCAGCTGGCCTGCCGGCTGCTGGTGGTGGCCGAGTCGGGGTACTACGAATGGCGGTCGCGGCAGCCCTCGCAGCGCGCGATCCGCCACGTCTGGCTCACCGAGCAGATCCGCGCCGTACATGCCGCATCTCGGGGCACCTACGGTGCTCGGCGGGTCCATGCCGAACTGACCCTCGGACTGGGCTTGCAAGTCGGCCACAATCAGGTCGAGGTGTTGATGGCCCGCGCTGCCATCAAGGGCCTGCCCGGCACCCGTCGTCCTCGGCCCCGCCACGAGACTCCCACCGCGGCCGATCTCGTTGAGCGCATGTTCACCCGCACGCAGCCAAACCGGTTGTGGGTCACCGATATCACCGAACACCGCACCTATGAAGGCAAGGTGTACTGCGCAGTCGTCTTGGACACGTTTTCACGGCGGGTGGTCGGATGGTCGATCGATTCGAGTCAGACCGCGGCCCTGGTCACCAACGCTCTGGGGATGGCCATCACCAACCGCGACCCACAGCCCGGCGTGATCGTCCACTCCGACCACGGGGTGCAATTCACGTCATGGGCGTTCACGGATCGCGCCAAGCGGTCGGGTCTGGTTCCGTCGATGGGTTCCATCGGTGACTGCTACGACAACGCTGTCATCGAATCATTTTGGGGCAGAATGCAAACCGAGTTATTCAACCGAAAGCGGTGGAGGACAAGAATCGACCTGGCCAACGCGATCTTCGACTATCTGGAGATCTTCCACAACCGGCAACGCCGCCATTCCGCACTGGGAATGCGTACCCCGATAGAGTTCGAACTGCTACACCAAACCGCCCAACCCGTGGCCTGAAACCCAGTAAGACGGCTCCAGGAACCCCGGGGCACATCACTTTCTGATATGGGATCTCAGCCGGCGGCTGGTCTCCGGCGTTGAGCGTCGCCCGCTCACAGAGTTCCAGAGCGGGTACCTCCTCGACGAACCACTCCCGACATCCCGGGGCGGCTCGCACTCCACACACTCAGCAACGCACTCTCAATTACGAGGAGCCGCGTTTCGAGCAATTGTCAATACTTGTGGATTGGATTGAAGTCGCTATCGTCACCCGTGGCCGCGGTCGCGTCGGAGTCATGCCTCGGAGGCGTGTCACGCGACTTGCAGATGATTTCCGCATGAATCCTGTGACGCATGTGTCGCACCTCTATGAGCCGCGGCGTCGGACAGGTGACAATTTGTTTCGGGTCGTTGGCTTCTCATTTGGTCTGAGGCAAGTCGACCCCTCAACATCGGCGAAAAGCGAGTAGTCGAGTACTCATGCCGCCGTGCGCAAACCTCGCGATACTGACGCAAGTCGTGAGGTTGCTAATGGCGAAGCTCGGGAGGGGCTAATGGCAAGGCTCGGTGAGCATGCGGTGGTTTTGGGAGCCAGCATGGCGGGCCTGGTGGCTGCGCGAGCACTGGCCGAGTTTTTTGAAACGGTCACCGTGGTGGAGCGGGATGCGCTGAGCGACACCGCCGATCACCGCCGCGGCGTGCCGCAGGGCCGGCAGATCCATGGCCTGCTACTGCGAGGCGCGCAGGCGCTCGAAGAACTCTTCCCGGGGATCCTCGACGAACTCGTCGGAGCCGGCGCACCCTCGATTGATTATCGGGATCTATCGAAGCTCCACTTCGACATGGGCGGCCACCTGGCCGTGCAATCCGGTTCGTTCAAAGGACTGGGGGCTTACACCCCGAGCAGACCATTTCTGGAGTCCCACGTCCGGCGCCGGGTACGCGCGATTCCCAACATCGCGTTCCTCGATAATCACGACGTCGTCGACGTCACCTCCAATACGAGCCGTGATCGCATCACCGGGGCGCGAATAGTAAGCCGTCACAGTCACTCAGAATCAGAACTGTCCGCCGATCTTGTCGTCGATGCGACCGGGCGTGGCGCGCGGACACCGGCAATGCTGGAAAGGCTGGGTTACGCCCGGCCCGCCGAGGACGACGTCGTTATCCATCTGATGTACGCGAGTCAGTTGCTGCGGATGCCACCGAAGTCGTTGCACGAGTGCGGTGCCATCGTGGCCCCGGTGCCCGGCCGACCCACCGGCATGGCGATCCTCAGATACGAGCACGACACCGTGATGTTCGCCGTCTTCGGGATGGCGGGCAATGATCCACCTGTCGGATGTTCCGCGATGTGTGCCTTCGCCGAACAATTTGCGCCCGCCCACCTCTTGGCGGCCATTCGGGCGGCCGAACCTCTTGGAGAGACAGCGCAGCATCGGTTCCCGTCGAGCCGTTGGCGCCGGTACGACAAAGCGCGGCTGCTGCCCGGCGGTTTGCTGGTGGTCGGCGACGCGGTGTGCAGCTTCAACCCGATCTATGGGCA
>Ga0210396_10001886_pt1 | contig 21778 bp, 20 predicted proteins | sample IncBWH17OmetaG_FD_155466 | JGI IMG/M metagenome (GOLD analysis project Ga0210396, IMG submission 155466) | Forest soil microbial communities from Barre Woods Harvard Forest LTER site, Petersham, Massachusetts, United States - Inc-BW-H-17-O ... | reverse complement strand
GGGAGCGATCCGTATAAACGTATCCAGCATTTCCCTGACGCCAAAATTGTTGATCGCGCTGCCGAAAAACACCGGGGCGACCCTGCCCGCCAGGTAGTCTTCCACGTTCAGTTCCCCATGTACGCCGTCGACCAGTTCCACATCTTCGCGGAGGATAGACGCATCCTTCTCCCCCAGCCGCTGGTCGAGCAGATCGCTGTCGAGCTCATCGATCCGCACCGTATCCTCATCGGCGGCTTTGGTATTGGCGGTAAAAAGCACCAGGTTCTTGTCATATAGATTGTAGACCCCTTTAAAATCCTTGCCGCTGTTGATAGGCCAGGTCATGGGATGCAGCTGTATATGCAGCTCCTTTTCCACTTCCTCCAGCAGGTCGAACCGGTTCTTGCCATCACGGTCCATCTTGTTGATAAAGACGATCACGGGGGTATCCCGCATCCGGCAGACCTCCATTAGCCGGCGGGTCTGGGCTTCGACGCCATTGACGCTGTCGATCACCAGGATAACGCTGTCCACGGCCGTCAGGGTACGATAGGTGTCCTCCGCAAAGTCCTTGTGACCGGGGGTATCCAGCAGATTGATCAAAAATCCTTTGTATTCGAAGCTCATCACGGACGTCGCCACGGAGATACCGCGCTGCCGCTCTATCTCCATAAAATCGCTGGTAGCATGCTTCTTGATCTTGTTGCTTTTAACGGCCCCGGCCGTCTGGATGGCGCCGCCGAACAGGAGGAACTTCTCCGTGAGCGTCGTCTTACCGGCGTCGGGGTGGGATATGATGGCAAAGGTCTTTCGCCTTTTGATCTCGTTGCTGTATTTGTTAGACATAAAATGCCGGCAAAGTTACGAAATTTGCCGGCATTCCTTAAGCGTTTTAGCCGCGTTAGTTGGAGACGACCATTTTCTTGGTATCCACCAGCTTGCCGTCGACGACAAGGCTATAGATGTAGATACCCGAAGAAAGTTTCCCCGTAGCGAACTGTACTTGTCCCTGACCGGCTGATGGATTGAGCACGATCGTGGCCACCTGTTTGCCGTCGAGGCTATACACCTGGCACATGGCGGCGCCCACCTGGGAAGGCAGCGAGTAGCCGATGGTGGTCGTGCCTGCAGCGGGGTTCGGGAAGTTGTCCCCCAGCCAGGTAGCGCTTTCGTTCCGCAGCTGTTTAGCTTCGGCGGCAGTCAGCGGGACCTTGCTGGCGAGCAGCGAACGCAGCTCCTGGACCTGGTTTTTCAGGTCTTCGATCTGGGATTGCAGATCGGTGGTAAGCGGCGTGGCCGGCACAGCAGCCGAGGCGCCGGAAGATGCGCGATAGACATACCCGTTGCTGTCGATCACCAGGATGCTCCCTGATCCGCTTTCCAGGTTTCTGAAACGGATGTTGGAGGGGTTGGTCTTGCCGGTCACCGGACTGCAATCGACATCGAATTTGGCATTGGGACTGGCCGTCGCCAGACCGACATAGCCCGCGGCGGTGATCCGCATCCGTTCAATCCCGTTAAACACAGTGGCATTCGTGCCGAAGATCATGCTGCCGGTTGAATCCAGGTTCTGAAGGACAAAATCGCCCGCCACCGAGCCGGCCACCAATTCATTCGACGAGGAGCAATAACCGAGTTTTCCCAGGCGGTTAAATGCCGCCGGACTGTCGATGAACTGAATAGAGGGCGTGTTGCCGGATAGACGTAAGAACTGGTCGGCCAGATTGCTGACGATTTGGAGCGGCAAGGTGGGCGTGCTCGTCCCGATACCGACATTGCCGTTGGTCAGGATCGTCATGTGTTCGACACCGTTTGTTTTAAATACCAGCCGTTGAGCGTCGGTGGTACCGAGGAAATCGGTGCCGGGAGTGGTCCCGGCGTTACCCGTGAGCAGCCAGCTTTGGGAGAAGCCGCTTAAAGACAATAGGATTCCCGCAAAAAGAATAAAGATCTTTTTCATAATCCAGGTTTAATAGTTAACAAATAAAAGACACTCAAAAATAAGCCTGAAACCTATTCGAGGATACGCAAACCCGAGGCATAACATTGCAATAAGAGAATATATGGAGAGGACTGCTTACCGGTCGCGGGTAATGAAATTTTCAGCGCGCTTTTTTAGCGTATGCCACACCGGTAGCACGTCTTCCGATAAACGAAAGACCAGAACGCCGGCTCCCATCAGGGTGATATAGGTCAAAGATCGCAGGACCATCCAGAAGAATCCGTGGAAATGTTCGAACAAAGGATGGCAGATGAGATAGGCCGCGGCTCCGACGGCAACCGCATAAATCGTTTTCAGATTGAAGGGCTGGAATTTAAATTTCCGGTACAGGAAAAGCCAGCGGATGAAATTGTAGACGGAGAAGGTGAAGAGATCCGCAACGGCTACGCCGGTCGCCCCTATCTTCAACGCCAGCAGGTAGTTGAGCGGCAGGGTCAGCGCGGTGAGGATCATACCGGTAATGAAATCGAAACGCCAATAGATGGAGGTGCCGATGATCTGGGTGTTCAGCCCGGTCCCCATGTCGACGATGCGGTACAACCCCACAAACAGGAACACGTTCCGCGCGGCCAGGTATTGATCGGGCAGATGAAAGGTGAGTATCCCGTCGTTGAAATTCAACCAGATCAATGCGAACATCGCCACCGAAAAGATAAGCTGGTTGATCGATGAACGCTGATAGATGCGCTGTATCTTCCCTCGATCCTTATCCTTCCAGGCCTGCGCCAATGGAGCGATAGAGGCGGCCGTCAAAGCCCGCTGCGGCGCCTGGATCAGGCTGCCGATAAAGAGCGCCAAAGAATAGACCCCTACGATGGTAAGCCCGCCGGGCACTACGGAGGCGATCACTATCTGGCCAAAGAAATTGCTTATGTTGAAAAGCAGCAGCCCCGACCAGGCGAAAGCCATCAGGGGGATGATCCTGGGGAAAAGCCGTCTGGTCACATGACTGCGTTTGAACACCAGGTGCAGCTGGCCTTTTCTCAAAAGATACAGCCATAGGATGACGGCTATAAAAAAATAGCTGAACGCATAGATCTTGATGAAAACGTCGAAGCTGCCCAGAATACCCACGATCATCAGCACGATCAGCACAAGGGTGAACAGCCTGAATTGCAGCTCCCGCAGAAAATTGGTAAAGACGGACTCTTTAAGCTGCCAGGCATAAGATTCGAACAGCGAATAAAGCGTGAGACCCAGGCCAAATGGGAAGATCCAGTAAAAGTAATGGACCAGTTCGGTCGATTGCCTGGAGTAGGCCCAGAAGATCACCGGCTTGAGCAGGATACCCGCGACGATGGCCAGCACGAAACCTCCCAGCGTGACCAGCACAGACAACCCCATCATGTCGTTCTTTTTTACCGGCAGATGATCGGCATAATAAGGATAGAATTTGACGATAAACGCCGGTATGCCCAGGTTGCCGAAATAATAGATGAGACTGCCGATAGAGACGAACATGCCGCTCACGAGCCCATACTCGGCGACCTTGAAGTTCCTGGCATAAAGAAACGTGTTCAGCCCGCCCAACGCAAAACCCGCATAGACGATACTGGAAGACAGGATGCTCTGCTTACGGATCGTGCTCATAACCCCATCCCGTTTTGCAGCAGCTGCTGGATATCCTCTTTGTCTTCGTAATGGAAGGGACGGTTAAAGGTCAATATCCCCTTTTTGATCTTGACGCGGCCGTCGAGGGTGATGGTCGCCTTTTTGTTGAAAAAGCTCTGGATCGCATTGCTCAGGATTGCCTGGAGGTCTACCTGCATGGCGACGGGCACATAGAAGGTATCCCGTCGGGGGATATGGATGGTGGAGTCCAGCAGGGAGTGACCGGCGTGACGGCCATTGATGGCCACGTCCACCTCCGCCCGGCGCAGCTCCAGGGGATAGGGATTGGGGTTGTACAGCTTGACGACGGTAGCCAGGGTAGGTTGCGACCCGGTGGTCTTGATGACCTGGATATCCTGGAACCCAAAATATTCCGGGGGCTCCGGCTCCCGGCAGCCCGCGACGAACCCGATCAACAGGACCAGGGCGCCCCATCTGCGGCTATTCCTGCTGGTAAATGCTTGCATGGGTGCAAGATAAGCCGCTTGCCTCAATTCTTAAATATTACTTACCTTTCTGAAAAGATTCCAAGTGTCGACTATCCCCGAACGGATCAAAGCATTCAATCACAGCCGGTTACCAGACTATACGGCACTGAAATACCAACTGATGGCCGAGAACCCTTTTAGGTTCTTTCGCGGCACCTGTCACCTGTTTTACGAGGACCTGAATAAAGGTCCCGAGATCCCCTCCTCGCCTGCCGGCTGGATCTGCGGCGATCTGCACCTGGAAAATTTCGGGACCTATAAGGGCGATAACCGCCTGGTCTATTTCGATCTCAACGATTTCGACGAAGGCCTGCTGGGGCCGGCCGCCTGGGAAGTCGTGCGGATGATGACGAGTATCTTTATCGGCTGCCAGTCCGTGGGCATCCGCGACACGGAGATCGAACAGGTCGCGGGGCTGTTCCTGCGCGTGTATACGAATGCACTTTGCAAAGGCAAGGCCCGCTACCTGGAAACGGAGACGGCTAACGGCATCGTCCGCACCTTTATGGAACGGATCTGCGAGCGCAAACAAAAAGAGCTCATCCGCCAACGGACCGAAGAAGGCAAGAACGCCCGGTTGCGGCTTCGGATCGACCGGGTCCGCTTTTTCCCCATCGACAAGGAACTGCGCAAGACATTGATGGCGCATATCACGCAATGGATGCAATGCCATCCCCTGACCAAGGGGCGCTATACGGTGATCGATGCCTGTTTCCGCGTCGCCGGTACGGGGAGCCTGGGCGGCAGACGATATGTATTCCTGCTTCGCAACAACGATGAGCCGAAAAGACATTTGCTCATCGATATGAAGGAGGCCCTGCCTTCTTCGCTCGAGCCGTGGATCGGGATCGCCCAGCCTCAATGGGCCTCGGAAGCCCAGCGGGTCGTTACCATCCAGGAGCGTATGCAAAACATCAGCCCCGCCCTGCTGAGCACCACTCATTTCCAGGGCCGGAGCTATGTCCTCAAAGAGATGCAGCCCACTGCCGACAAGATCGATTTCCTCGCGGTCCGGGACCGGTATAAGGATATTGCCTGCGTGGTCGAAGACATGGCCTTGATGACGGCCAGCGCGCAACTGCGCAGCGCGGGCCGGCAGGGTGCGGCTCCCCCGGACGACCTGATCCTTTTCGGTGAGGACACCCATTGGCAGCAGTCCTTACTGGATTATTCCCGGAGCTATGCCGGCCAGGTCAAAAAAGATTATCAGGAATTTTTTACCGCCTATAAAAGCGGATTTTTTGCTTAATCCCTGCTTATGCCCACGACATCCGATATCATCATCAGACTGGTCCTGGCCGCCCTCATCGGGGGCACCCTCGGCGCGGAGCGGGAATACCGGAGCAAGTCGGCCGGTTTCCGCACCCTGACCATGATCTGTATCGGGGCAACCATCTTTACGATCTTCTCGCAGATCGTCGGCGGCCCGGGCAACCCCGATCGCATCGCCTCGAATATCGTCACCGGTATCGGCTTCGTCGGCGCCGGGGTCATCTTCAAAAGCGATAGCTTTGGCAAGGTCAACGGTATCACCACGGCAGCGATGATCTGGGTCACCGCCGCGCTGGGCATGGCCATCGGCGCGGGCTATCTCCTGGTCGCCGCTATCGCCGCGGTACTGACCCTCACGGTACTTTTTATCTTTGCGTTGCTGGAAGGCTGGATCGACCGGGTCAACCAGATCCGCCGGTACAAGATCATTTGCCCTTTCGAGAACGAGACCCTGCATCGCTATGAGCAACTTTTCCAAATCCATCACCTCAAATTCAAACGCACCAGACAGTGTAAATCGCAGGAGAATCTGATCTCGGGAGAATGGATCGTCCAGGGTTCCGAGCAAAACCACCGGCACCTGATCCACGAGCTTCTCCGCGATCCTTCCGTCAAGGCTTTGGAATATTGACGATCCCCGATATTTTTCCTATTTTGAGGCCGATGAAGCGTTTTATTGCTGGCCTTGTCCTGGTCCTCAGCCTGGTATGTAAAGTGTCCGATGCCCAAGTTTGTAGCAGTGGGTTAGGAGATCCTATTGTCGATGTCACTTTTGGGTCCGGGACCGATAGCTTTGGGCCGCCCTTGTCTTCCAGCATCACCCCGATGACCTATCTGCAAACTACCTGCCCGCAAGGCAGCGATCTCGGCGGCTACTCGATCGTGCATGCCCCCGGCTACAACTGCTTTACCGGAGACTGGGTGAACTTCACCAGCGACCATACCGGCGATCCTAACGGCTATTTCATGCTCATCAACGCCTCGACTCCCCCCAGCAATTTTTATAAACAGGAGGTGGATGGTCTTTGTTCGGGGACCAGCTATCAGTTCAGCGCATGGGTCGTCAATATGGCTTCGCATTACGGCGAGATCAATCCCGACATCACCTTCAGCATCGAGCAGACCGATGGCACCGTCATCCAAAGCTTCGATACCGGCCCGGTGCCCATCGAGAACCCGGCCCAATGGAATCAATATGCATTTTACTTCACGACTCCGCCTGGGATCACCTCCGTCGTGATTTCCATGCACAACAACGCCCCCGGCGGATATGGGAATGACCTTGGCCTGGACGATATCACCTTCAGGACCTCCGGGCCTACCATCGGTATTGGCATTAACGGACAGCCAGGTAATTCGGTAAACGTTTGTCCCAATGTGGGTAGTCCCGTGGGATTCACCGGAACCCTGGGTAGCTGTTATGCCAGCAATGCATTTCAATGGCAGCAAAGCACCGACCAGGGTGGTTCCTGGACCGATATTCCAGGAGCCGTGAGCGCCTCCTATTCGGTGTTACCATCCAGTCCAGGGAGCTATCTTTACCGGTTGACGGCGGCGCAAGCAGGCAATATCGGCAATAACCAGTGCCGGGTAGCATCCAATGACGTCATCGTCAATGCGAATGTGCCAAACACCGCATTCGCGTTTGTCCAACAGGCCTGTGATCCGCTACAGGTCCTGCTTACCGGCACCGCAGCCCCCGGCCTTTCCTACACATGGGCGATCGATGGTGCGACAGCACCGGCGGCCGACCCGACGGTCCCCAGTCTGCTGTATACCTTTCCCGATTATGGCACCCATGCGGTGACACTTTCGAGCTCCGGCGCCGGTTCCTGCGCTTCCACGACTTCCGAAAATATCCCGCTTGCACTGACGCCCACAAATATTATACAGACGGCCGACACCGGCATTTGTATTGGCAAATCCGTTCCGCTGTCAACGCTGGGCGGTCTCGGCTTCTGCTGGTCGCCAACCATTGGGCTCGACGATCCTACGTCCGCTCACCCCACCGCCACTCCGACAGTTACGACCAAATATCATTTTACCTCGCTTATCACCGGCAATAATCTCATCCTCAATGGCGATTTCTCGGCCGGTAACACCGATTTCACTTCGGCCTACCTCTTTGCCGCCAACGGCAGCCCGCCCGGAGTATACTCCGTAGGACCCAATTCCGGCGCATGGCTTCCGGGCTCGCCTTCCTGTACCGATCACACCAGCGGAACAGGCAATATGCTGCTCGTCAATGGCGCACAACAAACGGGTGTAGGGGTCTGGAGCGAAACGGTCACCGTCACGCCTAACACCAATTACGCTTTTTCCGCATGGCTTGACAATATCACTACCGTGAACCCCGCGATCCTGCAGTTCTCCATCAACGGACAACCGCTGGGCAACCCACTGACGGCCAATGCCACGCCCTGTGTCTGGAACCAGTTCTATACGGACTGGAATTCGGGCAGTGCCACGACGGCCATTATCTCGATCGTAAATGAGAATACCGGCTATTCCGGGAATGACTTTGCGCTGGATGATATCTCGTTCGCCGCTGTAAACATGCAAACGGATTCCGTGACCATCGACGTCGAAACACCCACGGTAACGGCTACCCCGGCCGCCAGTACGGTATGCCCGGGCGTAGTCGCCCCTTTACAGGCGGGCGGCGCCCTGACCTATAGCTGGTCGCCCGCGACAGGGTTAAACGATCCTACGATCGCCAACCCCGGCTCGCTTCTGCCCAATTCGCCTTCCGGCAGCACGGTGACCTACACGGTTACAGGCACGACCGCCAGAGGCTGTCTGGCCACCGCTACTTCCACCGTAACCGCACTCCCCGAGACGTTGACACTGGGACCCGCGGATAGTCTTATTTGTAATGGAGGTCAGGCGCAGCTGTATGCCGGCGGCGGAAATACGTATAGCTGGACTCCCGCCGCACCGCTTACCGATCCGGCTTCCCCTACCCCTATTGCGACCTTGACTAATTCTACCGAATTTTATCTTTCCGCCGTCGATGCCAACAATTGTCAGGAACGGGATTCGCTATTCATCGGTATCCGGCCAATCCCCGTCTATACGGCTCCGCCCAACGAAACGGTATGCGCCGGTTTTGGTATAAAGCTCGGAGGCCAAAATGGCCCGGGCTATGTCTATAGCTGGTCACCCGACGCAGGATTGGACAACCCCTCGGCGCCCTCACCTATCGCCAGCCCGGCCCAGACGATGAGCTATACGCTCGACATCAGCGATTCCACCTGCCCCGGCTACGACAGCAGCTTTACCCTGGAGGTGACCGTAAGGCCCAGCCCGGTGGTCACGGCTAACAAGGATAATGACATCGACTGCTCAGTGCATTCCGCGCAGCTGCAGGCCGACGGTGCCTTGTATTATAACTGGTCGCCGGCGACAGGTCTCAATAGTCCCACTTCCCGCACGCCTGTCGCTACCATTGACAGCACTACCACCTATATGGTGAAGGGAACAGGCAGCAATGGCTGCTATGCTTATGATTCTGTGACTGTCGCGGTCACGGCTACAGGAGCCAATACCTTTGTAGTGCCGAATGCCTTTACGCCGAACGGAGACGGTCACAACGATTGTTTTGGCGTACAGCGCTGGGGCGATGTGCAGCTGGAAGAGATGGTTATCTATAACCGATGGGGCTTGTGTGTGTTTTCAACGCAAAATCCTTCGGGCTGCTGGGACGGCACCTTTCATGGGCAACCCCAGCCTGCCGGCGCCTATCCATATGTGATCAGGGCGCATACCTATTGCGGCGAGATCACCAGGCAAGGGGTCGTGATGCTGATACGATAGCCGGCAGCCCTAAAACAGCCCCAGCGTCCAGCTTCGCTCAAAACGGCCGCCGCCATCGAGCCGGTTGATCCCCTCTTTCTCCGTCCATTGCTGGTTGCTGTCTACGGAGTCGGCAATGCCGCACCAGGGTTCGATGCAGACAAAATCGGCGCCGGGGGCGGCCCAGATGCCCAGGAAGGGAAAACCCGGGAATTGCAGCCTCAATCCCCGTGGAGTACGATCCGAACGCAATGACACGGAGCTGGAATGCAGCCCTTTGAACACCAGGGCGTCCTTTGCGAACAATTTCTTGGTCAGTGGCAGCGTGCGGGAGCTGTTGAGCAGCGGTAGCGGCTCGCGCTCGATCAATCCGTCCTTGGAGATCGGCCAGCGGGGCGCCAGTTCCGTCGAGTCGAATTCGAGATAGTAGTCGGTATAGGCCGTGCCCGGAGCCAGCGGAACGTTGAAAGCCGGATGGCCGCCCACCGAAAAATACAGGGGAGTTGTATCGGGATTGGTCACCTGGTAGGTCGTTACAAGCCCTGCGGCGTCGATCCGGTAGCTTACCCTTAGCTCGAACGCAAAGGGGAAGACCTTCAGCGAAGCCTCGTCGCTGCGTAGAAGGAAGGTGATGGCGTCGGCGGATTGTGTCTCCACGGTAAATTCGCGGTCCCGGGCGAACCCATGCCGGGAAAGCTGGTAGGGCTTGCCGTTATAAAGGTAGGTGTTGTCCCGGAGCGTGCCGACGATGGGGAAAAGCAGCGGCGAATGTTTACCCCAGAAGGCCGGGTCGCCGTTCCACATATATTCGGTTTGATAGCCTTTGTGAAAAATGCTTTGCAATTCTGCGCCTTTCGGATGGATGCTGATCCTGAGCTGTTGGTCTTCGATCGTGAACATATGCCGGTCATTTTGTTGCAATTTACCGGATTTCCACCCGAATGCGTATTTTCGGGACATGTTTCGCACCTTCGGGATCATCTGGAGCAGTTTTAGAGTGGCGTTGCAGGAGTTTCGCTCCAACAAGCTGCGTACCTTCCTGTCCCTGCTGGGCATCATCATCGGTATCTTTTGTATCATCAGCGTGCTCGCGACGATCAGCAGCATGCAACAAGCGGTCAACAACGACCTCAAGGCGCTGGGGAACAAGGCGATCTATATCGACAAATGGCTTTGGACCAACGGCGCAGACTATCCCTGGTGGAAATACGTCAAACGCCCCACGCCCAAATACGACGAGCTGCGGATGCTGAAAATGAAGGTCCCCGATGCGGCGCATATGGCCTACGAGCTGCAGATCAACGACAATGTTGAATACGGCGACAATGTCCTTACGGGCGTGAATTACTATGGCAATACGGAAGACTTCGACAAGGTCCAGCTGATCGACATCGGTGCCGGGCGTTATTTCCAACAGGTCGATTTCGACCGGGGTTCACCCTATGTGGTGCTGGGGTATCTCATTGCCGAGCGGCTCTTTATCAAGCCGTATAAATCGGTGGGACAGACGGTGAAACTACGGGGCGGCAAGACCGCGGTCGTCATCGGGGTCATGGCGAAACAGGGCCAGAGCCTGCTGGACGCCTGGGATTACGACAACAGCATCCTGCTGACCTATGCATTTATGAAACAGTTAGTTCGGGAGGAGAATGCCAATCCCAAGATCCTGGTCCAGGGGGCGGCCAATATCAGCCTGCAGGCCCTCAAAGACGAGCTCCGCGGGGCCATGCGGTCGATCCGTAAGCTCAGTCCCACCACGGAAGATAATTTCGCGCTCAACGACGTCGACACCATCAGCAAATTCTTCGACCCCGTTTTCCACGCCCTGAATATCGGTGGCTGGGCTATCGCGGCGCTCTCACTGATCGTCGGTATGTTCGGCGTCGCCAATATCATGTTCGTCACCGTGCGGGAACGCACCAGCCAGATCGGTCTCAAGAAGGCCATCGGCGCTAAACGGGGTACCATCCTCACCGAATTCCTGCTGGAGTCGGCCTTCCTTTGTATCATCGGCGGGATCATCGGGCTGCTGCTGGTTTTTCTGATGACGCTCGTCATCAGCACGCTTGTCCATTTCCAGGTCTTCATCCCCATTAACATCATCGTGCTGGCCGTATGTATCTGTTTGTTGACCGGCGTGCTGGCCGGCATCATCCCCGCCTTTATGGCCGCCCGCATGGATCCCGTGGTGGCGATCCGCTCGAAATAGGACGGCCCGGAGGGTCGTCGCCCGAAGGGTAATCGAGCGCAGCGAAGATTACGACCGAGAAGGGCCGTGTCGAAGCAGGCCCGCCGAAGGTCTATAAGCCCCGTCCAGGGCCGAGTACGTTCTTCTCAAATAAGGATGTTACCCTTTCCTGTCGTAATTTTGCGGCCATGCGATCAACGAGTACGGGTCCGGTGACTATCCTGGCCATCGAATCTTCCTGTGATGAGACCAGCTGTGCGATCAGCCGCGACGGCATCATCCTTTCCAACATCATTGCGGGGCAGGCGGTCCACGAACAATATGGCGGGGTCGTGCCCGAGCTCGCCAGCCGGGCGCATATGCAAAATATCGTCCCCGTGGTGGACGCCGCCTTGAAAAAGGCCGGCTGTACACTGGCGGAGCTCAGTGGCATCGCCTTTACGCAAAGTCCCGGGCTCATCGGCTCGCTGCTGGTCGGTTCCCAGTTTGCGAAATCGCTGGCCCAGGCGCTCGATATCCCGCTGATGGCGGTGCATCACATGCAGGCGCATGTGCTGGCGAATCTGATCGATAAAAATCGACCTTCGTTCCCTTTTCTTTGTCTCACCGTCAGCGGCGGGCATACGCAGATCGTCCTTTGCCATTCACCGCTCAGGATGGAGGTCATCGGCGAGACCCTCGATGACGCGGCGGGAGAAGCCTTCGACAAATCCGCCAAATTGCTGGGACTCCCCTACCCCGGCGGTCCGCTCATCGATAAATTCGCCCGGGAAGGCGATCCCACCCGTTTTGCTTTTCCCGAACCACAGATCCCAGGGTTGAATTTCAGCTTTAGCGGGCTGAAAACGGCGATCCTCTATTTCCTGCAGGAACGGACGGCGAAAGACGCCGGTTTTATCGCGGCTAACCTGCCCGATATCTGTGCGTCGATCCAGGGACGGATCGTCTCCATCCTGCTGGGCAAATACCGCAAGGCGGCCAACCAAACGGGCGTCACCGACTGCTGTATCGCCGGCGGCGTCTCCGCCAACAGCGGCCTGCGTAAAGCGTTCCGGGAGATGGGGGAAAAAGAAGGCTGGCGGACCTTTATCCCCGCTTTTGAATATTGTACGGACAATGCTGCGATGATCGCGATCACCGGCTACTATAAATACCTGGCCGGAGAATTTGCACCGTTGTCGGTGAGCGCCAGCGCCCGCGCGGAATGGTAAAGACAAATAAAACCGAGGGTCATGCCTAACTCCTATTTCAGCTTCAAACAGTTCACGATAAACCAGGATCGATGCGCCATGAAGGTATGCACCGATGCCTGTATCCTCGGGGCCTGGTTCGCCGACAAAGCCCCGGCCTGGTCGAGCGTGCTGGACATCGGGAGCGGCACGGGTCTGCTGATGCTGATGCTGGCACAAAAACACAAGGGCGAGATCAGAGGCATCGAACTCGATCTCGACGCCTTTCGCCAGCTGCAGGATAATATCGGGCAAAGTCCGTGGAGACAGATGCTGCGCGTCTTTCCCGGCGATGTCCGTACGTTCTCTTTCCCGGGGAAATTCGATTTCATCATCACCAACCCGCCCTTCTACGAGGGCGACTTGCCGGCGGCGTCCACCGCGGCCAATCTGGCGCGGCACAGCAAGGAGCTCACCCTGGGCGAATTGCTGGAGGTCATCGACGCCAATCTCACGCCAAAAGGTTCTTTTGGCATCCTCCTGCCTTATCACCGGACGGCCTGGTTCGAAGAGAAAGCCACTACGGCCTTTGGCTTCTCGCTTCGCGAAAAGCTACTGGTACGCCAGACGCCGCGGCATGATTTCTTTCGGAGTATCCTCTATTTCTCCCGTCACCGCGAGAAATTCGCACCGACCACGGAGCTGACCATCCAGGACGGCGACGGCGTGTATTCGGAAGACTTCATCGAGCTGATGCGGGATTATTATCTCTATCTATAGCTGCGCGAATCCAGCCGTGGCCGGGGGTGGCTGCGCGCCGCCGCGACTGCGCCGTGCGACTGCGCCTACGGCGGAGTCGATCACAACCCCGCATAGTCGCGCAGGTATTCGAATGGCGGCGTGAGCTCCCCGTTCCGCACCATGGTCGCCCGGTCGATGATACCCGAGCCGCCGCGAAGCAGGACTTCCAGCACGTGTTTGATCAGCTGCTCGCCAAAATACCTGGAGGCATCCCGCGGCAACTCATTTGGCAGATTGCCTACGGCCATGACATCGATGGAGTTGGGCAGATGAGGCGCGGTGACCCGGTGGGTGGTTTTGTCTACGCCATAAATGGGGTCCTGCATCGTCGAGTCGCCCAGGTTGCAAGGCACCGATCCTTCCCGGTCGTCCGTGATGTCGGCGATGGTCTTCAACCGGAATCCGGGATGCAGCGTGTCTTCCCACTCGAAAAGCCGGGGCATGCCCTTATCCCAGTAGACGCCGTTCATCAGGATATCCGCCTCACGGGTATAGGGAAGGAATTTACAGCGGAAGTCCTGTGGTTCCCGGTGAAAATGTTCGCGTTGATAGGTCCCGGTACGGCGGTGTTCGTATAGTCCGCTGCCTTTTACCTGGGTAAAGACGGGGTAGGCAAAATTGCGCCCGAGGAATTCGTCGGGTTCGACTTCCACGATCTCCAGCAGGTTCATCACCTCGAGTACGCCGTGCGCGACACGACCGGAACCCGTGACGACCACCTTGATCTCCGGAAGCCGGAGTCCGAAATAGGTGTGGATCAGCTCGCGGAAGCTCTTTTGTTGATAGACCCGGCCCAATTCATAAAGCCCCGTACGACGGCCATAGGCCATCATGCCGTTATGCGCGCCGACGACGCCGGCAAAGAAGCCAAAACCCAGGATGCGCTGTCCGTCGTCGTGCTCCAGGCATTCATAGTCGATGAGCGTGATCTTTTTCTCCAGGATGGCCCGGAACAGGGCCTGGTTGGCCGGTTGCTGTTTACGGGTGTGGGAGAAAAAGAGATAGGTCTTCCCCGTGAGCAGCTCCGCCACAGGCACCTCCTTGATACCGAAAAGGATCTCGCAACCGGAGACATCGTCCAGCACTTCGACCCCGGCGGCCAGGTATTCTTTATCGGAGTAACAGCGGTCCTGCGAGGACTGCGCCACTACCCGCAGCCCGGGAGCATTCTTATGGATCCATTTACATTGAGCGGGTGTGAGCGCCACCCGGTTATCGGCGGGTATCTTGCCTTCGCGTAACAAGCCTATCTTGATCATCGTGTGAATAAAGATAGAAATTTTTGCTCCCATTTGGATGGGACGGCTCAAATCCGTAATATTGCGTCCCGCTTTTCCAGCGGCGCGACCACCTTCGCGGCGGATCGATGGCCGACATCCTCGCCCCCGCGGCGACGGACTCCACGGAAGGCGGCCGGTGAATATGCCCAGATGGCGGAACTGGTAGACGCGTCAGACTCAAAATCTGGTATTGGCAACAATGTGCAGGTTCGATTCCTGTTCTGGGCACCTTAGAAAGCCTTGTAAATTAAACACTTACAAGGCTTTTGCTTTTCTTCATTGTCTTGGAACTCCCAATTTCGCTCACTTTCGTCCCCTTGTTGTCGCCGCTTTTGGGCAACTGAGTCTAACGTTGAACGACAATCGCAACAGATATGCCGAAAGCAAACCTTTAATGCTCATTGTCGAGCGGAATTGGTGATTTAAGAACAGAATCTACTTGCGCATCGTGGTAAAAAATATATCACCTTGCCGTTTTTCCAAGTCATGATCCCTATGAGACTGATTGGCTGTCTGGCGAATCTTTCCAATCCATTGCTAAAAAGAAAGGCAATCACATAATATTTGCGCTCTTCAAAATTATTCTTCCATTTACTCTTTGGCAAATTTTCATCTTCCTGCGCACCTACAAAATTCACCATTCCGACGGGACCGCCCGCTTTGACCGGATCGATGTAATGTTTTGCAATTGAAAATAGATCTTTGGCAGTTAAAACCCTATTCTTATAATTAGAATATATCAAATTGTCAGAATAGTTAAGGTAATCTCCATTGTGTCCCTCTGTTCGATAGTAAAATGATATTTCATGACTCGACTTCATCTTTTTGACAACACCTTCACATCCATTGATCAAGCAGAAGGCTGCTAAAAATCGCTCGTATTTCATTATCGCCGTTAAATTTGGAATCCGGGTCGTTGTTGCGGTTTGGACATCTACAACCTCGCCGTCGGGCAATAGCTACGGCGTCGATATCTTGCATTCCAAAGCAAAAGTTGTCCGACAAGGAAGACAGTTACCGCCGCCCCGCCTAATGCGTAAGAAACGACAAGATAATGATGTTGATTACTGCTGTAATTGAGTATAATAGTACTTCCTTTTTCGATCTGGAAAACATCCAGATCGATCCGAGTACCAGCGCGGGGCTTATAATATACGGTCACCTCATCACCAACATTTATGGAATCCTGAAGATCTGTATAGCTACCTGACCGCCTATACACACCAAGCGTTTGAGGCGAGTGATCCAGCCTGAACGCGAAGACTGACTTCGGCAAAATGGAGCGACTTTCCGGGATCAGACAGTTCGTTAAATAAACATTCTCCACCCGTCCCGCCAGTTTAGGCAAACCCCTGACGTCAGTTCGCGCCATATTAAAATATAAATAAGCGGCGGCAATTGCGAACAGAATGCAAGTCGCGTTCAAAACATTGTTAGTAGGGCGTTGCCTATCAGGAATTGATAAGTTCATACGTGTAAAACCTGAAAAGTTTGGCATAGACCTTTAATCGTTGGCAGGCCATCAAAACAGTCGCATGAACCCAGAACTCAGCCTGCGGACAGGCGAAGCAACCAATCGGACCAAACCTAGCTAAAAATGGCCTATGAGCGATCGCGGACGATCAAATATATGGACAAAGCAATAATAATGTAAGCCACGGCAAGCAGGAGCGGTCTTCGTTTCCTCATAAGCTCGTCAAATTTTTGTTGTCTCGGCGGCGGCAATTTGACGACTCCGTAGGCAATTAATAAAAAAAAAACACAACATATGATCGGCAAACAATGGTCGAATAACTTCTCCATATATGTAATTTCACGCAACATCCAGCAACGCAAATAATTTCGAGGAACGTCCAAAAGTCGGCATGTCTCGCAATAATATAATCAACATCGGCAACATCATTGCTTGCAGTATCGAATTCGACCCAATGAATTCTTTGAGTTTCACCGATAGGAATGTCGTGCTTTTTTCGCCTGCCATAGTCAATTATTGGTATGCAAATTAGCTGACGGCTCAAAGGTATGAACTACGCGGTGTGCATGAATATGTCAGCTGGCAACTGAAAATAATCTTTCAGTTTCTGAGCCATTTTCAAGGTCAGTTCCCTCCGTCCCGAGAGGACAGACGATACGTGGCCCTTCGATCCGATTAAGGGTTCCAGGTCCTTTGGCTTTAGACCTCTTTCTTCCATCTTTAATTTTATTGCATCAATCGGATCAACCTCTGGCAAAACAATATGTTTATCTTCATAATCTTTTATCAGCACAAGCAATAATTCAAGTTCATCAGATTCAGAGGTCCCAGGCTCTGCTTGAAATATGGCCATTGTCCGCTTGAGCGCCTTATTATATTCAGCTTTGGTTTTTATCACTTTCCAGTCCATATCATTTGTTTTTAAAGTTCAATATTTCAATATCAAAACTAATTTTTGAAGTATCTATCTTATCATATTCCTTGTGCGTCCCGAACCAGATCACATAAGCCGCTAATTGCCGGAAATTGACGGATGTTACCAGCCGGAAATCATTCCCTTTTATATTGAATATAACCCGGTTATTTGCAACGATACTCGCATTGCCATAGACGGCTTTCAGCTCGTTGAAATTCCGGAAATTTCCCTTTAAAAATTCATGGTACCAGGTCAATAACGCCGTTTTTGCTTTCGGATACTTATTAATATAGTAGAGGATGGTTCCTTTAGCTATAATGTTCATAGTAACGCAAATATATGAAAAAGTTTTCAAATTGAAAACTTAATAAATTGGAATAACAGAATGCGGCGGCACTATCCGAACCTATTACCGAATGAAACTTACGCTGTGCCAGAAGTCACTGTGAGGTCAAATTGTCGGGCTCACTCCCGGCACACAGAAAATGTTTTGTATTGACAATCAACATATTACGATTCCTGTTCTGGGCACGAGTTTATCTCGATTTTTTAAAACCCGCTCTGGCAGCGGGTGTTTTAGTTCGATTTGACTTGCTTCCGATTCGGCCAAATTATTAGATGATTAATCTCCCGCTCCCATGGCAGCTGCCTTTTTTAATTTCGTTGTCGGCCTTCTTGGCCTTGCTTCCCCTGAATGATCAGTCTGTTCCGCTTTTCGGACTGGCTTAGGAGCGATAATACGTTTTCTTGAACGGGAAGGACACGATCGAATTGATCAAACAGCGGTAGGCACATCTGCCATTTGCAAATTACCGTCTCTGGAATCAATATAACGGTTCCTGATAAGTATTGAAGACACGAAGAATGTTGACAGCACTTGCTTCTTCGTCTATGGTAAACATTATCAGGAAGGGAAAGCGCTTCATTGGCTTGCACCGAATATTCTTATATCTCACGGTAGACGCGGTCGGAAGTTTGGCAATACGACCCAAATATTCCGATACCAAGTCTGCGAATCGATAGCCCAAGTCAGTCGCTATCGCATTATAGTGTTCTACCCCTTCTGAAATATCTTCCGTCGCAGTAGGGGTGATAAAGATACTGTAGGGCATTAAGGTTTCTTGAAACGGGATTTCACATCATCCCACTTTTGAAGATAGGCTGGATTGGCTTTAATAGCCATTAGCTCCTTATCAAGCGCCTCCTTCTGACGGGGCGTAAGTTCAATTACTTCATCTTCTTCGACAGTCTCGACTGCATCAACCTTAATGAGATCTTCTATCAGCGCAGCCGCGTACTCTTTCTTTATGCGAATGTGGAATGTATAATCAGACATTTAACAAGTTTTTATTGAACTCAAGGTCTTGTCTCAGCGGTCAATCGCCAAAAGCTAAATTACTAAAATTTCTGGTGAGCCAAAAGCTCCATTTTGATCCCGGGTCAATTTACAAATTTTAAGAGCCCCATTATTTATAGAAACAGGTCTTTCTGAGGCTTGTTTAACAACAATCGAAGAATACAAAGCTGTTCAATCTATTAAAAATCAATCGTTTATTAAACCAAACAATCTTAAGTCATCGAAAAATCGGTTCGAAAAATGTCCTGTTCTGGGCACAAAGCCCCCGACTATCGTCGGGGGTTTTTACATTTGGGAGCGACGCGAGTTTTGCTCGCGGGAGCGGGCAAAGGCAAAACCCGGCGCCGCAAGGCGCCGAGTGGCGCTTGGCCTCAAGCCTTAGCAATTGCTTCTTCTCATCTCGGAATATCGGCTTAAATTCTCCCCTTTTTGCTTTTTTAGGTTGTCTAAACTGTCATAGTAATGTAGCCCAGCTAAACCTGTCCCCGATGGCGCCATGTATTGTTCAGAAATCAAATACCCATTGTCTAGTTCAAAATAGCCTTTTTCTACTATTTCACTCTCCCATAAATAATCAACTATAGTCCTGTTAATAATGTACTTCAAATTGTTTTCGTGATATTCAACTTTGTATGGTTTGTATTCTTTGATTGGCGGTTCATAACCGAATAGTAAGTTCTTAAAACGGTTAAAAATATTTTTCTTTCGCTTTTTATGTGCCGCTACTACTTCAGCAATAGACTTACCTTCTGCATTTACCAAGTAATGCGGAATGTCTGAAAGATCACCAAATATAGTTTCGGCATTAGGGTCTAACTCTGCCAACAAAACACTTTCCGCTTGCCCGTAAGGAATGTCAATATAGAATTTACTATCAATTTCGATGACACATTCTGCAGTGTCAAGCCAGCCATCCTCAATACTATATTTACAGCGAATGTCAGTAATGGTTTTCCCAATAATTTCTTCGATCAATATTGTTTCGCCAGTCATATCAGTTGAGGTTATGTGAAGTCGCCGGTAAAGTGAAATCATTTACTCAACTGGAAACAGTTGAGCTACAGTCGCCATCGGTATAAACATTTTGCCACTGTCAGGAAGTAAAATGAAATCATATTTTTCGTAAAACTTTACGGCTTCCCCATCCAATGGATCTACTATTACGGCCATAGAACCGACTTGCCTTGAGGTGAAATAGCTTCTTTTCAGAGCATCCATTAATATCATTTCTCCCATTCCCTGGCCCTGATAGCTTTTAGCAACAGCTAACCGGCCTAATAATATTGCAGGCAAATCACTGTAGGAAGGGGGCAATTTTTTGACGATTTCCTCGGACAGTAGTCGCCTTTCTACGGAAGCAGTAGAAAGCGTATAATACCCTTTTATTTCATTTCCGTCAGGGACAATAAAACAAGTAGACAACCGCCTTTTGATATCTTGTTTCGCCTGTTTATGCAAGTAGGCATCGAGCAATGGCTTTCCGCAGCTAAAATTTTCCTTTTTGTGGGATGAGTCTAAGGGTACTGTTATATAGCTCATTTCTTTCCTGCCAATTTATTATATTTCTTGGCAGCGGCACTGAGCTTTTTACTCGGGACGGGAGGGTTCATGATCGCCTCAAAAAAAACTTCCTGATCCCGTTTTGACGATACAATCGAACGATGCTTTTCAATAATTTCATCAGCCTTGGTCTGTACTGACATAATAACAAATTCAGTCAACGTTCTATAACCACCTAAATTAGCTGCGTATTCGAAGAGCTCTTTCTGCTCTTTGGGAAGTCTCGTATCAAATCTGGCAATACTTGTTTCCATGATAATTCACTTTTCAAGGTCAAATGTACGGAAAATATCCGTACATTCAAAATGTCGCGTAAAATATGGCTACGTCGGGCCGCTGCCGCACGGCGACGCCGGGGGTGATTACGACAAAGAGTGGGTAGATTCCGCCACCGGGCAAATTTCCCGTTAAAAAAATTTGAGAAGCTGATCGGTTGCGCGTATCTTTTACGAATTAAAAATAAGAAAAAATGAACCTACTATTTGATTTCACCGTGGACAAATCTACGAAGACAATTTATGTTACACGTGAATTCGCCGCCGATCTCGATCTTGTCTGGGACGCCTTTACAGATGCTGAGATCCTGGTCCAGTGGACTGCGCCCAAACCTTTTAAGGCCTACGTAAAGGAAATGGACTTCCGGGAAGGAGGGCGCTGTTTAACTGCCATGATCTCCCCCGAGAACGCCTACTTTTGGTCTTTGGCTGAATATATCAAGATCGAACCCAAGTCCAGTTTCTCCACGAGAAATTCTTTTTGCGATGAGAATGGAAATCCCAAGAATAATGGATTCTCTTTGACGAAGAATACCTTCAAGGAAGGGACGGCGACAACCACGGTGCACATTGAAAAAAAATTCAGTGATCTTTCCATCCTTGAAATGATGGTGGAAAAGGGCTGGAAGGAAGGTATGATCGCGGGGTTCAACAATCTGGACGAATATTTCCACACCCTGGTCAAAAACAAATAGCAACCGGGCCCTTTGCCGCGCCGCCCCCCGCGGCTTCCTGGGCCGGGGCACGGGAAAATCGGCCATCGTTTCCTGCCTTTTCGCCATTCTTTTTGCCACCACCCTGCGGTAGCTTGTGTCCTCATTCAATCTCATTTATCATGAAACAAAAACTTGACAAAATCAACCGTCAATTATTGATGACACTTGTTGTGCTCCTCATTGCGTGTTCGTCCGCTTTCTCCCAGACAATAAAGAACGTAGTTCTGGTGCACGGAGCCTTCGCCGATGGCTCGGGCTGGAGAGGCGTCTACAACATCCTCGTGAAAAAAGGGTATCACGTAGTAATCCTTCAGGAACCGTTGACATCGCTTGAAGATGATGTCAAAGCGTTACGCCACGAATTGGACTTATTGGACGGCCCATGTATCCTGGTTGGTCATTCCTATGGCGGTGCGGTGATCACAGAAGGTGGTGTACATCCAAAAGTCGCCGGTTTGGTTTACGTAGCTGCCTTCCAGCCGGATAAAGGAGAATCCGATCTTTCCTTGTTTCAATCTGCACCGGTATCTCCTGAAAACGCTATACAGCCTCCGGACAACCAGGGCATCGTTTACATTGACAGAGCGAAATTTGCTTCCAGCTTCTGCCAGGACATCCCAAAAGCAGATGGGGAATTTATGGCGGCTTCGCAGGGGCAATTTGCCGCAAAATGTTTCGGCGCTCCGATAACTGATCCGGCCTGGAAGCATGTTCCAGCTTATGGGATCGTCGCCACGATCGACTTAACCCTTAACCCCGATCTTGAACGCAGGATGTATGCACGCTCCAATACCAAGGTTACGGAGATAAAGGGAAGCCATTGCGTTTATATTTCTCAACCGCTGGCCGTAGCCGATGTGATCGCCAAAGCTGCCACAGAAATTTCGGCAAA
>Ga0210396_10001885_pt1 | contig 21790 bp, 20 predicted proteins | sample IncBWH17OmetaG_FD_155466 | JGI IMG/M metagenome (GOLD analysis project Ga0210396, IMG submission 155466) | Forest soil microbial communities from Barre Woods Harvard Forest LTER site, Petersham, Massachusetts, United States - Inc-BW-H-17-O ... | reverse complement strand
GGTTGGCGCTGTCGGCGAAAACATAGCTGGTCGCGACCCCGCCGGGCGGAACACGAAGGCAACGTCCGCCTGCGCATGACGGTATCGGGCCAGCACACGCATCAGCTCGCCCCCGAAGAACCGCGCCGGGTCTTCATAGAGCGGCCGCTGTCCGGTCCGCGCCGCCACGTCGTAGAGGTCGGCGGCGAACTCCTCCATCGAGAGGGAACCATCACGCACTTCCTGCCGCAACCGCACCAGGTGCGGCCAGGGCCTTGTCACTGGTTCAATCCCAGTCGCGCCCACCACTGGTTTCAATAACTTACAACAGGGAACGGGTTCACTCCTCCTGTAAGCCGGCCTTGCGCAGGCCGTCGAGCCAATGGGCGTGGTCTTCCGGCCGAAACCAAACGACCTCCCCGCGGACGTAGGTGCCGAACGAGCCGGGCGCGATATCGATCGCGTGCCGCAGCGCTTCCTTGGCTTCCTCGGTTCGGCCCGCTTGACCAAGCGCGGCGGCGAGCCAGCGATAGCACATGGGATGCTTCGGGTAAGAGCGGATGCCCCGTTGGGCGACCTCGATCGCGGCTTCGTAACGACCGCATTGGTAAAGGGCGAACGCCATGTGGTTCACGCGAGCCGCTAGGTTCGGGTCGCGCGGATCAAGCCTGATGGCGATTTCAAGCGCGGCGATGCCTGCCTCGGGCTGCCCCGAGAACACCAAAGTCGAGCCGCGGATGCCGTGCGCATACGCGAGATTTGGACTGAGGGCCAGAGCCCGGTCAACCTCGGCCAGCGCGCCCTCGTAATCGGCGCGCATCCACAATGTCATGCCAAGGCGGGCACGGGCCTCGGCATCGGTTGGGTCGGATGCGACGGCTCGGCGAGCTAGGGCCTCAGCCGACGCAAAGCCTTCCCGCGGAATACGCGTGCCGTACACGGAGGCCGAGTTGTTTACTGCCAGGGCGAGGCCTTTGTAGCCACCGGCGAAGTTCGGATCGAGATCGATCGCTTGCTGGAAGAACTTCTCGGCGAGCGCATTATCTTCGGCGCTGGCGCGGCTCATATGCCACAGCCCGCATTGATAGTCGGCCCAGGCGTCAAGGCTATCGGGTGGCTTCCGCATCGCGCGTTGCTGTTCGGCATCGGCAATGGCTGGAGCAATTGCGATGGTAACTGCCTCAGTGATCTCGTCTTGCACTGCAAAAATGTCGGCGAGATCACGGTCGTAGCGTTCGGCCCAGACGTGATTACTGGTCTCCGCCTCGACGAGTTGCGCGGTGACCCTGATACGGTCGCCGGATGTGCGCAGGCTGCCTTCAAGCACATAACGCACGCCCAATTCGCGCCCGACCCGTTTTATGTCGACAGCGTGGCCTTTATAGGTGAAGGACGAATTGCGGGCGATGACGAAGAGCGAGGGATACCGCGACAGCGCGGTGATGATGTCTTCGGCAATCCCGTCGGCAAAGAAGCCCTGCGCGGGATCGGCGCTCATATTCGTGAAAGGAAGCACCGCCACCGAGGGCTTGTCCGGCAACGCAAGGGACGTTTGGCCAGTGCCTATTGGTCCGCCAACCGCCTCACCTCCACGAACCCGGTACACACGTACCGGCCGGGCGATATTCTTGAGCCGGTGCTCGCTGAGATCCTCAAAAGACAAGGGCAGCCGGTCGCGGACGTGGTCATGAACCGTATTGGAAATGAACACTGCGCCGGGCTCGGCTAGGGCCTCAAGCCGGGCCGCGACGTTCACCCCATCGCCGAAGATGTCTTCGCCCTCAGCAATTACGTCGCCGAGGTTGACCCCAACCCGGAACTCGATCCGCTCCTCTGGCGGAGTGGCCGCGTTGCGGTCGGGCATCCCCCGCTGCACCTCCACGGCGCACCGGACGGCGTCAACCACGCTCGCGAACTCGGCCAGGAAGCCGTCTCCGGTGTTCTTCACCACCCGGCCCCGGTGCTCGTCAATCTTGGGCTCGATCAGCTCCCGGAGGTGCGCCCTCAGCCGCTCGTGCGTCCCCTCCTCATCCGCCCCCATCAGGCGCGAGTACCCGGCCACATCGGCGGCGAGAATGGCGGTGAGGCGGCGGACAGGGGGCATGACTTGTCCGGCGGTCGGTTGGCTTAACCAAGTCTAACCGGAGACTCGCGGTGGCCCTAGCACGCAGTGGTCGGAAGCCAGAACTTGGTGCGTTTTGCCGGATGTCTCGCGAACCGCCATTCAATTCACCCGATACCGCTGTTCCGCCAGAGACGACCACCCGCCATCTCCACGCCATGCTGGGGCATCCATTGCTGCACTCGCCCACCGCCCCGTTTGCGCTGCTTGTCGCAGGCCGGATGTTCTCCTCCCTGGTCTTCGATCATTATGGGCTGTTCGGGGTCCTCCAGTGTTCGGGGTCCTCCAGTGTTCGGCGGACCAGTCCGGCTCGCTGGGAGCCGGCTCGCCGATCTGATTCTGACCCAATCGCCGGGCAGAAACCGGACACGCCAATCGGGACTGCGCGCAGGAACCACGGCAAATTCCCCAAATCCATTTCAAACTCCGTTTAAAAAATCAGCTATCGGCTGTGTTAATGACGCCAGAAGTGACGATCCTGAGACGGAGAGCGCAGAGGATAGCCGTATCTCAAAAAGATCGAAACGGAGAATAGGATGATCTATACCACAGATGATGGCCCGGTACTTGGGCTGTGGACAGCTATACGCCTAATCGGGGTGATTCGTGAAATCAAAGATCCAAGAGTTCGAGCTGAAATCCTGACAAAGGTCCAGATACTGTTGACCGCCTTCTGCATCGATTTGAAACCCCAGCCTTGGGACCAAATGAGCACTACGCCATTCAGAACTGGTCTCGGTGACGTGGAGAAGTGCGACGCGTAGGCAATGGGCGAGAGCAAGGCGGATGGAGGGTCATCCAGTGCGCGGTATACGATATGCGGCTTGCGGATCGGCGATCTCGGTTCTCATTCTGGCGAGCCCCGGCATCGCGCTGCTGATGCTTGTCGTGGTAGAGATGCCGATCGACTTGCTGATGAATTTGATGGCGCTGGCGCTGCTCAGCCTCACCACGGTTGGCGCTCTGGGATGGTTCGTGCTCCAACGGCAAGCGGCTCTCTCCGATGGAGCTTTATGTTCAATCGCAACCTATATTCCGAAGAACCGGCGCGTGTTCGGGCTCCGCCAAATTGGGGCTAATGGCGCACACCAAATTGAGATCGTGAGGCGCTGGTTCAGCTCCACTCGCGCCCACACGCGGCGGCTCTCCTGAATCCCTCAGCAGCCGAGCTTGGTTGCCAGATCGATAAAATCGTGGGCTACCACGTCGAAATCGTGCTCGGCTTTCAGATCTCTAGTCTTGTTGGGGCCATGTTCGAGCGGCCGGCCGACAAAGGCCGTGCGAAACCCGCGGCTGCGCGCCGCGACAAGATCGCCATTATGTGCAGCCACCATCATGCATTGCTCGGGTTTGAGGTCGAGCAGCGCAGCGCTGCGGTCGTAGGCCTCGGGCTGCGGTTTGTAGGCGCGGGCGACCTCCGCACCGAGGATCACATCCCACGGCAGGCCGGCGTATTTGGCCATGTTGACCATCAGAGCGACATTGCCGTTCGACAATGTCGCAAGGATGAATTTGCGTTTGAGACGGGTGAGCCCTTCGGCGCTGTCGGGCCATCCGTCGAGGCGGTGCCACGCGCGGTTGAGGTGATCGATGTCACCCTCCTCGAGACCGCCGATTTCAAATTCCTTCAAGAGCTCGACCAGGTTCTCGCGATGCAGGTCGTCGAGCCTGGCCCACGGCCGCTCGCCCTTGCGCACCTTCTCCATCGCCGGCTGATAGCGGGCCCGCCAGCGATCCGCGAAGGCATGCCAATCCTTCTCGTAGCCCTTCGGCCCGAGAAAACTTTTCGTCTCTCGGGCGATGCTGTCGCGCCAGTTCACCACGGTCCCGAACACGTCGAAAGTGAGAGCCTTCACGTCGGAGAGCGCCATCCGCTGAGTTCCCGCCAACTAAGTTGCCGCCAATTAGGTTATCGCTGGGCTCGGTGTCGCGCTTCGACGGCGCTCCTGTCAAGGCAGCGGCTTCTTTATGCAGGTGAAATCCTTGCCGCCATCGGCCTTTTCGCACAAAACGACGGCATGCTGAACGTTGTCCACGACCCATAGAAAGGCGGCGTGCTCGTTTGCCGCCGAGCTGACGGCATAATTGCCGGAGCCGCCCGACGGCCCCCCCGACAACCGCGGTCCGGCCGGAAAGCTCGGGGTCGGCGGCGGTGCGCCGGGCAGGCTTGGCTGTGCACCTTGCGCCAGGACGCTATCCGCGTCCGACAGAGCACCCGCTGAGACCAAGGCGGCGGCCAGCAAAAGAGCGAGAAATTTGGGCATCGTCGTCTCCGAGGTGGGTCGAGCGGGGCGTCTTACCGCGGCAGCTTCCGGCGCTCCAGCCCGTCGAGAAGCATCGCGCGGAGGTTCTCGCCTAATCGCGCCCGGTTTGATAAAAATCGGGCTCGGGCGTTTGTTAAAAAGAGATGGCGCTATTCAGCGGCTGAAGAAGGAAGCCTTGGCCATGCCCGACAAGATCGTCAAGATCTATCAAGATAAGGCCTAAGCCTTGGCGCAGAATGCGATGCGGGCGACGACGCGGCTGTATCTGATTACGCCGCCCGCGCTCGACCCCGACCGGTTTGCACAAGCGCTCGAGGAGGCGCTCGCGGGCGGCGATGTTGCTTGCCTGCAGCTGCGCCTCAAGGATGTCGAGGACGACGCGGTTCGACGCGCCACCAAGGTGCTGAAGCCGATCTCCCAGGACCGGGGTGTCGCATTCATCATGAATGACCGCCCCGACCTCGCCGCCGAGCTCGATTGCGACGGGGTGCATGTCGGGGAAGAGGACATGCCCTATGCCGAGGCCAGGCGGCTGCTCGGCTCCGACCGCATCGTCGGGGTGACCTGCGGCGCCAGCCGCGACCGCGCCATTACCGCCGCCGAAGCCGGCGCCGACTACGTCGCCTTCGGCGCCTTTTTCCCAAGCGCGACCAAGGCCGCGAAGCACCACGCCGACCCCGAATTGCTGCGCGACTGGAGTGACGCCACCGTCGTCCCGTGCTGCGCGATCGGCGGCATCACGCAAGAGAATTGCGGACCACTCGTCGAAGCCGGCGCTGACTTCCTCGCCGTCATCAGCGCGATTTGGTCGCACCCCAAAGGCCCTCGCGCTGCAGTCCGCGAGTTCAACGATGTGTTCGCCCGCTACGGCCGCGCCTTCACAGACCGACCGTCCTAGCCGGATGCCGCCGGGCTCCACCAGCACCTCGAGCCGCGCCCGCAATGTTGACCGTCGCCGAAGATGTTGAGGTCAATGCCGAAGCAAAATACTTTGCGGTATTGACGGATTTTGCAACAATCTGTGTGTTGTATTTCCGGCAGTTCGGGGCAATCGTGCCACCGTTAATCTTCGGTATTAGTTAATGAGCCAAGCGCCATTCGCTGCAGTCGTTCTTGCCGCCGGTAGCGGCACGCGGATGAAATCCGCCATGCCCAAAGTGATGCATCCGATCGCCGGGCGACCGATGATAGCCTATCCTTTGGAGGCGTTGCGCCCGCTGTCCCCGGCCGCGACCCTCGTCGTGGTCGGGCCGCGAATGGAAGATGTCGCCGCGATCGTCGCTCCGGCGGAGAGCGTCGTGCAGGATTCGCCGCTCGGCACCGGCGATGCGGTGCGGACCGCGATGCGGGCGCTTGACAGCCGCCTGGCGCCGCAGGGCTCGATCGAGGACGTGCTCGTGCTCTATGGCGACACGCCGTTTCTCGCCACCGAGACGTTGTCTCGGCTGCTGACGGAGCGGCGCCGCAGCGCGGCGGCCGTCCTCGTCTCGGGCATGCGTCCCGCCGATCCCGGCCCGTACGGGCGCTTCGTGCTGGCACCCGATGGCGCACTCGAACGTATCGTCGAGGCGGTCGACGCCGGTCCCGAGGAGCAGGCGATCGGCCTCGTCAATGGCGGCATCATGGTGATCGAGGCTTGCCGTCTCGCCGAATTCCTCGATGCGCTCGATAGCGACAATGCCAAGCGCGAGTTCTACCTGACCGATATCGTCGCCATCGCCCGCCGAAAGGGACTCGCCTGCCGGTCGGTCGAACTTCCAACCGAGGAACTGCTCGGCGTCAATACCCGCGCCGAACTCGCCGAGGCGGAGGCGCTGATGCAGCGCCGGCTACGCCGCGCGGCACTGGATTCGGGGGTGACGATGGTCGCCCCCGAAACCGTGTTTTTGAGCGCCGACACGCAGCTCGGCCGCGACGTCGTGATCGAGCCCAATGTCACCTTCGGCAAGGGGGTGAGGGTAGGGGAGGGGGCTTGCATCCGCTCGTTCTCGCACCTCGAAGGTGCCACGGTAGGGACGGGCGCGATCGTCGGCCCATTTGCGCGACTGCGGCCGGGAGCGGTTCTCGAGGAGAAAGTGCACGTCGGCAATTTCGTCGAGGTCAAAGCGGCCCGGCTCGGCGCCGGAGCCAAGGCCAATCACCTCTCCTATATCGGCGACAGCGAGATCGGGGCGCGCACCAACATCGGCGCCGGCACGATCACCTGCAATTACGATGGCGTTAACAAATCCCGCACGATAATCGGCGAGGGAGCGTTTATCGGCTCGAACACCGCCCTGGTCGCGCCGGTTACGGTCGGCGCCGGCGCGATCGTGGCTGCCGGCAGCGTGATCACCCGGGATGTCCCCGCCGATGCGCTGTCGATCGCCCGCGGGCACCAAGTGAACAAGCCGCGGCGCGCGGCCGAAATCCGCGCACGGCTACGGAGGAAGAACTGATGTGCGGCATCATCGGCATAATCGCCCGGGATACGGTCGCGTCCGGGCTGCTCGAAGGTCTGCGCCGCCTCGAATACCGCGGCTATGATTCGGCCGGCATTGCAACCCTGGTCGACGGGCGTATCGAGTGCCGCCGCGCCGAGGGCAAGCTCGCCAACCTCGCCCGCCGCCTCGACCATCAGCCGGTGCAAGGAGCCATCGGCATCGGGCACACCCGCTGGGCGACTCACGGTCTGCCGACCGAGACCAATGCCCACCCGATCGCCACCGACCGCGTCGCGGTCGTCCACAACGGCATTATCGAGAATTTCCAGGCGTTGCGGCATGAGCTCGAGGGGCTCGGTTACGTTTTCCGCACCGACACCGATACCGAGGCGGTGGCTATCCTCGCGACGCATTTTCTCGGACAGGGGCTGTCGCCTCGAGAGGCGGTGGCCAAGACCTTGGCGCGGCTCGACGGCGCCTTCGCGCTCGCCTTTCTCTTTGCCGGCGAGCACGATCTGCTGATCGGCGCCCGCCGCGGCAGCCCGCTCGCCATCGGCTATGGCGACGCTGAGATGTTCCTCGGCTCGGACGCATTGGCGCTGGCACCGCTGACCCGCCGCATCACTTATCTCGAAGAGGGCGACTGGGCGGTCGTTACGTCGCGCACGGTGACTGTTTTCGATGTCGCCAACAATGAAGTCCGGCGCCCGATCCGCGAATCCGCCGCCTCGGGTGCGCTGATCGGCAAGGGCAATTACCGCCACTTCATGCTGAAGGAGATCTTCGAGCAACCGGCGGTAATCGGCGACACGCTGAACGCATTGATCAACCCGGCGACCCGCACCGTGCATCTGCCGGAGCTGCCCTTTGAATTGGGCGCGCTGGAGCGCGTGACGATGATCGCCTGCGGCACCGCCTACCATGCGTGCATCGTCGCGAAATACTGGCTCGAACGGATCGCGCGCATCTCGGTTGAGATCGACATCGCCTCGGAGTTCCGCTACCGAGCGCCGGCGATGCCGCGCGGCGGGGCGGCCATCTTCGTGTCGCAATCGGGCGAGACCGCCGACACTTTGGCGGCGTTGCGCTACGCGAAGGCGCAGGCGCAGTGGATCATTGCCGTCGTCAACCAGCCGGAGAGCTCGATCGCCCGCGAGGCCGACGTCGTATTGCCGACCTTGGCCGGCCCTGAGATCGGCGTCGCCTCGACCAAGGCCTTTACGACGCAGCTCGCCGTCCTCGCCTCGTTCACCATCGCGCTGGCGCGGGCCCGGGGCGCCATCAGCCACAAGCGTGAGGCGGAGCTGGTCGGCGTCATGACCGAAATTCCGTCGCGCGCCAGCGACGTCTTAAACCACGACGAGCGGATCCGCGAGATCGCCGTCGAGATCGCCGAGGCGCGCGACGTGCTCTATCTCGGCCGCGGCAGCGCCTATCCGCTGGCGCTGGAAGGCGCCCTCAAGCTGAAGGAGATCTCCTACATCCACGCCGAGGGCTATGCCGCCGGCGAGATGAAGCACGGCCCGATCGCCCTCATCGACGAAAATGTGCCGGTCATCGTGCTGGCGCCGCACGACGATCTTTTCGAAAAGACTCTCGGCAATGTCGAAGAGGTGATGGCCCGCGGCGGCCGCGTCGTGATGATCTCGGACACAGCCGGCGTCGCCCGGCTGGCCGACCGGCTCGCCTTCGGCATCGCGGTGCCGGATTGCGACCCGTTTGTTGCTCCACTCCTCTACGCGATCCCGATCCAACTCCTCGCCTACCACGTCGCCGTCCTCAAAGGCACGGATGTCGATCAGCCGCGAAACCTGGCGAAGAGCGTCACGGTGGAGTAGGGGGGGCAGCCGAAGAGGCCGGCGCTGGGACCAAAGCCTACGGCTTCGCCTCGAATGATTCGGCGACTGTCTTGGCCATATCGAGGAACTGGCGCCGGATTTTCGGGTCGGCGATCGCGTAATAGAGCCGGATGAATTCGATCGTTTCGGGCCGCTGAAGGTACTCCCGCCACTGCCGGTCCTCGGGGCTGATCTCAGCATCGTCGGGCCGCAGATCGCCGAAAAAATAGGAAATCGGCACGCTCAGGATATCTGCCATCGCCGACAGCCGGGAGGCGCTGACGCGGTTGGCGCCGCCCTCGTATTTCTGCACCTGCTGAAAGGTGAGACCGAGCGCGTTGGCGAGCGTCTCCTGGTTCATCCCCAACAGCAGACGACGCATTCTGATGCGGCCGCCGACATGCACATCTATCGGGTTTGGCACGCCGGTGCCCCGCCCGTATCTCGGAGCCGAGTTGGGCTCCTCCAACTCTTTTGCCGACCTCTTCAACGCACGTTCCCCTCTGCACCGCGCCACATTAGGTTGCAACGGGTTCGCCCTAAGCGCAAGCAGGATTCGACAATTGCAGGCATTGCGGGCCGCCGAATTAACCTGCGGTGGAGTAGCTGCCGCAGTTAAGGTTAATTTTGTTTCAGCGCAATGGATCCTCAGCCGTCTCTGCGGCCGATCTCGTCATAGCCGCGCCGGTTGCTGATAAAGACCAGCGCCATCAGCCCGATACCCAAGGCGAGCGTAACGACGACCCCCAATCCCATGGCAAGCCAGCCGGCGCCGCTGATCTCGGAATCGCCGAGGCCGGTCCACTCGGCAGCGATGGCAAAGCCAATCACGAGAACAATGATGACGGCGATCGCCGCCGCAACCCAACTGAGAGTCGATTTCACCGCGCTTTCCCCGCAAGGATCGCCGCGACCCGGCGCAAATCTTCGATAAAATGCTCGATCTCCTGGCGGCGCGTCTCCTCGTCCGGGGCGCGCAGCAATGCCGAGGGATGCACTGTTGCGAGCGCGCAGGGCGCCAGCGCAAAGGGCACTAGGCTGCCGCGCTCTCGGGTCACGCGAAAAGCCTTTCCGAAGAGTGCCTGCGCTGCGGTCGCTCCGAGTGCCACGACGATTCGCGGCTTCACGATGCTGATCTCGGCCTCGAGCCACGGGAAGCAGGTCTCTATCTCTACCGCGCCCGGTTTGCTGTGAATCCGCCGCGGCCCGCGCGGCACCCATTTGAAGTGTTTGACGATATTGGTGACGTAGGTCTGCTTCCGATCGATCCCTGCCTCGACAAGGCAGCGGTCCAAAAGCCTTCCAGCCGGTCCTACGAAGGGGTGGCCGGCGAGGTCTTCGATATCGCCCGGTTGCTCGCCGACCAACATGACGCGGGCTCCCTCCGGTCCCTCGCCGAACACGGTCTGTGTCGCATTGCGGTACAAGTGGCAGCCAGTGCATCGGGCGGCAGCCTCGCGCAGCGCAGCAAGCGTCGGCTGGGGCGGGATCCGGACGCTGGTATCTTCGTCACTCACAGATCGTGTCCGGTAGGGCAAGGCATACTGGATAAACGCGATTTCCGCCCGGCTGTGTCCACAGCGAACGGAAGCCGGCTGTTCCTGCCGCCCTTGGCATGGCAAAGTGCCGAACCGGCGCCTTTCCACGGAGATTTGAATGCCGACCAAGAGCCAGCATCCGGAAACACTGGTGCTCCATGCGGGATACCGGAGCGACCCGGCGACCAACGCCGTAGCGGTCCCGATCTATCAGACGACGAGCTACCAGTTCCGCGACAGCCAGCATGCCGCCAACCTGTTCGGTCTAGCCGAGCTGGGAAACATCTACACCCGCATCATGAACCCAACGACGGCAGTCCTCGAGGAGCGCGTCGCCGCGCTCGACGGCGGTGTCGCTGCGCTGGCTCTCGCTTCGGGTCAGGCCGCATCGCTCTTCGCGGTGCAGAACATCTGCCAGGCGGGGGACAATTTTGTCAGCTCTACCGACCTTTACGGCGGCACATGGAACCTCTTCCTCAACACGATGATGAAGACGATGGGGATGGAGGTTCGCTTTGTCGATCCCGCCGATCCCGAGAACTTCCGGCGCGCGACCGATGACCGGACGCGCTGCTACTACGCCGAGACCCTGCCCAACCCGAAGCTTGAAGTGTTCCCGATCGCCGAAGTGGCCAAGATCGGCCGTGAACTCGGGGTCCCGCTGATCGTCGACAATACTGCGGCCCCGGTGCTGTGCCGACCGCTCGATCACGGCGCGGCTATCGTGATGTATTCCACGACTAAATACATCGGTGGGCACGGCAATTCGATCGGCGGCCTTGTCGTCGATGGCGGCAATTTCGACTGGGAAAAGCACGCCGACCGCTTCCCGCTCTTAAACCAGCCGGATCCGAGCTATCACGGCGCGGTGTGGACGCAGGCGGTCAAGCCTATGGGCCCGATCGCCTATATTCTCAAGATGCGGGTGACCTTGTTGCGCGACCTTGGCGCGCCGATGAGCCCGTTCAACGCCTTCCTGTTCATCCAGGGGCTCGAGACGTTGCCGTTGCGCATGCGCGCCCATTGCGCCAATGCGGCGGCCGTCGTGAAATTCCTGTCCGAGCATCGCAAAGTCACCCGCGTCATCTACCCGAACCAGATGACCGGTGAGATGCGGCGGCGGGCCGACGCTTATCTGAAGGGCGGCTATGGCGGGCTCGTCGGCTTCGAGCTGAAGGGTGGCCTCGAGGCCGGCCGCCGGTTCATCGACGCGCTGCAGATGTTCTATCACGTCGCCAATATCGGCGATGCGCGCAGCCTGGCGATCCATCCAGCGACGACGACCCACTCCCAATTGTCGCCGGAAGAGCAGCTGCAGACCGGGGTCGATGGAAATTATGTCCGGCTGTCGATCGGGATCGAGCACGAGGAAGATATTCTCGCCGATCTGACGCAGGCGCTGAAGGCCGCCTGATCCGCCCCAAGCCCAAGGCGGTTCTGAAATTTCGCTGGCCGATCGATCTCGCTCTGACCGTCGCCAGCCACGGCTGGGTTTACCTCGCGCCGTGGCAATGGGACCCGGAACGTGGCCGGCTCGCCCGCGTGGAGAGGATTGGTGATCGGCTCGGCACGATAGAAGGCGCCCAATGTCGCGCCGACGCCGTTGCCGTCAGCTGGGAAGGTTTCGGCGCCGCCGATGCAGCGGAGATCCTTACCCGCGTGCGGCGCTGGCTATCCGCCGATTGGGAGCCGGAGCCGGCGATTGCGGCGTTGCCCGATCTAGCGGAGTTGATCGAACGCGGCGGCGGTCGAATGCTGCGCGGCTCGTTTTTCTACGAAGATTTCGTCAAGACCGTGCTGACGATCAATACGAGCTGGTCGGCGACTTGCCGAATGGTGGCGGCGCTCATCGCCGAGCCGGGCGGCGGCAGCTTTCCCGGACCCGTCGCACTGCTCGACTACGGCGAGGACCGGCTCCGCCTGCAAGGAAAGCTCGGGTTTCGCGCGCGCACGCTGATGGCGGCGACGCGGCAGATGCTCGATGACGGCGCGGTCACCCCATCTGGCGAAGGCTCTCCCGATCGGTTGGACTACGATTACCTGCTCCGCCTTTACGGTATCGGCCCTTATGCGGCGGCTCATTGCTGCGTGCTGCTGCACGATTTCAGCCGCATTCCGGTCGATACGTCCGTAGTCGCGTATTTGCGCGAGCGATTTGACTGCAATCCTGCCGATTTTGCCGCGGAGCGATCCTCATGGGGCGGTTATCTCGCGCTCGGCTACCGGCTCACCCGGCTGCGCGAGCGGCTCGAACAATCGGCTCGAGTGAGATCAGAATGAGACGTCGGACGGCAGGTCGCTGGGCTCGATTCCGAGCTGGGCAAGCCCCGCCATGATCCAAATCCGGACCTGACCGATTCCGCGGTTGTCTTCGCTCCAGGCGTCGACGACGCCGCGGAAGCGCCGATCATCGTCATAAGGTAGCGCAGGGCAGACAGCGGAACGCAGCTGGGGGGTCGGTACGACGAGATCGCCGATCTGCGGGTTCGTCTTCAGTGCCGCAAGAGCAAAAAGGACAGTCGCGACAAAGCAATCGGCACGGCCCGATTGAACTGCGAGCAGCGCCTCGTCGCGGGTCTTGAACCCGGTGATCGCCGCATTCCCGGCAAACCTTCGGACGGCCTCTTCTCGTGCCGAGCCGGTATCGACGGCAACCAGTGATTCCGGAACATTGAGCTCGGCCCAGGTCTTTGGTGAAAACCCCTTCCGGGCGAGGATCGCATAGGTGTCGTGGAACAGCGGAGTGCAAAAATCCGCAAACATCGCGCGCATCGGCGTCGGGCTGAGCCCGTAGGCGAGGTCGATCTGACCGGTGTGCAGGTCGGTGACCGTGTCGGCCCAATTTGTCTCGACGATGGCGAGATCGACCCCGAGCGCCGCCGCCAGATCGCCCGCCATCACCACAAAAAAGCCGCTCCAATGGCCCGCGGCGGAACTCTTGTAGAAATAGGGCTCCTCGCCCACGGGCGCGCCGACCCGTAATTTCCGGGTGCGCAGAATGCGGGCGAGATTGGGCTCCTTCGCCGGCGGCTGAGACGAGGTCGCCGGAGGCTGGGAACCACGCCGGCGAACTGCCGCGGCAGCGGCAAGCCCACCACCAAATTCTCTGCGGCTCAACATCACCCCCGCTCCTCAATCTGCAAAGTCGCAGGAGGTTAAGGGCGATTCCGGCCCTAACAAGGCGGCAGAGCGGTAATTCTAGTGTTTGCCTTATAAGTTGCCGCCTAATCTGGAGGAGCCCTCGATGTCGCAGCCTCTCGTCGTTTCGATCCCGCACAGGCTCGGCCGCCAAGAGGCAAAGCGCCGGATCGACAGCGGGATCAGCCGCCTGCGCCCCGAACTCGCTGGCCTGATCAGTACGCTCGACTACAACTGGGACCAGGATCGCCTCAATTTCAACGTGTCGGCGATGTGGCAAACGATCACCGGCGCGATCGAGGTGCTGGACGATGCGGTCCGCATTGAGGTCCACCTACCCTGGATGATGCGCCTGCTCGCCGACACGGTCGCCAAACAGGTCCGCGGGCGCGGGATCGCAATGCTCGAAAAGCCGGCGGGTGACGCCTAGCGCGGGGAACAACCGGCAGCGCCTCCTTTCACCAGCGCCGCGCCCCAACCAAAAGCCGGAGATAACCGGGGGGTGAGCTCGCCGGACGTTGTTGCTTACACCCACAGTGGGCGGAAAAAGCGGAAGCGAAATCCGCCCTTCTCTGGGAGTACGCATCACCCCGAATGCCGGATATCGCCGCATCGGGTTCCGGGGCCACCCCAGGGGCTGCGCAAGATCTCCGAACGCGTGATCTACGGCCGCCGGCTGCGCGCGGATTACGCCCAATCTCCGGCGAGCCTCTCTGCTTGTAGGATTACGAGGTCCACGGCGGCCCGCTGGAGATCCGGCGGGTAGCCGTAGCGGGCGAGCAGCTTGCGTACTTCTATCCGCATTTTCGCGCGCACGCTTTCCTTTTTGGTCCAGTCGATAGCGGTTGAGCTGCGGATTGTGCGGACGAGCATCTGGGCCAGCAGCCGCAATTGCTCATGCGCCATCAGGTCGCGCGCCGAGCCGTTTTCCGCTAGGGCGTCGTAGAACGCGAGTTCTTCTCCGTTCAAGCCGAGTTCCGTGCCTCTCGCGGTCTCGGCGCTGATGTCCTTCGCCAAGGCGATCAGCTCCTCGATCACCTGAACGCTGTCGACAGCGCGGTTGTGGTACTTGCGCAGCGTGTCGTCGAGCCGCTCGCTCAGCTTGCGGGCGACAACGATGTTGGTCCGTTCACGAGCCCTGATCTCCCCGGCGAGCAGCCGCCGGAGCGTTTCGACGGCTAGGCTCTTTTCCTTGGTCTGGCCGACTTCCGCCAGGAACTCCTCGGAAAGAACCGACAGGTTCGGCTCATCGAGACCAGCGGATTTGAATACATCGAGAATGCCGTCGGCTATTACCGCACGCGACAGCAGCTGACGAAGCTGCTGCTCGACACCGGTACGGCCGCGCCCGCTGCTCGAAGTGTACTTGATCAGATTGGCACGCAGCACGGCTATGAGAGCAATCTCGTCGTGACGCACGGTCACACGCTCGTCGCCGGCCGCCAGCGCATAGGCGGTTTCGAGTTCGGTCGCCGTTTTCACGAAATCGTCGCGATGACCGCCGGCGAGCACGCTTTCGAGACAGCGTTTCAGTACTGTTAGCCGCCCGGCCGGTCCCTCATCGAAGAATGTTCGCCACGGAGCGCCGTCGAGCAGCGCTTCGGCGCTTTCGAGGCGCATCAATGTCTGGCGGACGGCCTCGTCGAGGTCGAGGCGCACCTGGTCGCGGTCGCGCGCACTGTATTGGGCCAGCGCATCGCGCAACTCGGCGCCGATGCCGAGGTAATCGACGACCAGGCCGCCCGGCTTGTCGCCCCACACCCGATTGACGCGCGCGATCGCCTGCATCAGCCCGTGCCCGCGCATCGGCTTGTCGATATAGAGCGTGTGCAGCGACGGGGCATCGAACCCGGTTAGCCACATATCGCGAACGATCACTAGATCGAAGCCCGATTCCGGGTTCTTGAACCGCTCGGCTATGGCTTCACGGCGCCGTTTGCTGCGCAGATGGGGTTGCAGGGCCGGCGGGTCCTCGTTGCCGTTGCCAGTAATGACCACCTTTAACAGGCCGGCAGCGTCGTCTTGCGGATCGGCCGAGACCCAATCTGGGCGCAGCACCTTGATCTGGTCGTAGAGGTCGACGGCAACGCGGCGACTGATCGCGACGATCATGCCCTTGCCGCCCGCCATCGCCTCGCGCCGCTGCTCGAAATGCGCGACGATATCTGCAGCGATCTCGGCGACGCGTTCGGGTGCGCCGACCACCTCCTCGAAGCGGGTCAGCTTTCCCTTGCCGCGCTCGACCGCGGATTCGTCGCCGTCCGTCAGCTCTTCCGCGAGCGCATCCATCTGCTCGCGTTCGTCATCCGAAAGGCGCAAGTGGAGCTTGGCGAGCCGTGCGGTGTAGTGGATTGGATTGGCACCGTTGTCGGCGACGGCCTGACTCATAACGTAGGTATCGACGATTTCTCCGAAAACGCCTTCGGTGCTGCGGTCGTGCAGGTCGATCGGCGTGCCGATAAAGCCGACGAACGTGGCGTTGGACAAAGCTTGGCGCAAATAGGTCGCGAACCCGACCTGTTCGCGCACGCCGCTCTCACCGGCGATGAAGCGGCGGCCGAGCCCATACTGCGTCCGATGTGCCTCGTCAGCGATGACGATGACATTGCTGCGGTCGGTCAGGAGCGGCTGCTCGTCGTCCGCGCCGCGGAATTTCTGGATCGAGGTGAAGACAACGCCTCCGATATCGACCTTGAGCAGATGGCGCATCTCGGCCGCGCTGTCCGCCTGGCGCGGCGTAATGCGCAATGCCGAGCCATGAGCGCAGAACGTGCCGAACAGCTGGTCGTCAAGGTCGTTGCGGTCGGTCTCGATGACGATCGTCGGGTTCTTCAGCTCGCGGGATAGCTGAAGCTGGCGCACGAAGAACAGCATCGTCAGCGACTTGCCCGAGCCCTGCGTATGCCAGATGACCCCACCCTTGCGTCCGCCGCGGACGCCGGCGGCGCGCACCGTCGAGGCCAGCGCCTTGCGCACCGCATGGTATTGGTGATAGCCGGCGAGCTTCTTCGATTTGACGACGCCGTCCTCGATCTCGAAGGCGATGTAATCGACGATCAAGTCGAGAAAGCGCTCCGGCGCGAAGACGCCGCGGATCAGCACTTCGAGTTCGGCCCGCCCCTCGTCGTCGAGGCTCTCGCCGTCGATCGTGCGCCACGGGCCGAAGCGGTCGAGCCCGGCGGTCAAGGAGCCAATCCGCGCCTCGGTTCCGTCGCTGATCACCAGCACCTGGTTGCAACGCATCAGCTCGGGCGCTTTGGCCTTGTAGTTCTGCAGCTGCGTATAGGCCCGTTCGAGCGTCGCCTGGGTGTCGGCCGGGCTCTTCAATTCCAGCACCGCCAACGGCAAGCCGTTGACGAAAACGGCGATATCGGCGCGGACGACCTCGCGCTCGCCCTGGACGATGAACTGGTTGGCAACCAAAAGCCGGTTGGCACCCGGGTTGGCGCGGTCGAGGAGGCGTAGTCCGACCGTGCGCCGCTCGCCGTTCTCGGAGATCTCGACCGGGATGCCCGAGGCTAGCAGCGGGTGAAAGGCGCGGTTGTTTTCGAGCAAATCCTGACTCGGCACCGCCAGCACCCTGCGCGCGGCCTCGTCGATTGTGGCCGGCGCCGCATCCGGGTTCAGCGTTGCCAGAGCGCTCCGTAATTCGGGCTCCAGCACTGCCTGCCGATAATCCGAGCGCGCCCCGCTCGGCCCGCCGGGCGCCAGATAGTCGCCCGGAACGCTGCGCCAGCCGATCAGTTCGAACCACGACAACGCCGCCAGCTCGACCGCCTCCTCGCGAAAACCGGCGGCCCGAGTCTCGGCGATCGAATAGGAATCTGTCACCGCGCCTCCTGATCGGCGGCTTCGATCGTCTGCTGCGTCTGCCAATCCAACCGTGCCGCCTCGTATTGTGTTGGGTCGAGCAGGTACAGGATTTTGCTCGGCAGGAACAGCGAACCAGCGATTTCCACGTTCTCGTGCTCGTCGTCGAGCCAGGCATTGAATGCCGCGAAATCCTCGTAGCGCTCCGGCTCCGGCACTACCGCCCCTGCGGCTGGGCGCCGCCAGGCGACATCGAACAGGAAGGTGACCAGCGAGTCGCACAATCCGCCAAGCATCGCCGCATGCTGGCGTTCGAGCGTGCCCCAATCAAGCGACCCGCCATGACGCATATTGGGAATGTTGCTGAGATCCGCCAGGGCCACGGCCGTGTCGTCAATGCCCTTCAGCAAGGCGGTGATCGTCGAGTGGATCTTGGTGGCGTCTGGGTGGTCGGCGATCGAGAAATCCAAGGCCTCGATCACTCTGCGCATGCGACCGGGAAACCCGCTGCTTTTGCCGAATGTCACCCCTAGTCGCGGAGCAATCGTCGCATGCGCCGCCTCAAACAAGGTCCGCACATTTTGAAGGCAGAACGCCGGTTGGCCCTCGATGCTGGTCTCCAACGCTTCGACATGCACGCGCAGACGTTCCGCCCGGTCCGGATGCTCCTGCATCAAGGCGCGCAGCATCTGGAGCATGTATGGCATGGTCAAGCCGCCGAAATGTGTTTCCCGGCGTCGGCGATCCGCAGGTCGCCGGAGATCAGCTTGGGGAGAAGTGTGTCACGCATGGCAGCAAGGGTACTTGCTTCCATCCTGCTCAGCGCCACCCGGGAATTGAAAAGTCCGAAAGGCAGGAAAAGGCGCTGCTGCAACTCGGCGGGTGGGACAGGAATCATCAAACTGTCAAGAGCGTCCGACGGCCGGAGGCACGAACCTTGGTAAGTAGATCTTCTTGGTAATGCAGCAGCAAATAAAGAAGGAATGCGCTGTCCAGCTTCTTCGATACCAGGGCTTTCACGTCCTGGTTAAATGCGACATCTCGCCGAGCCTGGGAGATCCGCACCCCTTGGTGAAGTCCCATGCCACGAACCATCACCATGATCGAGCCGCAGGGCGCCAATCGCGTCCCATTTCCGACCGCACCTTCCGTCACACGGTCTTCGGTGTCGAAAACGTGAGACTGCATCATTGAGCGCGGCGTCACCCATGGGATATCGCCGCCCCAATAGCGTGCATCGCCTTTGCTAGGCGTACCGCCAGACAGCACGTGAAGGTGTTCCCGAAGTGGCTCCAGGAACCATCCGGCAGGCGTCATTGTCGAAGGTGCTGGGAAATAGGGCGGCTATCTCCTCGGAGAGCCTTGTCGAGCGGCCTTCGGCCTTGGCGCGGACGGGGTCGAAATCGACGAACCAGCTGCGGAACAGCGCCAGCGCCATCGCCTCCAGTATCTCCGCCATCCGTCGGTTCAGCTCGATCTTGTCGTCCAAGCTCGAAAGCAGATCCGCAATTCGATCTTGCGTTGTTCTGGGTGGCCTCAATACGGGAAGGGCGTAGAAGGCCGGACGTGTCGTTGAAGGGATCGGAGAGCCGTCGTCGACATTGTTCAAATCTATGGACTTCAGTTGGTAATATGCCCAACGAAGATTTATGGGTGTCTTTGGCTGCAACGAATAGGCGGTGTCGATAACCCAATAGGGGTCCTCCGTATAGTGGACACCTCTATACGCGCCCTTCCTTCCTACGATTACGCCTGGTCCGCGCCATAGGGCCTCATCATGCCACCCAATCGGTCCATTCGTCCCAAATACGCGCGCGATGCTTGGGGTATCTCGGTAATCTCGCAATGCCTTTCCGTACTCAAGGCTGGCAAGATCACCCCAAGTTGTTTCCTGCCATTCACCAGCCATGGCCGACGCCGGTCAGCGCTTGGCGGATGCGCTCGTCGAGACGCGCGCCTTCTTCTAGCTGCTCGCGCAGGGTGGCGGTCAGGCGCGCCATCTTGTCGGCGAACGGCTCGTCATCCTCTTCCGCCGCCGCGGTCCCGACATATCGGCCGGGAGTCAGCACATTACCTTGCGCTGCGATCTCCTCGGTAGTTACCGATTTGCAGAAGCCGGGCTCGTCGGCGTAACGGCCGCCGGTTTCGCGCCAGGCGTGGTAGGCATCGGCGATCTTGGCGACATCCACTTCGGTCAATACCCGCAAGACGCGCGTCTCCATAGTGCCGAGCTTACGGGCGTCGATGAACAGGGTCTCGCGCCTACGGTCGCGCAGCCGTTCGGCGCGCACCAATCCGTTCGACTTGTCGCGGGTCAGGAACCACAAAGAGACCGGGATCTGGGTCGTAAAGAATAGCTGGCCGGGCAGGCTGACGATGCAGTCGACCAAGTCGGCTTCGATGATCGCGCGGCGGATCTCGCCCTCGCCCGATTGCTGGCTCGACAGGGAGCCGTTGGCGAGCACGAACCCAGCATAGCCGTGCGGCGCCAGATGGTCGATGAAATGCTGCACCCAGGCGAAATTGGCGTTGCCGGACGGCGGCACGCCATAGCGCCAGCGTTCGCCCGAGCGCAGCCGCTCGCCGCCCCAGTCGCTGTCGTTGAAAGGCGGATTTGCTAGCACGAAATCGGCCTTTAGGCCGGGATGTAGATCCTCGTGGAAGCTGTCGGCCCATTTCGGGCCGAGATTGGCCTCGATGCCTCGAATCGCGAGGTTCATCTTGGCGAGGCGCCAGGTCGTCGGGTTCGATTCCTGCCCGAAGATCGAGACATCGTTGCGGCAGCCGTTATGCGCCTCGACGAACCGCTCCGACTGCACGAACATGCCGCCCGAGCCGCAGCACGGATCGTAGACGCGGCCCTCGAACGGCTGCAGCATCTCGACCAGCACGCGCACGACCGAGCCCGCCGTATAGAACTGTCCGCCACGCTTGCCTTCGGCGATCGCGAACTGACCGAGAAAGTATTCGTAGACGCGGCCGAGCACGTCTTCGCCATGATGCTCGTCCTGGAAGGCGAGGTCGGAGAACAGCTTTATGACTTCGCCGAGTCGGATCTGGTCGAGCTCCGGCCGGGCATAATTCTTGGTCAGCACGCCTTTGAGGCTCGAATTTTCGGCTTCGAGCAGCAGCATGGCCTCATCGAGCAGCTGGCCGATCGTCGGCTCGACGCTGGTCGCGTTCTCCTTGATGAAATCCCACCGCGCCCTGTCGGGCACCCAGAAGACGTTGTCGCCGACGTAGAGGTCTCTCTCGTCGACGAGCGGTGCTTCCTCGGGATCGCCGAGCGCGCGCGTGCGCCGTTCCGCGAAACGGTCGGAAATGTATTTCAGGAAAATGAGGCCGAGCGCGACGTGCTTATATTCCGCCGCATCCATGTTGCCGCGCAGCTTGTCCGCCGCCGCCCACAACGTGGCCTCAAAGTATTGTTTCGTCGCCGCTTCGCGGCCGTTTCCGCTTTTACTGCTGGTCGCCACACGCGTCTCCCGTCCTCGACTGTAAGTGGGATTTATAAACCCGTTTAGTTCATCAAGGGTGCATAGATGGATCGCGGCCTACCAGCCCCATTTTCGTTTTGCAGATGGCCGCGATTCTTGCCTCTCGGAGTCCGCGGGCGACCGCCTCTACGATTTAGGCCATCCGCAATATTGCCTAATTATCCGTGCATACTTCGAACAGACGGCGAGCCCCCGCATGGATCGCTGGTTATCGGGGGCGCTCGGGCGATATGTACTTCTACTTTAAAGAGAAATCTGGCTGTTGATTCTCTGTAGATACAGCGATGGGCGATTAGCAATGCAATTTATCGTTGAAGGAAGCCGAGATCCAGGGCCGCTTCTATTTATGCCAGCCGGCAAGGAACGGCGAATCCTATCCCGTGGACCACTTCAGCTCTCTGCCGCCGCCCTCGCGGCCTGCCAGTGAACGGCGGTGACAAACGGTTCGAGGCTTATTCGCCCGATGATCTGTTCGAGGGCGCCGTCGTTGCGGTCCGCAGAGACCAGGAGGGCGCTGACCGTGACTTGCGGGGAATCTTCGAGATTTTCGCTCGTCAGCCGGCGCAGGCCGAGACCGGCGGCCGAGGCAGCCTGAAGCAGAAGGGCGCGGATGTGCGCCTCCTGATCACCCTGACAACGCAGCTCGACGGAGTAATGGGTCTCGATTTCGGCGACGCCGCGCGGCTGCCGGTTGATGAGCTGCACCAGCGGGCGCAGGAACAGGTTCGTCAGGACGACGAACCCGGCGGCAATCCCGCTGGCGGCGAGCTGTGCGGCGCCGGCGAAGGTTCCGACCATTGCCGAGCACCACAGCGTCGCGGCGGTGTTGAGGCCGGTCACGTTGATCCCCTCACGCAGGATCACGCCCGCTCCGAGAAAGCCGACGCCCGAAACGACCTGAGCTGCGACCCGCGTTGGACTATTGTCGCCGGAGGCCATCATCGAGAAAACGACGAAGCCGGCCGCGCCGATGGCGACGAGCGAGTTGGTCCGCAATCCCGCCATGCGCTGCCGCCATTGCCGCTCGAAACCGATGAGACCGCCGAACAGCACGGCGACCCCGAGGCGGACGGCTATTTCCTGCGCCTCCATTGCTTCCGAAACCGGCGACATTATGCCGGACGTGGTGAGCGAACTCGCGGCGAGCGGGTTTGCGGTTTCGCCGCCGGCCGCCTCGCTCG
>Ga0210396_10001884_pt1 | contig 21812 bp, 20 predicted proteins | sample IncBWH17OmetaG_FD_155466 | JGI IMG/M metagenome (GOLD analysis project Ga0210396, IMG submission 155466) | Forest soil microbial communities from Barre Woods Harvard Forest LTER site, Petersham, Massachusetts, United States - Inc-BW-H-17-O ... | reverse complement strand
CCAATGATCGACTCGCGAGGTTTGAGCAAACTGCGAGCGCACCAACGGCACGTCAACTTGGGCCATTGTGGTTCTCCTGACTTTTCGGGTCTTGTTCGGCGGTAAAAGGGATCGCGTGGCTGGACATGCCATTCGGGGGGCCTAAAGTTAAAAGGCCGTCCTAGCAGCGCCGGGGCCCGATGTACTTTCTACCTGGGTCACCCCCCAAAAATGTCGCCGTAATTAAGGATTCGTCTGCGGGCGTAGGTACCACGAAAAGAAAATCTGTGTCAATCTGAATTTCCGAAAGCTCATTCCGTTTATTGGAAATGTAAGAAGCGATGAGGGCAGGTTTTGAAACGCGCCCCGGGCTTTTCCTATCTAAGGATCGTTTTGCCTTTACAAAGCCGCGACACGCCGAATGTCGAGCGATTCTTCGGAAAGACCTTCGAGCCATTTGCGAATTCATTCTCCGGCGGATTTTTCTGAAATCGAATTATTTGCCGTAGGTTTCGCGAAGGTATGCGACCGTTTGACGCTCGAGATCGGCGTAATCGTTCTGAAGCGCCACGCGCAGGGCGCTTTCAAAATTAGGATCCATGTCGAACCGCTCGAAGAGGCGGTTAATTCCCCACATGCCTGGATTGGCCATGATGTATTCAACAGCCGCAAGCGACCACGCGTAAGCGAACTCAGCGGTCGAGCCGGCCATCGAGTCCCAGGAACCTTCCAGGCGCTGCAGCGGAATATATTTTCCACTGTCAAACGTCGCGGCTAAACCGGCGGCAGTGCGATTGCTCCGCCGGCCCTCGAACCATTGCGCCAGTCCTTCGTTCAGCCACGTTGGACATCGCCCGAGCGTCTTCTGCCTGACAAAGCTGTGGACCAGCTCGTGCGTGAGCATGCGGGAAAGTTGGTCGGTAACGGAGGCGAGGCCCTGCACCGGCACGCGGATGCGGCCGTCGTTTTCCGCCCGGGCCCAGGATGGCAGGTCGGATACGTCGCGGAAAGATTGTTCGGTGTAAAGGACAACCCCGATCGGCTCGGGCGGTGTGAAGCGGAACTCGGATTCGAGCCTGGCGAAATCCTCTTCCAGCCGGCTGAGAATTTCCGCCGCAAGCGCGGGAGTGGCGCTCCCCTGATAACGCAGGAGGAAATGGGCGCTGTTGGCCTCGCGAGTTTCGCTCTCCGCGGACTTGTCTCGTTCGGCCTTGGCGAGAGCGAGGGCGATTTCCGCGCTTGGCTCGATTTGCTGCGCGAATTGCCAATCCATGATGGCGTCGTCAATCTGATTCAGGCCATAGTGAGCCCATCCGGAAAGTTGAGCCACGGCAACGCGCCGTGGCGCGAGACTGCGAGCACGGGCCAGATTCTCGAGCGCATCGGAAAATTGGCTTCGCACCAGGTCGATATATGCGAGGGTGACCAGATTTGCGACCTGCAACTCTGCGCTGCCCGTTGAAAATTTCAGCGAGTCCTGAAACTGTTCGATCGCTTCGTCCACGCTGCTGCGGGAAAGCTCGAATTTTCCGGCGGCAAAATGCGCCAGGGCCGCGCGTGACATCGCGGCGGAAGAGCCCTCGCGGGCGGCCACGTCAAATTCAGCCATTTTCGCGACGTTAATGGCGCCCTCGCGCACCGCGAGCGAAGCGATTTGGTCATAGCCGTTGATTTGAGTGGAGGGAGGCGGGAGCGAGATATCCTTCGGTGACGATGGTCTTGCAAGGCGAGCCTCCGTCGAAGATCGCGTCCCGGCCCCTGCAGAGGCGTTCGTAGCCGTCGTCGTGATCCGTTGCAGGCCTCGACACTCGACGTAGCCGAGTCTGGACGTCTGTGAGGGTCGCCTGATGCTGCACCACCGCTCGGTCGTTTGGAATTCGAGATCAATGATTACCGTGTCGCCTTTTTTCAACGATTGCGCAGCCGGGTCCGACGGGCTCATCTCCGGGTAAATCGCGAGCGTGTCCACTGTAACGACTGCATTGGGGGCTGTCGAGTTGGCGGCGGCGCCGGAATTCTGAGCCTGGAGTGTGCCGCTTGAAACGAAGAAAAGGCAGATCGCTACGAGAGTGCGATTGAGGGGCAGGCTTATCGTCCGGCATCTCGCCACGCAAAACTCCTGAGCCAGCCGCCTTATGGAGGTGAGGGCTGGTCCTTATGTTCGCTCATTCCACTTCGGTTCTACAGGCGCAGGGGACCTTACATTTTGTATCGGCCAAGGTCCTCGTCGGAGAGGCCTTCGAGCCATTTGCGGAGTTCTTCGCTGGTGGATTTTTCGGAGATGGCGCTGGAAATCTTCGAGCTCTTCAGGACTTCATCTTCCACGAAAATTGGGCAATCGACGCGCAAGGCCAGCGCCAGGGCGTCGCTCGGGCGCGAATCGATGGAAAAAATTTCTCCATTGCGCTCCACCCAGATTAGCGCGTAAAACGTGTCATCTTTCAAATCATTCACGACCACTTTTTGCACGCGCACATCCAGGCCCAGGAACACGTTGCGCAAGAGGTCGTGCGTCATCGGGCGCGGAGTCTGCACTTTTTCGATTTCCAGCGCGATGGCGTTGGCTTCGTAGATTCCCACCCAGATCGGCAGGACCGCGGTCCCCTGCGCATCCTTGAGCACAACGATAGGCATGTTCGTGACGGGATCCATCATCAGTCCGCGGATTTTCATCTCAACTTCCATCGATGCCTCCCGGACGCAGATTGCGGGTCACCTCTGTTTGCCCCGAGCTACGAAGGGCGGCCCGCTCAGAAATCAGAAAGCGTGCTCTCCGATAAGACTGTTCGGGCTGGCGCTCGAAACTCTCACTTGAACATATTCTCCCAGAAGGTTCTCCTGCGGCGAAGTGAAATTTAAAATGCGGTTGCTCGAACAGCGACCCGACCACTGGCCCGGACGCCGCGAGGCTCCATCTACCAGTACTTCAAATGACTGGCCAACCAGCGCCTCATTGCGCGCCCGCTGAATTTCGCGTTGGCGATCCATCACTCGCGCCAGGCGGCGGCCCTTCTCCTCTTCGGGAATAGCATCTGCCAAGTGTTGCGCGGAAGTGTTCGGCCGCGGCGAATACTGGAACGCGAACACGCCGTCATACTGCGCGGCATCGAGCAAGGAAAGTGTTTCCTCCAGATCCTTTTCCGTTTCGCCGGGGAAGCCCACGATGATGTCCGACGTCACGCTGATCGGCCGGCGCGCTTCGCGAATCATGGCGATCTTCTCAAGATATTCCTCGCGCGTGTAGGTCCGCAGCATCGCCCGCAAGATGCGCGTCGATCCCGACTGCACGGGCAGGTGGACGTGATCGCACAATTCCGGCACCGCATCGATCGCCGCGACAATGTCGCGCCCGAAGTCCCGGGGATGCGAGGTCGTAAAACGCACGCGGCGAATTCCCGGAACCGCCGCTACAGCGGCCAGAAGTTCCGCGAAGGACATCCGTTTTGGCGAAGGATCCGCGTACGAATTCACCGTCTGCCCGAGGAGTTGGATTTCCGAATAGCCCGCGTCGGCCAACCTGCGCACTTCTTCCAGGACCGCTGCGCTCGCGCGGCTGCGCTCCGGGCCTCGCGTGAAGGGCACGACGCAATAGGAGCAGGACTTGTCGCAGCCTTCGATGATTGTCAGATAGGCGCGAAATGGATTGTCGCGCCGCGTAATTTCCGTTTCAAAGACCGCCTCGGTATCCGTGTCCAGGCCCATGACGCGGCGATTCCCCGCTTCAAGTTCCGCGATCATGTCGGGCAGCTTGCTGTAACTCGCCGAGCCGCATACCAGTCGAACCCAGGGAGAGCGCTCGAAAATCTCCTCGCCCTCTTGCTGCGCTACGCAGCCCAGAACGCCGATAATTTTTTCTTCGCCGGGATATTTCCGGTAAGCCCCGAGGCGCGAGAATATTTTCTGCGCGGCCTTTTCGCGGATGCTGCAGGTGTTATAGAGGACCAGCCTGGCCGCGTCCACCGTTTCGACTTGCTGGTATCCACGGCCGAGGAGAACTCCGGCCACTTTCTCGGAATCGTGCACGTTCATCTGGCAGCCGAACGTTTCGATATAGAAGGTATTGTCCGCCGAGGCCCGGGCGGGAAGCGCGGCTGCCCCTTCGGGCGAATTGGCGTTCGCGCCGGTCAGAGTGTCGAGACGAATGTCGAATTCTTGCGCCATCAGTTCCACTCAAATCATATCATACCGAATTCAGGGCGACGGTGTGTGTGGCGCGGGCTTCAGCCTGCGGTTTTTGGTCCTTGCGAGCGCCAACCCCCGCAAGCCGATTTCTCCTCTTTTCTCAGCGTTCTCTGTGTTAAGCTTTTCTTCTCCCCAGCAACCCGGCCTTCACCATGGCAGCCCAAAATGCATCGTAATACGATGTGTTATAATACCCGGCACAATCAAGCACAATCGCGCCCGTTATCGTTTGACCGCGTTTTGAGCGTGTGCTAGGTTGCCCGTAGGGGCCATCGATCGGCTTGCTGAGGGGGGAACCATTCCGTTACCTGCATTTTTGCTGTATGCCGGCCAACTTAACACGCTTATCGAGCAGACCGGCTGGGTCGCTCGAGTCGTTCTCGCGATGCTCTTGGCCTTTTCACTTTTTTCCTGGGCACTAATCCTTCAAAAATTGGGAATGTTCTCGCGTATCAATCGCCAGACTTCCCTGTTTCTTCGCATCTTTCGCGCCAACAGAACACTTCCCGATCCGAGGCAGATGGGCGGAGGAGGTTCTCCGCTCGAGTCGGTGTACAGCGCCGGTTTCCGCGAGATCGAAAGCCAGGTCCGGGGAGGAAATCCGCAGGGGAAAATCACCAGCCTCAACGCCGTCACCGTGACCATGCAACTCGCCGCCGGCGAGGAAGTCCGTAAAGTGGAAAAGTATATGCCGTGGCTCGCAACGACAGGATCGGTCACCCCCTTCATCGGTCTTTTCGGCACGGTATGGGGCGTCATGGATGCGTTCACGGGCCTGGGCGCTGCCGGCGCCGCCAGCCTTCGCGCGGTTGCCCCCGGCATCGCCGAAGCGCTAATCACTACGGCGGCGGGACTCTTCACCGCCGTTCCAGCCGTGATCGCTTACAACCACTTTTTGCACGACATCAGGGATCTCAGCTCACGCATGGATAGTTTCGCGATGGAAGTCTCAGCCGTCGTCGAAAAACTGTATTCGAGTCAGCGCGGGTGAAAAGATTGAAACGCAGCCGAAATTCTTTAACATGGAAGACGCAGAGCAAAAAGATTCCCAAATCCGTGTTCTCGGTTTTCTCTGCGTTCTCAGTGTTAAAGATTTTCTCTTGTTTTTGAATTTAGGCTGCGAAAACTGCGATTAATAGAAAACGAAGATGCCACAACTGGCTCGCCAAACCGGGACTTCACTTTCGGAGATCAACATTGTCCCCTTCGTGGACGTCATGCTGGTCCTGCTGGTGATTTTCATGATCACCGCGCCCATTCTGCAGTCCGGCATCGAAGTGGACGTGCCCAAAACCAAGACGGTAAAGGAAATTTCCGAATCGCGCGTGGTCGTTTCCATCGATCGCGCCCAACGAATCTATATCGGAGACGCCGCCGTCAACATCCACGAACTGGGTGACAAGGTCCACGGCCAATTGCATAATCCGCAGGGAGATGCGGTCTTTCTGCGGTGCGATAAGACGGTGCCGTTCGGCGCCTTTGCTCTCGTTGTGGACACTTTGCGCCAATCCGGCATCCAAAATATCAGCGTCGTAACAGAGCCTCTTGACGAAGCTCCGCATTGAGACTTATGGCTTACGCACCACAACATCCCGGCGCCGAAAGTCTGAAGAAGCCCTTCTTCTGGTCGGTCGCTTTTCATGCGCTCCTGTTCGGTTCGCTGACGGTTTCCACAATCTTCTCGCATACCGGCGATATGTGGGGAAGCGCCGGAGGCGACAGCGCCGTTACCGTGGGACTCGTAGCCAAGCTCCCCGGAATCATGTTGCCCCGGCCCGATGTCGTAACGCAGAGCCAGGTCGTGGACACCAGCAAAGGTCTTTACAAGTCCGAGCCGCCGAAGCCCGAACCCAAGGAAGTCGATCCCGACGTAAAAAAGATTCCGGAATTCGCAAAGGAAAAGCCTCCCAAGATCGTCTCTCGCCCGTCCAAGGTTTTCGAGGACAAGACTCCACCGCCGACGAATGCCGTCCCGTACGGCGGAGGAGGCTCTCCGGCGCTTCCCTACTCGTCCTTTGCGCCGAATAATGGGCCTGCACAAGGAGGCGTGGGGTCCAACGCCTCGGGCCCCGGAGGCGGCGATTTCTCCGGCAGATTTCCTTCGTACGTGGATGCCGTGCGAAACCGTATCAGCAGCAATTGGTTGCAATCCACAGTAGATCCGACCGTGCGGTGGGCGCCGCGAGCCAATTTTACGTTTCAGATTTTAAAGGACGGAACGGTAGCAAACGTCCAGATGACGCAATCCAGCGGCAACAGTTCGGTTGACAGATCGGCTTTGCGCGCAATTCAGAGTTCAAGTCCCGTGTCGCCACTGCCGTCGGGTTATCCAGGGAACAGCGTAACCGTCGAATTCTATTTCGATTTTCGCCGCTAAGGCCTATGAGGACTGTTGAATGAACGGCAACTTACATCCTGGCCGGGAAAGAAATCATATGATTCATGAGCACAGCAATCGATTTAAAAGAACACTCTCACATCTGAATCTTTATCTGTGTTTGTCAGTGTTCATCTGCGGTTGCACCTGCCTTTTTGCTCCCGCGCGAACGTCGGCCCAGGATTGGTTTAAGACCGGCACGGGACTTGGGGTTTCAAAGGTGCGAGTCGGCGTCGCGGATTTTGCGGCCAAGGATACTCCTTCGCAGCCTCTCGCCTTGCTCTTCAGCGACGTGGTCCGGACGGATCTGGATTTCAGCGGAATCCTGGAGCTGGTCAGCAAGAGTTTCAACCCGTTGCAGACGCCCGGAACGCCCGCCGAAGTCGACTACAAGGCCTGGTCCGGCGCGCCCGCCTCGGCGCAAATGCTCGCGTTCGGAAACTTTTCCGTGAACGCCAGCAACGTGGAGATTCAAGCCTGGCTGAACGATGTCCGCGACGCTTCCCTGCCGCCGGTGATCGGCAAAGTGTATCGCGGAGAGGCCACCGAATCGCAGGTCCGCACGTTCGCGCATCAATTCGCGGATGAAATCATTTCAAAACTTTCCGGCGGCTTGCCGGGAATCGCCAGCACGCAGATCGCTTTTGTCAGCAATCGCAGCGGCAACAAGGAAATCTGGGCCATGGATTACGACGGCGAAAACCAGCGCCAGCTGACGCAAACTCACACCATCGCCCTCACGCCGCGCTGGGCCCCGGACGCTTCGCGCATTGCTTTTACTTGTTACGCGCAGCCGGGCAGCAGCAGCGTTCTGACGGCGCAAATCTGCGTTTATTCGATGTTGACCAGCCACCTGGTTTCCTGGCCGCGCTTCAAGGGCACAAATTCCTCGCCCTCCTGGTCGCCCGATGGCTCGCAGCTGATGTTCATGTCCAGCATGTTCGGGAATCCGGAGTTATTTATTTCGGATGCCTCCGGCCAGCGCCCCAAGCGACTTACCTATTCGAACGGGGCCAATACATCGCCGTCCTGGAACCCCAAGACAGGCCAGCAAGTGGCCTTTGTCAGCGACCGCGGCGGCATCCCGCAGCTTTACACCATGAATTCGGACGGATCGAGCCAGTCCAAAGTGGACCTGCCGGACATGGGTTATGTCATCGATCCGGCCTGGTCCCCCAACGGCCAGTTGCTGGCCTTCAGCTGGCGGCGGCCGAACGGGAACTATGACCTTTATGTGATGGAGATCGTCACCCGCCAACTCGTCGAACTGACGCGCGACGTCGGCCGCAACGAGCGGCCCAGCTGGGCTCCCGATGGTCGCCATCTGGTGTTCGAATCGACGCGAACGGGCACGCGGCAGATTTGGTCCATGCTCGCCGACGGGACGCAGGCGCGCCAGCTGACCAAACAGGGGCAGAATGAGTCGCCCAACTGGTCGCCCAAATGAGGCGTTCCCAGGCCAACATAACGGATTCGGAACAAGTGAGGTTTGACATATTAACTTCGTAATTGCACTCACGACCGAAGCTCGCGTAAATTGTTAAAGGAGGAAGAAGAAGAAAGATGCGGACACGTACGCACGCCAGGATTCTGTTCGGTACCTTGCTCGCGATCCTCGCTCTGGGCGCGGCATGCAAGAAGCCTGCACCCCAGGCGCCACCTCCACCCCCACCGCCTCCAGCAGCGCCGCCGGCGAAACCGACGGCCAATCTGCAGGCGTCTTCCAATACAATCCAGAGAGGCGAGTCGGTCACTTTGACCTGGTCCTCAACCAATGCAACCACTTTGAGCCTGTCGCCCGGAGTCGGCAACGTTTCGGCGGAAGGCACTCAGCGGGTGACTCCTTCCGACTCGACTACTTACACACTGACCGCTACGGGGCCGGGCGGCTCCGCCGATGCCAATGTGCACATCACGGTCAGCGCTCCGCCCCCGCCGCAGAAAGCCGCTGAGCCAACTCTCCAGCAGCTTTTCGACAGAGAAGTCAAGGATGCTTACTTCGACTACGACAAAGCGGATGTGCGCCCCGACGCGCGCGATGCCCTCTCGCAGACCGCCATGTTCTTGCGGTCGTATCCGCAACTCAAAGTCGTCATTGAAGGCCACTGTGACGAACGCGGCTCAACGGAGTACAATCTGGCTTTAGGAGACCGTCGCGCCGCAGCGGCGAAACAATTCCTGACTTCGTTGGGAATTTCGGCGGACCGGATGGAAACCGTCAGCTACGGTAAGGAACGCCCGTTCTGCTCCGCTTCCACGGAAGAGTGTTATCAGCAGAATCGCAGGGCGCACTTCATAATGGGTAAGTAGCTGGAATCAACCTCCGGGGCTCGCCGGTCTAACATTGCGGCCGGCGAGCCTCCGGAGAACAATCAGGAACGAGGAGACCCCCTCGGAGGAGGCCCACCTTGCGTATTCGATGGATCCTATTTTTCGGCGCCGCCATGCTCGCCGGAGCCCTTGGCGGGACGTTGTTTGGACCCGCCCCCGCCGGCGCGGTGGCCCGCGAGATCATTGAACTGCAAACCGGCGTGACCCAACTCATTCAGGGCCAGCAGAACATGCAGATGGAGATCACGCAAAACGCCGCCGTGCAGCGCACGCTCATCGAGCAGTCGATCGACACCGTCAACAAACTCAATGCCTCCATGTCCGCAGTCCAGAAGACCACGCAGGACTTCTCGGCTGCTTCCGGCGCGCGCCTGGACACCATGGGCACGCAGGTGCAAGGGCTCTCGGATAACGTCGCCGACCTGCAAGCGCGGATGGGCAAACTCGATCAGAAACTGACCGACATCCAGAACACTTTGCAAAACGTGGATTCTAAATTGGCCTCTCCCGCACCGGGACTGGCCCCGCCCGCGGCGATGACCTCACCAGGCGGGAACACCCCGACGATCCCACCTGGAGGGCCTGCCCCATCTGCTTCTGGTCCTCCGGCTTCCGCCGATGTTTTGTATTCCAACGCCCTGCGGGATATCAACGGCAAGCATTACGATCTGGCCACGCAGGAATTTCAGGACTACATGAAGTATTACGGCGACACGGACCTGGCCTCCAACGCGCAGTTCTATCTCGGCGAAGTGGCCTTCATGCAAAACCAGTATCAGGTGGCGCTCGACGCTTACAACAGAGTGATTGAAAACTATCCGAAGAGCTTCAAGACGGCTTCGGCCCGGATGAGAAAGGGCTTGTGCCTCGCGGAGCTCGGCCAGAAGGCCTCCGCCGTGCGCGAACTGCGGGCGGTAGTTCGCCTGTATCCGGGCACGGACGAAGCCAAGCGCGCCGCCGCCAAGCTGAAGGAAATGGGCGCGACCGTTGGCTAGCCAGCCGCGAGTCGAGGTTCGTGACTCGTATTTCGTGTTCCGTGAAGGAGTTCTAAAATTAGATAATTCGTCGCACCTCCCTTCTTTCTCTGTGTCCTCTGCGTTCTCTCCGTGTTCTCTGTGTTAAGCCTTTTCCGGTAAAATCTTTAACACAGAGGTCACTGACAACACGGAGAGCGTCGCTATTTCGAGATCCTTCCCGCGGCAAAAACCGACGGCCGAAATTTGCAAGCCGCTCATGGCCGTGTTATCTTCCTCAGTCAATTGGAGAAAAATATGTCCGTCAATAAAGTGATTTTAGTGGGACGTTTGGGCAAAGATCCAGAGACGCGCTACACAAGCGGCGGCCAGGCTGTCTGCCATTTTTCCATGGCCACGGATGAGTCGTACAAGGACAAGAACGGCGAGCGCCAAAAGCGCACCGAGTGGCACAGGATTACGCTATGGGGCAAGCAAGCCGAAGTTGCCCAGCAATACCTGAAGAAGGGCGCGCAGATTTATCTGGAAGGCAGCATTCGATCAAGTGAGTGGACAGATAAAGAAGGACAAAAGAAAACCAGCTTTGAAATAAATGCGTCAAACTTCCGCATGCTAGGCTCAAGACAGGATTCAAGCGGATCAGGCTACCGCAGCAATGCCGCCGCTGCCGGCTCGGCGGACTTTGATGGCGAAGCCACTTCCCAAGCGCCGGCGGAGCACGAACAGTCAGGCCCCGAAGTCACCGACGAAGATATTCCTTTTTAGTAGCGCAGGCTTCAGCCTGTGGGTTTTGCGCGCCGATTCGGTGCAAAACCCCACAGGCTGAAGCCTGCGCTACTCATACCGCAACGCTTCGATGGGGTCGAGCTGCGCGGCTTTGTGCGCGGGATAGTAGCCGAAGAAGATTCCCACCGCGGCGGAAAAAATAACCGCGGCGATGATGGCCTTGCCGGAAATGAGCGTGGGCCACGATAATAAATTGCTGATCAGCGCCGAACCCACCAGTCCAAATATAATTCCGATAAATCCCCCCATCATGCTGAGCGTCACCGCCTCCACCAGGAATTGCCGGCGCACGTCGTCCTCGGTGGCTCCGACGGCCATGCGCACGCCGATCTCCCGCGTGCGTTCGGTGACCGAGACGAGCATGATGTTCATGATCCCGATCCCGCCGACTAAAAGGGAAACCGAAGCGATCCCGCCGAGCAGATAGGTCATCGTGGACTGCGTTTGATTCTGCAGATCGGCGATGTCCGCCTGCGTGCGAATCAGAAAATCATCGTCGTCGCCGGGACGGATGCGGTGCCGTTCGCGCAGCAGGCTGGTAATCGGAGCGACCGCCGCCACGGAAGCCTCCTGCGAAACGGCTGATGCGGCGATGAATTGAAGCCAGGTGATGCCGGAAATTTTGCGCTGCACGGTGGTATAGGGCGCGAAGATCACATCGTCCTGATCCTGCCCGGTCACATTCTGCCCTTTGGACTCGAGCACCCCGTCCACCCGGAACGGAAGGTTTCCGATGCGAATCTCCTTCCCAATCGGGTTATCATCCACGAACAGAATTTTTGCGACAGTCGTGCCGATCACGCAGACATTCGCGGCGATGTCAACTTCCTCATCGCTGAAGACTGACCCGGCTTGCACGGGCCAGGTTCGGATATCGAAATAGTTCGGCGCCGTGCCGGTGATGCTGGTGTTCCAGTTCTGGTTCCCGTAGACCACTTGCTGGCGGCTGCTGAGCGCCGGCGCGGCCTGCTTGATGAGGGGAATTTCCCGCAGGATGGCGTTCATATCGTCCACTGTAAGCGTCTTCACGCCGCCGTATCCCTGGCGCACGCCCCCCGCTCTATTGCTCCCCGCCGCGATGAAAACAGCGTTGGTGCCCATGGCTTGAATGCCCTGCTGGACCAGGTATTGCGCGCCCTGGCCAATGCTCACCACGGCGATGACGGCGCCCACTCCGATAATGATGCCGAGCATCGTCAGCGCCGAGCGCATCTTGTTGCGCGCCAGCGCCCGCAAAGCGAGCCGAAATGTGTTCATGAAGTCCATTTGCAATTCCGATGGCTAAAAATATTATGCAGGCGCATCGGCCCTGGCCAGCCTTTGGGCCTCCTCTGCGGCGTCTTCGGCCGCCTGCTGCTCGACCGTGGGAAGCGACTTCAGCACCACCCGCGCGTCTAAGCGGTCCTGCACCAAGCTGTCCCGCTTTAATTTCCCGTCGCGAAACAACAAATTGCGCTTGGCGTATTGCGCGATATCGGGCTCGTGCGTCACCAGAACGATCGTGATGCCCTGTTCGTTGTTTAGGGTCTGCAGAATATCCATGATCTCGACCGAGGTTCGGCTGTCGAGGTTCCCGGTTGGTTCGTCGGCCAGCAGAATTGCCGGGCGGTTCACCAGCCCGCGGGCAATGGCCACGCGCTGCTGTTGCCCACCAGAGAGCTGCGACGGATGATGCCCGGCGCGGTCGGCAAGCCCCACGCGGGTAAGTGCATCCATGGCCCGCTTGGTCCGCTCCTCGGGACTGATGCCTGCGTAGACGGTGGGCAACTCCACATTTTCAACAGCCGAAGTCCGCGACAGCAGATTGAATTGCTGGAACACAAATCCCAATTTGCGGTTTCGGATCCGCGCCAATTGTGTCTTCGTCATCCCCGAAACGTCCACGCCGTCCAGGAAGTAACGCCCTTTGGTGGGGCGGTCAAGGCATCCCAATATATTCATGATGGTGGATTTGCCGGACCCCGAAGGCCCCATGACCGCGACGAACTCGCCTTCATACACCTCGAGCGACACTCCGCGCAACGCCTGGACCTGAATTTCCCCGAGATCGTAGGTCTTAAAAACGTTTTCCAGACGGATGACTGGCTTGCCGCTCGCCACAGTTTCCTTCGGTTCCATTGCGATTGTGATTTGATCGGCCATCGGAGGGTATTCTAAACCTGCCTAGAACCTGCGCGGAACACCCTGACCGCCGCCAGCCCCGGTGACGGGATTGCGCACCTGCGCCTGAGTAGTCGACGATTTGTTCGTGGATTGGCCGATGACCAGATCGTCGCCCGGATTCAGGTTCCCGCTGACGAGCGCCGTGAAGGTGAAGTCCGTTACGCCTAGAGTGACCTGCACGGGCTCCAGGGCCTTGTTGGGAAGCAGTTTCCAGACAATCGCGGAGTCTTGCCGTTTGCTGTTCCCGCCCGCGCCGGATCCGCCTTGCCCCTTTCGCCCACCGCCGCCTGCCCCGCCTTGCCCGCCCTGTGCACCGGGCGTTTGTCCCGTGGCAGATCCGGTTGCAGGCGCCGCGCCGCCCGCATTGCCTGCCGCCGCGCCATCTGCCGAGGTCGCCGCGATCCGCCCGGCCGCCGTCGCGCGCGCACTGTCGGTAATCCCGTACTTCGCGTAAAGTGCCGTGCGCTCGCTGTCCGACAAATCCGGTTTGAATCGCAGGGCGCCGTTGGGAATTTCTACCACGTTTTTGGCTTCCGCGACGGGAATGGAAATATAGGCGGTCATCCCGGGAAAAAGCCTCAAGTCCAGATTGTCAAACGCGATCATGGTGTTGTAGGTGACCACGTTTTGAATCGTCGTGGCATTCATGCGCACCTGCGCCACGGTGCCGTTAAAAGTCTCGCGAGGAAACGAATCCACTCGGAAAGTCGCCTGCTTGCCGACCTTGATGCGGCCCACGTCGGCCTCATCAGTATTGGAATAAACGAGCATGTGCTTCAAATCCTGCCCGATGCTGAACAGGTTGGGCGCCTGCAAGCTGGCCGCCACGGCCTGGCCAACATTCACGGTCCGGTTGATCACCGTACCGTCGATGGGCGCGCGAATGGTGCAATAGCTCAGCTGCAACTTGGCGGAATCCACCGCGGACTTCTGCACACGGGCCATGGCCTTGGCCTGGTCACGCTGCGCAATCGTAGCCGCGAGTTGCGACTCGGCCTGCTTCTCCTGAGCTATGGCAGCGTTCTCAGATGCCACTGCTCCGTCATAGTTGGCCTGTGCGTCATCATTCTGCTGGGCCGAAAGCACACCCTGGTCGGCCAGCAACTTGGTGCGCTTTTGCTGTGTCCCCATATCAACAGTTGTTGCATGGGCCTTGGCGACATTGGCTTTCATCGTGGCGACATTGGCAGTGGCCGTACCGATCTGCGCCTCCAGATTCGCAACATTCGCCAACGAGTTCTGATAGGACGCCTGGGCTTGTGCCAGAGCGGTCTCGAAAGGGACAGGATCGATTTGCGCGAGGACGTCGCCCTTCTTCACTTGCGAATTAAAATCAACGCTGACGGAAACGACGTTTCCGGAAACCACCGCACCCACCGAGACCGTATTGACGGGATTAATAGTGCCCGTGGCTTGCACGACCTGCGAAATATCCCCGTGATCCACTTTGGCGGTGAAATACTGCGCGGTCGTGCGGGCGCCCACCGTTACGTAACCCAACCACAGGAACAGCGCCACGGGTGGCGCAACGAGCAGAGCGCGATGCACCATCGACCGCAGCCAAAGACCTTTCAGAATTTCAACGAACCGCGCCATGATGTGAGTTCTCTCCGAAACTGAAGCCCACCCTGCCGTGGAGCTAGTCGTGGCTTCCCGAGACCGCCCGCTGGCGCCGATCTTCGTCTATCTGACGCAACAAGTCTTCAAACTTCGGCCGCTGTTCCGGAGTCAGAATCTGGCGGATGCGTTCCCGGCCCTGCTGGCGGACCTGTTCGTATTCCGGATCGAGTTTTTCGTGCAGTTCCGCATATCGGGAGCGCGTATCGTTCAGGATGGCTTGAATCTGGTTCTGCTGGTCCGGGCTCAGGTTCAAATCGCGGGTATACATCGCCATGGTACGAGCGGGATTGTGAGCCAGAGTGGCCTGCGGCCGTGCGGCTTGCACTCGCATGGTCACCACGTAGGTGCCCACACTTCCCAGCGCGATCCCCAGGACGAAGAGAACAAAAACTAGCAGGACTGCCCTGCGGTTGCTTTGATTAGCGTCCATAGTTCCTCTCAGCAAGAGACTGCAGAACCTCTTCGTTGCTCACGGGGTCCCCGGGCGGCTGCGGAAAATCGCTGGCGCTCAGTTCCGTGCGCATCGAGCCCAGCGAAACAGTTCGGTTCGGAGCAAACTCCACCAGATAAACGGACAGAGCGAGCAAGAGCACCGCGGCCGTCAATGACAATCGGGAAGCGAGAAATTCGAGCGGAGCCCAGAAGGCCGCGGGCGATTTCGCGCGATCCTCTTCCAGGCGAATTCTAGCCATGACATTCGCGAGGAACGCCTGGCTCGGTTCGCTGGCCGGCTCCCAGGCTTCGCGCAGCAGGTTGCCGGCAAGCCGCGAATCTTCCAGCGCCGTGCGGCAAGCCTCGCAACCCGTCAGGTGCTCGCTCAGTTCCGAGTCCGGAGCACCACCCAGATAGTCCTCCAATCGCAATTCGAACTTTCGGCACTTCATCGGAATATTCGATTTGTTAAACACCTTTTTCACTCCTTCGCGGCCTCAGCCCTTCCCGTGCCGCCGGACGTTTTTGCATCCGCTTCCGGTACGTTTCCACGAGCCGGCCTCGCGCCCGAAATAGCCGCACCTTCACCGTATTGACGTTCAGTCCCAGGACCTCCCCGATTTCCTCCACCGAAAATCCTTCCACTTCCTTCATGACCAGCATGAGCTGGTCCTTCTCCTCAAGTTCCCCGAGTAAACGCTCCAGCAACTGGCGCTGCTCGAGCCTGCGCCCGGTGTCTTCCCGGTGCAGGGGGCCGCCGTAGCCGTGCTCCGGCAGCGATTCCAATTTCCGTACCTGCTCTTCGCTCATATCCGCTTCGTACACCAGTCGCCGCACCTTCTTCTTTCTCAAATAATCCCAGCATTCGTTGACGGCAATCTTATACAGCCAGGTGCCGAACGCCGAGCGCAGGTCGAAGCGGCGAATCGAAAAGTAAGCCTTCGCCAGGGCCTGTTGGGCCACATCCTCGACGTCCTCGCTGCCTCGCAAGATGCCTCCCACGACGGCTAGTACCCGGTGCTGGTGAATTCTCACCAACTCCTCGTACGCGCTCACTTCGCCATTCTGCGCGCGCCGCACGAGTTCCTTCTGCTTCTCCGCAGGAGACCCGGGCCCTTTCTCGTTCGCAGCCTCGGTCCCGCGGAGGGCCTCTGAATTTGTGACGTTTGCCATCGCTTCCCGGTTACGGAATCTTTCAGATTGTTCTACATTCGTGCTTGCAGGCATTATAACTCTGTGAAACAATGCCGACATGATTATCGGTGATCGGCTTCGCGCCCTGCGCGAAGACAAAAAGTTTTCCCAAGGGGATATCGAAAAGCGCACCGGACTGCTCCGTTGCTATATCTCCCGCGTGGAAAATGGCCATACGGTTCCGGCCATTGAAACGCTGGAGAAAATGGCGCGCGCTCTGGACGTCCCTCTCTATCAACTCTTCTATGACGGAGAAGAACCACCCGTCCTTCCCAACCTTCTGAAGCGCAAAAGCGCCGACGAGATCGTCTGGGGCAGCGTCGGGAAAGAGGCTCGCCTTCTGAACAAGTTTCGCAGGCTCATGGGTCGCATTGGTGAAGGCGACCGTCGGCTGCTGCTCTACATGGCTCAGAAGATGGCTACTCGCTAGGTCCGGCGAGTTTCCGAACCATTCGGAAAGGCGTTCTCTGTCATACAGGCTTAAGGGCTCGGTTGGCATTACTTTCAGAGGTCTATTCACGACCAAAGTAATACCACCCGGGCCGCAGCCAATCCACCTTTATCCCGCCCAGTTTCATTCCGGTACATACGCGCCCCGCTCTCGGTCTTGCTCTTGGTCTTGTCTTGGTCTTGGTCTTGGTCTAGCTCTTGCTCTTGGTCATGTTCTTAATCTCGGTCTTTCCCCTTCAAATCGCTGCGCTTCCAATCCGCGGCTTCGGGTCTTGCCTTTCAATATTCTTTCGTTCCGCTCTCCAGCCTGAACCGTTCGTTGCAATTCAGATGTGATTTTCCTTTCAAATCTCAAATTTGAAATTTGAAATTCCCTCGCCTACTCCCACTCGATTGTGCTCGGCGGCTTCGAGCTGATGTCGTACACCACCCGGTTAATGCCGCTCACTTCATTGACGATTCTGGTGGAAATGCGCTCCAGGACTTCCGCCGGCAGGCGCGTCCAGTCGGCAGTCATGGCGTCTTCCGATTCCACGACGCGGACGGCCACCGTAAAACCGTAGCGCCTTTCATCGCCCATCACACCCACACTGCGTACCGGAAGCAAAACCGCAAATGCCTGCCATACTTTTTCGTACAGCCCTGCATGGCGAATTTCCTCCACCACGATCGCGTCGGCCTCTCGAAGCGGCGCGAGACGCTCTTCGGTCACTTCGCCCAGGAGCCGCACAGCGAGGCCCGGACCGGGAAACGGGTGCTTGGTCAGCATTTCTTCCGGCAGGCCCAATTCGCGCCCAATACTGCGCACCTCGTCTTTGAACAACTCGCGCAGAGGCTCGATCAGCGCAAAGGGCAGATCCTTGGGAAGCCCTCCTACATTATGATGCGTCTTGATCGTCTGCGAGGGGCCTCGGACGGCCACGGATTCGATCACGTCCGGATAGAGCGTACCCTGCACAAGGAAGGCGGCGCGGTCCGGGCCGGTGGCCAACTGGCGGGCCTGTTCGTCAAAGACGGCGATAAATTCCCCGCCGATCCTCTTGCGCTTGTCCTCGGGCTCCTCTACTCCTTTTAGACGCGCCAGGAAGCGTTCTGACGCGTCCACGCCGATCACCTGCAGGCCCATCGGGCCGCGCAACAATTCGAGCGTTTCGCGGAACTCGTTCTTGCGCAGCAGGCCGGTGTTCACAAAAATATTCGTAAGCCTGTCCCCGATCGCGCGGTGCACGATGACCGCGGCCACCGCGGAATCCACTCCCCCGCTCAACGCGCAAATCGCGCGGTTCTCGCCCACCTGCTTGCGAATCGATTCGACGGTTTCGGCGATAAAAGCCGCGCCGCTCCACAGCGGCTGCGCATGGCAAATATCGAAGACAAAATTGCGAAGTATCTCGGAGCCGCAATCGGTGTGGCGCACTTCGGGATGGAATTGGACGGCATACAATTTGCGCGCCGGATCTTCGGCGGCCGACACCGCATTGCCCGTTTCCCCAGTCACGTGAAAGCCCGCGGGCAGCGCGCGCACGTGATCGCCGTGGCTGTTCCAGATGCGCAGCTTTTTCGGCAGGCCCGCGAACAGCGCCGAACCGTCTTTCACCAGCAATTCGGCCCGGCCATACTCCCTGCGATCGGCGCGCTCAACGCGCCCGCCCAGATTGTGCGTCATCCACTGCAGTCCGTAGCAAATGCCCAGGACCGGCAAGCCCATGGATAAAATTCCGGTGTCGCACGGCGGCGCTCCCGCGTCATACACCGAATTCGGTCCGCCGGAGAGAACAATTCCCACAGGCTCAAATTTGCGAATCTGCTCGATCCCCGCCGTGCAGGGCAGGATCGCGCTAAACACCTGCTGCTCGCGGATTCGCCGGGCGATCAACTGCGTATATTGCCCGCCGAAATCGAGCACTACGATGCCGCCGCGCTCGCTCATTCTTTCCTCACAGGGCCGTGCCTTCGTTCCAGCATTTTCTTGCGATCATTCAATCCTGATTTCATTTTCGCGCTAGGATGCAGAACATCTCAAACTTGAAATTTCGGATTTCAATTTTGAAATTTCAGATTTCAAATTTGAGATTTCAAATTTGAGATTTGAATTTTCAAATTCAAGTTCACTTCCCAATTAGGCATGCGTTGCATCTCAAATCTCGGATCTGAAATTTCAAATATGATCTCTCCGGTCCCGGTCTTTGAACTCGAGGCAGGCAACGTGCAACGCGTCAGCTCACCACCAGATTGACCAGCTTGTCCGGCACCGCGATAACCTTTACTACGCGTTGGCCGTTCAAGAGTTGCGCAATTTTCGGATTGGCGAGCACGCGCTTAGTCAAGGCCTCCTTATCCAGCCCGGCTTCGACCAGCACTCTGCCCTTCAGCCGGCCGTTGACCTGGACGGGGATTTCCACTTGATCTTCCGCGGCCAGCTCGGGAATAAATTTCGGCCAGGCGGCGTGCGCCAGTGTGGCCTGGGTGTGGCCGAGAATCTCCCACAATTCCTCGGCGAGATGCGGCACCATGGGATTGAGCATCAGGATCAGCAGCTCGAACACTTCTTTCGCGATTTCGGGCCGCACTCCCTTTTCCAGCGGCTCCTGCGCGTGAATCTCGTTGATCAGTTCCATCAGCAACGCGATGGCGCTATTGAAATGCCACCGCACCTCGAAATCGTGCGTCACGCGCCGCAGCACTTGATGCGCCTTCCTCAGCAGAGCCTTTTCCTTGGGCGTCGCCGAATCGAGCGAAGCCGCCGCCACGCCCTTCGCTTGCACCGTCCTTAGCCGCTCGGAGTGCTTGGACACTAGCCGGTATACGCGCTGCAGGAAACGTGCGCAGCCTTCGATGGCCTGCTCGCTCCACTCCAAATCTTTTTCCGGAGGCGCCGCGAACAGCGTGTACAGCCGCCCGGTATCGCATCCGTACTTGTCCGCCATTTCCTCCGCTCCCACGACGTTGCCTTTCGACTTCGACATGGCCGTGCCGCCCTTGAGCACCAGGCCCTGCGTAAAGAGGCGCTTTACCGGCTCATCGTGATTCACCAGGCCCAGATCGCGCATCACCTTGCAGAAAAATCGTGTGTACAGGAGGTGCAGGATGGCGTGCACGATCCCGCCGATATACTGGTCGACCGGCAGCCAGTAACGCACGAGCGCCGGATCGAATGCCGCCTTGTCGTTGTGCGGATCGGCATAGCGGTAGAAATACCAGGACGAATCGATGAACGTGTCCATGGTGTCGGTTTCGCGCCGGGCCGCGCCGCCGCACTTCGGGCATTTCACGTTTACAAATTCCGGATCGCTTGCGAGCGGGGATTGCCCCTCGCCCGTGATGCGCACCTCCGCCGGCAAAACCACCGGCAAGTCCTTGTCCGCCACGGGCACCATTCCGCATTTCCCGCAGTAAATCACAGGAATAGGCGTGCCCCAGTATCGTTGCCGCGAAATGCCCCAGTCCTTCAGGCGGAAAATAATTTCGCCCTTACCGAATCCGCGTGTTTCGGCATCGGACGACATTTTTTCAATCGCTTTGTCGGAGGCGAGGCCGGTGTATGGCCCTGAATTCACCAGCTTGCCGTATTCAATGAACGCAGCGCCCAGCGATTCCGGCGTCAGCGGCTTCCCTTCGGACGGCTGCACCACGATCGGGATCGCCAACTCGTACTTGGTCGCAAATTCAAAGTCGCGCTGGTCATGCGCCGGAACGCACATGACCGCGCCCGTGCCATATTCCATCAAAACGAAATTCCCCACCCAGATGGGAATTTTTTCGCCGTTGAAGGGGTTCACGGCCTGAAAACCCGTTTCAAATCCAAACTTTTCCGCCGTGGCAATGTCGGCCGCTTTTGTAGTTTGCTGGCGCATTTTCGAGAGCGCTTCCAGCTTGGCAGTCCGGTCCGAGGCGGCTGTCGCGGCGTCTTTACCGGCAAAATATTTATCGATGAATGGGTGCTGCGGCGCGACGATAATGCCCGAGGCGCCATAGATCGTGTCCACACGCGTGGTAAACACTTCGATCGACGCGCCGCCAATTCCCTCCACCGCAAATCGCACGCGTGTGCCGCGCGATTTCCCAATCCAGTTGCGCTGCATCGTCAGGACACGCTCGGGCCATCCGCTTTCGAGACGCTGCAGTCCGTCGAGCAGCTCATCAGAGTATTGCGTAATTCGCAGGAACCATTGCTCGATCTCTTTCGCCTCGACCGGCGTGTCTTCATGCCGCCAGCAGCAGCCGTTCACCACTTGTTCGTTCGCCAGCACCGTGGCGCATTTCGGGCACCAGTTCACGCGGCTGCGTTTGCGGTAGGCAACGCCGCGCTCCAGCATGCGCAGGAAAAACCACTGGTTCCAGTGATAGTATTCCGGCTCGCAGGTGGAAATTTCGCGCCGCCAGTCGTAGCTGAAACCGAACCTCCGCATTACCCGTTTGAACGACGCGACGTTGGTGTTCGTCCATTCACGTGGATGTATCCCCCGCTGAATTGCCGCGTTTTCCGCCGGTAATCCGAACGCGTCCCAGCCCATAGGATGAATGACGTGCAATCCCTGCATCCGCCGGAAGCGCGCCACCGCGTCGCCGATTGTATAATTGCGCATATGCCCCATATGCATAGTCCCCGAAGGGTACGGCAGCATTTCGAGCACGTAGTATTTCGGCTTCGATGGGTCAGCGTCGGCCTCGAACGCGTGGTCCGCGTTCCACCGCTCCTGCCATTTCTTCTCAATCGCCTGTGGATCGTATTCCGTCACGGCTCCTGTTCCGCCTCCGCACAATTTGCACAACCTGAAGGTTGTGCGCTACATCCCTCAGCGCTTCGCTTTCGCGCTTTTCCTCTTCTTTTTCCCCGTCTGTGTTCTCTGTGTTAAAGCCTTTGACTTTGATTTTGCCTTTGACTTTGATTTCGCCTTCAACATAGAAAACCCATTCTCCGCCCGAGGCGCCTGCCGCACGCTCACCCCCACCAATTCCCAAAGCGCCCGCACGTTGCGCCGATCGTCCCCCGGCCGGTCAATGGGAGTCTCCAAAATAAACGCCCGCCCCGCCAATCCCTGCAAGCCAGGACCGAGGCGCGCATGATTCAGAATCCTGCCAAATGCCGCCAGCCCAATCTTCCCGCGCCCGATATGTTCGTGCCGGTCAACGCGCGACCCCAGCGGCGTCTTCGAGTCGTTCACGTGCAAGACGTAAACGCGATCCAGCCCCACCGTGTGCTCCACCGCGGCAATCGTAGTTTCAAGCCCCTCATCGGTCGTAATGTCGTACCCGGCTTCGAGCGTATGCGCCGTATCGAGGCAGACCCCCATAGGGAGGTCTCCTGTTTGATCAAGGATGGC
>Ga0210396_10001883_pt1 | contig 21825 bp, 16 predicted proteins | sample IncBWH17OmetaG_FD_155466 | JGI IMG/M metagenome (GOLD analysis project Ga0210396, IMG submission 155466) | Forest soil microbial communities from Barre Woods Harvard Forest LTER site, Petersham, Massachusetts, United States - Inc-BW-H-17-O ... | reverse complement strand
TTGGGGTCTCGGTTGGGGCGGTTGGTGGGGACCTGGATGGGGCTGGGGTTGGGGATGGCCGGGATATATCGGCTACGACCCGTGGTGGGGTTGGCCGGCTTATGGTTCCTACGGTGACCCTGGCTACAGCATCAACTACAGCAACCCGGACTACTCCAGCTCGAACGTGAGCCCGAACTACGATTCCGGTAGCTACAACAGCGGCAACTACAATAGCTACGGCGGCGGCTACAGCAACAACTCAGCCGCAAACTCGAACTCTGCGGACAACTCCGTCGAATCAGAGGAACCGCTGGGCACCGCGGACGACAATCCGATCACCGGTAACGTGGCTAGTTCAACGCCAACCGTCCTGATTTATCTGAAGGACGGCACGACGTACGCTGCCAGCGATTACTGGCTGGCCGATGGGCAGCTGCACTACGTCGTGAACTACAGCGGCGAAAGCACGCTGAACATGGACGACGTGGACCTGCAGCGCACGGTTGACGAAAACGCGCGCCGCGGTGTGCATTTCTCGCTCAAGCCCAGTCCGAACCGCGTGAACCCACAGCCGAGTTCGAACGGCGACTCGAGTGCGCCGCAGACGGATCACACGGTGCAACCGAACCGGGACAACAACACAGCGCCAGCGACGACTCCCAGCGTGACGCCGCCCGCGCAAACCCAAACCACCTCTCAGACGATCTAAGTATTTCGCGATCGGGGCCGGATCTGTCCGGCCCCAACGCTTTCCCACCATCTACTAATCTTCGGTAATCTTCTGGGGTGATCTTCTGGCGTGCAATTTTCGCACTGGCACGTCCCTGCGTTCATGGAACGACTGGCACTATTAGCGCCGACGGGTGCGATTTGTCGTGGTAAATCACATTGCTGGCTTTGACCATACGTGTTGCGCGGGCTTGTTCTTCGCCGGTGTTCAGGTTGCGATCGAAGCGTGGGAAATTGCTGCTGGCGATTTCGAGGCGAAGCTTGTGCCCTGAGAGAAACACGTTGCTGGTGGACCAGAGATCAACCGTGATGTGATACGTCTCTCCCGGGTTTGCTAGTTCCGGTTTTTCCTGCGAGTCGCGATAACGCAGCCGCAAGATTCCTTCCGTCAAATTCTGCGCAAACCCATTGGGCCAAACGTCCACAAGCTTTCCAGTAAAGTCGGTGTCCGCGGCTGAAGTACTGACGTAGAGATCGAGCGAAATGGGCCCCGTAACTTCCGTGTCTTTTGTAAACGCCGACGTCGAGTAAATCAGGACGTCGCTGCGCGCTTCCACGACGCGTTGGTCTTGCGGGCCGATGCCAGTTGGCAACGGCGAGCAACAGAGTGGCCCACCGATAGTAGGCACTGCGTCGCCTGGATCGTAGACGTATTGGTCGGACTTCTCGGTTGCCGGCGCCGCGACGGTCAAAGTGCCATCACCAGCAACACCGTTGGCCGTGCCACCCGAGTGCAAATAGTAGCGCGTGTTTTTCGCGCTGGCGAGCGGCCAATCGTCTTCTTCGCGCCACTGGTTTTTGCCCATCACAAAAATCTTTACCGACTTTTCCTGTTCGATTCCGTTCGATTCGCCTTTGAGCAGCCAGTCGTACCAACGCAGCGTGACTTCGTCGAGATCAATCGGCGCATTATCGCCGAATTCGACCGCGCCAACTTTTTTCTGTTGTGGCCTGCCAGCATGTCCGCCGATGTAAATCAAGAGCCGCTGGCCGTGGCGCGCCGCATCACTCCCAGCTTCGGTTTTCAAGTGGATGTAGTTGTGCAGGGTGCCGCCCTGGAAGATGTCGTACCACGCCCCTTGGCCGAAAACGGGGACTTGAATTTCCTGATAGTGATCCTGAATTGACCACCGCTTCCAGTAATCGTCGAAATTTGGATGCGCCAGCCAGTCGAGGAAATATGGGGCGAGGCTCACCGTGGTCGGGTTGGCAATGAGGGGATATTCGTTGAGCGGCAGCGCCTTGGACCAAGCCACGACATCGCGGGCTTCATTCACGCGCCTCTCCATTGAGTCTGCGGCAAAGCCGCTGGCCCAGGATTCGTCGAACCACTGTTCAAAGGCGCCGCCCTGGTAAGTCCAGCCGTCGTGATAGTTCGACGCGGTGACGTTGGGACAAATCCCGGCGAGATGTGGCGGATGCGCGATGGCGGCGAGGTATTGGGTCGCTCCGACGTACGAACCGCCAAACATTCCGACTTTGCCATTCGAGTAGGGAAGCGCGGCGGCCCATTCGATGGTGTCGTAGCCGTCTTGCGATTCGTATTTGAAGGGATACCACTCGCCTTCGGAGCGGAACTGGCCGCGCGTATCTTGCGCGATCACGACATAGCCGCGAGGCACCGCTTTCAGCGCGAATTCGACTTGCCACTGTTTGTCGTAGGGCGTGCGGGTGAGCAGTACGGGGAACTTGCCTTCTGCTTTCGGGCGATAGATGTCGGCGCGGAGGATTACGCCGTCGCGCATGGTGGCCGGGACGTTGCGCTCGAGTGTGATTTGGTAGGTTTCGGCGGCTGCGGCCGGGAGCGAAATGATAGCTCGGCAAACTAGGCAGAAAGCGCACATCGCGAGAGATTTCGTTGCGAGTGATCGACTGCGTTTCGTGTTTTTCATTTTTCTGGGCGGCCCTTTTCATTAAAGCGGCCCAGTGTCGGAGAGCCCACATCCAAGCGAAACTGACGCAAAGAACAGTCGCGTTGCCAACTGTCGCAACTTCCACTCGCGCATGGGGTTAATTGATCTACATGGATAACCCTATGGGATGCCGCGGCGAGAAACAATAGAATTCAGTTGCAGCCCGCCGTTTGAGCATCGCGATCCTTGGGTTCCCCTGAAACTTTGCCTTGCGATCCCCGCAGTCCGGAGGAGTAAAGCAACACCGGGTAAGCGAGGGACGACCAGGCAGGAGGAAGCACAACGACAATGCGTATCGCCACGATCATTTGCGCTCTATTCTTCGCATTGGTAATGCTAGCAGCACCGTCACCGACGCCCGCGCAGGTGAGTGTCGGGATATCCGTAGGATTTGCGCCACCTGAGCTACCCGTCTACGAGCAGCCGATTTGCCCGGGCGACGGCTATATCTGGACTCCGGGATATTGGGCCTGGGACAGCGACGCGGACGATTACTACTGGGTTCCCGGGACGTGGGTGCTGGCTCCCCAGGTTGGTTACCTGTGGACGCCCGCCTGGTGGGGCTGGGGCGGCAGCGCGTTTATTTTCCATGAAGGGTACTGGGGGCCGCAGGTGGGCTTCTACGGGGGGATCAGCTACGGCTACGGTTATTTCGGCCATGGCTTTGAAGGCGGCCGTTGGGACCACGACCACTTTTTCTACAACCGTTCGGTGAGCAACGTGAACGTGACGGAGATACACAACGTTTACAACACGACTATAGTCAACCGCACGGATGTGCGCGTGAGCTACAACGGAGGAAACGGAGGAATCAGCGAGCGTCCGACGCGGGAAGAGGAGTCTTACGATCGCGAACGGCACGTGCCGCCGGTTGCCGAACAGACTCGACACGTGGAGACTGCACGAGGCAACCCGCAATTGCGCGCTTCCGCGAACCACGGCAAGCCACCTGTTGCGGCAACGGCCAAGCCCGGCGAATTTAGCGGCCGCGGCGTGGTAGGAGCCAAGGAAGGATCGTACAAGGCGGAGGCGTCACGGCCAGCACCTCATGCGGGGGCGGCAGGTGGCCGAACAGAACCGAACGCGCGAACAGAAACAAATGCCGGCGGACACACGGCTATCCATCCTAACGAACTGCCGGCGGCTGAAAAGCACACGGTTCCTAGCACCGGAAACACGAAGACGGATCAGAAATACCAACAACAGCAGGATAAATTAGACAGGCAGCAATCGCAGGAACGGCAGAAGTTGCAGGCACAACAGGAAAAGGAACATCAGCAGTTTGCCAAGCAGAGTGCTGATGAGGCCAGAAAAGCGCAGGTAGAGCAGAAGCACCAGCAACAGACGCAACAAATGGTGCAGCGGCACACGCAGCAGCAGCAGAACTTGCAGCAAAGACAGCAGCCGCATGCGGCCCCGGCGCCAAAACAAAAGCACTAAGCGATCGTTGAAAAGACATGCAGCGAGGTGTTCGCCGCGTGGCGGATGCCTCGCTTCGTTCTTTTTACGGCCATGCAAAAACAAGAATGGCGCCGCAACTGTTTGGTTGTGGCGCCATTCAGATTTCAGCCCGCTCCGCCACGGCACGTTTTGCTCGCCGTCTGCGGCCGGGGTAGGGAACCCTTGTCGAAGAATTGAGTTTTAGTTTGAGGCTTTGCCGTTGCCAGCACCGACGGCTTCCAGTTCCTGCTCGGCGTGATGGTGCGACTTGCCACGTTCGATCTCGATCTGGCCCTTCAGGTACGCGCCGTCCTCGATGAGGACGCGGCCGCCCGTGATGTTGCCAACCACCGAGCCGTCCTTCTTTACCTCCACGCGATCTTCCGCGTGCAGATTTCCGCGCACCTTACCGTAGACGATCACTTCGCGCGCGTGCACATCAGAAGCGATTTCGCCATTCTGTCCAACGGTGAGGCGCTGCCCCTTGAGAGCGATCGGGCCTTCGACCTTGCCGTCAATTTGCAGATCTTCGTCGCCGGAGATCTGGCCCTTGATCGTGAGTCCCGGTCCGAGAACCGCCAGATTGCGCGCCGAGGGAACGCTGGAACGGATCGGTGCGGAAGCAGCCGGGGCTGCATTCGAATTAAAGCTGCTGCTGGACTGCGATGCCGGGTAAGCCGCGGGCTGTGCCGGTGCTGCGCCTGGATAATCAGGTTGCTTATTGCTGCTCCACATTTTCGCCTCCGGTTTTAGGTCCCAAGTCCTCGCTGCGTAGCGCAGGATGCTGGAATCAATGTATGCGCGGCCCGGAGGGTGGGCAATTGCAAATCGTTGCGAACGTGTCCCTTCGTAAACTGTACGCGCGGACAGGTGGATTATTCGTGTGGAGACTGTCCGTTTCCGGCCGAGGCATCCCACGATCGAACACACTGCAATATCCAGGGAAGCATCTCGCGTGCTAACCCTTAACTTAGTGGCGATTATTTTTTGGCGCCTGGCGCGGGAATTGCACTATCAATAGCGGAATCGAGCGGGAGGACTTGATGGGTTCGCTCCGGCAGGATATTCGCTATGCGTTTCGGATGCTGCTGAAGTCGCCGGGCTTTTCGGCGATCGCTGTGCTTACCCTCGCCCTCGGTATCGGCGCGAACAGCACGATTTTTAGCTGGATCAATTCCACGCTGCTGAATCCGATTCCCGGAGCCGTAAACACCGGAAATATTCTGGCGTTCACTTCGGGCGGAAATTCGCGGGTGCCAGTGCCGTTTTCCTATCCGGATTTTATCGACCTGCGCAATCGCACCACGAGTTTTTCTTCGCTTGCCGGTTCTTCGATTTATCCGCTGAACCTTACCGGGAAGGCTAAGCCCGAACGGACCTGGGGCACGCTGGCTTCAGCGAATTATTTTGACTTTCTGGGCGTGCATCCGATTCTTGGGCGCGGATTTCTGCCTTCGGAGGACGATAAACCCGGCGGAGCGACGGTCGTAGTCATCAGCTACAGGCTGTGGCAACTTCGCTACGGCGGCGATGCTTCGGCGATCGGCCGCACGCTACAAATCAACGAGCATCCCTATACGATCATCGGGGTTGCGCCTCCTATTTTTCAGGGAACGCAGACCAGTTTGCGCAGCGAAGTGTGGATTCCGGCGGTGATGGCGCAGCAGATTATTTCCAGCCGGGATCGTTTGCACGAGCGCAGCGACACCTGGGTGGACCTGCTTGGCAGGCTGAAACCCGGAGTCACTCCGGGACAGGCGCAGACGGAAATGAATCTGCGGATGAAAGAGCTGGTGGAGCAATATCCCAAGGACCATCAGGGCGAAAACGTCGTTACCGTTTATCCGCTGTGGCGCGCGCCATTCGGAGCCAACGGATATCTGTATTTTCTTCTCCCGATGTTGATGGCTATTGCGGGTGCGGTTCTGCTGCTTGCGTGCGCGAACGTCGCCAATTTGTTGCTGGTCCGTTCCGTGGCACGGCGGCGCGAAATCGCGATTCGGCTTTCGATTGGCGCGAGCCGGTGGCGCCTGGTGCGCCAACTTCTGATCGAAAGCCTGATCCTTGCGCTGGCCGGTGGCGGTATTGCGATGCTGCTCACCGTTTGGACTGCCGGAAGTTTCTCGCAATTTATTCCGCCCAGTAATTTGCCGATCACACTGGACATTCATGCGGACGGGACTGTCCTGCTCGTAACCATGCTCGTTTCCGTTCTTACAGGAGTGGTCTTCGGTGTTTTGCCGGCCCTGCGCGCATCAGACCTCGCGCCTGTGGAGGTGCTAAAGGAAGAAGGCAGTGCTGCATCTGCCGGAGTGAGGAGAGCGCGGCTTGCGAGCGTGCTGGTGGTCGCGCAGATTGCGTTATCACTTTTCTTGCTGGTCTGCGCCGGGCTTTTCATCCGCAGCTTCCGTGCGGCTCAAACAGTCGATCCGGGCTTCAATCCGGACCATGTGTTCATCGCTTCGTATAGTCTTTTCCCCGCCGGCTACAACTCGGACACCGGATTCGAATTTCACCGCCAGCTTCTCGCCAAGCTCGAGGCTTTGCCGAGCGTCGAGTCCGCTTCGCTGGCCGATTGGGTTCCACTCGGCTATACCTCGGACTCCACGACTGTAAATCCCGAAGGCTACGTTCCGCAGCCGCACGAATCGATGGACATCGCGGACGCGGACGTTGGGCCGAACTATCTGCACACCATGCAAATACCGCTGGTCTCGGGGCGTGACTTTACTTCGAAGGACACTCAAACTTCGCAGCGCGTGGTGATCGTCAACGAAGCGTTCGTGCACCGATATTGGCCGAATGAGGATGGGATGGGGAGGCGCGTTCACGTGGACGGCGACTGGGCCACGATCGTGGGAGTCACGCGCACGGGCCGCTACTACTCGCTGCACGACGGCGCGCTGCCGTTTATCTACACGCCGATCCTTCAGGTGTACTCGAATTCGGGTACCGTGCACCTGCGTGTCGCTGGTAATCCGTTGAGCTACGCCGGAGCGGTGGAAAAGGCAGTGCATGACCTCAATGCCAATATGCCGGTGTTCGACGAGTCTACGCTGAAATCACGGGTGCAAGTGGCCAGCACGGGTCAGCGTATTGCCGGGACTTTCGTTGGCGTCTTCGGTCTGCTTGCGCTGCTGCTGGCGGCGGTGGGAATCTACGGAGTTATTGCCTACACCACGCGGCAGCGCACACGCGAAATCGGAATCCGCATGGCCTTGGGCGCGCAGTCCGTGGATGTTTTTCGCCTGGTTCTGAGCAACGGCTTGCGATTGATTGTGGCGGGTCTGACGATCGGGCTCGTGCTCTCGCTGATGCTCACACGATTTCTGCGCACGATTCTGTTTGGCGTGGGTGCCACCGACGCCATCACGTTTATTGGCGTAGCGATTCTGCTGACGGCGGTGGCGCTGCTGGCTTGTTATATTCCGGCGAGGCGCGCAATGCGCGTGGACCCGATGGTGGCGCTCCGCTACCAGTAATGACGGTCGCGGAACGCACCAATACGCGAGTGACAAGCAAGAGATTTCTGATTCAGAACGAATCGGTCTGGTTAGTCGGCAGCGTCGTGGAGTCTATGTACAACGACAGGAATCGGGTTGTACACATGCCAGAAGTCGCCCTTGGTTTTATCTCCGAATTCGAGCGCTACTTTATTCTTACCTTTGAACTGAGGCTTCACATATACGACGCGACATTCGCGTTCTTCTTGGGTAAAGCTGTTGACCAGAAGAACGGTTTGTCCACGCTTCACGCGTGGTGCTAAAGCAAGCAATCCTCCGTGAGCACTAACGGCATTTGTGGTGGTCACGTCACGAAAGGGCCGATTGTCTGGCGTGCGTCCGTAAACTTGAACCGGAATGCTTAATGGCAGGCGCTTGCTGCGACGTTGGTTCTGCAGGTTCTCCATTGCGTGCCTCCCGCTGTGGGGTGTTCCGCTCGGCACCCAATAAAGTACCCCGGTTCGCTCTTTCAGGCAATAGTACTCCGAAACAGCGAAAGCGGGCTTCGCTTCCGATTGGTGAGCGAACCAGCCGCAAGTCCATGGCGCGGATTTAGTGGCGTGCTCTTCGCGGGAGGCTCGTTCCTGCGGCCCCGACCGAGGGCACGGTCAGCTTGGAGTGCGGCGGCTTGCCGCTGCCTTGGCAGCGTGGGAGCCGGCGCGATCAAGGTACGCGAGGCAAGCCGCGCGTCAGGCACGGGGGTGACAAGCCACCGCACTCCACAAAATTCGCGAACAATCATGAACGGAGCGCCAGATCAGCAGCCCGCTCCATTGCAACTATTGGTGTTTTCTTCACGCACCCTCCGCCCAAGACAGCGTCGAAAAGGGGAAGCCGACGGTACCACACCGACTCTATAGGCCCGTGGTGATCACGGCGCGGAAACGTGCTTTGCCGCTTAGCATCCGCTCATATGCTTCGGTCGCGCGCTCGAGCGGGAAAGCTTGCGTCATTGGGCGCACGCCGGTCAGCGCGCTGAACGCCATAGTGTCCTGCGAATCGATGGAACTGCCGGAGGGCCAGCCCATCAGCGAGGTCCGGCCGCTAATTAGGTTTACGGCTGGCACTTCAAGGGGCGTGTCTGCGGCACCGAGAACCACTAGCTTGCCACTCTGAGCGAGACCGCCAAGGACCGACGTCATGGCCTTGCCGCTCGTGACGGTCGCGAGAATCACCTTCGCTCCACCGAGTCTGTTTAGTTCCTCCGCCGGATCTTGAGTGGTGCTGTCTATATAAACTCGCGCGCCCAACTTTTTCGCGAGGTCGGCTTTGTCCGCTCCCCGCGCGATGGCCACAGTCTTGAGGCCCATCTTCGCTGCATACTGCACGCCAAGGTGTCCGAGTCCTCCCAGACCGAGTACCGCGACTAGCTCGCCCGGACCTACGCCGGTGTGGCGCAGGGAATTGAATGTGGTGACGCCTGCGCACATCAGCGGGCCGGCATCCACCGCGAGAAGATCCTCTGGGATCAGCGCTAGAGTGGGCGCGTGTGCGATCGTGTATTCGGCGTAGCCGCCGTCATGCGAAAAACCGGTCACTTGGCGATCATTCAAGCACAACTCGAAAACACCGCGGCGGCAGCTATCGCAATATCCGCAGTGGCCTCCGTACCAACCAACTCCGACGCGGTCGCCTACTTTCCAGCCCTTGACGCCTTCGCCGAGCGCATCCAGGACACCAGCGATTTCGTGCCCAGTGATGCGCGGATATTCGACTCCCGGCCACAATCCCTCTTTAACGTACATGTCGGCGTGACAGACTCCGCAAGCCTGGACTTTCACGCGTACATCGCCCGGCCCGGGCTGCGGTATTTCGCGCTCCACCAATTCGAAGGGCCCTTTTGGTTTGGTCACCTGCACGGCGCGCATCTTTGCCATGATTCCTCCACGCGATTTGAATTAGGGATATTGGTTTGCGATACGGAGGTTTCGATGCTCGCTGGCGGCGTAAAGCCTCAGCTGTTTGTTGCCGCAGCGTGCGCTGTGACGCGTGATTCCGCGCATGGATCCGAGTTGCGCAGGCTCGCACGGCGTGTTACGTTCCGCTCGACTATGAGTTCTTCTTCTATTTCATCTTCATCGCGCAAACGCATCGCGGTGATACCGGGCGATGGCATCGGCAAGGAAGTGATACCCGAAGCTGTGAAGGTGTTGAAAGCGGCCGCGGCGGCCGGCGGGCGCGAAGCGGCACTAACCGAATTCGATTGGGGAGCTGACCGCTATTTGCGCGATGGAGTCACGCTGCCAACCGACGCGGTCGAAATGTTTCATCGCGATTTTGACGCGATCCTATTGGGCGCGATGGGCGATCCGCGCGTTCCGACGAACGTCCACGCCGCTGATATTCTGCTGGGCCTGCGGTTCAAGCTCGATTTGTACGTGAACGCGCGTCCGTGCGTGCTGTTCGATAAGCGCTTCACGCCGCTGAAAGACCGCAGCGAGAAGGACGTGAATTTTATTGTTTTTCGAGAGAACACCGAAGGGCTGTACGTGCAGATGGGCGGCAATTTCAAGAAGGGGACCGCGGACGAAATTGCGATCCAGGAAGATTTGAATACGCGCAAGGGCGTCGAGCGCATCATTCGCTATGCGTTTGATTTCGCACGGCGGCGGGGCTTGAAGCGCGTGTGCATGAGCGACAAATCGAACGCCCTGACCTTTGGACACGATCTTTGGCAGAGGGTGTTCAAGCAGGTGCGGGCTGAATATGCGGAGGTCGAGGCGTCGCACCAATACATCGACAATCTTTTGATGCAGATGGTACGCGATCCTTCGCAGTTTCAGGTGATCGTTACTTCGAATCTTTTTGGCGATATCGCGAGCGATGTAGGCGCGCAGCTCGCAGGTGGGCTGGGTTTGGCGCCGTCTGGGAATATTCATCCGGGGCAGGTATCGCTGTTCGAGCCGGTACATGGTTCCGCGCCGAATATCGCGGGGAAGGGCGTGGCGAATCCTTTGGGTTCGATTCTTACTGTGGGGATGATGTTCGAGTACCTTGGGTGGCAGGCTGAGGCTGACGCGATTGACCGGGCTGTGCGCGCGGCTTTGAAACAAGGGAAGACCCCGGCGGAACTGGGGGGGACGCTTGGCACTCGCGAGGTGGGCGATTGGGTGGCGAATTCGATCTCGAATTCGGGAGTTTCCCGGTAGCTGGATGGGAACTTGAGGCGCTGGCTGACTTCAAGGATTTAACACAGAGCGCACCAGAGGATTGAGGGCACTGAGAATTTCGCCGCGATCTAAAGTGTCCCTTTAACCAACGCGGCCGCCGTTCCACCGCCGAAATTTCTTGAGATATTTTTCAGGTCGAACTCGTTACTGAGAACGAATGTGCCTCTTGAACGTGAAAAATCTCTCGCCGCCCTATTTCTGCAACGATACATGACGCAATTCTTTAGCCTCACACTTCAACGATCGAGCTAGACGTCGGCGGCGCGACACTTCAACGCCTGCATCAACTAATTATTCTTGATCGCTGGATCCGCTTGCATCGCGCCGCCCTCCACCAGGTCGGTCTTGATCGTGAACTTCTGATTCGGCGCCAGGGTCACGTCTGTTTCGAACGGCTGATATCCAACCAGGCCGATCTTGATATGGTGCTTGCCGGGGGCTATGAGCATAGCGCGGCCTACTCCCTGGAATTGATTAGCCGTTCCGGCGAACTGGCCGTCGACAAAGACGGCGGCGCGCTCCGGGGTTACCTTCAGCTTGACCTGTGCACTGGAAGCGGAGAACTGCGCCTTGGGATCCTTTTCCAGTGTTATGGTCAGTATGGTTTTCTTCCCCGGCTCGGCGACAATTTTCTGTGTAAGCTCGATGTAGCCGGTTTGGCGCGCGGAGATCGTGTGCTCTCCCGGCAGGAGCAATACCTTCTTATCGCCCTTCAGTTCGTTGACGAAGCCGACGTACTGGCCATCCACCCACACACCAGCGGTTTTTTCGGCCTTGGTCTTGCCGACGAACTCGACCTGGCCCATGACTTGATTGCCGGTGGTTGGAGTTTGTTGGTCCTGTGCCGACAACACGGTTGGAAACAATAGCGGCATCATAAGCACAGCCGCGACTGCGAGAAAAACGACGGAACCTCGAAACGCCTCATGCGGACGAATACGGCTGGACATTACTTTGCCTCCCTAGGCAAAAGCGTTTGAAATTGTTGGTCACAACAACGAGAGGCTGGGGTAACCAGCATTCTAGTCTTGTTCGCGAGGAGTGTGGCGCATTTTGTGCGTCATGAGGAATTTATTTTTTGCGAAGTAGAGGATTTACTTTAGGTTTTGGCCGGATTCCCGGGCATTCAGCACGCGCTTGAATTGTCGGCGTGCCGGCGAAACGAATGCGACAAATCGCGACCGTACTACAATTCCCGCAAAGCAAGCGCCACGGGACGACGAGCGGCGCGAATCGCGGGAGGCACGCCGCCGAACAGGCCCATTAGCAGTGCGAAAATCAGGCCGACCAGCAGCAGGACAGGCGTGACTTTAAAGGCGAAAGCCAGATGCGAGAACGTCTGCATGTTCAGCGTGCTGGTGGTGACGCCATTCAGCGGAAGCACTACCAGACAGCCGATCAAGCCTCCGATGAGCGCGATCAACAGCGCTTCGAACACGAACGCGATGGCGACGCTGCCGGAACCAAATCCAATCGCGCGCAACGTGGCGATTTCGCGCGAGCGTTCGGAAACGGCCGAGTACATCGTATTCAGCGCCCCGATTACGGCTCCTATCCCCATGATGACGGCAATGAGCGTGCCTAGCACGGTGATTAGCGTCGTGAGAAGTTGCGATTGCCTGGCGTAGTAATCAATCTCGCGGTCCACCTGAACCGTCATGGTCGGGTCCGCAGTGAGCGAATCCTTCAAGGCGTCGAGGTCCTTTGGTGCAGTCAGGCGCACGGTGACAGATTGCACGGCATCGGCGGGACGCTTGTAAACCTGATTCAGGACGCGAGCGTCGGCCCAAATCTCAGAGTCGAACGCGCTGCCGCCGGCGTCGAAAACGCCGACGACATTCCAGGTGCCTCCACCGAAGTTCACTGGCTTACCCATTTCCAAACCACCGTAAGTGGACGCGACATTCTTGCCGATTACCAATTCAGCGAGGCCCGGGGTGAAGAAGCGGCCCTCCACAACGTGTATATTGCTGCGCACTTTCAACGCTTCGGCGGTGACCCCGCGAACCTGGACGTTGGCATCGGTGCCGGTTGTGAGCAGTGGGAAGGCCGCGACTACGACAACCTCGGGACTAATCATTGGCTGCCCACCTTCACGCATCACTTGAGGTTTATCCTCGAGCGTGCGTACTTGATCGAGCGAGACCGAGCCGTCCAGTTCGCTGCTGGCTCCGGCACGGCGGATCAAAGCATTTTCAGGAGATCCCGAAGTAACCAACGTCGCATGGAAGCCGCGAGCGAGTGCGAGCATGGCGATGAACACGCCAACAGTGCCGGCAATACCCAGGACTGCAACCAAGGCCGAGAGCCAGCGCGCGCGGACGCTACGCAGATTGTAGACAATCGGAATCGCCATGATCTAAATCCTCCGAAGAGCGTCAACAACACGCAGGCGCATCGCGGTAGTTGCAGGCAATATCCCGGAAAGAATGCCTACTCCGAACGCGGCGGCCATTCCGAGCAAGATGGCGGACACCGGCAGGAAGAATGACTGGAGCATTCCGGTCGGATCGCCGTTCATTGACCACAGTTTGGATAGTCCGATGCCGATTGCACCGCCAACGATGGCGACAAATAGGGACTCAGCTAGCACAAGAAACAAGACAAAGCGGTCGGAATAGCCGACGGCCTTGAGAACAGCCAGTTCGCCGATGCGCTCGCGGACGGCGATGGCCATGGTGTTGCCGGTCACGAGCAGCAATGTGAAAAATACGATGCCGCCAATGGCGAGAATCAGGAACTCGATGTTACCGGCTTGCTTCACCCAGGAAGCGGCCATGGCTTGCATCGTCTCGGTTTTGGTCTCGAAGGGAGAGTTCGCGAAAGTATCATCTATTGCTTTGACTACGCGAACGGCGTCGTCCGGCGAATTGAGCTTCACGGTGTACCAGCCGATGCTGCCCTTATCGATCGTGCGACGTTCATCGAAGTAATCGTTGCGAATCCAGAATTGGGTGAGGTCGTCGCCGTCGCGCGGGCTGGTGTAGATCCCGCGAATGTTGAATTCCCACGCGCCGTTGCCGTAGATGGGAGCTTTGAGCGGAATGCGGTCGCCGATTTTCCAGCCGAATTTCTTGGCGGTCTTCTCGCCCACGATTGCGCCTTCGCGGTCGGCCATGAAGGCGTTCCACTGATCGTCCGATACTTTGAGTTCCGGATAAACCTCCCGCTGATTGGCCGTATCAATTACAAAACTGGGGAAGAAGTTTTTGGGGTCCTGGTAAATGCCGCCGAACCAGATGTCATAGGTGACAGTCTTGACCCCGGGTATGCGGAGGATTCGATCGCGATAGGAAATGGGCAACGTCTGGATGATGGAAACCTTGTTGATGACCATTAGCCGGTCCACGCCGGCGACATCGAGTCCCATGTTGAAAGCGCCGTGAATGATGGCCAGAAAGCCAAACAGAAACAGAGCCACGGCAAAGGAGCCCACGGTCAGGACCGTGCGCAGCTTCTTTCGCGACAGATTGGCGAAGATCAGATGAATGTATTTCATGCCATGCTCCCGACGTGGGCGGCTTCCACCAGCACGCCTTTGTTCAAATGTAGAGTGGAATCGGCCCGTTCCGCGGCCATAGGATCGTGCGTGACCATCAAAATGGTTTTGTTGTGCTCCTTGCAGAAACGCTGCAAGAGTTCAAGTATTTCATCAGCACTTTTGCGATCGAGGTCGCCGGTGGGCTCGTCGCAGAGCAGGAACGTGGGGTCGGCCACGATGGCGCGGGCAATGGCGACGCGCTGTTCCTGTCCGCCGGAAAGCTGCCGCGGGTAGTGATTGATGCGGTCGGCGAGGCCGACAACGCCTAGCGCGGTCTCTACGTGCTTGCGCCGTTCGGCCTTCGAGAGTTTCGTGAGGAGCAGCGGCAACTCCACGTTCTGGAACGCGGTGAGCACGGGGATCAAGTTGTACATTTGAAAAATGAAACCAACGTGCCGGGCGCGCCACTCGGTGAGTTTGCCGCCGGACATGTTGGTGATTTCGTCGCCCGCGACGGTGATGCTGCCGCGCGTCGGTACGTCGAGTCCTCCGAGCAAATTAAGCAGGGTCGTCTTTCCCGAACCGCTGGGGCCCATGAAAGCGACGAATTCGCCCTTATCCACGTCCAGGTTCAGCCCCTGCAGAACGTGGATTTCCTCGCCCGCGCGCTTGTAAGTTTTTTCGACACCTCGAATTTGTATCAGGCTGCCGTCTTTCCCGGTTGCGTCCACACGAACCATCGCACTCTCCTGTTTCTTGCGGATTACTGCTTAATCTGCACCGCTTCGCCATCATGCAAATCAGCTGGACCTTTGACCACGACCCTGTCGCCCTCGGTAAGCCCGGCCAAAATTTCAGCTGCGCCGCCGTTGGTATTGCCAACCGTGACGGCGCGGCGCTCGAGTTTTGCGTCCTTCACCAAGAAAACGATTTTCTTTCCGTTTTCGTCACGTAGCGCGTCGGAAGGAACAGTTGCGGCAGGGGCAGCGCCTTCCTTCTTGGCTGGCTCGTTGCCCAGGAAAGTAACCTTGATGCCCATGTCCGGCAAAATTCTCGGGTCCAACTTTAAGAAAGAAATCCGAACTTTTACTGTAGCTTTCTGGCGATCCGCTGTGGGAATCACGGTGCGAACTTTCGAAGGGATTTGCCAGTCGGGATAAGCATCGAGGACAGCGGTGACCGGCTGGCCAGGTTCGACGCGTGCGATATAGGCCTCGTTTACGTCCACTTCAATTTCGTTCGAGTTCATATCGACGATGGTGGCGACGCCAGTGCGCGTGAATCCGCCGCCAGCGGAGATTGGCGAGATCATTTCGCCGACTTGTGCGTCTTTCGAGACGATGATGCCTTCAAACGGCGCGCGGATTACGCAATTATCTACCGCTTGTTGAGCTTCGTTGATGCGCGCTGCCGAGGCTGCGACTTGTTCCTTGGTCAGCGCGATCTTTGCTTTCAAGCTGTCCGCGGAAGTGCGGGCGTTATCGAGCGCTTCCTGGCTCTGTACGCCGGCTGCCTGCAATTGGTCCGCGCGATGCAACTCGATTTCCGCATTTTTGAGCTGTACCTGATAATCCATGATTTGCGCTTGCGTGGAATTGCGGTCGGCGACAGCAGAGTCAAGCGCGCGTCTTACGTCGGAATCGTCGAGCGTCGCGAGAATTTGGCCTTGCTTTACGTGCATGCCTTCATCGAAAAATACGCCGGTAACGCGCCCCGTTATTTTGGCTGCAACGGTTGCGCGGCGGCGCGGCGTGACGTATCCGCTGGCGTTCAGCAGGGCGGGGCGGCCCGTCGCGGGCTTTTGCACCGTGGCCACTTCGACAATCGGCTTCTGATCGCGGAAAGCGAAGACCGCGCCGGTGACAATGACCAAAACGCCAAGCATGGCCGCAAAAACTCCCAGCCGTTTACCGGTCTTGCCCCTCTTGCGCTGGCCCTCGCCAATGCGCAATGAGCTAAGGTCGGGCTTGGCGGGATCGGGCGATGTGGACATGTACTGTGAGCGCTCCTACGTCAAGGTGAAATCGCTGCCCAAGTCTATAGTACGCAGGGCGAACCCGGAAAATAACGGCTCGATACCGGGTTCATTACGTGGCCGCATTATATCGCGAGTGGCTGAACGACTGCGAGCCGCGCGATTCCTCTGAACTTCACTCAATGGTGGCTGCCGCCGTCCGGCGCAAGCATCGTCAAATTGCAATAATCACAGTTCTATTCTTTATTTAGAACGCACGGGCGGGCTGAAAGTCACCATGGCTTTTTCATTTGCACGCTGGAAAGTGCGTGATTGGGGTCAACGCCAGGGGTGGGCCGCTGTTCAAGTGGAGCATGAAGGCCTGAGGAACTAGCTGAAGGCGCCGAGAGTCTTGCTCGCAACCTCAAGTTAAGTTCAAGTGCTCGTCGGATAGCGTTCAACGCTTGCTCGAATTGTCGGCGTGGCGACCCGTCTCATCCGTACGCGGCGCTTCGAGTATTTGGTGAGAATACTTTTGCCAGGATCAAGCCGAGAATGAAGCCCCCGACGTGCGCCCACCACGCAACGCCGCCACCGGCTTGCGTGCCGGCGGCACCAAGCGATCCAATGCCGCTGAGGAACTGAATCAGGAACCAGAGTAAGATGAAGACAAACGCGGGAATCTGCGCTCTGAACCAGATGATGAAGAGCGTCACCAGGGTCAATATCTGCGAGCCTGGGAAGAGTATTAGATACGCGCCTAAGACTCCGGAAATCGCGCCGCTGGCGCCGAGAGCCGGAATGTGCGAGCCCCACGAGAATATCGTTTGCGCGATGCTCGACCCTACTCCACATATAAGGTAGAACAGCAGGTAGGGAATCGGGCCCATGCGGTCTTCGACATTCGCGCCGAAAATCCAGAGGAACCACATATTGCCGATGATGTGCAGCCACCCGCCGTGCAGGAACATGCAGGTGAAAAGTGGAACCAGTGCCTGGGCCATGGTGTAGTGTTCTCCGGCCAGAGCAAGCTGAATTTTTGCGGGGACCGCGGCGTATGTCATGATGAAGGCTTCCTCGGCGCGCGTGGGTAACGTAATTTGGTAGAGAAAGACAGCCACGTTCGCCAGGATCAGCAGCAGTGTCACGATGGGGAAGGAACGCCGTGGCGTCAGGTCCTTTAGTGGGATCAATTTCGAATTCCTCTGTGTCTTCTGATGTTATTGAAGCCGTCATCGGACGCAAAGAAACTGTATCTGAGAGCGCGGCATTTTCAAACGCAATCATGAGCGGCGAGAAACTTCTGCAAGAAGTTTTAGAAGTGGAGCGGCCGCGGGAAGGCCGTTTAACAATTGCGCGGGATGCCGTGCTGTGATAGAAAAATTCGTTTCGTATGCGCTTACGCGAGCACTTGCACTTGTGCGCTCGAAGTCGCCAAGGCAAATGGTTTCCGCAGTTGCCAGCGCGCCGATACCCTGATGCCAACCCACGAATCCGAGGCCATCGTCCTGCAAACCTACCCGCTCGGTGAAGCCGACCGCCTGGTCAGTTTTCTTTCGCGTTCCATGGGGCGAGTTCGCGGAGTGGCTTCCGGCGCGCGGAGAACCAAGAGCCGGTTCGGTTCGACGCTCGAGCGCCTCTCGCACATTCATATTTGGTTTTACGAGCGGCAGAACCGCGAGCTGGTGCGCATCAATCAGTGCGAACTGGTGGAATCGTTCTTGGATGCGTTTCGAGATTACGGTTCGGGAGTGGCACTGGCCGTCTTGAGCGAAGTGACCGAGACAGTGTTGCCCGATCACGAGCCAGCCGATGCGAATTTTCGCCTGTTATTGTTGACCGCGCAGACGATAAAGAAGACCGGAAAGTCGGAACTCCCTCTCGCGTATTTCGCGTTATGGACCGTGCGACTGGGCGGCTGGTTGCCACCCCTCGATACTTGCGCGCGCTGCGGCAGGGCGTTCGATGCCAAGGAAGCGGTTTATTTTTCGCCGAGTGCCTCGGCGATTTCATGCAGCAAGTGCCGAAGACCCGGAATGCGTACGCTCTCGCCGGCGGCGCTGGCGGCCGCACGCAAGATGCTGGCAGAACGGCTCGATAAACTGACGGAAGAAATGATTGCGCCCCGCGCCGCGCGCGAGCTGAGCGATGTTATGCTCGACGTTATCGAACATCAAATTGACCGCAAGCTCGCCTCGCGGGAACTCCTGGAGTCACCAGCTTGAAGACGAAAGTGCATCGAGGGGAACTTAAGAAATCCGCCGCGAAGCCCCGGGGCTTGAGTTTTCAGGACCTTCTACTGAGACTTGAAGAATACTGGACGCAGCGCGATTGCGTTTTGCAGCAGCCGTACGACATAGAAGTCGGCGCCGGCACGATGCATCCAGAAACTTTTCTGCGCGTGCTCGGGCCCGAGCCTTACCGCGTGGTGTACACGCAGCCGAGCCGCCGTCCTGCGGATGGGCGCTATGGCGAAAATCCCAACCGTTTGTATAAGCACACACAACTTCAAGTGATACTCAAACCTGCGCCCGCCGATGTTCAGGATCTTTATTTGGAGAGCCTTGTTGCGGTCGGGATCAACTTGAAGGAGCACGACATTCGATTTGAGGAAGACAACTGGGAGTCGCCGACTCTGGGCGCTTGGGGAATTGGCTGGCAAGTGCTGCTCGATGGTCAAGAAATCACGCAGTTCACTTATTTCCAGCAGAGCGGCGGGCAGAATCTCGACCCTATTTCGGTGGAGCTTACCTACGGGCTGGATCGCATCGCGTCGTATCTGCAGGGCGTCGATAACGTGTTCGACGTGCGCTGGTCGCCAACTGTGACTTATCGCCAAGTACGGCTGGCAGAAGAGCAGCAGTTTTCGGCTTACAGCTTCGATTACGCGGATGCGGCATCCATCCGCAAGCAATTCGATTTGAACGAAACGGAGGCGAAGCGGCTTCTGGACGCCTGGCCCAGGGCGGCCGGAGTGAATGTGGAGCGCTTTCCCGTGCTCGCGGCATACGATCTCACTTTGCGCTGCTCCCATCTATTTAACCTGCTCGATGCGCGCGGAGCGATTTCAGTGACCGAACGGGCGGCCATGATCGGGCGAGTGCGGAAGCTTGCTGTGCGCGTCGCGGAACTATGGCTGAAGCAGAGAGCGGGAGTGACTGTGTCTAGGGAACTCGCTGGGGCGCGTGCATGAAGACGGCCATCAAGAAAGACATGAAGTCGAGCGGCGACTTTCTTTTTGAAATTGGATGTGAAGAAATTCCGGCCGGGATGATTTTGAAAGCATCGCAGGAACTTAAAGCGCTGCTTCAAAAACATTTCCTTGCTCATGGACTGCTGGAAGAAAGACTCGCGCCAGATTCCATTGAAACTTTCGGTGCGCCACGGCGGCTTGTTGCGATTGCGCGAGGTGTGCGATTGCGACAGGAAGATGTGTCGCGCGAAATTACCGGGCCGCCGAAGTCAGTTGCCTACGACAGTGTCGGCGAGCCGACGCGCGCAGCGATGAGCTTCGCTGAAAAGCAGGGAATTCCTGTTTCGAAACTGACGATCGTGACGACGCCGAAGGGCGAGTATCTAGCCGCGAAGCAAGTGATCATCGGAAGACCGGCCGCGAAAATTCTGGAGGACACTCTGCCGCAAGTGATCCAGGAAATCTCTTGGCCGAGGTCGATGTATTGGACCGGGGCGCAGGGGCCGCGCTTTATTCGCCCGATTCGTTGGATCGTGGCGCTGTTGGACGGGAAGATCGTGCCGTTTACTTTTGCAGGAGTCGGTGCGGGCAGTCACACGGACGGGCACCGTTTCTTGGGACGGAAGCACATATTGGTTCAAGGTCCGACCGATTACGAGACGAAGTTAAAGAAAAACTTCGTGTTGTGTAGACCCAATGCGCGCCACCGACAAATCGAGTCAGAAATTCGCGCGATTACGAATCGTAAGGGATTGCGCGCGCATGAGGACGCAGCGCTGCTCGAGTCGGTCACCTATTTGAATGAGTGCCCGAGCGTAATCGTCGGAGATTTTGACCCGGCATATCTCGCGCTGCCGGACGAGATACTGATCACGGTGATGCGCGACCATCAGAAGTATTTTGGCCTGGAAACCAAGAATGGCGATCTGGCGCCGCATTTCCTCGCCGTGATCAACCTGCCCAAGGATCCCAAGGGACTGGTTCGCGCGGGACACGAGCGCGTGCTGCGCGCGCGATTTGCGGACGCACAATTCTTCTGGGAGACGGATCAAAAGACCAAGCTTGGCGATTATCTGCCGAAGCTCGCAGCGGTGACCTACGAATCGCGGCTCGGAAGTTACGGGAATAAAGTGGAACGCCTGCGCGCGCTGGCGCGCTGGCTGGCGGAACAATGGTTCAGCGGAGGCGTTTCACAGGCCGATGTGGCGGGTTCTGACCGCGCGGCTGAGCTTGCCAAATGCGATCTGGTGACGGGAATGGTCGGAGAGTTTCCCGAACTGCAGGGAATTGTGGGCGGCTTGTACGCGCGCGCGCAGGGTGAGCCCGAAGAGATTGCGTGGGCGATTTATGATCACTATAAGCCTGCTGGATTGGATGATCCCTTACCGCGCAACCTGACCGGGTGCGCCGTCGCTCTGGCTGACAAACTGGATTCGCTCGTCGCTTGCTTCGCTGTGGGCGCCGTGCCTACGGGTTCGAGCGATCCATTTGCATTGCGGCGGGCGGCCCTGGGGATCGTCAAAATCATTCTCGAAAAGAAGTTGCCCCTATCGCTTTCGGCCGCCATTTCGGCGGCGGCCAAGGCCTTGCGCGAACAAACCCCGCGAATCGAAGCTTCGGAGGCGTCACAAAAACAGGTGCTCGATTTCCTGCTGGATCGAGCGCGGCATATCCTGCGGGAGCGGCGCGGATTCGCGGCGGACGAGACTAACGCGGCGTTTGCGGCTGGGGCGGACGATCTTGTCGATGCCGCCGACCGGGTTGCTGCGGTGAAGGCGATCCGCAATACCAAGAATTTCGTCCCGCTTGCGGCTTCGTTCAAGCGCATACGCAACATTTTAGAAAAGTCCGCGGCGGGAGCGGACAAGTCTCAGATGGTGGTGCAGGCAGACCTGTTGTGGGAGCCTGCGGAGCGCGAGCTTCATGATGCTGCACAGAGAATCGGGCAGGAAGCGAAGCGCAAGAAGAAGGCACGCAAGTATCGAGAAGCGCTTGAAGCAATTTCGGAACTTCGACCGGCGGTTGATTCGTTCTTCGACAAGGTTCTAGTAATGGTTGAGGACCAGAATGTGCGCCGGAATCGCCTGGCGCTGCTCGGAGGCTTACTTAAAGAATTTTCTACGATCGCGGATTTTTCGGAATTGGGCTCGGAGGAGTCTGTCAGGTAACGGATGAGTTGTCGGTGCGCCGACAAATCTTATTCAACCGCCGCATGAGGTCAGCTTAGGTTGTCGGTGGCCGGATTTTTGAATCTAAATTGTTTCTTGAGGTCAAAAAAATGAGATACGTTTATTTTTTCGGAGCGGGCAAGGCTGACGGCACCGGCGACATGCGTGACCTGCTCGGCGGCAAGGGCGCAGGGCTTGCGGAGATGACGCGCATCGGTCTTCCGGTGCCGGCGGGATTCACGATCACAACCGAGGCCTGCGATTACTTCTTCAAGCACGGCCGTAAATATCC
>Ga0210396_10001882_pt1 | contig 21827 bp, 19 predicted proteins | sample IncBWH17OmetaG_FD_155466 | JGI IMG/M metagenome (GOLD analysis project Ga0210396, IMG submission 155466) | Forest soil microbial communities from Barre Woods Harvard Forest LTER site, Petersham, Massachusetts, United States - Inc-BW-H-17-O ... | reverse complement strand
GGAACTCGTTGTCCGTGAAAGCACAACGAAGTTAAAACCGCAGATGAATGCGGATAAACGCAGATAAAGCAAACCACGAATGCGCACTGGAGGGGAGCCGCTTTGGTGCGTACCTCAGTGACCCCCCGATATTCGTCTCAGCGTGCTGTGTGACCGCAAACCGTTGCAACAAGCGGCTCCCGCGAACGTTTCTAATGCGTGGTTTTCCCTTGGCCGTAGGTGAAATGTAATAATCGATCCGACCGATGGACAAAACATCGCCCTGGGTCATTCCCTCCTGGAGTCGTGAAAACCCAGTCTCGAACCCGGATGAGCAGCAGCTCATCCCTACCGAGGCACCGGAAACCGCCCCAAAACCGGCAGGACGGCCGATGGATCCTCCCAGTGCAGCATATGGCCGGTATCAAAAAGATGGAGCGCCACTTTTCCCGGCAACGAAAGCGCCTCCTGCCACCGCACGATGCGATCCTGCCGCCCGAAGAAAACCCGGATGGGCAAGGTCATCTTCTCAAGTTCCGGAACCAAGAACAGTTGCTGCACACCATTCTGTGCCATCATCTGGCTAATCGTTCTGAGTGAATCCGTTGGTAGCGATTGCAGCATCGCAGCGAGGGCAGACTTCGAGTACGAAAGCGGATGAGCCGTCGTTTTACGCACCTCTCGTTCCAATGCTTCAATTGTGCGGACCGAAACCATACCATCCAAAAACGTTTGATCGATATAAGTTCCAATGCCGAACGGAGCTAGCAAGGTCAGCGACGCGATCCGGTCTGAAGCTTTGGCACCAATGAGAATAGCCAAGGCGCCACCCAGCGAGTGTCCGATTAGATGAAGATCGCCAGTTGGCGGATTGGGGAACCCGTCTAACAGGATCGCTGCTACTTCTTCCAAAGTGGATGCCTGTAATGCCTGAGAGCCGTGTCCCGGCAATTCGAAGGCGATCACATCGAAACCTTCTTTGGCGAGAAACTCACCAGTTCGATGCCAGGTGCTGGGATTACCGGCAAACCCATGAAGTAGAACGCAGGTGCCTCGTTCCGGTTTACCCCAGCGCAGCGCCGGGATGCCGGATACATCCACCATCTCAATTCCTGGTTTCGGTACGAGCTTTACGTACTGACGTACATCCGCAGCGGTGATCCGCCCTCGCGGTCCGCTCCCTTTGATCTGAGCTAAATCCAACCCGCGTTTCGCCGCCGTACGGCGCGCAACCGGTGAAGCGCGCATTTTGCCAGCCATGAGTCTGGGTAGATTTTCAATCCTCTCTACCCTTACTGCAGGAGAACGGTTGTTTTCAAGAATCGGCTGTGCTTCCACAGATCCGGATGAGCTAGAGCTCGTCCCTACCGTAGTGATCACCGCAATTGGGTGGTCCACCGCTACCTTGTCACCGGGCGAAGCCAAATGCCGCACCATCTCGCCATCTTCAAGTGCAGGAACTTCAACGTTTATCTTGTCGCTCTCGAGTTCGAGCAAAATATCGCCTCGCCGAAATTGTTCGCCCGGTTGTTTCGACCAAGCAACGATTGTCCCCTCATCCATTGTCTCCCCCATGCGCGGGAGTCTCAGTTCTTTCTCAGCCATCGAATGAAAAGTTAGGAAGACTTCACCACAGAGACACAGAGGACACAAAGAACGGAAACTTTAAAGAGGAGGTAACAGAGGAAACAGAGATTTGAGAGATAGCGGGTCTGTAGCGACAGGTTTTCTTTTTATTTCGTCCCTTGCGACGTTTCCTCCTGTTAAAAATGTCTGTCCTTTGTGTCCTCTGTGTCTCTGTGGTGAATTTTTGGCTTTATTCACCGGACTAACTTCTTAATCACTTCTGTGATGAGCTCTACGGTCGGGACCGAGCTCACTTCTAGAGCAGGTGCGACCGGGATCGGTACATCTTCTCCGGCGACACGGATGACGGGCTCTTCCAAAAAATCGAAACACTCTTCCTGGATTCGAGCGCTGATCTCTGCTGCCGGCCCACCAGTGAGACACGCTTCGGTGACCACAATCGCTCTACCCGTTTTTGTAACACTGGCCGCTACCGTTTCCATATCCAGAGGATTTAGGGTTCGCAGATCGATCACTTCGACTTCAACCCCTTGTTTAGCCGCGTTCTCAGCTGCGTTTAAAACATAATTCAACATTCGAGAATAGGTCACCACGGTAACCTGCTCTCCGGGACGCCTGACGACCGCACGTCCCCAATCCGCATCTGCCTGCGTGGGATCAACTTTACCTCTTTGGACATAGAGCGCTTTGTGCTCGATGAACACAACCGGGTCTGCCTGCCGCAGAGACGCTCGCAAAAGATGGTAGGCATCTGACACCGTGCCAGGCAGGGCAACGCGTAATCCGGGCACTTGAAGAAACCAGCCTTCTAAACTTTGCGAATGTTGAGCAGCAGCGGACCTCCCAGTTCCTCCCTGAGTTCTGAGGACCATAGGAACCCCCATCTGTCCCCCAAACATATAGCGAATCTTGGCGGCCTGATTGGCGATCTGATCCATGGCGATTCCAGAAAAGTCGACATACATCAGCTCGGCCACAGGACGCAGCCCACTCATCGCGGCGCCAACGGCTGCTCCAACGAATCCTGCTTCCGAAATCGGCGCGTCGATGACCCTCTCTTTCCCGAACTCTTGTAGTAGCCCCTTGGTGACCCCATACGCTCCGCCGTAAGCACCCACCTCTTCTCCAATGATCACAATGGTTGGGTCCTCCATCATGGCATGTCGCAGAGCCAGCCCCAATGCTTCCCGATAAGTAGTTTCAATCACGGTAAGAAAATCCAAAAATTTTCACCACAGAGACACAGAGTTCACGGAGACAAATCAAAACCACCTCTGCTCTCTGTGTACTCTGTGCCTCTGTGGTGAAATTCGATTTTTATTCGTGTCCATTCGCGGTCAGTTATTTGCGGTCAGGTTTGTAGCGAGAATTCTCTCAAGACGTTTTCTTAGCGGTTCAGGTCCAGGTTCGCGGTCATCATAAACGTCGCGGAAAAGATCGCTCACCGGTGGCGGTGGACCGTTGATAGCGAACTCCGCAGCTTCATCCATTTCCTGCGCGATCGCGGCATCAATCGGTTCGAGCTCGCTGGGCGTAACCCCTTCCCTCTCCTGTAAGCGAGTAATCGCCCGTTGAATCGGATCCTGTTTACGTCCTTCGGCTTCTTCCTCCGGTGTCCGGTATGGACTCTTGTCCATCCGGGCGTGGCCATAGTACCGGTAACACTCGACCGAGAGATAAGCCGGTCGTCCCTCTCTTGCTCCCTGCACCAATCGCTCCGCGATGTCGATAACCGCGAAAACATCGGATCCGTCCACAACGTGACCATCTAATCCGAAGGTGCGCGCTCGTTCGTGAAATTGCGTATTGGCAGCGGCGCGATCGATCCGGGTCCCCATCCCCCATTGATTGTTCACACAGACAAAGAGGACCGGTAGTCGCCACAAGGCCGCCAGGTTCATGCTCTCGTAGAGGATGCCTTGCTGCATGGCGCCGTCGCCAAAAAACGCGATCGATACATTCGGCTTAGCCAGAACCTTGTACGACAGCCCTGCTCCAACCACTGCGGGGATTCCGCCTCCCACAATAGCGTTTGCTCCCAAATGACCTAAGGCTCGGTCGGCAATGTGCATGGAACCACCTTTGCCCCGACAGTAGCCGTCGGCTTTGCCTGCGATTTCAGCCATCATCCGTTTCGGATCCGCTCCCCGCGCCAGGAAAATCCCGTGCCCGCGGTGATGGGTCGTGAAACTGTCTCCCTCTCGCATCGGATACGTGACACCAACCGCCGCGGCTTCTTCGGCGATAGAAAGATGCAGCATACTGCCCGCGGTCTGCTGTCGGACAAACAGTTCTCCCACTCGTTCCTCAAACGTTCGGATTCGCCTCATCCGACGGTAAATTTCCAAGCTCGCTTCTTTCGCCGCTATCATGTGTGTCTCCTATCGTCCTCGTACTCGTCGTCGTCCTCGTCCTCGAAAAGGTTTTGTTTCTTCCACCGGCTATGAATGACCGCGGACCAATTTTTGGAACTGCTCAGATGTATGGACCGATTGAGCCCAACTGACTTTCGAGGACGAGGACGACGACGAGTACGAGGGCGATTGAGTGGGGCGCAACACCGTCTTGGGACCGAGAAAAATGATGCCCTTGATCACGCCCGCCGCCCTCCCCCAACGGCCATACGGACATCAGCAGTTGCGCTGTAGAGTTTTTCGTAGCCGGCAAAAAGCTCGGAATAGATCGCGTGATTCTTTTCATTGGGCTCAATCACCGAGGAGCGATGAACCATGGCGCGGCAGGCATCCGGAATTGATTTGTAATGACCGGCGCCATAGGCCGCCAGAATCCCCGATCCTAAGACCGTTGCGTCGGCCAACTCGTTGACGATTAAAGGTATACCGGATACATCCGCGTGGATTTGTAACCATAACGGTGACCGGACCGCACCCCCGCAGACAACGGCTTCACTGATGCGAAAATCTTCGCCTTGGAAAACGCGCAAGATCGCTTCCGTACCAAAACAGATACCTTCAATGATCGCCCGGAAAACATGAGGCGGCCGATGCGCCAAGCTTAGTCCCACTAAAGCGCCACGTGATTTCGGGTCGATATACGGAGTACGATTTCCTTGAAAATGATCTAATGCGAGCAACCCATCCGCACCGGGTGGAATGCCGGCCGCTGCCCGATCCAATTCGTTATAGTCTGTCCCGGCGGCAAAGTTGTTGGTAAACCATTTGATCACTGAACCGGTCGATGTTTGTCCACCTTCTAAGACGGCAGAGCCTTTGTATACGCAATCTGCATAAGCTCCCCAGAGGCCTGGCCGATGAAATACCCGATCCGTAACGGCTAGCTGCAGATGGGACGAACCCGTGATTAAGCCGAGTTGTCCCGGTTCCGTGACTCCGAGTCCGATAATAGCGATAAACCCGTCAGCGCCGCCTTGAATCACCGGTGTACTGGGCTTCAACCCCAGATGCATTGCGGCCTCGCTGGTTAAGCCGGCAATGGGATCCCCAGGAGCCACCACTTCGTCCGGCCATTTTCCAGCCAGATCCTCCAAACCAAGACGCCCGAGTAATGAGAAGGGTTTCTCACGATTGATCCAGTGCCAGCGGATGCTGACGTTGTTCAAACATCCGACGTACCGTCCGGTGAGACGATAGTTTAGATAGTCTTGATACTCGCAGATGGCATGAGCCTTTTCGTAGATCGCCGGCTGATGTCGCTTTATCCAAAGCGCCTTGGGAATCATCCATTCGGCGGAGACCGGCCCTTTGCCGGCCGAGTTCAAGCGTAGGGCCGGGTCGCCGGTTGCGGCAACGTCGGCGGCTTCGTCCGCAGCCCTGACATCCATCCAGATCAAAGTCGGGCGTAGCGGCTTCATCTGCTGATCGAAAGTAGCGACGCTACAGGAAGTGGTATCAACGCTGATCGCGTCAATGTCGTCAGCGCGAACCGCAGCCGCTTGCAGGGCACGCTGGGTCGCCTCGCCTACCGCCTGCCACCAATCGTCGGGGTTTTGCTCCGCCTGTGCGGGCTCAGGGAAAGCAGTCGGATACGGAACAACGCCGATCCCTTTCGGACGTCCTTCCAGATCAAAAACAAAAGCGCGCACACTTTCGGTGCCGCCATCAATACCAATCACGTAAGACATTTTACTGGGGGGAATACAGAATCTATTTCACAGAAGATCACAAAGGACACAAAGAATTAGGAAGGCTAAGCCTGGTCGAGCCACGCCTCGTTGCCTTACTCTTGGGTATGTCTGGTCGGTTGCTGATCTTTCTCGGGCGGACGTCAATTGGAGCAAATTGCTAGTCACAACGTTAAATATTATTATGCACAACTTTCATAAGATATGTTGCGTATATGGAATCTATTCAAACAGAGAAAACGAGACAACGGGCCCACGCTTGGAGTCATTTGGTAATTGGAGCGGCAATTGAGGTCCATCGCATCAAAGGTCCAGGGCTAATTGAGAGCATCTACAGCAGATGTTTCCTGCGGGAATGTAGTCTGAGGTCGATCCCGGTACGGCCCGAACTGCTCGTGCCGATCGAGTACAAAGGGCACGTCTTCGAAGAACCCCTTCGGCTGAATTTTTGGTCGATGATGCACTGATTCTGGAATTCAAGGTCGTTGAAGAAGTCCTTCCGATCCATAAGGCCCAGCTCCTCAGTTACATGAAATTATTGAACGTGCCATTAGGCCTCCTCATCAACTTCACGAAGTTTTGCTCAAAGACGGTATTTCCCGCATGACGTTGTGACGAGCGGTAGCTACTTCGTAACGGCAACGACTCACATCTTGGTGACCTTTGTGTGCTTCTGTGAAATTCTCTGAACATATTCACACTTGACGAACAAATGCGTCAATCGATTTTTCTTCCGCTAGCCCCCTTTCTCCTGATGCAGAACCCCGAACCTATCGCCACTGAGTCCGATCAACTCGTCCGAGCCGCCTGGCTCTATTATATTGGCGGCAATACCCAGGAACAAACCGCGGAAATCCTCGGTGTTTCCAGAGTAAAAGTTGCCAGGCTGTTAGCCGAAGCCCGTGAAGCCGGTATCGTCAAAATATCGATCGAACATCGGTTCGGACCGATGGCTGAAGTCGAAGAAACCATCCGGAGACATTACGGATTAGATTTTTGCCGAACCACGCCGCCTCTTTTATCGGACTCAGTGGAACATCCGGCAAAAATGCTCCCTCCGGCAAAACTTGCCGACGAAGGTCCAGTCGCACGCCGGGCAGTAGCGATGGTCGCTGTCGAGCTACTGCGCGAACGAATGCAGGTCGACGAAGAATGCGTTATCGGCGTTGGCTGGGGGCGTACTACCGCAGAGATAGCAAGAAGCCTTCCGGCTATGCGCCGGCCACAAGCCAAATTCGTATCCGTCATGGGATCATTGACACGAAATCTGGCAGCGAACCTTTTCGAGGTTGTCCATCACCTGGCCGCTAAAACCGGGGGTGAAGGTCATTTTCTCCCGGTGCCATTTATCGCGAACACGGTGGCTGATCGCCAGATTCTGATGTCCCAGAGAATCGTTCAGGAAACCTTGGCGCTCGCCGAGAAAGCGAATTTCTATCTGATCAGCGTCGGCGAATGCGACGAACGCGCTTTCCTTTTTGAGAACCGTTACCTATCAGCCCAGGAGCTAAATGAGTTGCGCAAGGCCGGTGCCGTGGGCGACACGATGGGAAAATTCTTTAACGCCCAAGGCGAGGTAGTTTCCTCTGACCTTAACGATCGCACCTTAGCGATCGACTTGGAAGCGCTGCGAAAACATGAAGTGATCCTGCTTTGCGGCGGACGCAGCAAGCTGAGACCAGCTCAAGGAATCCTGAAGGCCGGTTTCGTGAACGGCCTCCTGATCGACGGCGACTCCGCCTCGCAGATGTTTCACGAGATAAAGGCGGTGCGTGGCGGTGCGGTAGGCGAGTAGAGAGTCTCTCGAACAGGTCACGCAGAAGGTACCAACTCGGATAGGACCTATAGGACCAATGGGACTTATAGGTCGCCGGTCGCCGTCACATAAGTCCTATGAGTCCCATAGGTCCTATCCTATTCCCCGCTGCGCGTAGTCGCTCCAGCCTCAGTGCTTACTCGCCCAGCCCACCATGTCTCACCTCTCGCTACTCACGGTCGCGGGCTGTCCCGCGGCTACAGCTGTGGCCAGGGTGACGATAAACTCCGAACCTTTCCCCGGTTCGCTCCTCAGGGAGATTGTTCCGGCGTGTGCCTCTACAACAGCTTTTACCAGGCTCAGGCCGAGACCGAGGCCGCGTTGCGTGCGGCTAGTGTCGCCCCGGTAAAGCCGATCCCAAATCCGGTTTTGTTCCGCTGGTGGAATGCCCATCCCGTTGTCCCGAATCGTAACCACAACTTCCTCATCCTTGGTGGCGCACTCAATCTCCACCAGGCCGCCGTTCGGTGTGTACTTAACGGCATTATCCAGCAGGTTCCCAAAAGCCTGGCGCATCCGGTTTGGATCCACCTCGACATAGCCGGGGCTGATGAAGTGGCTCTTGATCTGGATCGATTTTTCCTCGGCAATGAGCTGATACAGGTCGGTTACCTCTTCTAACAATGAGGTCAGGGAACAGCGCTCAAGATTCAGGCGCATCATCCCGTTCTCGGCCTCTGTAACATCCATGAGGGTATTCAGCATGGTTAATACTCGATCAGATTCTTCGATCGAGTCAGCCAATGCCTCCTGGGACGATTCCGGCGTATCGGCTTCCAGGGCCAATTCGGCGGAGGCGCGTAACCGAGTGAGAGGCGAACGCAAATCGTGGGCAACATTATCCAGTGCTTCCCGCATACCGCGGATCAGCCGCTGATTCTGTGCTAACACCCGGTTAAATTGGCGCGCTAGCTCCGCTAACTCATCTTGTTCTTGGGATTCCGGAACGCGCTCAGCCAAGTTTCCGGTGTTAATAATGGAGCGCGCAGTCTGTAACATCTGCCGCACCGGAGCGGTGGCCCGGTGAGCAAATACGGCGCCGGCGATGATTGCGAGCAGAAGAGTCGGTACTAACAGGATCAACGCCGCCGTAACAAAAGGGCCAGTCAGAGTTTCGCTACGATTAATCTTTCGCCCAACCTGCAGAATCGGGCCGTCCGACAACTGGGCACTTTCGAGAACATATTCGCTCCGGTCGTCCGCCGGCAGCCGGCTCCAACCGCCATTCCGCGGGCTTCGCTGCAAAATCGACGTCAAGTTCGGGAGTGTAAACCAGTCCGATGGTTCCCTCAGGTAAAGAACCACATCCTTTCGAAAAGTGATGCTGACAAAGAATGGGCCCTCGGTGGGGTCCGCCCCCTGCGTTTTGACGGCGGTTATCAGTCCCTCAGATCCGTGTTGTTGATAAGCAACTACGCATTGCTTCAAAAACTTATCGATAGGATCTCGTTCTCGCCAATCAAATAGCGTCGCCTGAAGAAAGTACAGAAGTGCGAAGAGCAGCGCAGCGCTGATCACAAACGCGCTGGCATAGTAGAAACTCAACCGGAGCGTAAAGCTGTGCCAAAACCGCCGGCCACGGCCTAGCCCCGTAGCCGCGGGAGAGGCGGACCTACCCCGCTTTGACCACATAACCAACACCTCGGATGGTTTGAATCAGTTTAAGCGGAAAATTCTTATCGATCTTCGCGCGTAACCGGTGAATCAAAACGTCAACTACGTTGGTCTGAGGATCGAAATGAAAATCCCAGATGTTTTCCAGAATCATCGTTTTAGTTACCGGACGACCCGCGTGCCGCAGCAAGAACTCGAGCAGCGAGTACTCGCGAGGATGTAACTCGATGCGTTGGCCGCTCCGAGTAACTTCGCGAGTGATCACATTCAACGAAAGGTCAGCCACGGTTAACTGGGTCTCTTCAACGGCTTGGTTAGCTCGCCGGATCAAGGCCTGCACCCGGGCTAATAACTCCGAAAAAGCGAAAGGCTTGGTGAGATAATCGTCGCCGCCGGCTTGCAACCCTCGAACTCGGTCGTCAACGTTCGCGCGGGCACTGAGTATCAGGACTGGTGTCCTGATCTTTTCCTGACGTAACCGTCGCAATACCGAAAGCCCATCTAGTTTGGGCAACATCAGATCGAGAACCAGCAAGTCGTAGTTGATGGCAGTCGCTAAATCCAGCCCGTGCTCCCCATCGGAGGCATGATCCACTGCGTACCCATTTTGCTTCAGGCCTTTGATGACAAAAGAAGCGATCTTCTCGTCATCTTCGACGACCAGTACTCGCATATCTATAACTTGCCCGACTTCGCGCGCTTGCGCGAGCGTCATGTTGCGTTCGGCGCCTGGCGTTTGGGGTTCGGCGCTCATCGCAGGACGCTATAGATGGATGGGATTATGAGACTCATGGGACTTATGTGTCGGAGCCCAGACCACACCGAACGCCAAACGCAAGACACCCGCACGGCTCTCTTAACCGTACGGGCGTCACTGCTACCATTACACGCGACTCCGCTTAGTCGTTCCCTTCCTGGACGGCAACATAATGACTGCCGTTTTGATTCCAAACCTTGACCAGCGTTTGACCACTGCCACCCTTGTTAGCGGTCAACCGATCCGCGTCTTCCGCATTCCTGACAGGTTGGTGATTGATCTCTTCGATCACGTCACCTTCCTTAAGACCGGCGTCCGCACTCGGAGATCCAGGATCTACCTCGGTAACTATCGCGCCGCGAACATTCGCAGGAATATTCATCTCCTCCCGGGTTTGACGATCCAGGTCTCCCACTCCAACCCCATGCAGCGCGTCGTTTTGTGGCGGCTGATTCCCATTCGAGTTCGGCTCGTTTTTGGCCAAGCTATTCTTTTGAGAGAGTGCTTCTAACGTCACGTTCAGGTTTAGAGTCTGTCCGTTACGATCGATTTGAACCGGCACCGATTTGCCGGGCGAAGACTCAGCCACCATCAGTTTCAAGCTGTTCTCGTCGTCGATCGGTTTGTTATCGAACTCGACCACAACGTCACCGTCCTTAATTCCAGCTTTGTCGGCCGGACTATTAGGCGTCACATCAGCCACCACCGCGCCGTTGGTACGGCGAATATTCATCGCTTTGGCAAGCTCAGGCGACAGCTGTTGGATCGTTACCCCGAGCATACCACGCTCAACTTTACCGTTTTTGATCAAGCTATCCGCCACCCAGCGGCAAAGGTCGGAAGGGACCGCAAATCCAATTCCCTGGTTACCACCTGATCGCGACAGGATCGCCGTATTCATGCCCACGAGACGGCCATTCGTGTCGACCAAAGCTCCACCGGAGTTACCCGGATTAATCGCGGCGTCGGTCTGAATGAAAGCTTCGTCCGACAGGCCATCTTCAGCCAGCCCTTGCCGATTTTTCGCACTGATAATGCCTTCGGTAACCGTTTGACCGATTCCGAAAGGATCACCGATTGCCAGCACAACGTCACCAACTTCGGCCTGATCGCTATCTGCAAACGTGATCGGCTGGAGGTTGTCCGCATCAATTTTCACCAAGGCCACATCGGTAGCCGGATCGGTTCCAATCACTTTTCCGCTGAATGTCCGGTTGTCGGTAAGTTTGACCTGAATGGTACGGGCATTCTGGACCACGTGATTATTGGTCAGGATATAACCATCGGACGAAATAATTATCCCGGACCCGAGCGCTTTTTCACCAGGAGTTTGCTGCTCTGGCATTTGTGGGAACTGCCGCCCGAAGAACCGGCGCAATTGGTCCTGCAGATCCTGGTTCATCCCCGTATTTCCGTTACCGCCCTTAGTGGTGACATAGACCTGCACCACGCTGGGCGTTACCTTCTGAACGATCGGGTTAAAGGAATGACCCTGAGTCGCCTCCCGGTTGATCTGCGTATTGTCATACTTCAGGCTCAGGGGCGGCTTCTGGTTATTGTCGTTACCGGTTACAGCACTAAAAACGGCTGAACCGCTAGCGACAAGACCAACTCCCGCCACCGCTACCATCCACCCTAAACTTCGCTTGTTCGCTTTCATGGTTTAAAAAACTCTGCCTTTCACTTTGCTCTGCCTAGGTTTCAAGTTGCTTGCCTGAACATTACAAGCGTGAAAGAGAAGGGCGAATGACCCGGTAGGGCGAAAATCTCGGCGCGCCCTGGACACGGCATGCCATATCGTTAAGTCCGCGCCGGATTTGAGCCGGATGATGCGTGTTGCTATCTCCAAGAGCAGGGTCGTCTCCCAAGCCGTGTCCTGTGAAGAGGCACCCTTGGGACCACCAGCGAAAACGGTAACACCTCACCCGGTAAAGCCAGGTCACGTTCACAGCGCGGCTCAAATCCGGCGCGATTGCGACTAATTTGAATTGACGATCCAGGGCGCGCCGAGATTTTCGCCCTACCGCCCGTTCGCCGTTTCGCCGCGGCGCCATTCGCTGTACCGCCTCCCCCAAAAAATGCCCGCACGGCTTTCGCCGTGCGGGTGCTCAGCTAGACCTACCCTATCTCTATTAGCCGTTACCCTCCTGCACAGCTACGTAATGAGTCCCGTTCTGGTTCCAGACCTTCACCAATGTCTCGCCACTACCACCCTTAGCGGTAGTCGCCTTGGTAAAATCCTCAGCTGATTGAATCGGCTGTCGATTGACCTCAAGAATTACGTCGTTTTCACGGAGGCCAGCTTCGTACGCAGGCGACGACGGCTCGACTTGGGTGATCAAAGTCCCTCTCACGGTATTCGGGACCTTGAGTTCGTCACGAGCATCGCGATCGAGGTTGGTCACTTCGACACCGGTCAGCGCATCGTGCTCACCCCTGCTCACGTTGGGCTCGTTCTTCGCCAAGGCGTCTGAGTTCAATTCTTTTAGCGTAACGTTAAAACTCATGACCTGACCATTCCGGTCAACTTGGACTGGAATAGCGCTACCTGGAGGAGTCTCGGCCACCTGGAGTTTCAACTGATCAGCAGATTCGATCGGCCGGTTGTTAAACTCGACCACAACGTCGCCGCTTTTGAAGCCGGCTTGTTCAGCCGCACTGTTGGGAGTGACATCAATAACCACGGCGCCTTCCACTCGGTTGCTCTTAAACGCCTTGGCTAGTTCCGGAGTCAGGGTTTGTATATGTACCCCCAGATACCCGCGCTCGACCTTGCCCTTAGTGATCAGGCTCTCCGCCACCCAGCGACAGAGATTAGCAGGAACGGCAAAGCCGATGCCTTGGTTGCCGCCGGACCGCGATAAGATGGATGTGTTAATCCCGATCAAGCGCCCTTCGATATCAACTAAAGCGCCTCCTGAGTTACCGGGATTGATTGCCGCGTCGGTCTGGATGAAGTCTTCGTCAGCATCGCCGCTGGTCACGCGAGTGCGATTCTTGGCACTGATGATACCTTCAGTCACCGTTGTGCCGATTCCAAACGGGTCACCGATAGCAAGAACGAGATCACCCACCTGCGCGGAATCGCTGTCGGCCAGCGTAACCGGCTGCAGATTAGTAGCGTCGACCTTCAGGAGAGCCACGTCCGTCTGAGGATCGGTACCAATCATTTTACCGGTAAATTTTCGTCCGTCACTTAGAGTGACCTGGATCGTCTTGCTGTTCTCGACCACATGATTATTAGTCAGGATATAGCCGTCTGCTGAAATGATGACGCCTGAGCCGAGAGCCTTCTGATTTGGCATCTCGGGTTGCTCAGGGATTTGAAAGCCTCGGCCGAAGAACCGGCGCAACTGGTCTTGCATATCGGACGAACCCAACGACCTGCCGTTGCCCGATTTGCCCGTGACATCGACCTGCACGACGCTCGGAATCACTTTTTGCACAATGGGGGCAAACGAATTCCCGAGTTTCGGATCTCGATCGATCGGCACGTTGTCTGTCTTGATAGAAAGAGGCGGTTTTTGGCCGTTGTCATTCCCAGAACCAGCACTAAATGCCACGGTAACGGTGGCTACGAGAGCCGCTCCCGCAATTGCCGCTACCCATACTGAAGTTCTCTGTTTCGCGTTCATGGTTTAAATCTGCGCCACCAGCGTGCTCGATGGCAGTTTTCATGACCCTTGCCCGAACATTACAAACGTGAAAGGTACCACTTGGTGGGGCGAGGCTCCCGGAAAGTTCCAGGTTTTAGGTTCGAAGTTTTAAGTTCAACGTTTAATGCTCTGTCCCGGGGATGCATCGTGCTGTGCGGAGGACAACCTACAACCTAAAACTTACAACATTGAACCTAGAATTGTTTCAGGAGCCTTTCGGCAAAAAAAAGATGCGCCTGGGGCTACCTGAGGCACATAGTCTAAACTTATGGAGCTTCGGAGCCACGGCTACCCAGATTTGCTGGCCAGACAACTCTGGCCAACCTGGGTCGGCAAAGGTAACTATCGGTTCGGCATCGACTCCCGGGACGCTTTGGGTCGCGTCCTAAGTGTCGCTTACCAAGCCAGCTTGCTGCACGAGGAAGGACGGCAGGTAACCTGCCGGATTGCCCTTTGTGCGGAGACCGACCTCGATCCGGCAGTACTAGCTCCTTATACGTTTCGAGTGTTGAACCTTAGCCGAGCCCGGCCTTTCGACGAACAGGAGATTCGCCGGCTTAGCCCCGCCGTTACGTTCTATCGATCGATTCTCGCCGTAACTTGGTCCGAAGGACGAGGTTTCCAAATTTCAGCAGTGGTCAACACCGGCGAATGGTCCCGCGACCTGCACACTGATCTACCAGGGATGATCCATCCAATCCCGGAATGGCTGATCATCCATGTTCGGGCACCAGGAAATCTGGTTGTTCACCTCGGATCGGAACGGCTGGCCACACTAATGAACGGCCGAATCGAGGAACACGTTTTCAATGTTTTCTCGACCAATTGGATGCAACGCCATCTGAAAGCGCCGGCCAATGGCAAGAGTAGCGCTGCAATTCAGCAACACGACCGGGTTCAATTTCGGTCCGATTTAAGGGAGATACTCGATGTCAGTTTCTTTAGACGCATCATTCGAATAATCCGGGATCGCCGGCTAGGCGGCACGTTGGTGATCGGACCTCGTCCCCTTTCAGAGCAGCTGCTCGAGCCGGGCGGTGCTCTGACGGCAAAATATCGGGTCGAGGTCGACGAATCGTCGACGGGATATCTGAGCCTGGTGGATAACCTATTATCCCGGCTCGCCGCGCTTGCGGAGAAAAAAGACGAACAGTCCGTTGGCTGGCTTGAGTTTCTAAAATGGAATGACGAGATCCCTTATAGCTTCTCCTCAAGTTATCTGGATATCGCCGGGTGGCTAGCGGATATGGCCGCCGTTGACGGTTGCTTGCTGTTGGATCCGCAATTCATGGTTCTCGCTTACGGAGTAGAAATCCGGGTTCCAGGCACTGAGAACGAAATTGTGTACCGGGCCATGGATCTTGAAGCTAGTGTCACCATTCCAGAGTCAGCCGAGCACGCTGGAACCCGGCACCGCACCGCTTACCGGCTCTGTCGCGACTATCCTGAATATCTTGCCGTGGTCGTCTCTCAGGATGGCTCAGTAAGATTCATCGCCAATCATCGCGATCAAGTGACGTATTGGAGTCAGTTGGCGCTCTGAGAAGAGGAGTCAGGAGCCAGAATCCAGGAGCCAGGAGGTTGGGTTGCCGGTCGGGCGAGCGCCAGCACTTTGAGTAGACAGCCGTGCTAGAAAACTGATCAAGAATCACTGACTCGGTACAGCGACGGTTTTGAGGTCCTGTACTATTTTTCCGTCGTGCCTCACCGCTAACCTCCTGGCTCCTGGATTCTGGCTCCTGACTCCTTTCCTTGAACCTTGAACTCCTTGAATTAAACTCATCCGTCCGCAGCTAGACCACCCAACCGGAGTTCACCGTGACACCTCCTTCTCTGAATATTCTCTTCCTCGGCTCGGGGAACAGCGCCCGCAGCATTTTCGCGGAGTACTTCATCCGTAAACTCGGTAAAGGAAAATTTACGCCTTTCAGCGCCGGCATAAATCCGGAGCAGCAGATTAACCCTTACGTGGTCCGGGTACTTAAGGAGCTTTACAAGGTCGACGCTTCCGATGCCCGGCCTAAGTCATGGGACGAATTTAAAGACGCCACTCTCGATTTCATCATTACCAGCTCTGATCACGCCAGGGGCCAAACGCCACCCTGGGCATGGACCGGAAATCCGATCATGGCTCATTGGTCGACCCCAGATCCCGAGCATTTTTCAGGGTCCGAAAAAGATACCTTCAACCATTTCTGGAAAGTCTCCCAGCTCATCCACCGGCGGGTAGATCTTCTGTGCAATTTGTCCGTAGATAAGCTGGACCGCCTACGATTGGAGCAAGCCACCCGCAGCATCGCCACACAAGAAGGGGCGGTGTAAAGAGCAGTTCAAGGAGTAGGATGACTGGAGGGGAGCCGCTTTGGCGCGTACCCCATTGACCCAGCGACATTTGTTCTATGACTTGTCTAGCCGGCACGCGTCCGAAACAGGCGGCTCCCGCGAACGACCCAGCGTTTGGCTGCTCTACTGCTTTATCGAACGGAGGTACAGTTCAAAGCAGAGCGCTGGGTAATTCTCGGGAGTCGCCTGCATTCACGTTTACCAGTCGCGACACGTGATAGAGCGAGATTCAGCCAAATCTAGGGAAACGCGTTAAAGCGGCTGCACTTCCGTCGCCCTCTCCCTGAACTCGGTAGTGATTACTAACGCGCCGGATGGGAAAGCCCATCCGCCGCTGACTCAACATCCATGTCCAAGCAGAGTGCGACTCTTCCTCGACAGTTACGTCCTGAACTGTCTTTGAACCGGCCGTTAATGGCCCATTGTGGTAGTTAAAGCTAACGCGTTCGGTGAGCGGTTTAGAGGAGGTGATTAATGGTAGTAATGTTCAAAATCTCGTTAGCCCCAGATCATTTGATCTCTGCCCCGAAGGGGCGGTAGGACTCAGCCTGGGGTTTTAACCCCAGGTATCGACAGGAAAAGCGACCCGCCCTTGAAGGGGCGGTAGCCCGGGCGTCCCAGGGGTACCAAAATCGAACCGGAGCGTGAAAACAATTTCTCTGCCGCCCTTTCAGGGCGGGTTCACACATTGGGATAATCCTGGGGATGAAACCCCAGGCTGAGTCCTATTATCCCTTCCGGATAAGCCTCTACGGGACGGAACAAAATTGCCGACCCCTACAAACTTAACTTCTTGCGTAACGCTTGGGTCGCCCGTCGAGAGATTTCGACTTCTTCGCCGCCTTTAAGAGTCAGCTTCAGCGTCTGACTAAACCATGGCGTTACCGATTCGACAAAGCTCAAGTTTACAATGTGCTTTCGGTTAGCCCGAAAGAATAAGTTAGCCGGCAGGCGGTTCTCCAGAGCGCTCGCGGTTCGATGAATTAAGGGCGCATGTTGCCCAAAATAAACTCTGGTATAGTCGCCGTCTACTTCGAGCAGCCGGATCGTCCGCACCGGAACAAACCAACAGGCCCCTCCGTCTTGAACGAATATGTGATCATCACCCTGGAGATCTTTTTCGGCGCGAGGTTCGTTGCTGGGTTCTACCAACCTGCTCATCGCTTTAGCTAACCGATCCGGCGCGATCGGCTTCAACAGATAATCCAGCGCGTTTACCTCGAAGGCGCGCACGGCGAAGTTACTGTAGGCAGTAGTAAAAATAATCTTCGGCGCCGGGTCGGGAAGACTCGGCAAAACGGAAAACCCATCACCATCCCGCATTTGTACGTCGAGGAAGATTGCATCCAGGTCTTCTCGCTCAAGATAATTAATCGCTTCGGAGGCGCTGGCAGCCTGCCCGACAATTGTCAACCAGCTATATGGAGCCAGCAATCGCTCCATCTCAAAGCGTGCCCACGGTTCGTCATCAACAATCAATGCCTTCATGATACACCAACAATCCTGGGCAGCACGAGTAGCGCAGTCACCTCACCCGGCTCAGTCATTCGTAAACTGAGGGCCGCCTTTCGCCCGTAGATCAGCTGAAGCCGTCTTTGAGCGTTCACCAACCCTGTCCCATTATTGCAAGATGCTATCTTCAAGGAGCCCGGATTACGCACTTCAAACCGGACACTCTTGTGATCGCCGGTTAACGCATACCTAACTGTCCCGGTTTCATTGCTGGAATGGGCGCCATGTTTCAGCGCATTTTCGACCAGCGTTTGGCAAATTAATGGCGGAACCACAGCGCTTAGCAACTCTTCATTAATAGATGCTTCAATTCTTAGGCGGTCCTGGTGTCGTAACTGTTCAAGGCCCAGGTAAGCCTGCACAATCCGTAGCTCCTCATCGAACGTAACCACCTTTTCCTCGGAACTCTCAAGGGCGGCGCGCAGCAATTCTGCAAGTTGCGTAACCGCCTCCCGAGTTAATTCCGCGTCTACGCCAGCGATCGCCCGAATGGTATTGAGGCTGTTGAAAAGAAAGTGTGGGTTGATCTGACTCCTGAGTCGCTGAAGCTGAGCTTCCTTAAGCTCCGCATCCAATAAGACGCGGTTAACCCGCTCTTCTTGAAGTTCACGCTGATATTGATATCCGAGATAAAGAGCAGTCCAGGCGACCAGAGTAACTGCGTTCTGGATCGACCCCATGATCAGGAGTCCAGAAAATGGACGATTCGTCTCCAGGGGTGCACCCATGAAATTGAAGACGACCGCATGGGTAACGATGGTTTCTAGAACCGCAAAGGTCAGACAACTCAACGCTACCTTTGGGGCGAAGGTAGTTCCCCGAAGGTCTTTCCAATTCCTCAAATGGTATAGCGCTCGAAACGTGTGCGTGAAAATGAGCCCAGAAACACAAAAGACGCATTGGTATATCATGGGAACCGCATGCGCCCGCGGAAATGGATCGTTAAGAAACGCGACCCCCATCAGCATGAAAAGACTACCCCAGCCGCCCAACTGGCAAAGCCAATAGCTGGGATGCCCCAAGACGGGGTGTTGGGGATCAACCCCCAGCAATGGGTTCTCCAGACTGGATTGCAACCATTCTGGCAACCACAAAGAACGTTTCACTCCCCTTCCGCTCACAAAATTGAGCTGACGATAGGGCACAAGCTCCTGGATGCAAGCTGAGTTCTGCCCAGCGGTTATATCGCCCGGTGAACCGCGCCCTGGATCGAAGAGCGGCGCTGCGAGGGTTTTAGGTTCTACGTTTTAAGTTCTAGGTTTTAGGTTTTAAGTTCGCCGATGCTTGGCCTTTAACTTAAAACTTGAAACGTAGAACCTAAAACCGATGGCCAAGCCGAGGATAGAAGCACTTCACCCCAAAATTGATGACTGCGCTATTGCCTGCGTATCAAGTCGCACTTTTACAGGATCGAAATAGTCATATATTCGGATGAGCCATCAGGTGGCCTGATAGCTTACTATCCGATCTCCTGAATACGGAGTTTCTCTGAAATGAATCCGAACGACCTCGATCTTCGACTTCTCCGGTCCTTCCTCTTTGTTGCTCAAACCGGAAAGATCTCGAGCGCGGCGAAACAGTTGCATTTATCGCAACCTGCTGTCACCGCGCATTTGCGCCGACTGGAGGAAGTCGTGGGCAAGCCGTTGCTCTCCCGGTCCACGCACGGGGTTAAGCTAACCAGCCACGGTCACACGCTGCGCAACCTGGCGATAGACGTGCAAAACACGCTTGCCCGCATCGAGACGACCTTTCACCAGGAACAAAAGCTTAGTGGCGAGCTGCGTTTCGGCGCCAGCCTGACCATCGCGTCACATGTGATCCCTCCGTATATCGCAGAGTTCTGCCGGGTTTATCCGGATGTCGGCATTGAACTGAGGGTCGACAATACTGCCGTGGTACTGGAAGCGGTACGGGAATCGAGTTATCCCTTTGGCCTGGTGGAAGGCAATCCGCGGGCGGCCGGCCTAAGGCTGGAAAAGTTTGTAGATGATGAGTTGGTGCTGGTTGCCGGAACCAACAAGTCCTATGCGCAGTATCAGCGCCTGGCGGCAGCGGTCGCCGGTCTCCAGGATCTTTACCGGATTCCGCTAATCTGGCGGGAAGCCGGCTCCGGAACCAGAGCCGTAACCGAAACTGCCCTCCGCAAGGCCGGCATCGCGCTCAAACGCCTGACTTATCAATATGTGATGGCAGATGTCGAGGCTATCAAAATCGCAACCATTCACTGCCTCGGTTTTTCGTTTCTATCCCGCTGGAGCGTGAAGAATGAGGTGGCCGCCGGACAACTGCGCATATTGCAAATCGCTAATCTGAATGTCCGCCGAGGGTTTTTCTGGGTGTTACCCAGTGGTTCGCTGGGGGAACCCAGCGACAGCTTCGTCCGATTTTGCCAGGCAAATCCCAGAGCGTTATAGGATATCGGTTTTAGGTTATAGGTTCTAGGTTCCAGGTTCGAAGTTGGCCGGTGATCGGACTCTTAAAACTTTGAACTTAAAACTTAAAACGTAAAACGTAGAACATTGATGAGACTATCGAATAAGATCGCGTTGGTTACGGCAGCGGCCCAAGGCATTGGACGCGCTACGGCGGAAGCCTTTGCCAGAGAAGGAGCGCAAGTATTCGCCGCAGACATCAACGAAGCGGCCCTGGCCAAGGTAACCGGCGTAAAGCCGCTTCGTCTGGACGTAACCCAACCGAACATGATCGCAGAGTGCGCGGCCAGAATTGGAGGACTCGATGTCTTGTTCAACGGCGCCGGCTTCGTTCATGCTGGCTCCATCCTGGAGTGTACCGAAGAAGATTGGGATTTCGGGATGACGTTGAACGTCCGTTCCATGTTCCGGTTGATTAAGGCATTTATGCCCGGAATGATCGCACGCGGCGGTGCTTCCATTATTAACGTGTCTTCGGTGGCAGGATCGGTAAAAGGAGTCCCGAACCGATTTGTGTATGGTGTCACCAAGGCGGCGGTGGTGGGCCTCACTAAGGCCGTGGCTGCCGATTTTCTAAAACAGAATATTCGCTGTAACGCGATTTGCCCGGGAACCGTGGATTCCCCATCGCTAGCCCAGCGGATCGCCACTCAAGCTGAGGCCGAAGGCAAGACCGAGACTGAGGTTCGCGAGGCCTTCATAGCCCGGCAACCGATGGGGCGCCTGGGCCGCCCCGAAGAAATCGCCGCTCTGGCGGTGTATCTAGCATCCGATGAATCCGCCTTTACGACCGGACAGATACACGTCATTGACGGCGGATGGACCGGGTGATCGGGATTACGGTAGGGACGAGCTCCTGCTCGTCCGAATGTGTTGAGGAAATCACCCGAAGCAGATCTCGGACGAGCAGGAGCTCGTCCCTACCGTAATCCCGTCTCCGCGCACCTTTTGCCCAGCACGCCGAGCCGCACCACCCCTCCTGGATCCTGACTCCTAGCTCCTGTATTCTTGCTTTGCGCCTCGCACCAAACCGCGCTAATCGAAGCTGCGGCCAATAAGACCGCACGAATCTTCTTTAACCTATCATGAAATTGTTGCGCTACGGGCCTAAGGGCCAGGAAAAGCCGGGGCTACTCGATAACGACGGAAAAATACGGGATCTGTCTGGCGTGATAGCCGACCTTAACGGTTCGGTTTTATCTGCCGAATCGCTCGCCAGACTGCGGTCACTTGACGCCGCCGAGCTTCCGTTGGTTTCAGGGGAGCCCAGATTCGGCCCTTGTGTCGGTTCCGTCGGCAAGTTTATCGGGATCGGGCTCAACTATGCCGATCATGCCGCTGAGACTGGGGCAGCGATTCCTAAAGAGCCGGTGGTGTTTAATAAATGGGTGACTTGTATCAGCGGCTGTAACGACGATATCCAGATCCCTGCAGGTTCGATCAAGACCGATTGGGAGGTAGAGCTAGGGGTGGTTATTGGACAAACCGCAAGACGGGTCTCCGAAACGGAGGCGTTGAATCACGTGGCGGGGTATTGCGTGGTGAATGACGTCTCTGAACGTGAGTACCAAATAGAACGGGGACCAACTTGGGACAAAGGCAAAGGATTCGATAGTTTCGGCCCGATCGGTCCGTGGTTGGTGACCAAGGACGAAGTGCCCGATCCGCAGAACCTTCAGCTCTGGCTCGAGATTGACGGTGTCCGCCGCCAGTCTGGTACCACCAAAACGATGGTATTCAGCGTTGCAACATTAGTGAGTTATCTGAGCCGGATCATGACTCTGCACCCGGGCGACGTGATTGCCACCGGAACTCCGCCGGGAGTGGGTATGGGTATGAAGCCCCCGGTGTTCTTACGTCCCGGCCAGGTCGTCAGGTTAGGGGTAGAGCGTTTGGGCGAACAACGGCAAGTAACGGTACAGGCGTAGGGTGCGAGACTTGATTAGTGATTGGTGATTGGTGGAGGCGAAGTCACTCTGTCCCGGAGGGACTAGAATGAACGTAGCCAGGCAATTTATTGCCTGGA
>Ga0210396_10001879_pt1 | contig 21854 bp, 10 predicted proteins | sample IncBWH17OmetaG_FD_155466 | JGI IMG/M metagenome (GOLD analysis project Ga0210396, IMG submission 155466) | Forest soil microbial communities from Barre Woods Harvard Forest LTER site, Petersham, Massachusetts, United States - Inc-BW-H-17-O ... | reverse complement strand
TGGCGCACAAGCCGATACAGCAGTGGCGAACGAAGTGGAAGTTCGGTGTAGGGCTGGCCACGCCAGGCCAGGTACACCTGCCTTAGGCCGAAGAGATCGAAGTGATTGATCATGAACGTCGACGCCAAGGCGATTGCCCAGCCCAGCCAGAACAGCAGTTGCAGAACCAGCCGGCCCGGCCCCCAATCCACGTCCCAGATGATCGCTGGCATTGTCCGCCATTGCCAGAACAGCAGAAACAGCACCAACCCCGTCACCCCGACATAGGTGCTGCGCTCGATGGGCTGGGGCACAACTCGCGTCCACAAACGTTTGAACGCTGGTCGCGCCATCACGCTGTGCTGCACACCAAATACGCCAAGCAGCAGCACATTGACCGCGACCGCCTCCCCAATGGGTGCCGCGACACCGCGGTCGATGCTCCGCGGAACCGCGATGTTGGCCAAGAAACAGATCGCATTAACAAAAGCGGCAAAGCCGACGAGATAACTAGCTGCGCCGTAAATGATGGTGAGAAGGCGTTTCAACGTGACCTCCGAATTCTTATCGAGCTGGAAGGGATGCGGCGCGGCTCTGAGCTGCGGGGTTACTTCCGCGTTCTGAGTGCCGTTTTTGCGCTGCGTGATTCGGCTCAGTGCTATCCGGCCGGCTGGATGTTTTGGTTGATGCGGAACACGTTGCTCGGATCGTATTGCGCCTTGATCTCGCTGAGCCGCTGGTAATTCGGACCGTAAGTAGCCCGGACTCGGTCTTGCCCCTCGTCCATCATGAAGTTGACGTAAGCACCGCCGGCCGAGTATGGGTGGATGGCGTCCCAGTAGTCCACCGCCCAGCGCTTTATCAATTCCGCGTTGGCCGGGTCCGGATCGACGCCCGCGATGACTTGTGAGAAGTTGACGTCCCGGTACGCCCAGGCGGTTTCGGTTTGCCCAACACCATGGACCGCGCCGTCGATCGGGTACAGGTGCATCGTGGAGTGCATGGTCGGCAGCTCCTCGGTGAAATGGGCATGGGCTTCAACCGCGCCGTCGGGCACCGTCCGGATGAAGTCGCCACGCCAATACCACTGCAGCCCTTTGGGATACAGGCCATCAAAGGTGGACTGCAGCGCGGGATAGGGCGCCGCGCCTAGGCCGTCGAAAGCCGGCTCCATCTGCCGGACTGGCGCGAAAACCTCATCGGCCCTTGCGGGATCGCCCGTGTAGCACCACACCACCGCACACGCCTTCTGCAGGTGGAAGGCTTCAGGGAACGGCGCCACCGGCGGGACGGTCATGGCTGCGAAGAACCCGTAGAGGTCCTCGTCTTGAGCGGGGAGGAAGTCCCGGTACCACGTAAGTATGTCGGCGGTAGCCGATGCGGGCCAGGCCGTGGGCCCACAGATCACGGTATGCATCGGATGCAGGCGGAACGTGAACGACGTGACCACGCCGAAGTTTCCGCCGCCGCCGCGCAGCGCCCAGAACAGGTCGGGGTGCTCGGATTCGGACGCCGTCACCACGCGACCGTCGGCCAGCACGAGCTCCGCCTCCAGCAGGTTGTCGATGGTCAGCCCAAACTTGCGGGACAGGTACCCGTGGCCACCGCCGAGGGTGAGGCCGCCGACTCCGGTGGTGGAGATGATGCCGGACGGGGTGGCCAGACCGTGCGCGTGCGTTGCGCCGTCCACTTGACCCCAAGTCGCGCCGCCTTGGACACGTGCGATGCGCCGGTCGGCGTCCACGTCGATGCGGTTCATCGGTGACAGATCGATGACAAGGCCGCCCTCGACGCTGCCGAAACCCGGGCCGTTATGACCGCCCCCGCGGACGGCGACCGGCAGGTTCGACGTCCGCGCGAACTCGAGGGCGCCAGCGATATCGGCGGCGGATCCGCAGCGTACGATCACCGCCGGCCGCTTGTCGATCATGGCGTTGTGGAGCGCCCGAGCCTCGTCGTATCCGGGGTCGTCGGGCACGATTACCTCCGCGCCCAGCCTGGTGCGTAGTTCGTCGGTTGCGGTTGTCAGGCTCATGGCCCTCACCTCCTTGCGTCGCAGTTCTTGATGCCGCGACGCTACGAGGCGAGGAGGTCGTGCGTCATGACCATGACGAGGCATTTCCGAGGTATCCAACGATAGTCAGATCTGACTATCGACCAGCAAACACCCACGCGGTTAACGTTGATTCCATGGCGCAGTGGGTGCCGCCACCGCTTCCCGCCGAGCTGACCGCGCGTCGCCGCGGCCCGCTCGTGGGTCGCGCCGCGGAACTCGCGACATTTGAGCAGGCCTGGGAGCGGGTCGAGCGCGGCAATCGCCAGGCGGTGTTCATCGGCGGTGAGCCCGGGGCCGGTAAGACGCGCCTGGCCGCGGAGGTTGCCGGAACGCTGGCCGACCACGGCGTTGCGGTGCTCGTGGGCAGCTCGACGGCCGACGCGGACGTCCCGTACGCACCGTTCGCCGAGGCACTGGACCGGCTGCTGATCGCCGCTCCACCAGGTTCGATGGCGGACGCGCTGGCAGACGCGGGACCACAGCTGCGGCGGCTGACTATCCAGGTGGATCGGCATCTGCCCGATAGTGGACGGGCAGCGGACGTCGGCGCGGCCCGGCGCGCTCTTTTCGACGCGTTGACCGGCTTCCTGCGGCGCTTGGCGATCGATCGGCCGATCGCGTTGATACTGGACGACCTGCATTGGGCGCAGCTGCCCACCCTTGCGATGCTCGAACAGGTGCTGATCGGCTGTGCCGATATCCGCATGCTGCTGGTGGCCACATTCCGCACCACCGAACCGGACCGCTCCGACGAGCTCGTCACCCGGCTAGCCGAACTGCACCGATTCGACGGTGTCCGGCGCCTGGACCTCGCGGGTCTGGACACCGAGGCGATCGCCGAGTTTGTCTGCCAAACCGAGCAATTGACCCCTGCGTCGGCGCGCACGGCAGCGGCCCTGCTGCGCGACAAAACCGGCGGCAATCCGTTCTTCTTGACCGAACTCTGCAACGACCTTGAAATCCGGGGCGGGATAGCCACGTTGAGTTCGCAACAGAGGGTTCCGGCGTCGATCGGTGACGCCATCGGTCGCCGCCTTGGCGGACTAGGTGCCGGCGTTCGTGCGGTGATCGAGCAGGCAGCGGTCCTGGGTCAAACGTTCGATCTGCCCGCGCTCATCGCGAGCTGCGAGACCGATCTCCCCGCGACATTGGCAGCGATCGATTCGGCCGAAGGCATCGGACTGATCCGACCGGTTCACGACTCCGATGGCGAATTCTCTTTCGTGCACGCGCTGACCCGCGAGGCTGTGGTCGATGGGATGGCGGCGTCCCAGCTGCGGATCATGCACGCGCGGGCCGCCGAAGCCCTTGAGGGGCGCGCAGACCCATCGGTTGTTCCCCGCCTGGCCAACCACTACCTGCGGGCGCATGTGCTGGGCTACCACGAGCAGGCGTTGCGATACGCGCGTGAGGCGGCCCGGATGGCCGAACAGAGCCTGGCCTATGAGGACGCCGCGAAATGGTTCGAACGTGCGGCATCGCTTCCCGAGCTGAGCCTCGCGGATCGGGCAAGGATGAACCTCGGTGCGGCCGCGAACCACGTGCGCGCAGGTGATTTCTCCCGCGCGCGGACCATCTACGAACGCATTAGCGCGATGGACGACCCGCTCATCCGGCTGGAGGCAGCCGTCGGCTACGAGGACGCGAATTGGCGCCGCTGGGGCGCTGACTCGAAGGCGGCCGACCTGCTGGCATCGGCGCTGGAATCGTGCGGGTTGAACACCGACGACCCACGCTATGTGCAGGCTCTCGGCAGTTTTGGACGCGCACTGGCATTTGCCGGCGAGTCGGCACATGCTCGCGAAATCGGTAGCCGCGCCATCGAACGCGCGCGGGTCGCCGAGGATCCAGCGGTTACGTTGCACACTCTCACGACGAGCCTCTGGCACGGTCTCACCCCGGAGCTATGCGAGATCCAATTGCAGCGTTCGGCCGAGGCCTCGCGGATGGCGCTAGCGCGCCGCGACCACGAGACGCTCGGGTCGGCCTCACACTTCGGCGCGATGGTCAGCTATGTGGCCGGTCGGCCCGACGGGCTAGCCGCGTCGGCCGCCCACATGCAGCGAGCGGCCCAAGCCTGCGGGCAACCCTTCTTCGGCTTTGTCGGCGCGTGCGTCGAGCAGGCGCTGGCCTATCTACGCGGCGACTTCGCCGGTGCCGAACGGTGGGCTGATATCGCATTGCGCGCGGGTCATTCGTTCGGCGGAGACGACACCGAGGGCTCACACGGGGTCCAGATGTTTCTGATCCACCGCGAAACCGGAGGCTTAAACAGGTTCAGCGGGTTTGTCGACGGCAGCGAAACGTTCGCCGGCCGCTGGCTGCCCGGCTTGCTTGCGCTGTATACCGCGCTCGACTGTGAGCGTGGCATGACCCGCGCGCTGAATCAGCTGCTCAACCGCAATCTCGGCGATCACACCGACGAGGCGCAGTGGCCGATGGAGCTGATCTTCATGGTGGAGGCGGCCCTAGAGCTGGGCAACCGCGAAGCGGTTCACGCGCTACGCCCGTTCGTTGCCCGCTATACCGGCAAGAACCTGCTGGCCGGTCAGTTCGTGGCGCTGTTCGGCAGCGCCGACCGATACCTCGCTCGGATCGCGGCGCTCGGCGGTGACAACAGTGCGGCCGAGCATCATTTCGACGCGGCGCTTGAGATGGACCGTCGGATGGGCTCGGTGGTTCACATTGCGGAAACGCTGACCCGGCAAGCCTTGTTTGCGGCGTCATGTGGTCGTACCGAAGAAGCCCGGCGCCTGGCCGACGAGGCCCGCGCAGTCGCCGCGCCGATCGGCCAGACCCGGGTCGTCGACCTGGTGGATTCGTTGCTGGCAACGGGCCCGGACGGTCTGACGGGCCGGGAGGTCGAAGTGCTGAGGCTGCTTGCCGAGGGGCTGAGCAATCGGGCGATCGGCGAACGCCTCTACATCAGCACCAACACCGCGGCCAACCACGTTCGCAGCATCCTGATCAAGACCGGCGCCGCGAATCGTACGCAGGCAGCGATGTACGCCGCCGATCACGAGCTGCTCGCGTAAGGATCAGATGTCGGACAATGCGCCGTCCGGCAGGACGCGCTCGCTTACCTCGACGACGACATCGGCGGGAAGACCGGCACGCGCTGCCGCGGTTCTGATGGCCTCCGGCGACGGTGCCTCATATAGGCAGTACGTCTTTCGTTTGTCCGCTGACAGAAACGAGTACAACCAGCGAACGCCCTCCTGGTCATTGATCCGATTGATTCCATCGGCGGCGTCGAGGCTGGGTTCTAGTTCCTCTGCGAAGTTGCGCTCGACCATGAAGATGGGCACGGCGGACTCCTGTTCATCGTCTTGGAGTCGAACCTACGCCGTGAAGAATCGTCAAGACCCGGGATCAGGCGTGTTCGAGGTGGCCGGGTTCTGCCAACGGCACTGGGCATTCAGGAAGAGGTCACACGCCTCGTGGCCGAGGTTCAGTGTGGCGACGGCGTGCTTCGCCAAACTGCGCCGAGACCCGTCGGTCTAAGCCGGGAATGCAATCGGACCGCAGTCCGTTTCAGCGTGGGTGAACATGAATGCGACTCAGCGGATTATTGAGCTCCTCCATCGAAACCTCCAAGAGGTCTTTGGGGAGGGCGATGCGGCCCGGCGCCGCGCCGCCATCGAAGAGTTCTACACCGACGACTGCGCGGTGTATGTGCCCGACGGCGTCCTCGTCGGCCACGACGCGCTGGACAAATTCGCCGGGGAACTCCGTGCGACGCACCCGCAATTCGTTTACACGCCGCACGGCGAGCCGCAGGCCCTCTACAACGGCGGATTCCTTGCGTGGGGCTCGGGCCTGAAAGGCGAGCCGCCCGACTACACCGGGCTCGATTTTATCGTCGTGCGCGAGGACAAGATTGCTGCGCTGTACGTCTTTCTCAATCCGAAGTTCTAGGCCAGGTTGGCCAGCAGCAGCGCCTCGGCCGTCGCAGCCCGTTCCAGGACACCCAAGTCCAGGCTCTCGTTGATGCTGTGCGCTTGGGTCGCCGGGTCCTCCACGCCGGTCACCAGGATCGCGGCCTTCGGGAACGCGGCGGCGAACTCGGCGATGAACGGGATTGAGCCGCCCATCCCCATGTCGATCGGCTCGACGCCCCAGGCTTGCCGGAAGGCCACCCGGGCGGCGTCGTAGACCGGGCCGCTCGCGTCGATGGCGTAGGGCTGCCCGACGTCGCCGGGGGTCACCGTCACGTGCGCACCCCAGGGAGCGTGCTGTTCCAGATGGGTGCGCAACGCGTCCAGGTGCGCGGCCGCGTCGCCGCCCGGTGCCACCCGCATGCTGACCTTCGCGCGAGCGCGCGGGATCAGCGTGTTCGACGATGCGGCAATGGATGTGGTGTCGATGCCGATCACGGTGATCGCCGGCTTGGCCCACAATCGCTGCGGCACCGAGCCGGAACCGATTTCGCTCACTCCGTCCAGTAAGCCCGATTCCGCACGCACCCGCTCGGCAGGGTAATCGACTGCGGCGGCCGTGCTTTCGTGCAGGCCGGCCACCGCGACGTTGCCGTCGTCGTCGTGCAAGCTGGCCAGCAGCCGCACCAGCACCATCATCGCGTCGGGAACCACACCGCCCCACAGGCCGGAGTGCAGGCCGTGGTCAAGGGTGGCGACCTCGACCACGCAGTCGGCCAGCCCGCGCAGCGATACTGTCAGCGCGGGGACCTCGGTGCTCCAATTGTCCGAATCGGCGATGACGATCACATCGGCGGCCAACACGTCACGATGCGCAGCCAGCAGACGACCCAGCGATGGTGAACCGATCTCCTCCTCACCTTCGACGAACACCGTCACCCCCACCGGGGGCTGGCCGCCGTGTGCCCGAAACGCCGCCAAATGCGTTGCAATACCAGCCTTGTCGTCGGCGCTGCCGCGCCCGTAGAGTCGCCCGTCGCGTTCGGTCGGCTCGAAAGGTGGTGACTGCCACTGGGCGGGATCGCCTTCGGGCTGCACGTCGTGGTGGGCATACAGCAGCACCGTCGGCGCTCCTGGCGGCGCCGGATGGCGGGCGATGACCGCGGGTGCACCGCCCTCGCTGACGATCTGCACATCGTCGAAACCGGCCTGCGACAGCAGATCCGCCGTGGCCTGGGCGCTGCGCTGCACCTGGTCGCGGCGCGCCGGATCCGCCCCGACCGACTCGATGCGTATCAGCGCCTCCAGATCACGGCGCACCGACGGCAGTAAGTCGCGGACGCGTTCGATCAGATCGCTCACGAATTCGAGGCTAGTCGGTCTCCAGGATGGCAACCGCGGCCGCGGTGTCGCCTTCGTGGGTCAGCGACACATGGATCGTCACGTCGGCCAGATGTTTGGCGATGGCACCGGTCAACCGCACCCGTGGCCGCCCCCACATATCGGTGACCACCTCGATATCGCGGTGGATGTCCTCGCGAAGCACCGGCCGCTGCGAAAAGCGCGACCCGGACCACGCCTTGATCACCGCCTCCTTGGCCGCCCAGCGTGCCGCCAGATGCCGTGCCGCCGACGAACTCTTGTCGGAGGCGTCGCGCCGCTCACCGGGCGTGAAGGTTTCGGCGAACACGGTGCCGGGCTGGTCGACCTGCTCGGCGAAATCAGCGATGGAGACGAGGTCGATCCCCACTCCGACAATGCTCATGTACGCCACTCCTCGATGCCGGCTACGCCGGCACCATCGTCGCCAGCGCGGCTCATGGGTTGCGAACTTATCGGATGGTCACTGGAGGTGGCTAAAGACGGTAAAGGTCGTCCTCGCCCAACCGCGCCTCCGCGTCGAGCAACATCGCCGCTTCCTGCCGCTTCTCTGGCACCTCGTGGTCGAAGCGACGGTCGGCGGGCCGCTCGTACATTGGGCGGCCGCCGGCAATCGCCGAAGCCAGTCGGCGCTGACCGGCGAGCAGGCGAGCGTCGGACCGTCGCTGATAGTCGGCCCGCTGGTCGGCGTCCAGTGTGGCCAGGAAGGCCTGCGGGTGCACCAGCGCGACCAGGCCGGACACGTGGCCGAACCCGAGGCTGGTCACCAGGCCGGCCTTCAGCGGGATCTTGCCGCCCAGTCGCAGCGTGTCGCGTATCCAGACGAAGTGCGCCGAGCCGGACAGTTCGTCGTCGACGCAATCCAGGCTGCGGTTGGGCGGAATCACCCCGTCACGCAGGATCTGGCACAGCCCCATCATCTGGAAGACCGCCGCACCGCCCTTGGCGTGGCCAGTCAGGCTCTTCTGCGACACGATGAACAGTGGCGCGCCGGGCGAGCGGCCGAGCGAGTCGGCCAGCCGCTCATGCAGTTCGGTCTCGTTAGGGTCGTTGGCCAATGTCGAGGTGTCGTGTTTGGAGATCACCGCGACGTCGTCGGCCGCGACGCCCAGCTTGGCCAGCGATCGGGCCAACTGAGAATCCTTGCCACCACGTCCGGCGCCCAGTGCGCCGAGGCCCGGGGCCGGGATCGAAGTATGCACACCGTCCGCGAACGACTGCGCGTAGCCCACAACCCCCAGCACCGGCAGACCCATCTTGAGCGCGAGGTCGCCGCGGGCCAGCAGGATGGTGCCGCCCCCCTGCGCTTCCAGGAATCCGAGCCGGCGCCGGTCGTTGGGCCGGGAGAACTTCGAGTCCGCGATGCCCCGGCCGCGCATCATGCCGGTCTCGGCGGTGGCGGCCATTTCGCCGAAGCCCATAATCGCCTCCAGCGTCAGGTCGTCGAAGCCGCCGGTAACCACCAACTCGGCCTTGCCGAGGCGGATCTTGTCGACGCCCTCCTCGACCGACACCGCCGCGGTGGCGCACGCGCCAACCGGGTGGATCATCGCACCGTAGCTGCCGATGTAGGACTGAACCACGTGTGCGGCAACGACGTTCGGCAGCACTTCCTGCAGGATGTCGTTCGGCTTGGTCCGGCCGAGCAGGTTGCCGTGGTACATGGTCTGCATCGACGTCATGCCGCCCATGCCGGTGCCCTGAGTGCTGGCCACCAGGCCCGGGTGCACCCATCGCATCAGCTCGGTCGGCGTGAAGCCCGACGACAGGAATGCGTCGACGGTCGCGACGATGTTCCACAGCGCCACTCGGTCGATCGAGGTGGCCATGTCCTGGCTGATGCCCCACACCGTCGGGTCGAACCCGGTGGGGATCTGCGCCCCAACGGTCCGCGACAGCTTGGTCTTGCGCGGCACGCGAATCTCGGTGCCCGCCTTGCGGGTAACCTGCCAGTCGCTGGATTCGGGGATCGGCCGGACCACCGTGTGCTCCGGATCGAACTGGGCAAACCCGCGGGCGTCGGCCTCCGAGGAGACGACGAACGTGAAGTCCTTGTCCAGGAACACGCTCACCAGCAGCGGCGATGCGTGGTCAGGGTCGATCGCGCCGTCGTCGACGAACTCACGGATGCCGACGCGTTCGATCACATTATCGTGGTAGCGCTCGACCAGCTCGGCCTCGTCGACCAGGTCGCCGGATTCGGTGTCATACCAACCGGGTTGGGGGTCGTCTTCCCACTTGATCAGCCCGGTGGTCCAGGCCAGCTCGAGCACACCGGCGGCCGACAGTTCGTTGTCGACCTCCATCTCGAAGCGGGTGCGAGATGAGCCGTACGGTCCGAGTTCGGCACCGCCGACGATGACCACCAGATCGGCGGGGTCGACGTCGAGGTCGTCCCACTCCGGCGGCGGAGCCGGGGTGAAACCGCGGGGCGGCGACGGCAACGCGGAGATGGTCACATCGTCGGCAGCGTCGTCGTCGGTGGTGGCCTCCGCGGTCATTTCCTCGCGCGCTTTGGCGGCCAGTTCAGCCATGTCCAGCTCGACGTCGCCGAGCCCGCCGGTCAGGTCGACCTTGAGCGGCGCGTTGGCGGCGGCGGCCTTGGACTCGATGTCGCAGAGCGCCAGCAGCATGCCGGCCATCTCGTCGGTGGAATACGTTGTGACACCGGCTTCTTCGACGGCGCTGACGATCGCGTCGTTGTGTCCCATCAGCCCGGTGCCGCGGGTCCAGCCGATCAGCGCATGCGCCAAGCTGACTCGCCGCGCCCACGACGACTCGGCCTGCCATCGGGTCACCACGGCGTCCAGCGCCGACTTGGCTTCACCGTAGGCGCCGTCACCACCGAACATGCCGCGGTTGGGCGAGCCGGGAAGCACGACGTGCAGGCGCGAGGCGATGTCGCGCTCGGCGCCGATTCTGGACAGTCCGCCGATCAGCCGCTGCACCGCCCAGAGCAACACCTTCATTTCCATCTCCGAGCGCGAACCGGCCTCGGTCAGGTCGCCCGCGACACGGGGTGCCGCGAACGGGAACAGCAGCGTCGGCGTCTGCGCGTCCTTGATGTGAATCGACTGCGGGCCAAGGCTTTCGCTCTGCTCGGTGCCGACCCATTCGGCCAGCGCATCGATGTCGGAGTAGGACGCCATGTTGGCCGCCACCACCCACAGCGCGGCGCCGTGGCGGGCGTGATCGCGGTACAGCGTCCGGTAGAAGGCCAGCCGCTCGTCGTCGAGCTTGGATGTCGTCGCAATGACGGTGGCACCGCCGTCGAGTAGCCGTCCGACCACCGACGCGGCGATCGAGCCCTTGGAAGCGCCCGTCACCACCGCGACTTCGTCGCTGTAGCTTCCTTTCTCCGGATTCTCCGCGCCCGCAGCGATCCTGCCGTACAGCGAGGCATGGATCTGACGCCCGGCCGCGAGTGCCTGGCCTTGCCACCAGGTCGCCTGGGTGGCCACGACGTGGCCGGCGCCCTCGAACCGTTCCGACAGCCGCGCCCAGTCGGCGTTGGCCTCGTCGTCGTCGATCAGCCACAGCTTGACCAGGTCTTCGCGGGCGCTGGCCCACCGGTCGTCGAACACCACGGCCTTCTTGCCGTCGAACACCGGCGCCACCAACCGCGGCCAGTCGGCGCCCAGTTCGGTAGTGACCAGGTCGATCAGCTCGGCGTCGTTCGCTGCCGGCGGCACGGTGACCGCGTCGTCCAGCCCCAGCTGGCCCAGCACCAGGCGGGCGGCCGACGCGAGCACCCCGTCGCGACCGGTGATCTGCTCGGTGAACTCACCCAGCGCCGCGGCGTCGACGGTGGCACCACCACCGCCACCGGACGAGGGCAGCGCCACCGCAATCCCGCGGCGTGCGGCCACCGCGGCTACCGCAGCGTCGATGACCTTGTCGACGGCGGCGGCGTCAGCCAGTGCGCCCTCGTGCAGGTTCCCCATCGCGTCGCCGCGAACGCTGGTGCCTTCGCGGGTTCCGAGTGCGACCTCGACCGTGACGTGCTTAACCCAGCCGTCGCCGAGCTCCCAGGTTTTCTTCACCCGTTCGGCGATGGCCGCGGGCCGCTTGCCGGACGGGCCCAGCACCGTCCGCAGCTGGTCGTTGATCGCGTCGGAAAGCACTGGCCCGTAAGGCTTATACGTGCGTGCCAGTTTGGTGACCTGCGACCGCAGTCCGGCCAGGTCGGCTTCGGCGGCACCGTCGATGGCACCGAGGTTCAGCTCGGAACCCAGGTCGACCAGCAGTTGGTTGCGCCGCGAGGACGCACCGTCGGTGATGGACTCGATGGAGTCCAGTTCCTCGATCTGGTCGATGCGCATCTTGGCCGAGATTGCGATCAGCGCCAAGGTGGCGTCAGCTGCGTCGAATGGAATGTCGTCGGGCCTCGGAGCGCCGGAGGGAGCCGTGGCGGGAGCCGCGGCGACGGCTGGGGCGACATCAGCTTGGGGCGCACCATCCGACACAGCCGCGGCGGAATCATCAACCGCCTCAACCTCGTCTTCGGGCTCGGGGTCGGTGTCGGTGGCGAACAGCACCGCGGCGTCGCGTTCGGCGTTGAGCACTTCCACTGTGCTGTGCGCATATTCGGACAGCTTGAGGGTGTTGGTGGCCAATCCGGCGACGGTCGGCGCCGACTTCACGCCGATCTCGACGAACCGCTCCACACCCAAACCGCCCGCGGCCTGTTCGGTGAACAGCAGGTCCTGGGTTTCGATCCACCGCACCGGGCTGGCGAACTGCCAGGCCAGTAGCTCGATGAGCACCGTCCGCGTCATCTCCCGGGGCCGCTCGTGGCGCCAGGTGTCGTAGTCGGCGAGGATCTCGTCGAGCGGTTCAGCCGGCACCAGGTCGCGGATCTCCTGGATGAAGTCGCGGTCCAGGCTGAACGGGCGCGGCACCAGGTTGGGGATGTAGCGACCGATGATCAAGTTGGGATCCTTGTCGCGTGGCATGACGCGCTCCAGCGACCGACGGAAATCGGCCACACCGACCCGCAGCACCTCGGAGTGGAACGGCACGTCGATGCCCGGCACCAGGATGAACGACCGCCGGCCGCCGACGAGTTCACGGCGCCGCTCGACCTCGGCTTCCAACTCCTCCAGGCCCCGCACCGTGCCGGCAATCGCGTACTGCGCGCCGCGCAGGTTGAAGTTCACGATCTGCAGGAATTCGCCTGTGCGCTGCGAGATCTCGTCGATGAATCCCGGAACGTCGGCGTCGTCCAGATCGATCTGCGACGGCCGGATCGCGGCGAGCCGGTAATTGGAGCGGCCCAGCTCGTCGCGCGGCACGATGTCGTGCATGTTGGAGCCGCGCTGAAACACCGTCTCCAGCAACGCTTCCAGTTGGTAGACGCCGCTCACGCAGGCCAGCGCCGTGTATTCGCCGACGGAGTGGCCGCAGGCGATTGCGTCCTCGACGAAGGCACCTTGTTCTCGCATCTCGGCGACCTGCGCGGCCGCCACAGTGGCCATCGCAACCTGGGTGAACTGGGTGAGGTACAGCATGCCCTCGGGGTGCTGGTAGTGCACGCCGCTGGCGATCAGGCTGGTCGGGTTGTCGCGCACCACATGCAGGATCGAGAAGCCCAGCGTTTCGCGGGTGTATTTGTCGGCGTCATCCCACACCCTGCGGGCGGCCTTCGAGCGGGCCCGGACGTCCATGCCCATACCCTTGTGCTGAATGCCCTGACCCGGGAAGGCGTAGACGGTCTTGGGCGAAGCAAGCCGTGCCGTCGCCGACATCACCAGATCGGATCCGATGCGCGCCGCTACTTCCAAAACCTCTGCGCCCTGGTCGATTCCGACCCGATCGACCCGGAAGTCGACGTCGTCGCCGGGACGCACCATTCCCAGGAATCGGGCCGTCCAGCCGACCAGTCGCGCGGGAGGACGGGCCTGGCCATCGGTCGCGGTCACCACATGTTGGGCCGCTGCTGATAACCACATTCCGTGCACGATCGGCGATTCCAGACCGGCCAGCAGTGCAGCCGACCGATCGGTGTGAATCGGGTTGTGATCGCCGGACACCACCGCGAACGGGCGCATGTCAACCGGTGCGGGCAGCGTGACGTCCCGACGGCGACGGCGCGGGGTGTCGGTGGCGTTCTCGGATACCGCGCCACCGGCCCGCAGCGGGTCGGTCAGCTCGGCAGCACCGGTGCGGCCACGAATGGCGAACCGCTCCTCCATGGTGGCCAGCACTGTGCGATCGGCTGCGGCGACCGTCACCGAGATCGGGACCACACGGCCGACTTCGGTATCAGTTGCCACCGAAGCCGTTGCGGTAACGGTCAATTCAGCGGGTACCTTGGGCAGGGCGCCATGCAGGTGCGCGGCGTGGTCCAGGTGCACCAGGCTCAGCAAGCCCTCCACTACCGGGACACCGCCAGCCGTGACCGCCGAGCCGATGGCCGCGAAGACCGCGGGCCAGCAGCGGCCGACCAGCGCGTCGGGCACGGTGGTCAGGGTGGGTGCCAGCGGCTCGCCGAAGATGGCGGTGACACCGGTGTGGTCGGCCACCCGCTCGGGGTCCCATGGCACGGTCACAGTGGCCGTCCCGTTGTGCACCCGCGGCAGCGCGTCCGGGCCGTCGGCACCGGCGGCGATGGCCAGTACCGAGCGCATGGCCTCGATGGCGTCTTTGGGGCGAACAACCGGAATGCCGCCGTCAATCGTGCTGGCGGGCAAGCTGAATCGGATATCGATCCAGGTGCCCGAGATCGGCACGCTCAACACGACCTGGTCACCGTCGCTCTGTAGCCGCGCGCCGGTGGACGAATGGGTTGCCCGTGACTCTTCCGGTCCGTCGTGCACCTGCCATTCGCCCGGATCGGCGATGCGGTGCACCGGGTTAGTGGCGACGCGGCCGGCCCACAGCACATCCGGCGCGTCCAATACGACGGCCAGCGGCCCGTGCACATCCCCGCGACCCTGTCGGCGGGCGGTCACCGGTGTGGGCTGCGCCCCCGTTGACAGCACCTCGTCGATCGCCGCCTGTTCGAAGCGGTCGAGCAATTCACCGACCGGCTCGTCCATCCGGGTGATGCCGGCGACCGCGGCGGTGCCGGGGATGATGCACACGTGGTCGGCGTCGTAGCGGGCGTCGTGGGCCTGCCACAGCGAGTCGCTGCGCCACCAGCGCCGGACGTCTTTGTCGATGACCGGCACGAAGTTGACCGGCTTGCCCAGCGTCTTGCACAGCGTGACGAAGAACGGCACGTCGGCCGGGTGCAGTTGCACGGTCTCGGCGTCCGGATAGTGCGTCAGCAAGGTGGCGATGGCCTCGCCGGGGTTCTCGAGCAGCCGCACCCCGGCGTCATCCGAACTGGCGAATAACGTGTCGATCGGGCCGTGGTCCTGCGGGTGCAGCCGCGCCTCAGCGTGTTGCAGCATCTGCTCGAAGCGGTCGCGCCAGGTGTCGGCCAGCCACGGGCTGCCCGGTGCAGCAGTGTCGGCCGTGCTGCTGCCATCGCCGATGGCCAGCTCGACATAGCGCTGCAGCCATTGCAGGTAGGTCATCTCACCGACGTCGCCGAAGTACGGCTTGGCGGTGTCGGCCATCGCCGCGATGATCTCGTCGCGACGCTCCGCGACGGCGTCGGCGTCTCCGGCGACCTGGTCAAGCAGACGCCCGCAGCGCGAAGCGGAGTTGTCGATCTCGTGGATGTCGGCGCCGAGCTGGCTGCGGCTGGAAGCCATGCCACCCTGGGCTTTTCCGGCGCTGATCCAATGCTCGGTGCCCTGCGTCTCGACCAGCATCCGCTTGACCGACGGCGATGTGGTGGATTCCAGCGTCGCCATCGCCGCGGTGCCGACCAGGATGCCGTCGACGGGCATCAACGGGAAGCCGTAGGCCTCTGCCCAGTGCCCGGACAGGTATTCGGCCGCCCGCTCGGGGGTGCCGATGCCGCCGCCGACGCAGACGGTGATGTTGGGCCGCGACCGCAATTCCGAATAGGTGGCCAGTAGCAGATCGTCGAGGTCTTCCCAGGAGTGGTGGCCGCCGGCGCGTCCGCCCTCGATGTGCATGATGACGGGCTTGGTCGGCACCTCAGTCGCGATGCGGATGACCGAGCGGATCTGCTCGACGGTGCCCGGTTTGAACACCACGTGGCTGATCCCGATCTCGTTGAGTTCGTCGATCAGCTCGACGGCCTCTTCCAGCTCGGGGATGCCCGCGCTGACGATCAGGCCGTCGATCGGCGCGCCAGACTGACGTGCCTTCTGCACCAACCGTTTTCCGCCGACCTGCAGCTTCCACAGATACGGGTCGAGGAACAGCGCGTTGAACTGATAGGTGCGACCAGGGTCGAGCAGACCGGAGAGTTCGTCGATGCGGTCGTTGAAGATCGGTTCGGTGACCTGCCCACCGCCGGCGAGCTCGGCCCAGTGCCCGGCGTTGGCCGCGGCGGCGACGATTTTGGTGTCGACGGTGGTCGGGGTCATGCCCGCCAACAAGATTGGCGACCGGCCGGTCAGCCGGGTGAACTTCGTCGAGAGTTTGACCCTGCCGTCGGGCAGGCTGACCACCGACGGGGCGTAGCTCGACCAGGGACGCGCCACCTCGGGGACGGCGCCGATCGTGAACAGGTTGCGCTGACCGCCGCGGGTTGCCGCGGGCACGATCCCGATGCCGAGGCCGCGGATCACCGGTGCGGTCAGCCGGGTCAGGATGTCGCCGGGCCCCAGGTCGAGAATCCAGCGGGCGCCTGCCTCGTGGACCCTGACAACCTCGTCGACCCAGTCGACCGGCTGTACCAGGATGTACTCGGCCAGCGCGCGGGCCAATCGGACATCGAGGCCGACCTTCTCCGCCCAGTCGCCGACGATGTCGACACCGTCGGCGAGCCGTGGCGTGTGGAAGCCCACCTCGACCTCGACCGGGTCGAAGACCGGTGCGAAGATGTCGCCGCCGCGGATCTTGTTTTTGCGGTCGGCTTCCTCCTTCTCCGAGATCTGCTTGCAGTAGAGCTCGAAGCGGGACAGCTGCTCAGGGGTGCCGGTGATGACGACCGAACGCCGGCCGTTGCGGATCGACAAGACGGGCGGCAGCACGGTCCGGACGTCTTGGGAGAATTCCTCGAGCAGCCGGTAGATGCGCTCGGGGTCGGCGTTGCTGACCGACACCATCGGTGGGCGATCGCCGAGGACCGAGATTCCGCGGCGGCGGGCCACCAGCGTGCCGGCGGCGCCGATCAGCTGTGCCACGGCCAGCAGCTCGGTATCGCGTTCGCCGGCGGCTCTGAGAGCCTCCACGCCCAAGATGCCCTGTGAGTGCCCGATGACGGCCACCGGTGGGGTGGCGTTCAAGTCCATGCCTTGCCGCGCGAGGGTGCGGATCGCGGCGATCTGGGTCAGCAGCACACCGGGCAACGACACCGCGGCCGACGTCAGGTGCCGGTCGGACGGAACCGGGTCCTCCGCGGCCAGCGCGCGTACCCAGCGCAGCGGCTCGAAGCCGATCGGACGCACCACGACGAGCTCCTTGGCGACCGGCTCGAGCAGCATGTCCACCTCGCCGACCAGCGTCGCCAGCTCGGATTCGATGCCTGCGGAGGAAACCAGCTCTTCCAGCGTCTCCAACCACGCGCCACCTTGCCCGCCGAACGCGACGGCATAGGCCTCGCCGGCAGTCAGACGATCGACTAGAGCATGAGTGCCCTGCGTGCCCTCCGCGGTCATCCCGTCGTGGTCAGCGGACACTCGGTGGTGCTCGTAGATCGTCACGTGCGTATCTCCCTAAGCGCATATCGCCTTGCGTGTCAGAGCCGCGCTGCCCTGCAGATGTCGTCTCAACCCCGACTGAGCCCCCGTCTCGCCGACCGCGTCTCGACTGACCGGCTTCAGTGGGCCGACCGACGGGGCTGATCGGCTGCTATAAGGGTGTCATAAGAACCCGTGAGGGTTTCGTGCGCGAATCGGTTACTGGTGAGTTCTACGCGCGGGTAACAGTGCCCTGGGTAACACTCCGCTCAACCGCCGCCGAGGGCCGGTAGAACAAACTTGCTGCATGTAGGTGGTTACGGTCGAGTAGCAACAACTGCGCAGATCAAGGCAGTATTGTTATGCAATCGTTATCTGAAAAATCTGCGTTCCATGGAGACCGCCGGTCTAGTTCTGACGACGCCCTGCGCGGCGGCGAATGAAAGGTGGACCGCGAAAGGAGCATGCAGAAGTTTGCTGGAAACTTACCCGCGGGTCAGCTCGCTCAGGCCCACTGACCGAATTGGGGCTTGCAGATGTTGTTGATGTCGACCCCGACGCCGCCGACGCTGCGCTTGTCGATCTCGACCTGGTGCAGATTCGCCGCGGGGTGAGTGCGCCCGCCGGGTGAGCCCCAGTTGTGCTGCCAGAAGTAGGTGCCCAGGCCGTCCTGCAGGGCCCAGTCGATCGTTTTGGAGTTGCCGTACACGCCGGTCCGCTGGTGGCCGATCACCGACTCCCAGCCTCGCAGATAGGGCGCTACCTGCTGCTTGTACTGCTCGTAGGACGGGTCGTCGTCGATCGAGGCGTAGATGGGGGCGCCGGCGGGGCCGCCGGCGGCGGTGTGCAGCTGCCACCCGCGCCGCGCGTGTTGGATGCCGGCGCTCTGGCCGCCCAGCCAGTCGGCGGAGCTCTCCTTGCCGTACTGGTAGCAGGAGACGATCTTGAGACCGTTCTGGTTGAGGTCGCGGGCTTCGGAGATTTCCATCGGCTTGCCCAGCATCCAGTTGCCGCCGGGCCGGCGATCCGAGACGTAGCGGATCGAACCGGCGGCGCCGGCGGCCCTGATCTGGCTGGCGGGGATGACTCCGGCCGCGTAATCCAGCAAGACGCCCAGGCCATCCGCCGACGCCGACGGGGCGCACAGCGACTCCGCCGCGACACCGAGACCGATCAGGGCAGGTATCGCCGCCGCGAATTTGAGCACGTCGCGCCGAGACATGTGCGCCACGCGTCACAGGATACGACAAATACACCAATTACCACATCAACGCCACTGGTCACATCTGCATCAGTCTCGACCGCCTGTGTGCAGCTCCGCGGCTCTGCACCGGGACATCTCGGCTGCACGCGCCGGTCTGTGTACGATCCTCCCCATGCCGCTGGTCGATGGCGCAACGGCCGCCGGATTCAGTATTGTCCGGCTGCTCGGGTGCGGACAGATCGGTGAGCTCTATTTGGCTGAACACCCGAGGTTGCCGCGCCAGGACGCGCTCAAGCTCGTGTCGGCCGATTTGTCGGCCGACCCGGAGTATCGCTACCGGTTCAAGCAGGAGTCCGGCCGGGCGGCAGCTCTATGGCACCCGAATATCATCAGCCTCCACGACCGAGGCGAGTTCGAGGACCGGCTGTGGCTTTCGATGGACTACGTCGACGGCGCTGAGGCCGCCCAGCTGCTCACCGATGCCTATCCCGAGGGCATGCCGCCGGACATGGTCGTCGAGATCGTCTCCGCGATCGCGGAGGCGCTCGATTACGCACACGAACAGGGTTTGGTGCACCGCTTTGTCAATCCGAGCAACATTCTCCTGAGCAATTGGGAGTCCCGCAGACGCCGGATAATGCTGACCGGCTTCGGTTTACCTCGGCGCCCCGACGAGACCAACAGTCTGACCCGGGCGAACTTGGGCATTGGCACGGTGAGCTATGCAGCGCCCGAACAGTTGATGGACGACTCGTTCGACGGCCGAACTGACCAATATGGTCTGGCGAGCACCGCGTTTCATCTGTTGACCGGGTCGCCGCCGTTCGCGCACATGAACCCCGCCGTGGTGGTCAGCAAGCACCTGAACGAATCACCGCCACAGCCAGGTGATGTCAGGCCGGAATTGACGTACTTCGACACACCATTTGCCCGCGCATTGAAGAAAAACCCAACCGAGAGATTCCGGCACTGTCGAGACTTCGCCAAAGCACTTGAGTCGAAGGAACGCCTCGGACCGTACACCCCGAACGCTGGAGCCGCCGAGCGCTTCACCCCACCAACGACGAACGGTGCCGCGCCGACCGAACCGCCTGTTCCCTCTGCGCCGGTTGCAGCGGAACCCGATCCCCCAACTGCCGAAGTCGACGGTGCCGGCGCGCCGCCAGAGGTCTTGCCAGAGGACGACGTTCGCCATGCCGTCACCCCACCGGATGTCTTGCCAGAGGCCGGCGCTCGACATGCCATCGCCCCACCGGATGTCTTGCCAGAGGCTGACTTCGACGATGCGGTCACGCTCAGGGAAGCTGATGTATGGACCGCGGCGAACGACGACATAAAGACGGCGCCAAACCGTCGCCGGTTGCTACAGACGGCAGGGCTCGGCCTCGCCATCCTGACGGTGGCGGTGGGCGGCATCTTGGGCGTCATGGTTCTGCGCTCGGCGTCTGAATCCCACGACGCGCCAACTGATGTCGAAACTCCGGCCACCACAGTCCCGCCCGCACGCCCGGCCCCGGCGACGCCCATCCCGCCGCCCATGGTCAAGGCCCCGACTCCTGTCGTGACCACACCCCCAACGACGACACCATCGTTAGCAGCGACAACCACCCCGCCGGTGACCTCGTCTGCGCCGCCACAGACGACTGTCACGCAGACGACTGTCGCGCAGACGACCACACCGCATTCGCCGTCGCCGACGACCCCGACAACCCCGACTCCCTCAACGGGGCTGGACACTCGGCCTGCTATCGGGATGCCCTGCGGAGCCCCGGGCTCGACAGCCACGTCAAACACGGGCGGACCCGTCGCGTGCGTGGACACGCCAGGCGGATCGGCCTGGGAACCTCCCGGCGGATGATCAACGGCTCTTCCTCGATGCTGATTTCTTCTTGTACTTGCTAAGTTTATAAAGTTAGCGTCAAGGAGATCGTCAGCCCGACGGTGGAGGACCGCGATGGAACGCGACCAACTCATCGACCTGACCCGACGTGCCGTGAAGTTGGCGCGCGACAAGACGACCGACCTTGCACCGGCCGAACATACGGTCCAGGCGGGCGAGTACACCTCGATCGAACGCCACGAACGCGACGTCGCGATGCTGATGGCCAGCCCGCAGCTGGTCGGTTATGTATCCGAGCTGCCCGAGCCCGGGAGCTACTGCACCAAGTCCGTGATGGGACGATCCGTTCTCCTGACCAGAACGTCAAGCGGCTCGGTGAAGGCGTTCAACAACGTCTGCTTGCATCGACAGTCGCAAGTTGTCACCGGTTGCGGGAAAGCCAGGCGGTTCACGTGCCCCTATCACGCATGGACATATGACGACACCGGTCGGTTAGTCGGCCTGCCCGGCCGCGAAGGCTTCCCGGGCGTGCGAGTCAAGTCCGACGGTCTGACCGAGCTGCCGGCTACCGAATTCGCCGGATTCCTCTGGTTGGCAATGAATCCCGCCGCCACTTTGGATATCTCCGCGCACCTGGGACCACTCGCCGAGGAACTCGACTCGTGGGGCATCGGACGATGGTCTCCGCTCGGCGAGAAGGTGCTCGACTCGCCGATCAACTGGAAACTGGCGGTCGACACGTTCTCGGAGAATTACCACTTCGCCACCGTCCACCGGGACACCTTCGCCACGATTGCGCGCAGCAACTGCACGGTGTTCGATTCGTTCGGTCCGCATCACCGGTTGATTTTCCCGCTGAACTCAATCCTTGAGCTGGACAACGTTGCCGAAGACCAGTGGGACCCGTTCCAGAACATGGTGGTGATCTACGCGCTGTTCCCGAACATCGTGCTGTCGGTGACCATCGCCAACGGCGAGCTGTTCCGTATCTACCCCGCCAGCGTGCCGGGCAGATCCATTACCGTCCACCAGAATTCGACGCCGCTCGACATCTCCGAGGAGTCCGTGGCCGCCGGTGCCCAAGCCGTTTTCGACTATGCCCATGCCACCGTGCGCGACGAGGACTACCGCCTCGTCGCGGGCCTACAGGCCAACCTCGAGTCCGGGGCCCGCGATCACCTGCTATTCGGCCGCAACGAACCTGGGTTGCAGCACCGTCACACCTCCTGGGCGTCCTGGCACCCAGCTGGGACGTCGTCAGCTGTCGGCTGACAACACAGCGGTCAGCGCGTCGACGACATCGCGGCTATCCGGCCGCTCGATGGCCTCCAATAACTTTCGCGCCTCCGCGCGACGGCCCGCGGCCACCAACGTGCGGACTTGCTCGACGAGGCTCGACTCCCCGCCGGTCGCGGCCAGCACGTCGATCAGCTCCCAGTCGCGGTAGAGCGCCAGCGAGCGTTCGTAGAATGCGAAGCCGCTGACCGGTTCTCCACGCAGCGTTCCGCGGTAGCGATACGGCCCTTCCATGTATTCGATCGGCAGGCCATGCGCCGGAGCCGGTACCAGTGGCTCGCCGGTGAGATCCAGTTGCAGTGCGGCACTGCGTAGCCGGTGCCGGTCGGGCATGAACCGGTTCGCCGCCAGCGGCCGCACCAGCGGCCGGATCGAATTCGGCCATTTGACGTAGCTGCTGACCGTGACCTCGACGTCCTCCGCGCACTCCGGAGCCATTGCCGGGTCGGGGTAGCTCACCGTCGCACCCGAAAATGGTTGCAGCGCATTGCCGTCCGTCCGGTCGAACTGCCGC
>Ga0210396_10001878_pt1 | contig 21857 bp, 19 predicted proteins | sample IncBWH17OmetaG_FD_155466 | JGI IMG/M metagenome (GOLD analysis project Ga0210396, IMG submission 155466) | Forest soil microbial communities from Barre Woods Harvard Forest LTER site, Petersham, Massachusetts, United States - Inc-BW-H-17-O ... | reverse complement strand
GCGACTGGTACGGCAGCCCGGTCAATCTCGCCAGCCGAGTCACCGGCGCGGCACCGGCCAGCACGGTGCGGGTGACGGAGCCTGCGCGCAAGGCGATTGGCGATCCCGCCGGCATCGAGTGGTCGGCGCCGGAAACGCGTCATCTGAAAGGGGTACGCGGTGAGGTGCTGCTCTACGGCGCCCGCCGACGTCCCACCGTCCTTCGCGGCTCAAGGGATGAAGGATGATGCTCGCCACGATGGCGCGCGGAAACCGACTGTGGTTATCCCGCAATGGGACTGACATGCTGTGGTTGCCGCGCTTCGGCCAAGACCCGAGCGGCGACGAGTGCGGTCACCATCGTGGCGACACAGATGAGTCCGTCGTCTTTGAGACCCCACCTGATCGAAGCCAGAGTCGCCACCCCCGCCATACACAGCAGCATGCCGACTGCGGTGCCCCGCCGGACCGAGGTGATCGTGGGGGCGCCGTCCCAGCCGGATAACGGGTTGTTCTCCGGGGGCCGCAGTGCCACGAACAGCACTGCCACGACCGCGAACATCATGACCAGCTGCATGACGCTGATCACGAGGAAATGCGACCGGCCGGGGTAGCGGGCATACCCGAGGTAGTCGAAGAGCAGGTGCATACCCAGCAGCACCGGCATGTGCCAGAGGTATAGGGTCATCGCTCCGGAGTTGCCGATCGCGGTCAACCACCACACACGCGGCCGCTGCGCCCAGCGAGCGATCGCCGGCGCGGCGAGGACCGCCAGCGCGCTCAGGATGATGGCGTGCCCGGCTAGCAGCAGCGACGGCGGGCTGGTGTTGGAAGACGGTGGTCCCCGGTACCGACCATGCTCAGTTCATAGGGCCCCCAATGGATCAGCGCGACGTTGACCGCCAACAGCGCCGCGGCCGTGCGCATCGCGCCGCGGCCGGTGAGCAGCTGGCGGCGGTACGCGATGCCGAACATGCCCGGGATGAGCCACACTGCGAGGTTGAGATAACCGAGCGGCGTCGCGGCAGGCCAGTGCAGCCGGACCACGTCAATGACCGCGATGGCCGCATACACCATGACCACGCCCGCGGCGAGGCGGGCGGCCGTGGTGATCCGATACAGCATCGGCATTGCGGCCAACACCAGCACATAGGCGCCCAGAAACCACAACAGCTGAACACTGACGCCGGCGAGCACGTCGTAGACGTGCCGGGGTAGCACCGGATACAGCACGGTCAGCGCGACCGCCCAAAACCCGAAGTAGTAAAACACCGGCCGAAACAGCCGGGTGCAGCGTTTCATCAGCCAGCCGCCCCAGTTGGTGCCGGGCCGCCAAGACGCCTCGCACGCCGCGACACCGGCGAAGAAGAACAGCGGCATGATCTGAAAAACCCAAGTCAGAGCCTGAAACACCGGTGAGGTGGTGAGCAGGTTGTCCCATGTGAGCACGCCGTTACGGATGACGCTGGTTGCCATCACCGTGTGGCCGACCACCACGCCGATCAGGGAGATGATCCGGATGACATCGATAGCTCGGTCTCGGTCGGCCGGGGTGCGGTCGGCCAGTTCGGTGGGGCCGGGGAAGGAGATCTGCGATTTCACCCGAAAAGCATCGGCGATCGGCACGCATCCCAGCCTGCGTAGTTCTACCTGTCTTGCCTGCGTAGCTCTACCCGAGCTGTTGGCGTGCCCGACACCCCATGGGTATCAGATCGCGTGCGGTTCAGTGGAATTCGGGCAGCGAGACTGGGTTACATCTGCGCCCAAACGACTTTCGTTTGCAGGTAGGTCTCAAGGCCCGCTTTGCCGGACTCGTAGCCCCAACCCGATTGCTTGTACCCGCCAAAAGGCATGGAGTGGTCGAACTGCATCTGGCAGTTCAGCCCCACGGTTCCGGCCTTCAACCGCTTGGCTATGCGGTGTGCGCGGCCCAGGTCGCTGGTCCACGCGGTGGCGGCCAATCCGTAGGTGCTGTCGTTGGCCAGGGCGACCGCTTCGTCCTCGTCGTCGAACGGGATGACAGCGACCACGGGCCCGAAGATCTCCTCCTGGAACAGCCTGCTCGTGGAGGCGACGTTGGTGAGCACGGTCGGGTGGACGAAGTAGCCCTTTCGGTCCAGCCGGTGTCCGCCGGTGACGACTTCGGCGCCATCGGACTTGCCCTGGTCGAGGTAGCCCAGGACGCGGGTGAGCTGCTTCTGGCTGATCAGCGGACCGATCATGGTGCCCTCGTCCTTGGGGCCGCCGAGCTGCAATCCGTTCGCGACTTTCGCCAGGCCCTCCACGAACTGGTCGTAGACACCGCGCTGCACGAAGATGCGCGACCCGCAGACACACGCCTGGCCGGAGTGAATGAAGGTGCCGAAGGCCGCCATGGGGATGGCCGCCTTCAGGTTGGCGTCATCGAAGACCACCACCGGCGACTTGCCGCCGAGTTCCAGCGTCACCTTCTTCAGGTTGCTTACGCCGGACGCAGCAACGATTGCTCTGCCGACTTCGGTCGAGCCGGTGAAGGCGACCTTCTCGACGTCAGGGTGCGCGGTGATCGCCGCTCCCGCCGTGTGACCGTACCCGACCAGCAGGTTCGCCACCCCGTCGGGCACTCCGGCCTCGGCGAGGATGTTGTCCAACACCAACGCCGACAGCGGGGTCTCCTCGGCCGGCTTGACGACACTGCTGCAGCCGGCCGCGAGCGAAGGCGCAAGTTTGCAGCAGAAATTGAAGACCGGCCCGTTCCACGGGAAGATCAGTCCCACCACGCCGTAGGGCTCTTTGAGGGTGTAGGCGTGCTGGTGCGAGTCGATGCCCGTGAGACCGCCGGTGTGCACGTCGGCCGCGATGCCCTCGATCTTGGTGCACCAGCCGGCGTAGTAACGGAAGAACTCAGAGCCGACGGACACCGTTCCCTGTGCTTGCAGCGGGGTCATGCCGGCGTTGAGCGATTCAAGCTCGGCCAGAACCTCCGCGTTCTGGTCAATCAGCTCGCCGACACGCCACAGCACCTTGGCCCGCTCGCTGGGAGGCATATCCCGCCAGACACCCGATTCGAAGGATGCCTTCGCGCGCGCGACCGCGTCGTTGACGGCTTCTTGTCCGCAGTCTTTGAATTCGGTGATCTGCTCTTCGGTGGCGGGATCGACAACCGCAATCACCTCACCGGTGCCGGGTCGTTCTCGGATGTCGTCTAGTACAGCCTGCACCGTCATTGGTGTGCCTCCTCGCCACGGATGGATCGCCGTTAGGTAGGTTATGCGCTTAACCATGCGATGTCCAGCACGCGAAAAAAGCGGGCGGACCAGTCCGGCAACCGCTTAATCGCTAGGTCGAGGAGCGCACAATGAGGCGGGCGATGTCGGTTAGCTCGCGAGACGGTGGGGCCTGGTGTCCCAATCGTTCGAAAAGGGCGGCGACCGCGACGTCGGCCACCGCGTTGGGGTCGAATTGCACCGTGGTCAATGGGGGTGTGCTCACGACGCCCATGGGGCTGGCGTCGACGCCGATCACCGCGAGGTCGCGCGGACAGCTCAGTCGCGCCCGGTGAATGCCGTACAGGACGAGGCAGGCTATCTCGTCGCTTTGCGCGCATACGGCGGTCACGCCGTCGCGTACCCAGCCGGTCACCATATCCGCGGCGTTGTCCACGGTGACCTCGCCGATGCGGATGGGCGGGAGGTCATGGAATCGCGCCGCCCGCGAGACACCCTCGAACCAGTAGTCGCCCAGGGTGCGCCATTTGGCGATCCCGGTGTAGGCGAACGCGATCTGTCGATGACCACGCGAAACGAGGTGTTCGACGCGCATTTCGCCGACCGAGAGGTGCGGGCATCCGAGTCCGGGCAGCGTCCCGATCTCGATGTGCGGTATACCCGCTGCCTGCACTGCGCCAGAAGCCACGTAGCTGAGCGGGAACAGACTGGTGACCGCGATCGGGTCGATGCTCTCGATCGCATCGACTACGTGCTGGTCCTCCTCGGTCTCGAAGATCTGTACCTGAAGCAAACCTTGGCGGGCCAGTTCTGTGGTCATCCGACTGCCGGCCTGCATCGGCATCTCGCCCACCGCCACGTGCGGTACCACGTACAGAACCACACCGCTCTTGCCGCGGGCGAGATTGCGCGCGGCAAGGTTGGGTCGATAACCCAATAGCTTCGCGGCGTGGTAGACCGCCTCCCGGGTTTGTGCGGAGATTCTGTGGCCCTCGGCGTTGTTGAGGACGTAACTGACCGTCGCGGTCGACACGCTGGCCAATCGGGCCACATCAGCGTGGGTGGGCCGCACAGCTCTGTTCGTGCTCACCGCATCACCATCGGGCCCGGCCATGCCTCATGGTGGCACGCGACGACGACCCACAGTGCGCCATCTCGCAATCCCGCGCGGCGGCCTGGCGGAAAACTAAGCGGACTAATAGTCAGTAGTAATCGAGGCCATCTCGTGGTTGCCCGACCAGCCCTTGGCTAGGTACTGCCGTTGTGAAAAGGCACTTTAGCTCCGCATGAGGCCCCAACAGCTTCCGTTGACACTGTGACTGAGATCATTGTCTACTAGTCATTGTATCCACGTTGGATCTTGTCAGGAGTGCAGCATGAACAAGGACGATCTGATCCTGATCAGCGTGGACGATCACATCGCCGAGCCGGCGGACATGTTCGACGCCCATGTCCCCACGAGGTACAAGGACCTCGCCCCCCGGGTGGTCCTAGAACCCGATGGCGTCCAGCAGTGGTACTACGGCGAGATTCGCGGACGGAATATGGGCCTCAATGCCGTCGCAGGCAAACCCCGCGAGATGTACAACGTCGATGCCTGCAGCTACGACGAGATGCGCCCGGGATGCTTCAACGTCGATGAGCGGATTCGCGACATGAACGCCGGCGGCCAGCTGGCGGGTTTGAACTTCCCGAACTTCACCGGCTTCTCGGGCCAGGTCCTCAACCAGGGCCCCGATCGCGACGTCAACCTGGTGATGATCAAGTCCTACAACGACTGGCACGTCGACGAGTGGTGCGCGGCGTACCCGGGGCGGTTCATCCCGTGCGGAATCCTGCCGCTGTTCGACGTGACCGAAGCGGCCGAGGAAGTGAAGCGCCTCGCAGCCAAGGGTTGCCACGCGGTGACGTTCTCGGAGAATCCAGAAGCGTTGGAGATGCCCAGCATCCACACCAAGCATTGGTATCCGCTATTCGAGGCCGTCTGCGAGAACAACACGGTGCTGTGCACCCATGTCGGCTCCGCCTCGCGATCTCCGCAGGTGTCGACGGACGCGCCACCCAGCGCGATGATGACGGCGTCCTCGATGATGAGCATGTTCACCTTCACCGAGCTGATCTGGGCCGAGTTCTACGCCGACTTCCCGCAGCTCAAGTTCTCGCTCACCGAGGGCGACGTCGGCTGGATACCGTATTTCCTCTGGCGCGCTGAGCATGTCTACAACCGGCACTCGGGCTGGACGCTCGCGAAATTCCCGCCCGGCTACAGCGGACCGACCGATGTGTTCAAGCGGCACTTCTACACGTGCTTCATCAGCGACAAAGTCGGCGTGCAGAACATGGACTGGTTCAACGAAAACATGTTGTGCTGGGAGTCCGACTTCCCGCATTCCGACAGCAATTGGCCGTTCGCGCCCGAGGACGTCATGGAGACCATGGGCCACCTCGACGACTCGGTCATCAACAAGATCACCCACGAAAACGCCATGGCCGCATACTCATTTGATCCATTCCGCTACATCCCAAAGGAGCACGCCCGAGCGGGCTACCTCCGCGTCCAGGCCACCGACGTGGACGTGGTCACCCATGTCGGCCACCACGCCAGTCAGCGTGATCTCGACACCTGGACCCGAATGACGCAAGCCGGCCTGCAGGCACTGGCACAGGGACAGGCGCCGCCGACGGTCGAGGCCATCGGCATCGAAGGGCGCGCCACCACACTGGGCAACTGAGCGTGGTACGCCATGCCCGAGCGCCGTTCACGGACTGGCGTGTGCTGGAGTTGTCGAACGGGATAGCGGTGTCATACTGCGGCAAGATGTTCGCCGACGCGGGTGCCGATGTCGTGAAAGTCGAGTCACCGCACGGTGACTCGTTGCGCATATGGTCGGCCGGCGGACCGGCCGGGGCATTGTTCGGTTACCTGGCGGCGGGCAAGAAGTCGGTGACGCACCGCGAGGAGGCGGAGATCACGGCGCTGTTGGCCGGTGCGGACATCGTGCTCACCGACCTGACCGACGGCTGGACGCTCGACGGCATCACAGCGCACACCGGTCCGTCGGCCGTCGTCGTGGCCGTGACGCCATTCGGAACGACGGGACCCTACGTCGAAGACCGTGTCGTCGCAAACGAATTCATCTTGCAGGCGTTGTGCGGATCGATCGCCGGCCGCGGCTGGCCGGATGACGAACCTGTCCAGGCGGGCGGCCGGCTCGGTGAGTGGTTGGCGGGCACGTTCGCCGCAGCGGTCGCCGCCGCCGCGGCCCGGCACGCCCGCCGGGGCGGCCACGGCGAGATCATCGACGTGTCAACCTACGAGGCGATGGTGATCGCGATGAACCTGTCCACCATATCGGCCAGTGTGCTGGGTGTGGATTCCGTTCTGCAGCAACGCAGTCTGGAACTGCCGTCGATCGTGCCCACGGCCGACGGGATGGTCGGCTTCTGCACCATCACCGCGCAGCAATTCCAAGACTTTCTGGTGATGATCGATCGCGCCGACCTGGTCGAGGACGCCGAGCTGGCCTCGATGCCCGGGCGCATCGCGCGCCGCGATGAATTCCTCGGCATGGTCACACAGTGGACGGGGACCCGCAGCACGCAAGATATCGCCGATCTTGCGGTGGCGTTCCGAATTCCGGTCGCCCCCATCGCAACTCCCGCCACGCTGCCATTGGTCGATCACTTCATGCAACGAGGAGTGTTCGTCGAGTCGGAGCTGGGAGTGATGCAGCCGCGGGTGCCGTATCGCAGCGACGCGATGATGACAAGGCCGCCCGGACGGCCCCCGCGGCTCGGAGCCGACGACGGCCGCATCGACTGGCCGCCGCGGCCGCAGCGACAGCACTCTGTCGACGCCGCCGTACTGCCGTTATCAGACATACGGGTGACCGACTTGACCGCGTTCTGGGCGGGGCCGGTGGTGACCCAGCTGCTCGGCGCCTTGGGCGCGGATGTGATCAAAGTCGAGGGCGTTCGTCGGCCGGACGGCATGAGGTTCTCGGGTGGCCGCTCACCCGGCTCCGACCAGTGGTGGGAGTGGGGCCCAGTGTTCTTGTGCAGCAACAACAACAAGCGCGGTGTCAGTGTCGAACTCAGCACTCAAGCCGGACGTGACATTGCCCTGGAATTGATCGCGGCAAGCGATCTCGTCATCGAGAACTTCTCGCCGAGGGTGATGGGGAACTTCGGTCTCGACTGGGACGCCGTGGCGGCCGCCAACCCGCGCGCGGTCATGGTCCGGATGCCGGCGTTTGGCCTCGACGGTCCGTGGCGCGACCGCGTCGGCTTCGCGCAGACGATGGAGCAAGTGACCGGAATGGCTTGGATGACAGGGCATTCCGACGGCCCGCCGATCATTCCGCGCGGCGTGTGCGACCCGATGGCGGGGCTGCACGCCGCGTTCGCTGCTGTTGCGGCGCTGGTGGTCCGGGACGGGGACGGGATCGGCCTGCACGTCGAATCGACCATGGTGGAGTCGGCGCTGAACGTGGCGGCCGAAATGCTCGTCGAGTACTCGCGCAACGGAATCCAGATGCACCGAGACGGAAATCGGGGTCCCGGCGCGAGTCCCCAGGGGGTGTACCGGTGTCGGGGCGACGACGCGTGGGTAGCGCTGGCCGCGATGGATGACCCCGCCCGCAGGTCGTTGGCCAGCCTGATCGACCTGCCCGAGCTGGGAGCCACCGAAGCCGTGTGGCGAGAGCGTGCCGACGAAATCGACAAGCTAATCTCGGACTGGACGACACGGCGCTCGGCGGCCGAAGCGGTCAACACGCTACGCGCCGGCGGGCTGGCGGCGGCGCCGGTCGCGGCGCCCGCATCGCTGCTGAGCGACCCGCAACTGATTGCTCGGGGGTTCTGGGAAGCGATCGACCACCCCGTTGCCGGCTCGTTCCTGTGCACCGGGATGCCGTTCGCGTTCGTCGGGAAGTCACGGCGCTGGATTCGCCGGGTGGCGCCGTTGTATGGCCAGCACACGGGCGAAGTGCTCACCGGCGTTCTGAGGCGCAGCGAACCGGATCTGGCCGATCTGCAAAAGGCGGGGACCATCAGCACGCGACCGGCGGGCTTGTGACACAAGACAAGTCAGTCACACTGTGTGTGCCGCCGCGCGCCGGTGAGCTGTGCGCGCCGGTCCGCTTCCTGGTGCGCCAGGACTCCCTGGTGATGGAGCTGACCGCTCGGCACCGGATCACCGGTGTCGAGTGGGACGAGCGCGAACGCGCGGTGGCGATGGTCGTCGAGATCACCGACCCGCAAAGCGCGCGGCCCGTCGATGTTCGGATCGACGTCGTCGATCCCGGGGCGGCGCATGTCGATGCTCGAACCAAAACGGTCGGCCGCATTGTTCGCGATGGGCGACCATACGACGTCGTGGGCACGTATCTAGGGGTGGTTGCGGATGAAAACTAGAACTGCCGCCATCGTCGGGGTGCACAACACCCGGCAGGGACGCCGCCTCGACGGCGAAACCTCACGGGGCCTGGCGCTCAAGGCCATTCATGGCGCGCTCGCCGACGCCGGTTTGAGCCTCGACGACGTGGACGGGATCAGCGCGGGCCCGCAGTCCACGACCCTGATCTACGACCTGCGCATCGGCCCGGCGTGGCAGGGGTTGGGCTTTGGGGTCGGCATGATCACCGAGGCGGCCATGGCGATCGAGCACGGCATGGCCGATGTGGTGGTGCTCGTCGCCGCTCAAGCCGGTGAATACCGCGATCACGAGGCCACGGCGCCGTGGACCCGGCCCGAGAACGAATTCGTCGCGCCGTGGGGAATGTTCACCACCGCTGAGTTCGCGCTCATCGCTCGCCGTCACATGCACGTCTATGGCACGACGCGCGAACAACTGTCCATCGTCGCGGCCACCATCCGTAACAACGGATCGCGAAACCCCGAAGCCGTTTACCACCAACGCGGGCCGTTCACCCCGGAGGACATCACCGCGTCCCGGCCGATCGCTGATCCGTTTCACCTACTCGATTGCGCCACCACCTCCGAGGGCGGGTGCGCGCTGGTGGTGGCGAACGTGCAGAAGGTCTCGGACAAACGGGAAGCCGCAAGCCGGCCGATCTACGTGTTGGGCAGCGGCGCGGATTTTCACGGTCCGTCATATCAGCACCCACCCGCCTGGGACCTCGCCGGCCGGCGCGATCACGGCCACTACGTCAATGGTGTCGTGGGTAGGCGGGCGGCAGAGCGTGCGTTCCGCCACGCCGGACTGCGGCCTGCCGATATCGATGTGCTGGAACTCTACGATCCGTTCTCGTTCGAGATCATTCGTCAGCTGGAGGCTTTTGGATTCTGCGGCGAGGGCGAGGGCGGACCATTCGTCGCCGATGGTCACATCGCCATCGACGCTAGCCATCCGGTCACCACCGACGGAGGAACCATGTCCTTTAGCCACGCGGGTGCGAACCCGCAGATGATGCAGCGCGCCATTCGCGCCGTTCAGCAATTGCGCGGTGAGGCAGGCGCCCTGCAGGTGCCGGATGCGCATATTGCGTTGTGCAGCAACGGGGGGGCGGGAGCCTTATTCACCACACTGCTGATTCTGGGAGACGAACCGCTGTGACTTCTTTGCAACCGCAGACTGGACCCGTTCCGCATGCCTGTAGCCTCCTCAGCGTTCCGTTCTGGCAGGGATGTCGATCGGGGGAGCTGCGCTATCAACGTTGCGCGGCTTGCGGCCGGTCGAATTTCCCGCCGACCGAGCATTGCCGCCAATGCCTTTCGGCCGAGTTGCGCTGGACGCAAAGTGGCGGTGTCGGGGAGGTATACAGCTGGACGGTGGTCTACCGGCCGGTAACACCGGAATTCGAACCGCCCTACGCGCCGGCGATCGTCACGTTGGACGAGGCTTACCAGATACTGACCAACATTGTGGGTGTGGCGCCCGAGGACCTGGCGATCGGCATGCGCGTGCGGGTGGAATTCCATGCCGTTGATCCGGACCTGACGCTCCCGTACTTCACCGCCCAGGGATAGGGGTCGTGAGCCCGCGACGCACCAGCAGCGGCCTGCCGGTAACCGCCTACCTCGTCCTGGGCGTGCTGGCGGCCAACGACGAGCGACTCACCGCCGGTGAGATCAAGACGCGCGCCGAACTGTCGGTCGGCCACTTCTACTGGTCGCCGTCGGTCAGTCACGTGCGACGCGAATTGAACAGATTGCTGGCGCGGGGGATGGTCAGCGAGATCGGTGCGCAATCCGGCAAGCGTGCCATCACGTTGTACGAGACCACGGAGTCTGGGCTCGATGCCCTGCGTCGGTGGGTGCAACACTTTCCGGGCCAGGATCAGGTCGTCATCAAGCATCCCGTGATCCTGAGGACCTGGCTTGCCCGCGGCGAGGATCCAGAACACATCGTCGACACGTTGGATCGGTATCTGGAGGCGACCCGGGCTCGGCTGGACGAGGCGCTGTGGTCGCGGCAGCGCTCGCGCGAACTCGGCATCATCGACGATCCTGACCAGCGTTTTTCCTTCGCCGTCCTCGACTATTCGATCCGCGGCTTGTACGCGGAGATATCGAACATTCAGCAGTTGCGCGACGAGATCGCCAGCGGCACAACCCGGGATCCCGTCAAGCGGGTGCGACGGTCGAAGGGACAGATGCGCCGCCGGATGCCCAATAATGGCTTGCCGGGGTAGGGCGGATATTCAGGGCTCTCAGCAACTTCTTGGTTAATTCGGGTCATCTTGCACAGGTTTGCCCCGCAAGCTGTAGCTCAAAGAAGTACGTGGTCGCCCGATACGCACAACACGACGATGTGTAGCTGAGGGGGTTTAAGGCTTTTCTTCGAGAGGTATCCACGAATATGGCGAGCGCACGTAACGCGACAGTGATTTCCCTTCAATCACATCCCGCTTGGGCCGCCGCCGAGGGGCGTGTACGGGAACGCATGGAAGCCATGCGCCGCCATCCGTCCTTTCAATCCCGGCTGCCCAGTGCCGTCTTGGGCGACGGCATCGGCGCCGTTGTGCGCGAGCTCCACGTGCTCCGTGACGAAGCTGCGGCCAAGTACCCGCCTGGCTCGACTTTGTCTCGAATCAAGCATCGTTGAATGCTTCTTCCTGCCCGCGCGGTGGCCGACTACGACCACGCTGGGCAGCGGCATGTTGCCTACGCCTGTTGGGTCAGGCTGACCAAGAGGTAGGCGATGCAGCAAAGGAAGTTCAACGTGACGAGAAGCAATCCAACAAAAATGAGGAACCGGGTGCCGCGGCGCTGCAGGCGCCCTAACTTCGCGTTGCGCTCGTCACGCTTTATCCGCGTCGCGATCAGAGCGAAGTTGACATCGGTTGCTTCGTCATCTGCGGCGGGCGCGCCCGCGAGCATCTGTTGAAGGCGCTCCGGCACGGTTTCGACGCCGACCCGCGCGAAGCTCCGGCAGAGCCGCCGCGCCTGCCTGCGGCCAACAAACTGGTCTCGCATCTGTGGGTGACGCGAGAGTTTCCCCCATTCGTCGCCCCAGGGGTTCGACGCGGTCGTCACAAGCGGGGAGTCTAATTCGCTTCGGCCCCGATTCGAAGGGCAATTGGTGTGCGTTCTGGGCCGGTTAGCGCAGCTGCTCGACCGGGACCGCGTAGCGGTCCTGATAAGCGCGCACCCGCTCTCGAACCTCACCGGCGTCCAGGCCGGTATCCGACCAGGTGTAGCGGCCGCGTCCGGTGTCTGCGGGATGGGCCGCCAGGAAGTCACGCATCTTTTGCACGGTGTCGGGTCGTAGCTCGCGGCCCAGCTTGTCATAGATGCCGCTGATCGTGGTCCAGGGATCGTTCATGAAGTCGACGAACTGCAGGTCGATCACCCGGCCGGCGGGCACGACGCCGCTGTCACGCAGCGCCATCCCGCGTTCGAGGCCGACGACGATCTCTTCGTAGGACTGGGCCGCGCACTCCGCGATGTTCGATTCGTCGCTGCCCATCCGTCGTAGGTGGTGGGTGAGCGCGGCGATCGACGAGATGACGTTGAGCGGATCGCGGTGCGTCTGCACGATCAACGCGTCGGGGTATTCGGCGAGCAGGGCATCGAGGTGCCACAGGTGCGCCGGCGATTTCAACAGCCACTGCCCGGGAACGCCAGACTGAAGATGCTGCAGAAAGATTCGATGGAAGCGGTAGGCGCCGGCGTGGTCCGCCTCATACAGCAGCCAGCGATAGTAGCTCGGCAGGCGGTACTGCACCGTAAAGATCATGCTGGTGAACTCGCTGGCCGTGATGCGGACGCACTCCTGCCCGACGAGAGCGCCCATCGGGTGAAATGCCAGGAAGCCGGGAATGATCTGCTCGGAGAGCTCGATGCTGGCCTGCGTCGCCGCGATGCGCGGATCGCTGTGGTAGGTCTCGGGCTGCGGGACCGGACAGGGCGCATCGACCTCCCAGGTCAGCGGTGCGCGCAGGTGGGGATCCTGGGCGAGCAGGTCGTAGAGGATCGTGGTTCCGGTACGGGGTTGGCCGACGATGAAGATCGGCTGGGTGATTGGCTTGGTGGCGATCTCGGGGTGTTGCTTGCGCCATGCGATCACGCCGAGCCGGTTCTTCAGGGCGCGCATGATGTCGAGGTGGGCGATCTCGACACCGATGACCGATAGCCGCGCCTCATTGATCAGTCCTTCGGTGAGATGCTGCAGCCCGAGGCGCCAGCCCTGGTAACCAGAAGCGTCACCGAAGTCGTCGCTTCCCGCCTCATCGCAGGCGGTGGCGATGAGCCGTCCCGGTGTGAATCGCTCCTGCAGCGTCACGCCTGCCCCGCACGCTGGCGCACCGACACCGTGACGTCGGGCGGGTCGGGGTTGTCCAGCCAGCGCAGGACCACGAATCCGCGATGTCGGCCACCGGTGTCGAGCCAATGGCCGAATCCGAGGTCCTCCGCGGAGATCGCGATGCGCACCCGCCCGTCCGTGTCTGGCTGCACCCCAAGATTTGTCACCGAGCTGTGCCGACGGCGCGGCTCCAGGCACTCGTGCCAGATGTTTTCCAGCGTGATGTTCCAATACCGGGTGTCTGGTGGGTCGATGTCGAGCACCAGCGCCTGGTCAGGGTCGAGCCGGAAGGTGCCCATCATGTAGAGGTTGTCCGGCGTGGTGTCCGCCGCACCCAGATCGGCGGCCTCCGCCGTCAGCAGTGTGTTTGCGTTGTCCAGGAGCTCGGGCTTGATGGTGCGGTGCAGCGTGGCGAGCTTCATCAGCGACCACGCCATCGCGGTGAATTGGTCGGCGAGCTCGCTGTCGGTCACCGGCGCCACCGGGTCGGGGTCGAGGGCCCCGATCCACATGGTGGCCAACTCTTCGCACGCGCGATCGCCGATGTACTCCCGGACGACGACCGAGGATGCATCGTCGGGAATCTTCACCCACTGCGCGCCGGCGAGATCGGCAGGTTCGTTCGCCGAGAGCACCAGCGCGAATTCGCCGTCGCACAACGCCAAGTCGACGTCGCTGACGTAATTGGCCATCCGCCGCGGAGTCAGGCCGGTGCCGGCGAGGATCTGAAATCCGAGGTAGGCACTGGTGCCGCGGGTGCCGGTGATGCGGTAGCGGCGGTCACCGCGGATCATCGCCAGGTAGTAATTGCCGTCGGGATTGGGACCACCGATCATCCTGGTCGGGGAGCACATATCGAAGAACGATGGCCGGTCGGGGTCGGCCTCGACCGACAGCTGCGAGCACAGCGATGACACTCGGGCGATGACCCGCAGCCCTTCGATGAGTTCCCGTTCGGATTCGGCGTCTTCGGTCACGATCGTGGTGACGTCGGCGAGCATCTTCTGATAGAACTGCCAGGCGGCACTGGACTTGGGCGCGACTTGATCGGACGAATCCAGCGCCTGGGTTTGAGTCATAGCCTCATGGTTAGACGATGTCTCGCCCTCTGGGTGCCGATTCGCGTAATAGTGGGCGAATGTCTGTTGCTGGTCGCTCACCGAACGCAGGCGCACGGCGATGCGCCGGCGCATCGCGGCGGCCGCCCTGTTAGTGGCCAGTGTTGGTCTGGCGGGGGCAACGGTGGCATCGCCGATCCGGGCCGAAATCGGCCGGGCAACCGTCTTCCGCTACTTCAACTCCAAGGAAGATGCCGTCGCCGAGGGCATGAATGCCGATTGGCTCGATCGGTCACCACTGCGCTGTCCGCCCAGCGGGCGCGTCTGACTGCCCGTCGTCGGTGCATTTCACGAGCTGGCTCTCGGATTCGCCGAGATCGAGGACCAGGTGCGGTGAATTAGCCACGTTCACAAGGTCATCCGAGGCATCGGATGCGTGGCCGCTACACATCTACGTCCGGTACGAAACGGCGATCGCCGAGTGAAATCGCACCGCGGATGGCCGAGTTGGCTCCCCAGGATCCCAGGCCTTGATTGATCCGTGCGCCGGCAATGGCGACGGCACGCATCGCCCTGGACGACTGGCTTAGCCACGGAGGATAACTGCCCGAGCGGTAGCTACGATCGTCGCCAAGCTCAAAGCGGAGGTACTGGCGGACGCGCCAGATGCCGGTGAGGGACAGGCCGTTCCGGCTACGCTCTAATGTCGGAGGGGTGCGTCGCCAGCGGCGTGACGTGGACGTCCATGTAAGGGAACAACGGCAACCCGGAGAGCAGGGCATGCAGTTCCTCGTTGGACTCGACGTCGAAGATCGAGACGTTGGCGTACTCGCCGACGATCCGCCAGATGTGGGGCCATTTGCCGGCTTGTTGTAGGTGTTGGGAGTAGTCCTTTTCGCGGGCGATGGTCTCGGCGCGGGTGGTGGGGTCCAGGTCGTGGGGGAGGTGGACGTGCATGCGTACGTGGAACAGCATGGTCAGTCCTGGACCGGGTCGAGGACGAAGTTGTAAACCACGGTGAGGCTGCCGTCGGGTTGCGGGATCGGGTCGAGGATGAGTTGGGGTTTGACCGCGGTGGCGACGTCGTCGGTGTTGTGGGGGTCGCCGGGGAAGTAGAGCTGGGCGGTCAGCAGCTGGTGGCCGGGTGCGGACACCTTCACGTGCAGGTGCGCGGGGCGCCAGGCGTGCCAGCCGGCGGCGGCGATCAGTTTGCCGCAGGCGCCGTCGGTGGGGATCTGGTAGGGCGCCGGGCGGATGGTGGTGATGGTGAAGGTGCCGTCGGGGCCGGTGGAGAAGCTGCCGCGTAGGTTCCACTGCGGGATGCCGGGCGCGTATTGGGAGTAGTAGCCTCCGGCGTCGGCGTGCCAGAGCTCGACCTTGCCGGCCAGCGGACCGCCGTCGGTGGAGGTGATGGTGCCGGTGAACCTCAGCGGGCTGCCTTGTTCGTCGTCGCGCATGGGTATGGTGGCCACCGCGCCGAGCTCGGGGGAGTTGGGCACGTAGTAGGGGCCTTCGATGCTGCCCTTGTTGCCGTGGCGCGCGGCGGTGGCGACGTCTTCGATGACGTGTTCGACCCACACGTCGAGGAACAGCGGCCATTCGCCGTCCTCGCCGACCTGGATCAGCCAGGTTTTGAGCGCGTTGTATTCGTCGTAGGTCACCTGGTGGCGGCGGATGGTGGCGTGGACGGCGTCGAGAATCTCGCGGGCCAGCAGGTCGACCCGCTCGGGCGGGGTGTCTTTGACGGCCGCGAACGCTGCCTTGTCGGTCACGAATCGCGCGGTGGCCGAGGCTCCCGAAGCGGCGGCGCTGGCTTGCTCGGCCGGGGTGTCGAAGGCGGTCATTGCTTGTCTCCTCGGGTTTTATCGGTCGGCGCGGTAGCGGGCCAGCTCGTCCGGATCGATCTCAACGCCGAGCGGTCAGCGTTAGCGCCACGAACCGACCGTATGGCAGACATCCATATATAACAAAGACCAAGTCTGTGGATATTGATTGGCTTGCTTGATGAATCTGACCCCAGGTTAGGACTAGCTATTTGCCTGGTGTGAGCAGTAACACGCGGTGCGAGGGTTGAGGAAACCACCGTTGGAGGCACACATGACCGCACCGATCACCGACACCCTGGACCACCTCGAGGCCGTCCTGGCCGACGCGGTTATCGACGACAAGGACGCCGGCAACTACCGAGTCAACCGTCGGATTTTCACCGACCCGGAGATCTTCGAGCTGGAGATGAAGTACATCTTCGAGGGCAACTGGGTCTACCTGGCCCATGAAAGCCAGGTACCTAACCCCGGTGACTACTTCACCACGTACATCGGTCGCAGCCCGGTCGTGATCACCCGGGACAAGGACGGCGAGCTGCACTGCCTGATCAACGCCTGCGCCCACCGTGGCGCGGTGCTCTGCCGCCGCAAGACCGACAACCGGATGACGTTCACCTGCCCGTTCCATGGGTGGACGTTCCGCAACGACGGCACCCTGCTGAAGGTGAAAAAGCCTGAAGGCGCTGACTACCCGCCGGCGTTCGACACGAACGGATCGCACAACCTGACGAAGGTCGCCCGCTTCGACAGCTACCGCGGGTTCCTGTTCGGCAGCCTCAACCCCGACGTGGCATCGCTTGCGGAGTATCTGGGTGACGCAACCAAAGTCATCGACCTGCTCGTCGACCAGTCGCCCGAGGGACTGGAGGTATTGCGAGGGACCTCCACCTACACCCTGCACGGCAACTGGAAGGTTCAGATCGAGAACGGCGCGGACGGCTACCACGTCACCTCGGTGCACTGGAATTACGCCGCCACCACGTCCCGGCGCAGCACCGGCGAGTCCACCTACCAGACCAAGGTGCTGGACGCCGGCAGCTGGGCCAAGTCGGGCGGCGGCTACTGGGCGTTCCCGCACGGCCACATGTGCCTGTGGACCTGGGCCGCCAATCCGCAGGACCGGCCGCTGTGGGGCCAGGTCGAACGCCTGAAGGAGACGCACGGTAAGTCTAAGGGCGAGTTCATGGTCACCGGCTCACGCAACCTGTGCCTGTACCCCAACGTCTACTTGATGGATCAGTTTTCGACGCAGATCCGGCACATCCGTCCGATCGCACCCGACCGTACCGACATCACCATCTACTGCATCGCCCCCAAGGGTGAAAGCCCCGAGGACCGGGCGAACCGGATCCGCCAATACGAGGACTTCTTCAACGCCACCGGGATGGCCACCCCCGACGACCTGGAGGAGTTCCGCTCCTGCCAACAGACCTTCCGCGCCGAGGCCGCCCCGTGGAACGACGTCAGCCGCGGCGCCGGGCACTGGGTGTCCGGTCCCGACCCGCTCGCCGAGTCGCTCGGCATGCACGGCGTCGTCTCGTCAGGGATGGAGGCCGAGGACGAGGGACTTTTCGTTGTCCAAGACAACTACTGGCTGGAAACGATGCGCGCCGCCGTGCAAAAGGAGAAAGCAAGCAGGGCCGCCGGCGCGAACGGAAGGGAGTGCTGATTATGAGCGTCACCGACAACACGCCGGCCGGCACCCAGTCCGGCCGCAAATCGATCACCCAGAACACAATCGAGCAGTTCCTCTACCGCGAGGCCCGCTATCTCGACGACCGTGAGTTCGAGAAATGGCTGGAATGCTATGCCGACGACGTCGTTTTCTGGATGCCTTCCTGGGACGTCGACGATCGGTTGGTCGAGGACCCGCAGCGTGACATCTCGCTGATGTACTACCCCAACAAGGGTGGGCTGGCCGACCGGGTCTTCCGGATCCGCACCGAGCGCTCCTCGGCCACGTCGCTGCCCGACCCGCGGACCAGCCACAACATCAGCAACGTCGAGGTCATCGAGCGTCGCGGCGACGTAGTAGACCTGCGCTTCAACTGGCACACGATGTACTTCCGCTACGACCACCTCGACCCGTACTACGGGACGTCGTTCTACACCATCGACTTCTTCGGCGACCAGCCCCTCATCCGGCGCAAGACGGTGGTGCTCAAGAACGACTACATCGACCACGTGGTGGACATCTACCACATCTAAGGAGCACTGATGACCGTCACACCGCAGGCAGAAACGCAAACGGGCAGCGCATCCGAGGCGCCCGTCCACCAGGTGGCGCTTCGGTTCGAGGACGGGGTCACCCGCTTCGTCAGCTGCCGGGAGGACCAGACGGTCGCCGGCGCCTCCTACCGTCAGCGCATCAACATCCCGGTGGACTGCCTCGACGGCGTCTGCGGCACGTGCAAGGCATTCTGTGAGTCGGGGAGCTACGACGGCGGCAGCTACCTGTCCGACGCACTCTCCGACGACGAGGCCGCCGCGGGCAACTGTCTGCCCTGCGTCATGAAGCCCCGCTCGGATCTCGTCCTGCAGATCCGCAGCACATCCGAGGTCGCCAAGACCCAGGCCGCCAGCTACACGGGCACGCTGGTGCAACTGTCGCAACTCTCGTCCACCACGGTGCGGATCGGGATTGAGATCCCCAACCGGGCGGAGCTGACCTTCCTGCCGGGTCAGTACGTCAACATCGCCGTGCCCGACGCCAGTCCCACCGAAACTGTCACGCGGTCCTACTCATTCAGCAACGCCCCGCACGAAGAGCGACTCACCTTCCTGATCAAGATCACCCCGGGCGGCGTGATGTCGACCTACCTGACCGACCGGGCCGCGGTCGGCGACACCATCACCTTCACCGGCCCGCACGGGTCGTTCTTCCTGCGCGAGTCCGACCGGCCGGTGCTGATGCTCGCGGGCGGCACCGGGCTGGCGCCGATCCTGTCGATGTTGCGCAAGCTGCGCGCCGAGGGCAGCCGCCGAAGGGGCCACATCATCTATGGCGTCAACAACGACGAAGACCTGGTGGCACTCGACGTGCTGGGGGACATCACGGCCGGGCTGCCCGGTTTCACCTATGACCACTGCGTCGTCGACCCGGCCAGCACCGCGGTCAACAAGGGCCCCGAGAAGGCCTATGTCACGAGCCTGATTTCAGCGGCGCACCTCTACGACGGTGATGTCGCGATCTATCTGTGCGGGCCGCCGCCAATGGTCGAGGCCGTACGCGGGTACGTCAGCAAGGTGGGCATCGAACCGACCGGCTTGTATTACGAGAAGTTCGCGCTCGCCGTGCCCGCCGCCAAAGAAGAAGCACCGGCGGCGGTCGCCGAGCCGGTTGCGCCAGCGCAGCTCGAGGAGCTGCTGCTCGCGTCCGACGCCCGCACGGTGACCGGCCAGGTCATGTTGCCCGCCGCCGAGATCGACAGCTGGCCGGAACCCGTCTCCGCGAGCGCGGAAGGTGACCTCGCCCGCCGGATCGTCGGCCAGCTGATCGCCCCGGTCACCCCGGAAGCCGGTGCCGTCGCCGCGCTCGACACCGTCAACGACGTTGTCGGGGCAACCATCGCGACCGGGGCGCGGTCCATCATCGGGCAGGAGATGCTCCCGGTCGTCTCGGCGCCCCCGACCGCCCCGGTCGCGGCGGTCACGCCGATCACCCCACCGGTCACGATGGTTGCCGCCGACGGCTACCAGATCGGCGAGGACCACCCGGAAATCCACGAGTCCGACGCACTGTTCGAAGCCCGCGAGGCCCTCGAGCTCGGCGCGCTCGAACTCACCCTGGGCCGGCTGAGCAGCCCGCAGCTGACCGGCTACCGACTGCTCGCGGAGGCGACGCTGCCCTACGTCGCCGGCGACCGATTCGTCGACGCGGCGCAATACACCGAAACCAACGCGGCCTTTCACGACTATTTGTTCACGCTGACCGGCAATCAGCACCTGCTGCAGGCCTACCAGGCCCTCGGCGTGAAGGGCCGGATGACCGACGCGCTGAGCAACGCCACCTGGTGCCACCCGCTGTGCGCCCAGGACCACGTGGACATCGTCGACGCCTTTGAGGCCGGTGAGCGCGAGGCCGCACGGGCACTCATCATCGCCCACGCCGAGCGGTCCAAACAAACCATGCGGCGTGCCATGGCTGACGCGCTCGCCGCGCGGCGGCCGCGGTTCGTCGCGCCCGGCCGCTTCGCCGACAAAGTCGTGCTCGTCACGGGTGCGGCCCAGGGGATCGGCGAGCAAACCGCCCGCCGGATAGCAGCCGAAGGCGGCACGCTCGTGCTCGCCGACCGCTCCGAGCTGGTCAAGGAACTTGCCGACGAACTCACCAGCGGTGGGCCGCAAGCCCTCGCCGTCACCGTCGACCTGGAGCACGCCGAAGGCGCCCACGCCCTGATGCAGCAGGCGCTGACGACGTTCGGCAGGATCGACGTGCTGATCAACAACGTCGGTGGCGCGATCAACTTCAAGCCCTTCACCGAGTTCACCGACGCCGAGATCCGCGCCGAGGTCGACCGCTCATTGATGACGACGCTCTACACCTGCCGCGCGGCGTTGCCGCCGATGGTGCAGCGTGGCCGGGGCGTCATCGTGAACGTGTCGTCGGCGGCAACCCGGGGTATTCGCCGGATCCCGTACTCGGCCGCCAAGGGCGGCATCAACGCGATCACCGCCTCACTCGCGCTGGAGTACGCCGACGCCGGGATCCGCGTGGTCGCCACCGCTCCGGGCGGGACGCAGGCACCACCGCGGCGGATCGCCCGGGGCACCCCGGAGCCCACGACCGACACCGAGCGCGCCTGGTTCCAGGACCACATCGACCAGACCATCGCGTCGTCGCTGATGAAGCGCTACGGCACCCTCGACGAACAGGCGGCCGCGATCTGCTTCCTCGCCTCCGACGAAGCCTCCTACATCACCGGCACAGTGCTGCCGGTCGCCGGTGGTGACCAGGGCTGACGCCCACCTCGCAGCTACCATGTGATGGTGATCATCGTGGCCACGACGTGCGTCGGGCGCGATAGAGAACTGGCCGAACTCGCCCGACGCGCTGCCGCGACCGCGACCCGCGGCAGCGCTTCCCTGGCCGTCGTCGGCAGGCCCGGCATCGGCAAAAGCGTCTTGCTGCGCCGGCTGGTTGAGCAGCATGGCGGCACCGCATTCTGGGCGCAGGCGGCGACCTGGGAGTCCGAGACGCCAGGAGCAGTGCTGCGTCAGCTTCTTCAAGACGACGTACCTTCCGAGCCGGCCGCGGCGGCCACGCACTTCGTGGAGCAGTTCCTCCGGCGCGCGGCGCCGGAGGAACCGGCCATCGTCGTGATCGACGACGCTGAGCACGCCGACCCGGTCTCCCTGCACGCGCTGACCACGGCCGCGCGGCAGCACCGCGACCTGCCACTGCTGATGGTGCTCGGGACGACGAAGGGTCGGATCGGGGGCCTCGGGGATCTCGCTTCGGAGGAGCTGCGGCTGGAGGGGCTCGACGCCGCGGCGGTGGCCGAGCTCGCCGCGCAGCGCGGCCGAGTCCTGCACCCGGCGATGGCCGAGGTTCTCACCCGGCACACCCGCGGCAATCCGCGGGACGTGCTGACCCTTCTCGACGAGCTGCCCGCCGCAGTGTGGTCTCGGCGAGACGCCCGGCTGCCCGCGCCCTCGCACGTCGTGGCGGAGGTTGACCTCCGGCTGAGCCGGTGCGGGCCCGAAGGCCGTGCGTTGGTCGAGGCGCTCGCGATCCTCGACGGGGACGAGTCCCTCGGCGAGGCAGCGCAGCTGGCCGGGCTCGACGACCCGCTGGCCGCGATCGACGAGGCCGCCGCGGCGGGGCTGCTCGCCGATTGGTCGAATTTCCAACCGCAACTGCATGATCCGCTCACCCGGGCCGCCGTGATTGACCTCATGGGGGTGCGCGCCGCGGCCGCGGCGCATCGTCGCGCGGCGGAGATCGTCACCGACCCCGTCCGCCGGCTCGGCCACCGGGTCGCGTCGACGGTCACCCCGGACCCCGCGCTCGCCGACG
>Ga0210396_10001877_pt1 | contig 21862 bp, 22 predicted proteins | sample IncBWH17OmetaG_FD_155466 | JGI IMG/M metagenome (GOLD analysis project Ga0210396, IMG submission 155466) | Forest soil microbial communities from Barre Woods Harvard Forest LTER site, Petersham, Massachusetts, United States - Inc-BW-H-17-O ... | reverse complement strand
CCGTCAGTACCACGTGCTGCGACTGATCCGGGAGCACAGCGGTGTCGGGCACAAGCAAGGCGGGCGTAGGTTGCGAGAGCGCAAGACGGACGCGGGCGAACCCTCCCGGCGTTAGCAGATAGTCGCCATTGTTGACCGTCGCGCGAGCACGGATCGTCCCGCTCGAACGATTAAGAGCGTTGTCGACGAAGTCCAACGTGCCCAGGCGACTAAACTCCGTCTCGTCGCTCAGGGAAATGTCCACAGTTTGCGACAACGGTCCCCGGTGTTTGCCGCGGCTGCGCAGAAAGGCCATGTAGTCGGCCTCGCTCATGTCAAAGTAGAGGTAAAGGGGATCGAGAGAAACGAGAGTGGCGAGCAGTGTTGTAGGACTGCTGGCGGCTCGACTACCCGCAACGAGATTGCCAACGGACACAAGATGCGTCCCGATCCGCCCCGTGAACGGAGCGGTGATGCGGCAATGCTTCAGGTCGAAACGGGCGTCGCGAACCATCGCTTCCGCCTGATCGACGGTGGCTCGCGCCGATCGTCGCTCCGCCGCTCGCTGATCCACCTCCTCGGCTGCGATGCCGCCGCTCGGCTTAAGTTCCTCCGCACGCGCGAACTTGCGAGCCGCAAAGTCAGCACGCGCTTTTGCGATCTCAAGCTCGGCGAGCGCATGGTTCAGCCTGATCTCGTAGGGCTCCGGATCGATCACGAACAACAGATCGCCCTTTTGAACGATGTCGCCGTCTTTGAAACCGATCTGGGTCAGCGTGCCGCCAACCTGCGCCCGCAACTCGAGCTGCTCCACACCCGAGAACTGTCCCAAGAACTGTAATGTCGGGGCGATGTTGCGTTGCAGCGGCGGGCAGGCTGTCACCGATGGGGCCGGAGGTGTCGCGACGCTGCCTTCGGCGGTCCCCGGCAGGAATGAGCGCGACGCCCACACAAAGGCACCTGCCGCACCAACCGCCACGATCGTCAATGCGATCCCCCGTTTGACCTGACCAGTTTTCGAGGGTTTGTTCACGACGGATCCGCTCTCTGCCTCGTTCATCGCGCCGTCCCTCGCTCAAGGAGGATTGCCAATTACCCATCGCACGTCACAGAACAACGTGGCCCGAAGAGCCAACAGCGATAGCGTACCATTGACATCTATACGAAAACTAAAGATAATGATCGACATCTAAAAGGTCAAGGCGTCGAATCAAAAGATCGGCGCTCGGGCACAGGTTTGGCGACTTGGACGCGAAGAGGCCAAAAGGAGTCCTTCCATGAAGAAATCGAAGGCTGAAACCGCGAAGACCCGAAGGCGAATTGTGCAGATTGCGGCTCAGCAATTTCGGCGCAACGGGATTCAGCAAACCGGCGTAGCGGATGTGATGGCAGCGGCCGGTCTCACCCAGGGCGGTTTCTATCGTCATTTCGATTCGAAGGACCAACTCGTTGCCGAGGCGTGCGCCGTAAGCATGAGTCAACTCGTTCGTGCGGCCGAGGCAGCGGCCGAGTTGGGCGACGAGGGATTCCTGAGGCACTTAGAAGACTTTCTATCGTGTAAGTCGCGAGATGACTGGCGGGGGGGCTGCCCGCTCGTCTTCGTCGGGAGCGAACTTGCCCGCGCGGACATGGATGCGCGGCGAGCGGCTTCTCAGGGCTATCGCGAACTCGTCGAAGTCTTGGCGAAAGCAAGTCGACACGAGGATGCCGCGTCGGCGAAAGGCGAAGCGATCTTCACTCTCTCCGCCATGATCGGAGCGGTCACCCTCTCACGAATCGTGGATGACCCTGCGCTTTCGGCCCTGATTCTCGACCAGACAAGACAGTACCTGACACAACTACGCACTCCGACCCGCAAGAAGACGCGTCGACCGGCCGGCCACGCTAAGCCGAGCTGACAACCACAATCGCGTAACTACGGCGGCAACCCTATCCCCAGTCCCCATGGCCCAAGCGTTGAGTTTTCCGTTGAGCAAGCTGGCAAATACCACCGGTGGCGCCGAGTACTGGCCGTGCTCACAGTTGGGTCCGCCCTCCGTCAACCGCAAGTTCGCACCCGGTCATGAACGACGAGTCCGCGGACGCCAAGAAGGCGACTACCGTCGCAATTTCTGCCAAATCGCTTGAGCGGGATTTGGTCTTGGATCGCTTTGCCGAGCTCTTCCACCCTCTCAGCGGACACTCCGAGCTTTCCGTAGATCGGAGTGCTGATCGGGCCAGGACTGACAGCATTCACTCGAATGCCACGAGGCAGCAGCTCAGTCGCAAGCGTCCGCGTCAGCGATCGGAGCGCGGCTTTGCTTGCCGAATAGGCAGACGTCCCCGCCACACCGATGTGGCCGAAGAATGTCGTGTTGAAGACGACTGCCGCACCTGGCGCGAGCAATGGCAAAGCCTTTTACGCCGTGAAGTACGCCCCACGGCAGTTCGTATTCATCATCTCGTCATACAGAGCTTCCGTGGTCGTCTCCAGTGGAGACAACTTGGCGACCCCGGCGTTGGCAAACAGGACGTCGATGCGTCCAACTTTCTGCTTGACGCGGGCGAACAATCTGTCGAGGTCGGCCATCACCGTCACGTCGACTTGCATAGTGAGGGAATCGTGGCCGAGTTCGTCCCCAGCTCGCGCGAGCGACTTTTGGTCCCGGCCGGTGATGACAACCGTCGCGCCCTCGCCCACGAACTGTTTCGCGGTCGCGAGCCCGATTCCGCTGCTTCCGCCCGTGATAACGACGATCTTATTTGCAAACCGTTTCATGCACTCCTCGCGTCATTCGTTCTTAAATGGCGGGCTGATCCCGCCACAGGACGTCACCATTGGCAGATCCATTATTTGGGAACTATTGCACAGCTCAAGTAGGCACAATTATGTGCCGTGCTATCACTAAGTATCCTGATAGGGAGCGACCTATGCGACACAAGAACTACGACCGACACCCTGGCTGCCCGGTGGAGGCATGCATGGAGGTTATCGACGGAAAGTGGAAGGGCGTCATCTTGAACTATCTGCTCGGCGGGACGAAGCGGTTCGGCGAACTCCAACGGCTTTTGCCCGAGGTCACGCAGCGCATGCTCACGACACAGTTGCGTGAACTCGAAGCCCACGGCGTTGTCGAACGAAAGGCCTACCCGGAGGTCCCGCCTAAGGTTGAGTATTCGCTGACTGAGTATGGACGGACACTGGAGCCGCTGCTCGCAATGATGAAGACCTGGGGCGACACGTTCCTGAAGCGGAACGCGAAGGCTGTGCCGCAAGCATCACCGAAGACTCATGAGTGAACTGATCCTCCTCACGACGCTTCGCCTACGCATTACATTCGATCCTTTAATACGACACGCGCTGCACTTATGGGGTTTCAACGAAGTGCACGTCGAAACCTTGCGGCCAGAAGATGCTGAGAATGCAGTCCTCCGGGCCGATGCACGCATCTTCATGTACGACATTTCCTTTTTGGAGCCAGGTCGCTCCAGAAGTCAGCACCTTATACTCATCTTCAGACTTCAGGTAATGCCGGAAACGCCCAGACACTACGACAGCATAGTAATCACCTGAATGAATATGCGGGCGCGCGCGAACTCCGCCGGAGTATTTCATTAGAAAGTGAGTAGGCCCTTTCCCTTCGAGATCACCGTAAATCCGCGAAACGAAGATTCCTTTCCCGTCGTCATCCAGTGGACCCACGGCTTGCCACTTTAGATCTTCGGAGTAGGTCACGATCGTTCCCGGCCTTTCGCTCATTGTCGCCTCCTACACGTCAAGCTTTGTTTAAACACCGAGCTGCGATCGTAAGTCCTCGAGCCGGGCAGTTCCCGTCTCATGCCAGCCAATCACTTCGTGACTGTATCCGCGTAAGCCGGATAATCCGTGTAGCCGTGCGCATCGAATCCGTAGAAGGTCTGTCGATCATAGTGGTTGAGTGGAAGCCCGAACCTGATGCGCTTCGGGAGGTCCGGGTTCGCAATAAAGTGGCGTCCGAATGCGATCAGGCTGGCATCGCCATTAGCAAGGGCGGCCTCTGCCGTGTCTGGCTCGAAACCGCCAGCGGCAATGACTGGACCCCGGAAAAGCTTGCTCAACTCTCGTGCGGCGACCGGGTCTTGGCCTTCGACGATGAGATCGGCACCTTTGATTCGCGGCTCGATGATATGCAGATAGGCCAGACCAAACTCGTCGAGCCGCGTCGCGACGCAACGGAATAGCTCCCGTGGATTGCTATCCGCCATCCGGTTGTATGTACCGCTCGGCGCAATGCGGACCCCGATCCGGGCGGCACCCCAGACTTCGATCAATTCCTTGACGACTTCGACTAGCAGCCGCGTCCGGTTCTCGATCGAGCCGCCGTAGCGATCGCTGCGCTTGTTACTGTTGTCTTGGAGAAACTGATCGATTAGATGACCGTTCGCGGCCATGACCTCAACGCCATCGAAGCCTGCATACTTCGCGTTCGTGGCAGCGGTACGATACTGGTCGATGATACCGGCGATCTCTTTCGTCTCCAGTGCCCGATGTGGCGAAGGTTGCACGAAGCCGTCGGGAGTTACCACGAAAATGCCTGGATCCGTCCAATAAGCTGGATCGACGGAAGCCGTGACTGGCTGCTCTCCCGTCACCGTCACGTGAGTCGTGCGGCCCGCATGCCACAGCTGAGCGAACATATGGCCGCCTTTGGCATGAACGGCGTCCGTGATACGCATCCAGCCTAAAACCTGCTCGTCATTGTAGATTCCTGGTGCGCCCTTATAGCCACGTCCGGACGTCGCAATTGCCGTCGCTTCAGTGAGAACGAGGCCGCCGTCAGAGGCACGCTGGCTGTAATACTCAAGCATCAAGTCGCTCGGGATCCCACTTGGCCACTGGGCTCGGAGCCGACTCATCGGCGGCATCACGATGCGGTGCTTGAGGTCGATCGCGCCGAGTCGAACCGGAGTGAAAAGTGCCGAATGGTTTTCCATGGTGGCGTCCTTTAAATCAGGAGATGGGACTGACAGTACGATTCAGCCACCGTGGCATCTCAGCCCCAAGCTGTGACGACTGATAGCAGAGGGTGGTGGCTGCCGCGCCTTTTACGAAAGAATCTCGTGCGCGCGTTTTCTAAAGGCCTCCATCGCATTGACGTACGGAATCGGACCGTAGCTGATCCGCGCCACGCCAAGAGCTGACAGTCGCTCATTAGTGGGTACGCCCTCCATGATCATCACATTGACGGGCAACGCCGCGTCACTGCATATGCGACCGATCAGTGCGTCATTCTGCAAGCCTGGAATAAAGAATCCCGACGCACCAGCGCTATCGTACGCCTTGGCGCGCTCCAAAGCTTCCTCGACAGATCTCGCCTGATCTCCCTTGTTGCCGAGAAATAAATCAGTCCGTGCATTGATGAATAGCTTGACACTCCTCTCGTTGGCCACCTCGCGAATGGCCGCGATTCGGCGTGCCTGGCGATCGATGGAATAAAGCCCAACACCCTTTACGACACGATCCTCGAAGTTAATCCCGACGACTCCGAGGTCGAGAAGACGGGAAGCGTTTTCTGCCAAAGCGTTGTCGTCCTCGCTGTAACCTCCCTCAAAGTCGACAGTCACTGGCAGATCGACGGATCCAACGATACGCGCAACGATCTGTTCAACTAGCGCAAGCGGGATGTCTTCGCCGTCGCGATAACCCTGCGCTTCGGCAACGGCCCAACTGCTGGTCGCGATCGCCTTCGCGCCAGCTTGTCGAGCAGATGTGGCAGATCCTGCATCCCAGACGTTGTAAAGAAGTACCGGGACTCCTTTGACGTGGAGCGCTGCGAAATGCACGGCCTTTTCGCTTTGATTCATCGCCACCTCCCGTTTTCCAAGTTTGTGATCACACGATGGCGCTCGTGATCTCGAACGTGCCGTAGTCTGGATCGAGTGCCGCCAAAAAGTCCTCGGCATCGAAAACTTGACCGGGCGCTTTGGCGCCAGGGCAGGCAAATTGATTTCTGATCAGACGCTCGACTGCTTCTCCCAATAGAGGTGCTGTCACTGCATAGGCATCGCGTCCACGTGTCGACGCGCGCCTTTCGTCGCCCCCTCGTCTGACAACTACGTCCAGCACGAAAGTCTGAGCAGAGCGTCCCACCGCGTCGACCGCTTTCGGGAGAGGCGTCGACGCATCCAGAACTTCTTTGATCGCGACCTGCGTCAGATAGTTGTGGTGCTCAGCGGTGTTTATGTGACGCGACAACAGAATCGTTTCGCTGAATGGAATCTCGACGACGACTTGGTCGCCAACCGGTTCCGCGAACTTCCACGTTTTCTCTGATGGTGAAGCCGCCGCTGGGACGAGACGGCCACGGAAGTAGACCAGGTTACCAACCGTTTTCCGCTCAATAGTGTTCCGTGTTCCCTGGGTCGGATGCCAACTGTCAAAACCAATGAAGGTTTCGACTGAATCGACGACGTCCCAACCTTTCGTGAGGACCGTAGCCATCAAATCGGAAAGCCCACCAAAGAACGCCATTGCAGGGAGAATCACAATCCCCGCCTCGCGGGCAGGTTCATCGAAGCTCTCGAACAAGTTGTTCGTAGATATCTGCTCGGCTGCAACGTCGATGTAGTGAATCTTGGCGCGCAGAGCCGCGCTCGCAACAGGTTCTGCAGTGTCGATAAAAGGGCCCGCAGCGTTAATCACCACCCGCGCTCCCTGAAGAGCGCGATCGAGCGACTTGCGGTCATCAACGGTTGCCTGGCGACGAACAATTTCCTTCCCGAAATTCGCTGCTTCGAGTGCGACCGCGTTGCGGGCGATGGCGATTGGCGTAATCCCACGGCGCAGCAAATCTGCAACTACGAATCGCCCCGTGTAACCCGTGGCGCCGATCACAGCGACCGAAGCGTTTTCGGTGTCCATTTTCTGCCAGTCAATTCCCCGTTCACGTGCAAGACAGACCTGTCTGTCTCCGCATCGTACAGACCGTTCTGTATCTGTCAAGCGTTCACCGTGCTAAAATACGGCCAGCCCGCCCCAAGGTGAGGTTGCTTGAGTTGACACGAAAAACCATCGAAAGCCAGACCGGGACAGACGTACGCGAGAGGATTCTCGAGACCGCGACGGAGCTCTTCTACAACCAAGGTATTCGTGCGGTCGGTGTTGACCTCATCGTCGAGAAAGCCGGGATCGCCAAATCAAGCCTATACCGCCACTTTTCCACGAAGGACGATCTTGTCTTGGCTTTCCTGCGGGTCATGGATCAGGACTTTTGGGCGACGTGGGATAAGACGGCAGAAGCGCATTCTGGCGATGCCGGGGCTGAGCTCGACGCTCAGCTCGCTTGGATCGGCGAACGGGCTGGCCAGCCGGATTATCGAGGTTGTCCCCAGATCAACATCGCGGCTGAGTTTTCGGACCTCGACCATCCGGCGCGCAAGTTCGCCAAGGAACACAAGCGGGAATTGCGTCGACGTTTGAGAGTCATCGCCGAACGCCTAACGTGCGCAGTCCCCGATGTTGTCGCAGGCCAATTGGCGGTTCTCATCAACGGTGCGTTTGTCAGCACACCGATGTATGAACCGGGGGAAGCGACTGTCCTGCTTCAACGAGCGGCGACCAGCTTGATTTCCGCTAAGAGTTCACCTCGACTGTCGAGACGCAAAGCGGACCTGTCAAAACGAAAGAAATGAGCGCGCCTCTCCTGACTTCGATCGACGGCGAGTTCTCCCAAGCGAATGTCGATTTCCGTCTGGAATAGTGCGCCCCCGAGGGAAGTCGCTCGACACGCGTTCGGCCGACGCGCTGCGACTCGAAGCCGGAATGGGGCGTCGCAAATAGAATGGCTCGCCCCAGTTGGTGCGCATTGCGCTCCAGCGATCTCCAGTTGGGCGGGGACGGCCCTATGCGCGGGATCCCGTGACGTCGATCGTCCTCGCTCATCCGCGTTCGCTTCCCCAGCCCTTGTCCTTACGCCGATCGACTCGATCGTGCAACCACGCTGCTCGTCGTGCCCCAGCGCTCGGCCCATTGGTATCCTTTTTCTCACTACTGCACTTTTTTGTGCCTACTTGCAGCCCTCTCTAGTCAGTCCTACGATTCTTGCTCTCTTTGGCACGAGCTTAAGATCGCTGACTGTGGACAGAGAGGATATGTAGCCTCTTGGTCACGTTCTGAGCGATGAGCATCGAGGAGAAGGAAGCACACTCGTCGGTCGCCGACTTGATGTCGTCGCACTTAGGCCTGTAGCAGCTGAACGAATCGACGCCAGTTGCCCAACAGTCGACAGGTTTGGTGACGGACGTCGCGCGTAGACTTTGGCCTGATGAAAGGCGAGTACAGAGTGAGTGCCATTCACGCGTGCGATACAGAGAGTATTTCAGATGGAGACATAAGCAATGACGGCACATCCTTCACTCGCAGCGACACATAGCGTTGAGACTCCGTCGGGGCGAATCAGTTACACCGACCAAGGCTCCGGTCCCGTAGCGCTCTTTGTGCACGGTGTCGTGCTGAATGGTTACCTCTGGCGTTACCAGCAGTCCGCGTTGTCTGACGTGCGCCGAACGATCGCGGTCGACCTCCTCGCGCATGGGAATACCGAAATCGCGCCCGACCAGGATGTGTCAGTCGCTGCAAACGCTCAAATGCTCGTCGAGTTTCTCGACGCTTTGAGCATTGACCAAGCAGATATCGTCGGTAACGACAGCGGGGGCGGCATCTGCCAAATTTTCTCTGCCCTTTATCCAGACCGTGTCCGAAGCCTCACACTGACGAATTGCGACACGCACGACAACTGGCCGCCGGAGGCATTTAAACCATTCGTCTCAATGGTGAAGGCTGGCGGCTTGCGAAAGGCTTTGGAAGCGATGCTATCGGACAAGTCGCTTTATCGCGCTCCCGATGGCTTAGGACCCGCCTACGAACATCCCGACAAGGTGCCTGATGAAACCATCGAGACGTACCTTCGGCCATTTGTCGTTACCGACCGCCGTGTTCGCGATCTTGAGCGCTTTGTTATTGCCTTCGATAACAAATATACCGTTGACATTGAATCCAGGTTAAAGACGCTGAAGGCGCCAACGCTGATTGTTTGGGGCACTGGCGACGTCTACTTCGATGTGAGATGGTCGCATTGGCTAGCCAACACGATTCCGGGGACGCGGCGTCGAGTGGAGTTCAAGGACGCGAGAATCTTTTTTCCCGAAGAACGCCCCGACGCCTTCAATCGTGAGCTTCGAGACTTTTGGACGTAAACCACTCCTTAGGGGGCGCCCCCGGCCGTGCGGACTGCGCGTCGTCAACGGCTTCGGCACGTGATTGACGAGCGCCTGTTGCGTTTGCGGTCGCCACTTGCAATCAAAGATGCCATCAATGGTGGCGCCACTCAGATAGGCTTTCTGGTGCCTTTGAGAGGCACCGTGATGAGATGCGATGACGATGCATTCCGACACGACAACTGTGACCATTGCTAGACTGTTTGCGCTGTCTCGCGATCTCCTGTTGGAAGCAGTCTCGGATCTCTCAGACGAGCAATGGTTTCACCAGCCAATCGAAGGCGTTGAGTGCATCGCCTGGTTGGTGGGTCACATGATGCTTGTCGATCGCTCTGTGCTTGAGCAGTTCCAGAGCCTCGCGCTTTTGCCGATTGCCTTGTCGCTGCTGCCGTCGCCCGAATGGGAAATGCGTTTCGGCACAAGCTCTGAGCAGCCATACTTAATCGCGTCGTATGATGCGAGCGAGATACTTGACACATTCGCCGAGCACCGGCAGTTGGTCCTTGCAACGCTTGCCGTATGCGATGACACGAGCCTTGATCGTCCGCTAGACGCGGCCGCCTATAAGCATTTGCAACGAGACGACGACATGCCCTTCTTCGACTATCGTACGATCGGCGAAATGTTGATCGACATGGGCAGCTACATCTACAGCATGCTGGGGGAGCTGTCGGCCATCCGCCAAGCGATGGGGTTGTCGGAGATCAACATTCCCGGTGTGTGACTTACCTTTGTCCGGCGCCAGGCGTTGGTGTGCAAAGGTCATCGCGCGCCACGCAAGTGAGGCGGAGTGCACGCGCTGATCAGTCAAAGCAGGAGCCAGAAATGAGCGACACGCTCTTTCAGACTTATGCGCTATGCGACCTTAACCTGCCGAATCGGATCGTTCTTGCGCCTTTGGCGCGCTGCCGAGCGGGTGCTGCGCGCATTCCGAATGAGGTGATGGCCAAGTATTATAGTCAGCGCAGTTCTGCTGGGCTTTTGATCTCCGAGGCCACGGCGATTTCGCGCAATGCAAACGCCTTTAGCGAGTCGCCCGGTATCTATACCGACGAGATGACCGACGGTTGGAAGCGAGTCACGGATGCCGTGCACAAGTGCGGCGGACGAATATTTGTGCAGCTCTGGCACCCGGGAAGAGTGTCTCACAGTAGTCTCAACGAGGGCGTCCTGCCCGTGGCGCCGTCCGGCCTCAGGATCGATAAAGCACATCTTGTGACTCCCGCCGGGCTTCAGGCTGTGGACGCTTTTATCGAGACGCCGAGCGGCAAGCAGGCTTACGAGTTGCCACATGAGTTGGATAGACCAGAGATATTGCGAATCGTGGAAGACTACCGGAGGGCCGCGAGGCGAGGCAAGGCGGCGGGCTTCGATGGAGTGGAACTACACGCTGCGCACGGCTATCTCATCGACAGTTTTCTTCAGTCGAAAACGAATCATCGGACGGATGATTACGGCGGCAGTATTGAGAAGCGATATCGGTTCTTAGAGCAGGTGCTTGAAGGGGTTCGACCGGTTTGGCCAGCTCATCGAATCGGAGTGAACCTCTCGCCTAACGGCATTTACCATGATATGGGGTCGACGGATTATCGGGCTCAGTTCCTGTTCACTGCTCGCCAACTCGATCGCGTCGGTCTGGCGTACCTACACGTCGTGGACGGCCTGGATGTCGGCTTCCACGGCCTGGGCGAACCGATGACGTTAGCCGAATTCCGCGCGGTGTTTAGCGGTCCGTTGATCGGCAATTGCGGCTACACAAAAGAAACAGCAGACAAAGCCATTCATGATGGACTCGCTGATCTGATCTCATTTGGGCGACCTTACATCGGTAATCCAGACTTGGTCGAGCGCTTTAAGAACGGCTGGCCGTTAGTCGAGTCGGAGTCGCAGTATTGGTTCGCTCCGGCAGGCGAGAAAGGTTACACGGATTACGCCACTTACAGCGGTGGATAAAGATCGACCGCTGTGGCCGTAGAACATCGATGAAAAGCAGAGCACTCCCGCAGCACATTTATCACATGGCGGAGGCTTCGAATTGGGCGTCGATTCAGGCTCGCGGATTGTTACCAGCGAGCCACCTGCTGGCAAAGGCGGGCCTGTCGGGCGTTGCCCGGCGACGCCTGGAGAGAGAGCAGCGACTTGAACACACGGCATTGCCAAGCGGCGTATCGATTCGAGATCAAACACGCATGCCAGCGAAAGCGCTCAAGGCATGCCTCGTCGGCTTGCGGCCGATGCATTGGTACGCGCTTCTGAACGCGCGCGTATTCTTTTGGCTCGACCTCAGGCGACTCAATGCTCTATTGGGCGCCTGCAGACAGCGGCCGCAGGTCGTGCTCACGCTGGATGCGTGCCGGGTGATCGACGCGTACAGGGAATTTGCCGCGGTGACGCCGATAAATTCCGGCCATGCTCGCCGTAGGCCAGGCAGGCGCGGAGCGGCAACGTTCGTTCCGTACGATTCGTGGCTTGAGTTTGGTTGGGCGAGCGAGGCCAAGGCGCTTGGCATTAGGGAACGGAATCGGTCACACAGACCGGTAGAACTGACGATTGCTGCGGCGGTTCCCGATGTGATGAGATACGTGGTAGCAACTCAAGAATTAGCAGCGGACGAGCAGTTCGATCCGTGCTGTCCAAGGACGCTGCAGTCAGCGTATCCGACCTAAGTCTTAGCCGCTGGCACCGCATCGACAAGGTGTAACCTATGTTAATTGACGACCGAAGGCCCCAGATATTTCCAGTCTTAACGCCTCCGCAGTTGCAGGTCGCCTTACGCTTTGCAAGCGGCCCCCCAACCCGCTTTTCTCCCGCTGAAAAGGTATTTGATGTCGGCGAACGGAACGCGAATGTTTGGTTGGTGATAGAGGGGGGAATTACTGCCAGTCGCCGCGATGGCCTTGGCAGAGAATCAGTTATTACGGTCTGCGGGCCTCGCCAATTCAGCGGCGAAGTGAGCGAAGTTGGTGGCCAAGCGACACTCGCGTCTGGCTATGCAGGCCCAGAGGGATGCGTCGCCTATCCATTCGACCCGCCGCATCTCCGCGCTCTGATAATCGGCAGCGCTGAAATTGGCGAGATGATGATGCGGGCTTTCATTTTGAGACGGGCGGCTTTGCTCGAGAGTGGCGGCGTCGGGTCTGTTATTCTGGGTAACGTCGGGTCGCCGGACTCGGTCCGGCTTCTGGGCTTCCATTCACGAAACGGATATCCTCATTCACTGATTGACGTCGACTCCGCCGAAGGAAGGACTCTCGTACGGCGACTCGCAGTCGATGTCAACGATCTGCCGATCCTGATTTGCCCAAACGGCGCCCTCTTACGACACCCGAGTAATTCGGATGCGGGTGTCGGTTTGGGCATCACTCCTTCTCTTCAATCAGGCGCGGAGTTCGACGTTGTCATTGTCGGCGCTGGACCGGCCGGATTGGCTGCGGCAGTCTACGCAGCGTCAGAAGGTCTGTCGGTCTTAATCCTTGATTCTCGGTCCTATGGCGGCCAAGCGGGTACGTCGGCGCGCATCGAAAACTATTTAGGCTTTCCGACGGGTATCTCTGGGCAGGAACTTGCAGGGCGTGCATTCGTTCAAGCTTTAAAATTCGGCGCCCAGATTGTCCTTCCCGTTTCGGTCGTTGACCTCGATTGCTCACATCCGCCACTGCATCGCGTAGGTCTTGACAACGGTATCTCTGTTTATGGTCGAACGATAGTCATCGCGTCAGGTGCTCGATATCGGCGGCCGGAGATCGAGAACCTGGAGACGTTCGAGGGCGCGAGCGTCTCTTATTGGGCGACGCCGATTGAAGCGAACTTGTGCGAAACACGCGATATCGTGATTGTCGGCGGTGGTAATTCGGCAGGCCAAGCAGCCGCCTTCTTGGCTCCGCATGTTCGGCGCTTGTATCTCGTGGTTCGCGCGACCGGCCTTGACGTGTCCATGTCTCGCTACCTGATCGAGAGAGTTGCCGCGATACCGAATGCTGACCTTATGCCCAGCACCGTCGTAACCGAAATCTCCGGTAGCGCAGGTGGCGCCATGGAATACGTGACGACAACGTGTCGACAATCAGGACGTCAACGGCGCGTCGATGCTCAGCATATGTTCTTATTCATTGGCGCAGAGCCCAACTCTCGTTGGCTCGATCGACGCATCACGCTGGACAAGAGAGGATTTGTGCTCACTGGTCAAACTACTCGTCTGCCCCTAGAGACGAGTAGCCCGGGTGTTTTCGCGATTGGAGACATACGAGCTGGGTCGACCAAGCGTGTAGCAGCAGCTGTTGGTGAAGGCGCTGCGGTCGTGGCTCAAATTCATTCCGTTTTGGCGACTGCCTGAGCATCCGTTAGCGTCGGGTATTGTGAACGCGCTTGGGCGTCCGCCGTATCGCCGTCGTGCACAAGCCCGCCGGATGGACCGCCGAAGAGCGATGGACCTCGATCGGCCTCAAACCCTACTTCAATGATTTCGTCTGCCACAACGGCCACGCTTTCGGCTTCGACGGCAGCCTCCTCGCCTGCATTGACCTCGCCGATGGCAAACGCAGGTGGAAAGGCGGCCGCTCGTTGCCCGCCCTCTTTTCCATCGGGCCGCCGTGCCTTTTCGCCGGCACTCACCCATCCCCCTTATGGCTGTCCTCGCCCCTCTTCCGGCTTTTCCGATGATCACGCGCTCAGCTCGATCCGAGGCGAACTCTCGACAACCTTGCTGCTCCGCCCACTCCCGCGAGGCGCGAAGCAGCGCGCGTGCAATACCCTGATTGCGCCAATCCGGGAGGACGTAGAGGCCTTCCACATAACCAACCGCTGTGAACGAACAACCCTCGACGTTCGCGGTTCGAACGGTCAAACAAATTCCTGCATGCCTATTGCCTTTGGAGAACTCACGTCTCAGTCCCGGCCTTCATTACGTTTTATCCTCATTGTGGCCCAGCGGGGACTTTGATCGCTTGGGCCGTTGAGATGCCCCGCTCGAACGACCGACATCTGCCGCCGGGAAGGTCACCGCATCCCGCCAGGGCGCGACATCATCCACTTTTTCCCGCTGATAAATCTGATGAATCAACTCCGAAGAATGATTCACAAGCCGCATTGCAACTTCCCGCGGAACGCCGGCGCGCCGTAGGCGATTGACGTACGTAACGCGAAGGCAGTGAAAACACAAATGCGGCATGCCCATCTTGATGAAGAATTGCTGCCACCGCCGCGAGGGCTGGAATGGAAAGTCAAGCGTGAATTTCCGTTTGGACTTCCGGATTCGTAGCAAACGCGGACGCACTGCCGTTGGCATCGGAATCGAAAACGCTCGCTCTTCGCCGCCCTTGGGGCTGGGAAATGTGATTTTGTCCTCGCTGAAATCCAGGCATTCGACCGGTATCCGTGTCTCCCGCAACCGACAGCCGGTGTTAAGTCCAATTTCGAAGGAAACTTGCATCCACTCGGGTTCGATTCTTAATCCTTTGCGAATGCGCGAGATCTCCGCGTCCGTCATCTCTGGCTTCTTGACTGGCTTGTCTCGCCGCAGCTTGAGACTCACAAGTGGATTCGCATCAGCGTGACCAAGGCGCACAGCTTCGCCCATTATCATGGCCAGGAGCTTCAACTCCATTATCGCCGTGTTTCGCCCGACCGTTTTCCCGGTCTTCTTCCGAAATGTGGTTCGCCACTCGATGTACTCAAGCGCAATGCGATAGGTAATCGCCCGCGGCGAGTTCAGACGCCGGATCTGCAGCCACAGGGACAACCACTTCCAGTTCCCTCTGTAGCGTCCCAGCGTTGCCTCAGTCTGACAGTGCCGCTCGAGGTACTGCGGAACCCAGGTATCCCATCCCTCGCTGTTGACAACGGGCTGCCGATGGTGTTCTTTCGACTCCAACTCAGCCCGCAACGCCTTTGCTTTAGCCGTGTCGTTGGGATCGTCGGCACGAAGTGCAGTCGAGCGGTGAACCTCTTTCTGGTCTGCATCGAAGAAGACGACGTACCAAAATGGCGACTTAGGTCTGCGGTATAAATAAGCCATAGCGAGTGCAAGTAGTGCAAGTAACCATACACCGCTGCATAGTGGTTGCCAAGCAATTACTGCTCTCTATGCCACTCTATACCACTACCCCAGAAACGAGGGTTCGATTCCCTTCACCCGCTCCATTATAAATCAATGGCTTAACTGGTCGTGCAAGTAAAGTGCAAGTGACTTCACTAGTCTTCTTGCCAGCCAGGACACAGCACACAGCTATTATTTGTGCTGGACATCGCCCGCACCTTATGGAACTTATCTTACATTATGCACTTAGCACATAAGATGAGATAAGGTCACTATAGATGGACAGAGCCAAAAACCCCTTCTCCCCAGGCGCAGGCACTCCTCCTCCAGAGCTCGCGGGTCGCGCAACGATTCTGGATAATGCATTAGTCGCTTTGGAGCGCGTCAAAAACGGCCGTGCCGAAAAAAGCATGATACTGGTTGGCCTCAGAGGAGTAGGGAAAACCGTACTGCTTGGGGAAGCCCAAAGGCTTGCGGAAAAGGCAGGCTACAGAGTCGCTTTCATTGAGGCACATGAAAGTCGGCAAAAAAAGACTCTGGCAGAACTCTTGATTCCCCACTTGCGGCGGATTCTTTTCGATTTGGACCGCGGAGAAAAGATCAGCGACAAGGCCAAAAAAGCTCTACGCGTTTTCAAGAGCTTCATGAGCGCTCTAAAATTAAAAACAGGCGATCTCGAGTTCTATCTTGATATGGATGCTGAAAAAGGAGAAGCGGATAGCGGCGACCTGGAAGTTGACTTGGCGGCATTATTCGTGGCGATCGGTGAAGCTGCCAAGGATCGCCACACCGCCGTCGCGATCATTATCGACGAATTGCAGTATGTGGAAGAAACCGAAGTGAGTGCGTTGATCATGGCCATTCATCGGGTTTCTCAAAGATCATTGCCGTTAATTCTCATCGGCGCCGGGCTTCCGCAGTTACGCGCCAAAGCGGGAAATTCCAAATCCTATGCTGAGCGATTGTTCGCCTATCCGGAAGTAGGCGCATTAAACAAACAAGATGCGATCGCCGCATTGCAGCGCCCTGTCCAGGAGCTATCCGTATCATTTTCTGATGAGGCACTGAACGAGATTTATGACACCACGAAAGGGTATCCGTATTTCGTACAAGAATGGGGATACCACGCGTGGAACACGGCGCAACAATCCCCGATCGGCCGAAATGACATTACAGAAGCAAGTAAACTGTCAATCGCAAATCTTGACAAGAGCTTTTTCCGCACACGTTTCGATCGGCTGACACCGAGCGAGAAAAAGTACGTGCGAGCACTGGCGGAGCTAGGCTCCACACCACAGCGCTCTGGCGATATTGCAGCTAAGCTCGGTAAAACGGTCGAGCAGGTAGCCGCCTTGCGTGCACAGTTGATCAGTAAGGGAATGATTTACAGCCCAGCACATGGGGATACAGCGTTTACCGTACCGCTGATTGAAGAATTTCTTATGCGCGAGATCCCCGTCTTTTCGGCGAAAGAGCAGTATTAGCCATGCATCTATGTAGGAGCGAGGCATGCGATGGTCGGTGAGTGTTCATAAACAGCGACTATACCGGATTATCCGTTGCTTTCCTCTTACCGCGATTGAATCGTCGCGATCGGTACGGTCCTAAGCTGCCGCCCTCGTCAAGGATCCTTGACAGTTCTGAAGCGGTCTCGAGAACACCAGGGCCGTATTTGGGAAGATAAGGTGTGCCTAGCCCAAGTTGGTCAGTGCGCCACTGCACGAAGTCCTGCCAAAAGATGATTCCTTGAAAGACGGGGAAGCCAGGCAGTTGAAACCATGCCCTTGCCGTCGAATAGGACACGCCGGCACAGAGAGCGAATTCCTTGGCGTTCAAGGCTTGGTCCAAGCGACGTTTGTGCAAGGCGAGATCCAAGGTGATGCCTTGCAGTTGCTTGTCTTGTGTACGCGCGGCATGCGTGTTAGTGTCCGGCCCTTTCATAATCCTTGCCGTGGACCATGGGCGACGGACCGTATATCGGGCGATATAGTGGCTATTAAGCGTAGGTAGTGGTGCATAGTGGCGCTAAGTGGTGTATGAGGAACGAAGGGGTGTGAACAGTGTAATACGTGGTATGAAGCATTACAAGTGGTTACGGGAGACGCCTCGTGATGATTAATCACGAGGGTTCGATTCCCTTCACCCGCTCCAATATAAATCAATTGGTTAAGAGGCGGTGCAAGTGAAGTGCAAGTAAACAGGGGGAACATTTGCGTTGCTGTGCACAGAACTGGAGTGAAGCAGCAACGCCGACCCGCATTAGCCCGTACGCCAGAAGATGGCACAAATCCTTGGACGCACCGGCTGACTTCAGCGAGTCTCGAGCAGTATTTGTGCAGCACGCGGAGGAAAGCCACTAGTGCTTTGCGGAGCAGCTTGTTGGGGAGGGCTTTCAGGCGGGTTCGACATTCCATTGTGAGTTGCGCGCCACTGAACGAAGTCCTGCCAGAAAATGACCCCGTGAAAGACGGGAAAGCCCGGCAAATGAAACCAGTGTCGGGCCGTCGAATACGACACACCAGCGCAGACGGCAAATTCCTTGGCGTTCAGTGCCTGATCTAGACGGCGCTTCTCCATGACCGAGTCAAGAGTGATGCCCTGCAGTTGCCTGTCAGAGGTGGGGCCTTGAGGCGTCCGTGTGTCGCTTGTGCTCATAGCAGTTAAAGGTAGCTAGTAGATATAGTATAGCAAAAAAGGTACTTCCTGTCTCGCTAAAAATGGCTCTGAGAGTCACTTTGACGGCCTTCATCCTCGGAAACCCTTGAAAACCGCCACTCTCAGCGTGTCAATCCTCTGAAACCCGCAGCCAGCCTATTGCGCAGCGGTTCGCGCTGTGGTAGAATATTAACACAGGTTAAGGAATGGCCTGCATCACATCAGGGAGGATTACATCATGTCATCGAACAACCACACACCAGACCAAGACTCACCAGAAACCGCCACTGCCGTCGCCGAACCATCGGCTCCGGACGCGGGTGGCGACCAACGCAGCTTTGCCGAGAGAGTGGGCAGAAGGAAACCGATAGCTGGTCCTGACCCCTTCGAGATCGCTGTCGACGTAGTAGCCGGAGTCCGGCTGTTCGAGAGCAAGCGCGACCGCCAGGTAGCCATCAAGTTTGGCGAAGGCCGGCCGGAAGACAAGCCGAGGCAAGCCGTCATCGACAAGATTAAGGAAGCGGGCTTCCGGTGGAACCGCACGGATAAGATCTGGGCTCACCCGCTCACGCCTGACTCCGGCATGGGCGTTCGCATCGAAGCGGAAAGGCTCTATCAGGAAATCCGCGGCATGGTCCGGCAGGACAAGGGGATCGAAACGGGACAGGACGTCCCCTTTTAGTTCGAGCCTAGCCCCATGACCACGCCCCCGACCTATTACCTGCGCGACTTGGGCCCCGAGGCCCAGGCCATGGCCAGAAACTGCAAGAATGAGCGCCTGGCGATGACCCTTCAATACGTCGCCATCGGCTCCATGGATCATCATGGCCGGCGTCGCGGCAGCCCAGGTGTTGAAAGACGCCTTCGGCTCGCCCGACCGCGACCGGGGCAGGTCAAAATGACCCGGTGGGCCAAGGGCCGCGGCGCAACGAGTCGGGAACTGTTAACCGATGGTTCCTGACTATGGCGCGGAAACCCCCAGGCTGGCGACAACCGCCATTATTCCCGACCGACACAGGCGACTCGCCTGAACCACACAAAAGCGCTAACATTCATCACGAAGGAGGAGACCCCCATGCACTACAAGACCATCATCCTGGAAATGCTGGAACAGCGACCCAAGATGCACGAGGAACTCCGGCAGAGCCGGAAGCTCCTTCCGACGCTGGAGTTCTACGCCAGCGAATTGAAGGACAGCCACGAAGACTGGAAGGATCGCCTCCTGCAGGCGAAGCCGGAGAGCGACCCGAGCCAGATCGCGAGCCAAGCAATGGAGCTGGCACTGAAGGACCTGCAGGATCGTTTGCCCTCCGAGTCGAATCAGCCCGAGAGCGAAACGCTCTCGCTCGACCAGGCAATGGCGCATATCAGCCGTCATACTTCGCGCGACTAAGGGCATCACGAAACCAACGTTCGCTGTTTGACGCTCCACCAAAAAAGCCCCCGCCCGAATCCAAGCGTTCAGACCCGCTCCCGCCGGTTACGCCGATATCCGGTCATCCCGATCCCCAGGGTTCAACCCCCGAACGGCCCGCATCCCAATCTCCGGTCGCCACCGGCGAGAAGGCCAAGGCCCGCGACATCATCGCGGCCATCCGCACGCTTAAACGCATCGAGACCGAGCACCGGCCCCCTAATAAAGAGGAGAAGGAGACGCTTGGCCGCTTTTCGGGGTTCGGGCCGGTGGCGCTATCGATTTTCCCCGACCCGGTCACGGGCAAATACAAGGACGCCGGCTGGCAGGCCCTGGGCGGCGATCTGACGGCGCTTCTCCCGCCGCAGGAATTGGACAGCGCCAAGCGCACCACCTTCAATGCGTTTTACACGTCGCCTGCCGTCATCGCTGCCATCCATGAGGCGATCGGCCGATTAGGCGTACCCGACGACGCCACCATCCTCGAGCCGGGCTGCGGCATCGGGAATTTCATGAGCCAGGCGCGGCAGGGGACGCGCTTCATCGGCATCGAACTCGATTCGATCTCTGGCCGCATCGCAAGAGCACTGCATCCCAATCACGACATCCGCATCGAGAATTTCCGCGACACCCGCCTGCCGGAGGGGAGCATAGACGCGGCAATCGGCAATGTCCCCTTCGCCGACCTCAAGCTCGACTATCGAGGCCAAAAGCTATCGCTGCATGATTTCTTCTTCGCCAAATCCGTCGACGCCCTCAAACCCGGCGGCGTCCTCGCGCTGGTCACGTCGCACTACACGCTCGACAAACAGAATGCCGCCATCCGCGAGTATCTCGCCTCGAAGGCCGACTTCGTCGGCGCAATCCGATTGCCCTCCGATGCCTTCAAACGCGAAGGCACCGCCGTTGTCACCGACATTCTCTTCCTTCGCAAACGCGCGCCGGGCGAGCCGGCCAATCATGTCGACCCCGAGTGGCTGGGAATTGCCCCGCTATCTATCGACGGCGCCGAAGTCTCAATCAACCGGTATTTCCTGAACTATCCCGAGATGGTCTTAGGCCAATGGAGCCGCAAGGACACACTCTACGGAGGGGAAGGGTACAGCGTCACCAGCAATGGCGAACTTCGCCAACAACTCAAGCAAGCGATCACTCGCCTGCCGGAATTCGCCAAGGGCAAGGCGACGCAGGTTGAGACTGAACCCGCACAGCAATTCACGCCACTGCCGACCGAACGCCACATCACCGAAGGCAGCTTCTTCATAGGCGACGATCGCATCATCTATCAGTCGCAGGCCGGGCAAGGAATCCCCGTCGTTTACGGCGGCTCGACTCTGAGAGCGGATGGTGCGCTCACCGGCAAACGGCTCGCCGCCCTCGTGGAGTTGCGCGACCGCGCGCGGCGAGTCCTGCAATCGCAAAACGAAGGCTGGCCGGATTCCAATCGCGACGAGGTCCGCCGCGATCTCAACAGGGCCTACGACCGCTTCGCCATCAGCTTCGGACCGATCAACAAGACCACGTTTGGCGAAACGTCCGATGGCAACGTCATCCGTCGCATGCCCAACCTGGTCAAGTTCCGCGAGGACCCGGACGCCATGCTCGTCATGTCGCTGGAGGATTACGACGAGGTGACCGGCAAGGCGGCCAAGGCCGCCATCATGACGAAGGACGTGGTCGGAAAGACGCCACCGATCACGCACGTCCAGAGCGCCGAAGAAGGGTTGTTGGTGTCACTCAACCAGCGCGGCGCGGTCGACCTGCCGTTCATCGCCGCCCTTTACGGAAAGCCTCCGCCGCAGATCATCGCCGAGCTGGGCGATTTAATCTTCCTCGATCCTGAATCCAATAGCTGGCAGACCGCCGACGCCTATCTCTCCGGCGACGTGCGGGCGAAACTCAAAACCGCTGAGCGCGTTGGAGCGGACTACGCGCGCAACGCCGAAGCCTTAAGCCGCGTCCAGCCCGAGGACGTGCTCCCTGGCGACATCGACGCCGGGTTAGGCGCGCCGTGGATTCCCGAATCCGACATCCAGGTCTTCGCCGCCGAATTGTTCCGCGTCGATTCGGCCAGCGTTCCAGTCGCGCATCTTAAGAAGGACGCCGTCTGGAGCTTAGAGGCCGGATACGCGGCCAAAGCCTCCGTGGCCGCCACGTCCGAGTATGGCACGCCGCGCGCCAACGGCTGCTGGCTGCTGGAACTGGCGCTCAACATGAAGTCGCCCACGATTTACGACACGTTCCGCGACGGCGATCGGGAAGAGCGCGTGGTGAACCAAGAGGAGACGCTGGCCGCCCGCGAAAAACAAAAGCTCATCAAGGAAGGCTTCCGCTCGTGGGTTTTCACCGATCCGGAACGCACCGAGCGGCTCGTGCGGCTGTACAACGACACGTACAACAACCTGCGTCCCCGCCTGTTCGACGGCTCGCACCTCGATTTCCCCGGCATGAACCGGACCATCCGGCTGCGGCCGCACCAGGACGACGCGGTGTGGCGCGGCATGAGTTCCGGCAATACGCTGCTCGCCCACGCCGTCGGCGCCGGC
>Ga0210396_10001875_pt1 | contig 21878 bp, 25 predicted proteins | sample IncBWH17OmetaG_FD_155466 | JGI IMG/M metagenome (GOLD analysis project Ga0210396, IMG submission 155466) | Forest soil microbial communities from Barre Woods Harvard Forest LTER site, Petersham, Massachusetts, United States - Inc-BW-H-17-O ... | reverse complement strand
TTGTGGTCGAAACGCCCCAGAATTTGACCAAGAAGCAACAGGAATTGCTGGCCGAGTTCGAAAAGCTGTCCTCCGGCGCAACTCAGCCAGAGGCCGCGGGCTTCTTCGCCAAGGTCAAGGATTTCTTCGGCAACCGCGCGAATACCTGACACATGGTTGGCAAATGCGTTGCGGTCCGCGCTTCCAGCGCGCTCCAAAACGTCAGGAAGTGCATGGTGTTATCTCTGAACCGCCGGCGCGTTACGCGGCCCTGCGCAAGCGCATCTGGCTTGACCGTATCGCCGGCTATCTATACCTCTTTGTGACTGTTTTCTGACAATGCCGCCGTACGCGGTCCCGCCTGGTAGCGACATGCCTCTGCAATCGTCCGTGCGTGCGTTGAAAAAGCCCCCTCGTCTCGACGATGAGGTCCGTTTTCTTCGTTCATGGATCGAGAAGCCGCTTCACATGGGCGCCGTGATGCCGTCAGGACGGCTGCTGGCGCGCACCATGGCCCAGTATGTCGATATCGATTCCTCCGGGCCCGTCGTCGAGCTTGGCCCCGGCACCGGTGCGATCACCAGCGCGCTGATCGAGCGCGGCGTCGATCAGGACCGGCTTGTGCTGGTCGAATACAATCCGGGCTTCTGTGCGCTGCTGCGCGATCGCTATCCGCACGCCAGGGTGGTGCAGGGCGATGCCTATACGTTGCGCGACTCGCTCAGGAACGTGTTGAGCACGCCCGCATCCGCCGTGGTCTCCGGCCTGCCGCTCGTCATCAAGCCGATGCCGACGCGCCTGAAATTGATTCGCGAGGCCTTTCTGGCGCTCGCCCCGGGTGCGCCGTTCGTGCAATTTACTTATTCGGTCGCGCCGCCAATCCCGAAATCCCTGCCCGGCGTCTCCACCCAGGCTTCCGAGCGCATCTGGATGAACCTTCCGCCGGCCCGCGTCTGGGTGTATCGGAAGCACTGAGCCGCCCGCTTTGGTCGCGCGGAGGTTCTTCCCGAGAACCGATTTAGAACATGCCCGCGCTGAAAATCCTGGTGATCCCCGGCTCGCTTCGCACCGGCTCGCTCAATGCGAGGCTCGCGGCCGCGGCCGCGCATCAGTTCGCGCAAGCCGGCGCCGAGGTCACGCGCATTTCGCTCGCTGATTTTCCGCTGCCGATATATGACGGCGACCTGCAGTCGAAATCGGGCGTGCCGAAGAGCGCGATCAATCTCAAACGCATGATCGGCGCCCATCATGGCGTCCTGATCGTGACGCCGGAATACAATGCGTCGGTCCCGCCGCTGGTCAAGAACACCATCGACTGGATCAGCCGCGTGCACGACGCCAACGAAGCCCGCGGTCAGGTGTTTCGCGGGCGCGCCTTTGCGATTGCGGCGGCGTCGGAAAGCCGGCTCGGCGGAACGCGATCGCTGGCGGCGCTGCGGCTGATCCTCACCGCCTGCCATGCGCTGGTGATTCCGAACCAGTTGGCGCTGTCGTTTGCCGGACAAGCCTATGATGATATGGACAGATTGAAACAGCCGCCCGACATCGAGGCGCTCGGCGCGCTGGTGCGGCAGTTGATCGAATTTTCGCAACGCTTGATGTGAGGTGACATGCAGCCATCGACCATCGATCCCCGCGACCGATTGATTGTGGCGCTCGATCTGCCGGGCGTCGAGCCTGCGGCAGCGATGATTGCCCGGCTTGGCGACAGCGTGACGTTTTACAAGATCGGCTATCAGCTTGCCTATGCCGGCGGTCTATCGCTGGTCCGTCAGCTCAACGATGCCGGCAAGAAAGTGTTCGTCGATCTCAAGCTGCACGACATCGGCAACACCGTGGCACGCGGCGTCGAGAGCCTGTCCGCGCTCGGCGCGACGTTCCTCACCGTGCACGCCTATCCGCAGACCATGAAGGCGGCGGTGGACGCGCGCGGGGGGTCCAGCCTGAAAATCCTCGCCGTCACCGTGCTGACCTCCTACGACGAGACCGATCTCCATGCCGCCGGCTATCGCCTCGGTGTGTCCGATCTGGTCGAGGCCCGCGCCCAGCAGGCGAAAGCGCTCGGCATCGACGGACTTGTGTGCTCGCCCGAAGAGGCAGCCTCCTTGCGCAAGAGCGTAGGTCATCAGATGAGCCTGGTGACGCCCGGCATCCGGCCTGCGGGCACCGGCAGCGGCGACCAGAAGCGCATCATGACCCCGGCCCGCGCGATTGCGGCAGGCGCGGATTATCTCGTGGTCGGTCGGCCCGTGATGGAAGCCGCCGACCCCAAGGCGGCGGCGGAGGCGATCCAGGCCGAGATCGCCCAGGCGCTGAGCTGAACAAAAAGGAGAACCTTAAAATGGCAAAGGGCTACTGGATCGCGCGCATCGACGTCCACGACATGGAAGGCTACAAGGAATATGTCGCGCAAAACGGCGCGGTATTCGCGAAATACGGCGCCAGGTTCCTGGTGCGCGGCGGCCAGCATGTGCCGAAAGAAGGCTCGTCGCGCTCGCGCAATGTGGTGCTCGAATTCAAGGATTATGAGACCGCGGTCGCTTGCTACAATTCGCCGGAATATGTCCGCCTGGTCGCGCTCCGCAGCCCCTATTCCGAAAGCGACCTCGTGATCATCGAAGGCTACGACGGGCCGCAGCCAGGGGCTTGATCGCCGCATCAGTTGCCGGAACTGCCCGCCCCGGCTATACGGCAGGGGCGAGGTTTTAAAACATGTCCGACATGCGCTTGATCGTTGCGGGGGCAGGTGGCCGGATGGGCCGTGCGCTGACGCGCGTCATTTGTGAAACCCAGGGCGCGGAGCTGGCCGGTGCGCTGGAGGCGCCCGGTTCCGAACTCCTGGGCCAGGATGCCGGCGTGCTCGCGGGCCTGGCCGCCAATGGCGTACTGGTATCGGCGGATCTCTGGTCGATGTCGGCGAATGCCGATGGCATCCTCGACTTCACCGTGCCCGGCGCGACCATCGCTAATGTCGCCATCGCCGCCGAGCGCGGTCTGGTTCACGTCGTCGGCACCACCGGGCTCTCGGCGTCGGACGACGCCGTGATCAAGAGCGTCACCTCGCGCGCCATCGTCGTCAAGTCGGGCAATATGAGCCTCGGCGTCAACCTGCTGGCGGCGCTGGTGAAGCGGGTCGCGCAGTCGCTCGACGAGGGCTTCGACATCGAGGTCCTCGAGATACACCACCGGGGCAAGATCGATGCGCCCTCGGGCACGGCATTGATGCTGGGCGAGGCCGCCGCCGCGGGCCGCAAGATTGCGCTCGACGCCCATTCGGCGCGGGGCCGTGACGGCGTCACCGGCGCCCGCCGGGCCGGCGACATCGGGTTTGCTTCGTTGCGCGGCGGCAGCGTCACCGGCGATCACAGCGTGATCTTCGCAGGTCCCATGGAACGCATCGAGCTCACGCACCGGGCCGAGGACCGCACCATGTTCGCGCAAGGCGCCGTCAAGGCCGCATTGTGGGCGCGCGGCAGGAAGCCCGGCCTGTACTCGATGGCCGACGTGCTCGGGCTCGGTGATTTCTGATTATCTCGGAACGGAAACCGCAAGTATGGGCGATCGTCTTCTCGTATTGGTGCGTCACGGCCAGAGCGAATGGAATCTGGAAAATCTCTTCACCGGCTGGAAGGATCCCGATCTGACGGAGAAGGGAATCCGTGAGGCCAGGGAAGCCGGCCGCAAATTGAAGGCGCAAGGGCTGTCGTTCGACATCGCCTTTACCTCGGCTCTCCTGCGCGCGCAGCACACGCTGGATATAATGCTTGCCGAGCTCGGCCAGACCGGCATTCCCGTTCGCAAGGACCAGGCGCTCAATGAGCGGGACTACGGCGATCTGTCAGGCCTCAACAAGGACGACGCCCGCAAGGAATGGGGCGCGGAGCAGGTCCACATCTGGCGGCGGTCTTACGACGTGGCGCCGCCGGGCGGCGAAAGCCTGAAGGACACGTTGGCGCGCACGCTGCCTTATTATGTGCAGGAGATCCTGCCTTGCGTGCTGCGCGCTGAGCGCACGCTGGTCGTGGCCCACGGCAATTCGCTGCGCGCGCTGATCATGGTGCTGGAGAAACTTTCGCCGGAAGGCATTCTGGCGCGCGAATTGGCGACCGGCGTTCCCATCATCTACTCCTTGAACGCGGATTCCACGGTCGCATCGAAACTCGATCTGGCGGCGTGAGCGCCGACGTCGAGATCGTCGCTCTCGCGTCGCCGGTGGCGGAGACCGCACTGGTCGAGCTGGCGGATGTGCTGATCGACTGTGTCGAAGGCGGCGCCAGCGTCAGCTTCATGTCGCCGCTCTCGCACGATTCTGCGCATCGCTTTTTTCGCAAGGTCGCGAGCTCGGTCGCCGCAGGCGATACCGTCTTGCTGGCGGCAAGGCTCGACGGCAAGATCGTGGGCACGGTGCAGCTCGGGCTGGATACGCCGCCGAACCAGCCTCATCGCGCCGACATCAAGAAAATGCTGGTGCATCGCGCCGCGCGCGGCCGCGGCATCGGCGCTGCCTTGATGGCGGAGGTGGAAGAAGAAGCCCGGCGGCATGGCCGCTGGCTTCTCGTGCTCGATACCGTGCCCGGCGAAAACGGCCACCGGCTCTACTTGCGCGCCGGCTGGACCCAGACCGGGCTCGTGCCGGACTATGCGCTATTCCCGGACGGCCGGCTGTGCGACACCGCGATCATGTGGAAGCGTTTGGAAAGATAGCTGCCCGTAGGCGCGACCGCGCCGTGCCCACCATCGAGCAGCGGAATCGATGACTGTTGTTTAGGTGGTGGGCACGCGGAGCCTGTCATCGGGCGCGCATTCGCGCGACCCGTTGGCTTTGCCCACCCTACGACTCGGCTGCTTTCGACGATGCTCCAGCGCACAGCGCCTAATGGATTCCCACCTGTCCGGCTTCCCAGCCGATCATCGCCTGCTTGCGGGTGACGCCCCAGTGGTAGCCGGTCAGCGCGCCGCTCTTGCCGAGCGCGCGGTGGCAGGGCACGACGAACGAGATCGGGTTTTTTCCGACCGCAGCCCCGACCGCGCGTGACGCCTTGGGGCTCCTGATGGTGGCTGCGATATCGGAATAGCAGACCGCGCGGCCCATCGGGATTTTCAACAGCGTCTCCCACACCCTGACCTCGAAATCGGTGCCGATCAGGATGACGCGCAACGGCTGGTCCGGCCGCCACAGTTTGGGGTCGAAGATGCGCTGTGCGAGGCCTGCGGTGCCGGCACGGTCCTCGACATAGGTGGCGCGCGGCCAGCGGCGCTGCATGTCCGCGAGCGCGGCCTGCTCCTCGCCCGGATCGGCGAAAGCCAGACCCGCCAGGCCGCGTCCGCTGGCGATCACGACAGCGGTGCCGAACGGAGAGGGTTGAAATCCGAAGCGCAGCGTCATGCCGGCGCCGCCGTTCTTCCATTCGCCCGGCGACATCGCTTCATGGGTCACGAACAGATCGTGCAGCCGCCCCGGTCCCGAGAGGCCGGAGTCGAGTGCTGCATCGAGCACGCTCGCGGAATCGCGCAACAGGCCCTTGGCGTGGTCGAGCGTCAGCGCCTGCATGAAGGCCTTTGGCGTCAGCCCGGCCCAGCGGCGAAACAAATGGTGCAGCTCGTCGGGCGTGACGCCTGCCGCGTCCGCCACCGATTCGATGGTCGGCTGCGCGCGCCAGTGCTCAGAGATGAAGCCAATGGCGCGCCGCACCGAATCATAGTCACGGAGCGCGGCGTGCTGCGGGCCGGGTTTTGCCAAACGATGGTCATTGATTGCGAGGTTCATCATGGACCTGATGTAGGACGGAAGCAGCGTTCAAACCACCCGATTTCCGATTTGTCTTCACCTCACCGGATTATAGGTCGGGCCGCGCCGGGCGGCCTGCAGCGCTGCCATTAAGGCATTGGCAAAACTTGCTTTTTCATCCGGACCCAGGAAGCTCGCGACTGAAACCCGGCGGCCTTTGGATACCAGATAAAGCTTCTCGATGCCGAATTCGGGATGGGTTTTCCGATCGAGCTGCACCCACAGCGGGTTGAACTTGAATTCAACCACATGGCCGCGGTGACTGACCCGGCGCACGCGAAGTTCGGACGGCGTCATCAGGATTTCCTCGCGCGCCTTGGCGTTGCGGAAATAGATCCGGAACGCCCAGTAGATCGCAAGCGCGTCGAGGGCGAAAAAGCCCAGCACCGGCCACGCGCCCATCCACAGGAACGCGACGCCGGCGGCGAAGCTGACCACGATGACAAACGTCATCACCACCAGAAAGCCGGTGCGATTGAGCGAGCGATGCGGCCTCACCAGCGCCGAGAACAATTCCGGCTGTGGTTGCGGATCAAAGTCATTGCCTGCGGTCATGGCGGCTCAGTATACCCTGAACATGCCGAAAATCATCCGCAGACAACAGCCGAAATCGAAGCCCAAAACGCCCAAACAAGCCAAGGCGCCCAAACCCGCCAAACAATCGCGCAAGCGAGCCGTCGCCAAGCGGCAGCTCACAAAAAAGGCAAGACCGTGGACACCAGCCGAGGTCCGGGAGGCCTTCAGCCGCTTTCGTAAAGCCAATCCCGAGCCCAAGGGCGAACTCGAACATCTCAACCCGTTTACGCTTCTGGTTGCGGTGGTGCTGTCGGCGCAGGCGACCGATGCCGGCGTCAACCGGGCGACGCGCGCCCTGTTCGAGGTCGCCGACACGCCGCAAAAAATGCTGGCGCTCGGCGAAGAGAAACTGCGCGACTACATCAAGACCATCGGGCTTTATCGCAACAAGGCGAAAAACGTCATCGCGCTGTCGGAAAAATTGATCGCCGAGTTCGGCGGCGAGGTGCCGCGCACCCGCACCGAGCTTGAATCGCTGCCGGGCGCCGGGCGCAAGACCGCCAACGTCGTGCTCAACATGGCGTTCGGCGAAAACACCATGGCGGTGGATACCCACGTCTTTCGCGTCGCCAATCGCACCGGGCTCGCGCCAGGCAATACCCCGCTTGAGGTCGAACTCGGGCTTGAGCGCGTGATCCCACCCGAATTCATGCTGCACGCCCATCACTGGCTGATCCTGCATGGCCGCTACACGTGTTTGGCGCGCAAGCCGCGCTGCGAGGTGTGCCTGATCAACGATCTCTGCCGCTGGCCGGAGAAGACGGTGTGAGGGGTGTAGCTCTTGCTCTGCCCTCATCCTGGGGAGCCTGAACCTCGTCATGCCCGGGCATAGCCGTCCGAAGGACGGCGTCGCTTCCGCTCGCCTATGCCCGGGCATGACGTCCTAGCTGCACTTAAAGCAAGGGAAAACGTGGATGGCCGGGACAAGCCCGGCCATGACGAATAACAAATCGTATTGTACTCAAAATAGGCCAAGCCTAGGCTTCGCGGAAGCGCCAAGGCTCCAGATCAGGGACCGCGCACCGATTGGGAGAGACGCGATGCGACGAGGGCTTGTGCTTGTTTCGGCTTTGTTAGCCGCGAGCATTGTCTCATCGGTTGCACGCGCGCAGATCTCCGATGGCGTCGTCAAGATTGGCGTGCTCAACGATCAATCGGGGCTCTATGCCGATCTGGGCGGTCCGGGGTCGGTGGTCGCCGCGCGCATGGCGGTCGAGGATTTCGGCGGTACTGTGCTCGGCAAGCCCGTCGAGATCGTGGTTGCCGACCATCAGAACAAGTCCGATATCGGCGCGGCTATTGCCCGCGAATGGTTCGAGGTCGGTAAAGTCGACATGGCGATCGGGTTTGACCATTCGGCGGTCGCGCTCGCGGTCGAGCAACTCGCCGCCGAGAAAAACCGGATCGCGATTGCGGGGGCGGTGGGCAGCACAGCCTTTACCGGCAAGTCATGCACGCCGACCGAAGCATCCTGGATCTATGACAGTTACGCGCTCACCACGAGCCTTGCGAAAGCGATTGTGGCGGAAGGGCGCGATACCTGGTTTTTCATCACCGTCGACTATGCCTTCGGCCATTCGCTGGAGGCGGACGCGACCAGCGCGGTCAAGGCCGCCGGCGGCAAGGTGCTGGGGAGCGTGCGTCATCCGCTCAACACCGCGGATTTCAGCTCTTATTTGCTTCAGGCCCAGGCCTCGGGCGCGAAGGTGGTCGCATTCGCCAATGGCGGGGGCGACATGGTCAATGCCACCAAGCAGGCGAACGAGTTCGGATTGACGAAAAGTCAGACCATCGTCTCGCTTTTGGTTTTCATTTCCGATGTTCACAGCATGGAGCTTCAGGCAGCACAGGGGCTGAAATTCGTCACCGCGTTCTACTGGGATCGCGACGAGGAAACCCGCGCCTGGTCGAAGCGCTTCTTCGAGCGGCAAGGCAGGATGCCGACCATGCCCCAGGCCGCCGTCTATTCGGCGATCCGCCACTATCTCGGCGCCATTGCCGCCGCCGGCACCGACGAGGCGAAGGCCGTGATGGCGAAGATGCGCGAGCGGCCGGTCAACGATTTCTATGTCAGGAACGGACGGCTGCGCGAGGACGGCCGTCTGGTTCACGATATGTATTTCGCGCAGGTGAAGAAGCCGTCGGAATCGACTAGGCCCTGGGATTATTACAAGATACTCGCCACTATCCCGGGCGATCAGGCGTTTCGTCCGTTGGCGGAGGGCGGCTGCCCTCTGGTGGCGCATTGATTAATTGACTTGCACCTCCTCATCCCGAGCAGCCCGCGCGTTCGCACGGCGTCTCGAAGGATGGCCGCGTCGGGGCCTCATGGTTCGAGACGCGCCAAGCCGCGCTCCTCACCATGAGGGGCTAGGCCAGAGGCATGCGCGACTTGCGCGAGGCCCCGATCAGTTCCGGCCGCGGGCCGCTCAGACGCTTGTGCATGTGGACCATGAACGCCATGCCGAACAATGGCGTCGCCAGATTGACGATCGGGATCGATACGAAGGCGGCGATGATGAGGCCGGCCGTGAACACGGTCGCGGCGTTCTCCTTTCGCATCGCCTTGGCGTTGGCCGGAGTGCGAAACCGCATCGCCGCGAGCTCGAAATATTCCCGCCCCAACAGCCATGCGGTGGCGATGAAGAACGCAAGGAAGCCCGCGCCGGCGACGAACACGAACGGCAGCGCGATCAGATAGACCAGGATCGTCAGCAACGCCGTCTTGACGCCCTCGGTCATGGCAAGGCCGAACGGCAAGGCGACACCGGGACGCTCGGCCGGATAATGCTCGCGCTCGACATGGTCTGCGACCTCGTCGACGAACACGCTTGCGACCAGCGAGGTGATCGCGGGCATCAGCAACACCGCGCCGAACACGACGCCGAGGCCGGCGGCGATCGAGACAATCCAGGTCAGGATGTTCAGCGGAGTCTGGAAAGCTGGGCCAAGCATCGCCTCGGCCCAGCCTTCGCCCGAGGTCGCAAGAAAGCGCAACAGCCATTGCAGGCCGGTCGCCAGCACCACGATCAGCACCAGCGCCAGGGCGATCGATCGCCACAGGATCGAGCGCATCGGCGGCGACAGGATTTGCGATAGCGCCTTGACGGCGGCATCCAGCATGACGGTTTTGTCCTAATGCGAGGCCCTCGCGAGAGCTAGATATGGATTGAGGGTTCGGCAAGAGCCGAGGCGTTCATCGGACGCTTGCCGCGCCGGAATACCAATAGAACTGCGGTGATTGCGTAAAATCCGGGCCTGCTTGCTAGTCGATTGGCTCGATTGCCCGAGTTCTGGCGCTGCGCAGTGGCGCCGACGCCGGAGTATATTCGACCGTGACCAGATGCTCTGTCACGGTGAGGTGTTCGACCAGCATCACCTCTTCAGGTTCAAACGCTACTTCGACAGCCGGAAGCGACGTCTCTTCGTCAACCGCTTCAGGAACAAGCGGCGGCGACTTGACCGCTTCTGGAAACACACCGAATTGGCCCGCTACCTCCTGGAGCGGCTTTTGCTTGTCGGCCCAGTGCAGCGCGGTGTAGTCGAAGCCATGCACGATGGTGGGTTTGACGATTTCGAAATAGGGCGAGATATCGAAATCGCGTGGCATGTAGAGCGACGAATCGCGGATATGCAGGATTTCACGCCGCGCCTGCCTCGAGCCGGCGCGCGTGATCTTGGGCAGGATCGGGTAACGCACGGCGTCGAACGCCTGCGCGATGAGGGCCGAGCAGATGATCTTGGTGGGATCGCCGGAGCCGAAGGCGATCATCCGCCGCCGCCAGCGCTGCGGGATCGGCAGTGGAATCAGGAAGCGCATCAGGTCGAGAATGTTCTTGGTGTCGTAGCCGAAGCCGATCCGGTTGATCGCGTAGCGGCACACCGTGTTGCGGTCCTCATACATCAGCCCGACCGGCCGGCACAGCCGGGTGTGATAGGCGAAATATTTCGACAGCGGCGCCGTCGTCACGCCCTCGCCGATATTGGCCTCGATCAGGACATGCGGTTCGCCGCCGGGCTCGGTCGCGCCGTCGACCGGGCCGACATAGAGCGCGGCATGCGACCATGTCGACTGGGTGAGATATTTGATGATGCCGGAAACCCGGTTGTTGCCCTCGACCAGCAGGACGTCGCCCTCCTGGATGATGCCGCGCAGATGCTCGGGGTCGCTCGGCGTGAACGGCTCATAGCCCGGCACTTCCTTTTGAAGGTAGGAAGCAATCCACTTGCCCACGGTATCGAGCATAACGCCCATGATGGTCTTTCCCGAAGCGGCCTTTCCGACCGCTTTTTTGAACCTTTATCATGGTCGAAAGCCGTTGCAATTTAGTTCATGCAACGCCCTGATCAATCATGATTGATTCACCATGACGGTTGCCGCTTGTGCCTGGATGCGGCAAGTTCGCTAGATGTTCCCTCTGTTTTCAAAATTCCGGAAACCATGACATGGCAATGACGCGGCGCCGGCTCCTGTCGGCAGCAGCAATGACCGCGGTGGCGCCCGCCCTAGGCGGTCGCGCCTGGGGCGCGCCATTGCCGCGCGAGGCCGACATTGTCGTGATCGGCGCCGGCGCTGCCGGCATCGCCGCGGCGCGACGCATTCAGGCCGCAAACCGAAGGGTTATCGTGGTGGAGGCGGCAAGCCAGATCGGCGGGCGATGCCTTACCGATAGCGCCACATTCGACGTGCCGTTCGATCGCGGGGCGCGATGGATGCATAATCCCGAGACCAATCCGATGGCCAGGCTCGCGCGCAATGCGGGGCTTGAGATTTCCGCAGCATCCCTCGGCCAGAAGATCCGCATCGGTCAGCGCAACGCCCGCGCCGGGGAAACCGAGGAATTTCTTGCAGCCGCCGTGCGCGCCAACCGCGCCATCGATGACGCCTCGCGCGGCAAAGCCGACGTGTCCTGCGCCTCGGTGCTGCCAAAGAACCTCGGCGACTGGGCAGGGACGGCGGAATTCGTGCTCGGCGCCAATGCCACCGGCAAGGATCTGCGAGACGTATCGGTCATGGACAAGGCGCGGGCGCAGGACCGCAACGCCGCGATCGGCTGCCGCCAGGGTTTGGGCGTCTTGATCGCGAGGCTCAGCGAACAGGTTCCGCTCGCGCTGTCGACGCCTGCAAGCCACATCATCTGGGGCGGCCGCGATGTTGCGGTGGCGACGCCGGCGGGCAAGATCGCCGCGCGCGCCGCTATTGTCACGGTGTCGAGCAACGTGCTCGCGGCAGGCAATATCAAGTTCACGCCCGAAATTCCCAAGCGCCAGCTCGACGCCGCGGCACGATTGAGTCTCGGCAGCTACGACCGCATCGCGCTTCAACTGTCGGGCAGCCCGTTGGGGCTCGCTCGCGACGACGTCATCATCGAACAAAGCAATTCCACCCGCACGGCGCTGTTGTCCGCGCATATCGGCGGATCGTCGCTATGCGTGATCGACGTCGCCGGCTCGTTCGGCCGCGATCTTTCTGGCGAGGGCGAACAGGCGATGGTCGCGTTCGCCGTGGAATGGCTGACCAAACTGTTCGGCAGCGATGTCGCGGCCGCGGTCAAGAAAACCAGCGCGACGCGCTGGAACGCGTCGCCTTTCGCGCTCGGTGCGATGTCCGTTGCGCCGCCTGGTGGGCAACCATCGCGAAAAATCCTCACCGAGCCGATCGGCAACGTGTTCCTTGCGGGCGAAGCGACCCACGAGACGCTGTGGGGAACGATTGACGGTGCCTGGGAAAGCGGCGAGCGCGCGGCGGAAGCCGCGCTGCGAAAGATCGGCGCGCTCGGCGAACCGGCGACGGCGCCCTCGCGCGTGCCGAAGCAGCGCCGTCGCGGCACGCAAGGCAAATTCAATTGAACTCCAATCCGACCACGGAGGGCGCTCCCGGGAGCGCAGGTCATTTGATGTCATCGCGGCCGAAGGCTCTGATCTCATGGTCGAGCGGCAAGGACAGCGCCTTCGCGCTCCACGAGGTCAGGCGCGCGGGTGAATTCGACGTCGTCGGGGCATTGACGACGGTGACCGAGACCTTCGGCCGCGTGTCGATCCACGGTGTCCGGCAGGAGATATTGCTGGCCCAGTTGAAGGCCGCAGCATTGCCGCCGTGCATCGTGCCGATCCCCTATCCCTGTCCGAACGAGATTTACGAAGCGCGGATCGGGCAAGCGGTCGCGGGCGCCGCGCGGGACGGCGTTACCCATATCATCTTCGGCGATCTGTATCTCGCCGATATCAGGGCCTATCGCGAAGCGAAGCTCGCGGGCACCGGCGTGGCGCCGGTATTCCCGCTGTGGGCAAGGCCGACCCTGCCGCTGGCCCATGCGATGATTGCAAGCGGCATGGAGGCCTATCTCGCGACCGTTGATCTGAAGAAATTGCCGGCGGCATTCGCGGGGCGCAAATTCGACGCTCAGCTACTGGCCGATTTGCCTGAAGGCGTCGATCCCTGCGGCGAGAACGGCGAGTTTCACACCTGCGTGGTGGCGGGACCGATGTTCGCGCACGGCCTTGCGGTCACGGCCGGCGAATGCGTCGAGCGCGACGGCTATGCGTATTGCGATCTGGTGCTGGCAACTTGAAAGAGAGAGTGTGTGACAGGGTGTCAACGGGCTCTGCTTCACCTCTCCCGCTTGCGGGGGAGGTCGACGCGCCAAGCGCGGCGGGTGGGGGAAAGTCTCTCGACTCGACCAGCATGTTTTGCGGAAGCACCCCCACCCCAGCCCTCCCCCGCAAGCGGGAGAGGGAACGCACTTCCATCGTCGCCGCAACTCGATCCAATCGCTTTACGCCCTACCGCAGCACGCCGCCGGTCTTCTTGTTCACCTCAGCTACGATCTTGGCGGCGACCGCTTCGATCTCCTGGTCGGTCATGGTTTTGTCGCGCGGCTGCATCGTGACGGAAATGGCGACGGACTTCCTGGCCTCATCGATGCCCTTGCCTTCGTAGACGTCGAACACGCTCACCGTCGTGATCAGCTTCTTGTCGGCGCCTTGCGCCGCGCGCGCGATGTCACCGGCCTTCACAGTGCGATCGACGATGAAGGCGAAATCCCGCGACACCGGCTGGAAGGCGGAGAGTTCGAGCACCGGCTTGGCGCGGGTCGGCTTCTGTTTGGCGTCGGGAATCCGATCCAGGATCACCTCAAAGGCGACCATGGGGCCGTTCGCGCCGAGCGCTTCAAGAGTGCGCGGATGCAGCTCGCCGAAATATCCGAGCACGTTTTGCGGGCCGATCTGGATGGTGCCGGAACGACCGGGATGCAGCCAGCCGGGCCCTCCGGAGACGATTTGCAGCGCCTGCATCGGCGCGCCGGCGGCCGACAGCACCGCCAACGCATCGGCCTCGGCATCGAGCGCGTCGGCGACGGCCGAACCGGACCAGTGCCGCCCAAAACCTTGCGAGGAGGCAAAGCCGTGACGCACGCCGGACGCCGCGACCAGTTGATCTTCCGGCCGGTCGCCCCCAAACACCTGGCCCACTTCAAACAGCGCGACGTCCGGGAAGCCGCGATCGGAATTGGCCTGCGCCGCCGCCACCAGGCCCGGCACCAGGCTCGGCCGCATGTCGGATAAATCGGAGGCAATCGGATTGGCGAGCGCAAGCTCGCGCTTTCCCCCGCTGAAGATTTCGGCGTGAGGTTTTGAGATAAACGACCACGTCACCGCCTCGACCATGCCGCGCGCGGCGAGCGCGCGCTTGGCGCGGCGGGTGCGCAGCTGAATAGGCTTGAGGATCGGCTTGCGCGGCGTGTCGCCCCGATCGAACGGCGTCATCGGCACCTTGTCGACGCCGAAAATGCGCACGATCTCCTCGACGATATCGGCCTTGCCGTGCACGTCCGATCGCCACGAAGGCACTGCGATCTTCACCACGCCTCCGCTGCCGGCCACCATGAAGCCGAGACGGCTGAGAATGAGTTTCATCTCCGGAAAAGGCACGTCGATGCCGGCGAGGCGCTTGACTTCAGTCAGCGGGAAATCGATCACCCGGTCGTCGCCGAAGGTTTTGCCGACGACCACGTTCTCGGAAGGCGTGCCGCCGCAGATTTCCATCACCAGGCGGGTGGCCATCTCAAGCCCCGGCACCATGAAGGCCGGGTCGACGCCGCGTTCGAAACGGTAACGCGCATCCGAATTGATGCCGAGCTTGCGGCCGGTATGGGCGATGTTGATCTCGTTCCACAGCGCCGATTCGATCAGCACGTCGGTGGTCGTTTCCGAACAGCCGGAGGCTTCGCCGCCCATGATGCCCGCGAGCGATTCGACGCCGTGATCGTCGGCGATCACGCACACATCGCTGTCGAGGGTGTAGGTGCGGCCATCGAGCGCCAATAGCGTCTCGCCGTCGCGCGCGCGGCGCACGGTGAGATTGCCCTTCACTTTCGCCGCGTCGAACACATGCAAGGGCCGGGCGCGGTCGTAGGTCATGAAGTTGGTGATATCGACCAGCGCGTTGATCGGCCGCAATCCGATCGAGGCGAGGCGCTTTTGCAGCCATCCCGGCGACGGGCCGTTCTTGACGCCGCGCACCAGCCGCAACGCGAAGCCCGGGCAAAGCGTTGCATCCTCGACCGTCACTTTCACGGGACAGGGGAATTCGCCCTTGATCGGTTTGATGCCAGGGTCCTTGAACCGGCCCATGTCGGCGGCGGCAAGATCGCGCGCGATGCCGTGTACGCCGGTGCAGTCCGGCCGGTTCGGCGTCAGGTTGATTTCGAGTACGGGATCGCCGAGCCCGGCCCATTGCGCGTAGGGCGCGCCAATCGGCGCATCGGCCGGCAATTCCATGATGCCGTCGTGATCTTCCGAGATTTGCAGCTCTGCCGCCGAGCACAGCATGCCGCGGCTCTCGACGCCGCGGATAGTGCCGATGCCGAGGGTGATGTCCTTGCCGGGAATGTAGGTGCCGGGCGGTGAGAACACGCTGGTGAGGCCGGCGCGGGCGTTCGGCGCGCCGCAGACGACCTGCACCGGGGCTGCACCGTTGCCCGGATCCACCATGCAGACCCTCAAGCGATCCGCATTGGGATGCTGCTCGGCGGAAATCACGCGCGCGATGGTGAACGGCGCCAGCGCCTTCGCCTTGTCCTCGATGCTCTCGACTTCAAGCCCGATCATGGTGAGCTTGTCGGCGAGCTTTTCGAGAGGCTCGTCGGTGTCGAGATGTTCCTTCAGCCAGGAGAGGGTGAATTTCATGTTCTTTGCTTCTCTGCGGGCAGCAACTCTTCTTCCCTCTCCCGCTTGCGGGGGAGGGCCAGGGTGGGGGCTCTTTCCGCAACGGCAGTCGCTATCGTTTCCAGCACCCCTGTGCGATTTTTCATCACGTCGTGATTGCTGAAGCGAAGAACCTGAAATCCTTTGGCTTCAATTAGGGCCGAGCGGCGGGCATCTGCCTGCTCGGCTCGATTGGAAAAATGCTGTCCGCCATCAAGCTCGATTACCAGCCGAGCCGCGTGGCAGACGAAATCAGCAACGAAGTATTCGATCGGAACCTGGCGTCGGAAGCCGGCGCCGTTCAGGCGGTGGTCCCGTAATTCCGACCAAAGAAGTCGTTCGGCGTCGGTTGAATTTTTCCGGAGCGCGCGCGCATTCGAGCGCAGTTTGGAAGGCACCTTCCAGGTTGGGCTCTCTTGCTCGGCCATCGAGACCTCCGATGCGGCGACACCCCCACCCCAACCCTCCCCCGCAAGCGGGAGAGGGAGCTCACTGTGCCGGATGGATGGATTGCCGGTGTCCTGACATGCGTTTGATATTGCAGTTTCAGAGGTAATCGCCCTAACCCCGAATGCAGTTTGTTCCCTCTCCCGCTTGCGGGGGAGGGCTAGGGTGGGGGTTCTCTCCGCAACGGCTGTCTCGATGTTCGCGATCTCAGCCTCGACAACCCTCACGAGCTCAATCCTCCCGCCAGCGTCGGGATGTCGAGTGGCTTGAAGCCGTAATGGCTGAGCCAGCGCACGTCGCTTTCGAACAGCTGGCGCAAATCCGACATGCCGTATTTCAGCATCGCGATGCGGTCGATGCCCATGCCCCAGGCAAAGCCCTGATAGACGTCGGGATCGATGCCGCAGGCGCGCAGCACGTTGGGGTGCACCATGCCGCAGCCTAGAATCTCCAGCCAGTCCTCGCCCTCGCCGAAGCGGATTTCGCCCTTGTCGCGCCGGCACTGGATGTCGACCTCGAGCGAGGGTTCGGTGAACGGAAAGAACGACGGACGGAATCGCATGTTGATGTGATCGACCTCGAAGAACGCCTTGCAGAATTCGTGCAGGATCCATTTGAGGTGGCCGAGATGCGAACCCTTGTCGATGACGAGGCCCTCGACCTGATGAAACTGCGGCGTATGCGTGGCGTCGGAATCGATGCGATAGGTGCGGCCGGGGCAGACGATGCGGATCGGCGGCTTTTGCGTGAGCATGGTGCGGACCTGCACCGGCGAGGTGTGGGTGCGCAACAGCATGCGCGACCCGTCTTGCTTCGGATTGAAGAAAAACGTGTCGTGCATCTCGCGTGCCGGATGGCCTTCGGGAAAATTCAGTTTTGTGAAATTGTAGTCGTCGGTCTCGATGTCCGGACCTTCGGCGATCGAAAATCCCATGTCGGCGAAGATCGTATTGACCTCTTCGAAGACCTGGCTGAGCGGGTGGATACGGCCCTGTTCGGCCGGGGCCTCGCGGACGGGAAGCGTGACGTCGATGGTCTCGGAGGCAAGCCTTGCGTCGAGGGCTGCGGCTTTCAGGATATCGCGCCGCGCGGTCAGCGCCTGCGTGACCTTGTCCCTGGCGAGGTTGATCGCGGCACCCTGGGTCTTGCGCTCGTCGGGCGACATCTTGCCGAGCGTTGCGAGTAGCGCCGAGATCGAGCCTTTCTTTCCGAGCGCCGCGACGCGCACGGCCTCAAGGGCAGCTTCGTCAGGCGCTGCGACGATCTGGCCAAGGATGGTTTGTTCAAGCGTTGCGAGGTCGGACACGGATCAAATCTCTCTTCCAAAGGGCCGCTGGTTGTGGCCGCCGGGAGGCCGAAACGTCAAGCCAAAAGCCTAAAAATTCAGGGCTGGACGATCGGGCGTTCTTGAACCGTATTGGAATTGCCCGGCACCAAGATGAGGCAGATCGAGGAGCATGCGATGCGTTTCAAACCCTGTCTGGCCGCTCCGACCGTCGTTTTGTCTTTGGCCGGGTTTTCCGCGCGGGCGGAAGACTGCCCGGCCAGGTCGCACATGATGGACGACATCATGGTCGCGCTGAACGAGGCTCCGAGCTGCGACCGCGCGATGAAGATATTCGAGGCCTGCGAATTCGGCACCAGCGGCGATATCCACTTTGGCGCCGTGGTCGAGAAGAAATGCGAACGCGATTTTCTTGCCCGGCTCAAGGACCCTCAAAACCATACCTATCAGCGCGAAATGCGGGTCTGCGACCGCAAGTACCGGAACGAGCAAGGCACGATGTATCGCTCGTTCACAGCTTTCTGCCGGGCCGAGGTCGCCCGGCGTTACTCACGCCAGGCCCTGAAAGCCGCGAGCTCACGGGCCCGCTAACGCCCGTGTCTCAAGCCGCCAGCGCCGCCTTGGCCTTTTCCGCGATTGCCTGGAACGCCGCCGGCTCATGGATCGCTAGGTCCGACAGCACCTTGCGATCGACCGTGATGCCCGATCTGGAAAGGCCGTTGATAAAGACGCTGTAGGTCATGCCGAACGGGCGCACCGCCGCATTGAGCCGCTGGATCCACAGCGCGCGGAAGGTGCGCTTCTTGCGCTTGCGATCGCGGAAGGCGTATTGGCCGGCCTTTTCGACCGCGGCCTTGGCGGCGCGGATCGTGTTCTTGCGGCGGCCGTAAAAGCCCTTGGCGGCCTTGTAGACTTTCTTGTGCTTGGCGTGAGAGGTCACACCGCGTTTGACGCGAGACATGACGAATCTCCTTCATGTGAAAAAAGAAGTGACGGATCGCCGCGCGGACGCGGCTCGGCGAAATCGGGTCGCGCGCGATCAGGCGTGCGGCAGGAAATATTTCTTGATGTTGTCGCCGTCGGTCTTGAACAGCACGCGGGTGCCACGGAGCTGACGAATCTGCTTCTTGGTCCGCTTGATCATGCCGTGGCGCTTGCCGCGCTGGGCCGCCATCACTTTGCCGGTGGCAGTCACCTTGAAGCGCTTTTTGGCGCCTGACTTGGTCTTCAGCTTGGGCATTTGGCTCTCCTCTTGCCGCAGAAAAACGCGCCCAGAGGGGCGCCATTCCCGGCTAAAATGCTCGTTAGAGCGTTGAAAGTGCTCGGTTATTCGCAATCGAAACAACCCGCACGGGTCATCGCCACGGCAGCCCTTGATCAGCCGGGCGATGAAGTTGGCGCTTATGGCAGAACCGGGCCGGATTGGCAACGATGAACCGGGTAACCTGATGCCCGACGAATCACCTGACGCCCGCGAGCGGCGTCGTCAAAAAAGGCAGGAAAAATTGACAGTTTTAGTTCAGCCGATTGCCGATTCCGCCCATATCGGGCGCATGCGCGCCTTGCCATGGATATTTGCCGTTGCGGTTCTCGTCGCCATCATCGGGGCACCAGATGCCGCGGACGCCAGAGGCGTCCGCCGGGGAGCCTATGATGGTACCTGGAACGTGATGTTCGTCACCCGGGCGGGCAATTGCAGCTCGACCAACAGTGTCCCCTTCGCGGTGTCAGGCCGTCGGGTTTCGTCTGCCGGTGGAGGCAGGGTCACCGGCGGCGTCAGCCCGGCCGGTGTCGTGTCGGTGAGAATATCGGTCGGTCGTTCGGTGGCGAGCGGCAGCGGGCGGCTCGTCGGCAGTTCAGGTGCGGGCCGGTGGAGCGGGATCATCCTGGGCGATCGCTGCAGCGGCATCTGGCGGGCCACGCGCGGCTGAGTTCCACACAAATCGTCCCCGCACGGGGCGGGGATGATCGGTCGGCCGCCTGCGGATCGGCAAGCTCGAACAGCCAAGGTCGAATCAGCGCGGCGCCAGAACCATCACGACCTGGCGGCCTTCGAAACGCGCGTCCTGCTCGACCTTGGCGAACTCCGCGACGTCGCTCTTGACCTTGTCCAGAAGCTTGGTGCCGATTTCCTGATGCGCCATTTCGCGGCCGCGGTAGCGCAAGGTGACCTTGACCTTGTCGCCTTCCTCGAAGAACCGCTGCATCGCGCGCATCTTCACGTCGTAATCATGATCGTCGATCATCGGCCGGAGCTTGATCTCCTTGATCTCGACGATCTTCTGTTTCTTGCGGGCTTCCGCGGCTTTTTTTTGCGCCGAATACTTGAACTTCCCGTAGTCCATGATCTTGCAGACGGGAGGATTGGTATTGGGCGAAATCTCCACAAGGTCCATGCCGGCCTCGAGTGCCATCTTGATGGCGGCGACTGTCTCGACGATGCCGTGATTCGTGCCGCTCTGATCGATCAGCTGAACCTGTGCGTTGCGGATTTCATCATTGGTGCGCGGCCCGTCTTTGGTGGCAGCGGGCGGGGCTCTGTTGGGACGGCGAATGGGTAGTGCTCCAAAGTTGTGAACGAAGGTTGTAGTTTGAAGGAATAAGGCAGCGCGGGCAAGCGAACCCGCCCCGAGACTAGCGAAAAGCATCAAATGCGAGGCATTTTGGTCACGCCGAACAACTCCGTCCGGCAAGGAATGTTCAGACCAGCCCACATAATGTTCAGACCAGCCCACATAGAGGCCAAGCCCTCGCTCCGCAAGGGACCCCGATGGCCCTATGCGCGTCCGTTGACGGATCGGTTCGGCTCACTCACTAGAGAGCCAGACCGAGTAACCATCCATGACCACTTCCGCTGCAACCCCGGAGCCACCCGTGTTTACCGAGATCGGCAAGGGGAGCGAAGCGCGCCGCATCGCGGTCCGTGCCCGTGCCGGCGGCTCCCCCGGGCTGTTCTGGCTGGGCGGCTTCAAGTCGGACATGCAGGGCACCAAGGCCATCGCGCTCGACGCATGGGCCGCTGAGCAAAATCGCGCCTGCGTCAGGTTCGACTATTCCGGCCATGGCGAATCCGGCGGCGATTTCATCGACGGTACTATCGGGCGCTGGCTGGAAGAAAGCGTCGCGGTGTTCGAGAAGTTCTGCGCCGGACCCCAGGTGGTTATCGGCTCCTCGATGGGCGGCTGGCTGGCGCTGTTGCTGGCGCGCGAGTTAGCCCGTCGGCAGGCCACCCGCGCATTGCTGGCCGGGCTGGTGCTGATCGCGCCGGCGCCCGATTTCACCGAAGAACTGATGTGGAAGAGCTTTTCGCCGCAAGCCCGCCAGGAGATCGAGATCAGGGGCGTGTGGCTGCGGCCTTCCGAATATGGCGAGCCCTATCCGATCACCCGTCACCTGATCGAGGAAGGCCGCCGGCATCTCATGCTTGGCAGCGCGATCGAGGTCGGATGTCCGGTGCGAATCCTGCAAGGCGCGCAGGATCCCGACGTGCCATGGCGGCACGCGTTTGCGCTGGCGCATCGGCTGCCCGCTGACGACGTGGTGCTGACCATGATCCAGGACGGCGATCATCGCCTGTCGCGGCCGCAGGACATCGCGCGAATCATCGCGGCGGTGGCGGAGATTGGATGAGGGTTTTCGGGCCCGCCTTCGCGCCGGCATTTGGCGATGAGCGGACGGCCAGCTCATCCAGCATTCTCGCCAACTCCTCTGCGGCCATTTCGATCGGCGCGCCGCTTCGCTCCACCCGCGCCTGGATCAGCGCTCCCTGAATCGCCGAAACGCAAAGCCCCGCGAGCCGCTCGGCGCGTGCGGGGGTAAATCCGTCCGCGACCAGTTTTGCGGTCAGGATGCCAAGCCTCGCCGCATACGCGTCCCGGCCGGCTTGCGTCACCGTTCGATCTCTCGGCGCGAGCTCAAGCAGAACCGTGGTGATCGGGCAGCCATCCCGAAATCCGGACTTGCGCAACCATCCGGCGAGAAGCCCCGCATGCGCCTTCAGAAGCTCGCCGGTGGAGGGCGTTTCGCGCGCCAGTTTGGCGACCGTTGCTGCAACCCTGCGTCCGGCTTCCTCGACGGCCGCGGCCGCGATCGAGGATTTTCCGCCCGGAAAGTAATGGTAGATCGAGCCCTTCGGCGCACCGCTGCCGTCGACGATGTCGTCGAGGCCGGTGCCGCCATAGCCTTGGCGGCGGAACAACGTCACCGCCGCGTCGACGATCGGTTTCCGATGCCTGGGGATCGCGGGCAAGGTGCTCTCCAATACCGGTTGCAGCTATATTGACCGGTCTACATCACGCCGTCAACGTCATCCTTTAACGCAAAAGGAGGCACCAAATGACTGAGCGCGTGACCTATCGATGCGATGCCGGCGTCGCCCACATCACCATGGACGACGGCAAGGTGAATGTGATGTCGACCGCAATGCTTGCCGATCTGAACGCGGCGCTGGATCGCGCCGAGCAGGACCACGCCATTGTCGTTCTGAGATCGGCGCGTCCCGGGATTTTTTCGGCGGGATTCGATCTCAAGGTTTTTGCCGCCAACGATTCCGTTCGCAGTCTCCAAATGGTGAAGGCAGGCGCCGAACTCGCGCTG
>Ga0210396_10001874_pt1 | contig 21879 bp, 20 predicted proteins | sample IncBWH17OmetaG_FD_155466 | JGI IMG/M metagenome (GOLD analysis project Ga0210396, IMG submission 155466) | Forest soil microbial communities from Barre Woods Harvard Forest LTER site, Petersham, Massachusetts, United States - Inc-BW-H-17-O ... | reverse complement strand
CGACGTGCTGCCGCGCAATCTCGCCGGCCGCCTGATGCCGACGGGGCGGACCTACACCGAGACCAAGCGCATGATGCGCTGGTTTCGCATGGTCGATAATCGCGTCGTCTTCGGCGGCCGCGGCGCGTTCGGCAAACAGGACTCGGAAGCGGCCTTTGGCGCTTTGCGCAAGGCGATGGTCGGTATCTTCCCTGAACTTGCCGAGGTGCCGCTTGCTTTCAAATGGTCCGGGCTGGTCGCCATGACGCTCGATTCCGTGCCGCATATCGGCCGCCTCGACGAGCAGACGCTGTTTTCGATGGGCTACAATGGCGCGGGCGTCGCGATGTCGAGCCTGATGGGGCGCTATCTCGCCGCCTTTGTCCGCGGCGAACGGCCCGATGTCGGCCTGCTCGACGCCAGCCGCCTCAAGGCCATTCCGCTTTATCCGCTGCGCGAACCGGCCGTGCGAATGGTGGCCGGCTGGTATCAATTTCTGGACGCGATCGGAAAATAGCAATCATTTTTGTGGTTCAACGAGAGGAACAGGCCATGGCAGTCGTATCGAACTCGCAATTTTCCCGGCGCATGCTGTTCGGATTCAGTCTGACGCTTTTTGCGCTCACAGGTGTCGCGGCAAAGGCGGCCGATCAGGTCACCTTCGTCTCGCAAGGCGGCGCTTATCAAAAAGCGCAGACGGTGGCGATCCTGGATCCCGCAGCCAGGAAGCTCGGCATCACCGTCAATCAGGACAGCGCGCCCGACGCCTGGCCCGTGATCAAAACCCAAGTCGCCAGCGGCAAGCCGACCTGGGACGTCGTCGACACGCCGACGGGCTATTGCCTGCGCGGCGGCGAGCAAGGGCTGATCGAGAAGCTCGATTTTTCCAAGATACCCAACGCGGCTGCGATGCCCGCGGAATTTCGAAGCGACTATTCGGTCGCTTACGAATTCTATTCGAGCGTCCTTGCCTATAGCGAAAAGAAATTCGCAGGCAGCGCCGCACCGAGCAGCTGGGCCGATTTCTGGGACGTCAAGAAATTCCCGGGCCGTCGTGCGCTGCGCAACCATCCGATCGCGACGCTCGAAGCTGCCCTGATGGCGGACGGCGTCGCGCCCGACAAACTGTACCCTCTCGACGTCGAGCGGGCCTTCAAGAAACTCGACGAAATCAAGCCGAACATCACCGTGTGGTGGACCTCCGGCGCCCAATCGGCGCAATTGCTGAACGACGGCGAGGTCGACATGGTGATGGCCTGGAACGGCCGCGTCAGCGCGCTCACAAGCGAAGGCGCCAAGGTCGCCTTTACCTACAACCAGGGTATCCTGCAGAGCACCTCGCTTTGCATCCTCAAGGGCGCGCCTAACCTTCCAACCGCCGTGCGCTTTCTCAACGAAGCCGTCGACCCCGTAAACCAGGCCAATCTGCCGCTGCACATCGATTACGGGCCGGCCAATCCGAAGGCCTTCGATACCGGCGTGATCAAGCCCGAACGCGCTGTGCAACTGCCGAGTTCGCCGGACAACATTCGCAAGCAGGCGCTGATGTCCTATGCCTGGTGGTCGTCTCCGGAAGGAGAAGCGGCCGAAAAGCGCTGGGCTTCGTTCATGCAGAAATGAAAATGATGCGAGCAGCGCTGCCACATCCCGAACCGATCGAACGGCGCCGCTGATGTCCGCTACGCCAGATCCGTCCCTGCGCCATCATCGCCGCGAACAAGGCATGATGCTGGCGCTTGTCTTGCCGGCTCTGCTGGTGGCGCTGCTCTTGCTTGTGCTCCCGGTGGGATGGCTTGCCTGGCAGTCGATCTACCACGACGGCTTTACGCTCGAAAACTATCGGCGCATCCTGAGCGAAGATATCTACTGGCGCAGCTTCCTGTTGACCTTCGAGGTCAGCCTGCTGGTCACGCTATTGGCGCTCCTGCTCGGCTATCCGATCGCCTATGCGGCCCACACCGCACCGAAGCGCTGGAGCGTGATTATTCTTGCGCTGGTGATACTGCCGTTCTGGACCAGCGTACTGGTGCGCGCCTATGCCTGGCTGGCGCTGCTGCAACGGACCGGAGTCGTCAATCAGTTCCTGCAATATCTCGGCATCATCGAGGAGCCGCTGGCGCTCGTCCACAATACCTTCGGGACCGTCGTCGCGACCGTGCACATTCTGCTGCCCTTCATGGTGTTGCCGCTCTACGCCGCGATGCAGAAAATTCCGTCGGACTTGATGCAGGCCGGAGCGAGCCTGGGCGCCGGTCCGGCGCACGCCTTCCGCCGCATCTTCCTGCCGCTGTCGCTGCCCGGCGTTCTCGCAGGCTCGACCCTGGTGTTTGTGCTGTGCCTGGGATTTTACATCACGCCCGAACTGCTGGGCGGAGGCCGCACACTCATGGTGTCGATGCTGGTAAGCCGCAATGTCGAACTCTACGACCAGTGGGGTGCTGCGAGCGCCGTCGGCGTCGTCCTCCTCGCCGGCGTGTCGGTCATCTTCTTCGTCGTCAGTCGATTCATTCCACTCGATCGCGTGCTGGAGACGAGATGAAACGCACCTCACCGCGCCGGATCATCTTCGTGCTGCTTTGCGCGGCCGTCCTGCTCTATCTGGTGCTGCCGATTTTGATTGTCGTACCGATGTCGTTTTCGAGCGCGCGATTCCTGACCTTTCCGCCGCCGTCACTTTCGCTGCGCTGGTACCGGGAATACATCGGCAACCCCGCATGGATGCAGGCGACGCTGGTCACTTTGACGGTGGCGGTGTGCACCGTTCTGATCGCGACGCCACTCGGCGTTTCCGCCGCCTACGCCATCAGCCAGTCAAAACTGCGCATCATGCGCATCATTCACGCCGCTTTGTTGCTGCCGCTGATGGTGCCGATCATCATTACGGCGGTCGGCATCTTCTTTGTCTATGCGAAGGTTGGCCTCATCGCCACGATGTCCGGCCTTGTGCTTGCCAATGTCATGCTTGGCTTGCCCTACGTCATCATTTCCGTCGTCGCCGGCCTGCAAAGCTTCGACACGACACAGGAGATGGTCGCGCGCAGCCTCGGCATGAATCGACTGAGGAGCTTTTTCGCGGTGACGCTGCCGCAGATCAAGGCCAGCGTGATTGCAGGAGCAATTTTCGCCTTCATCTCGGCGATGGACGAGACCATCGTCGCGATTTTCATTTCCGGCGGCCAGTATCAGCCGCTTACCAAGCGGATGTTCACCGCATTGCGCGATGAAATCGATCCGACGATCGCAGCGATAAGCACGCTGATGACAGCGACTTCCTTCATGCTGGTGTTGATCGCCAGCACCCGAAAGAGGACAAGCGCTTGACGTCGGACGAGCGTCTCGCCGGTCTACGGCTCAAATAGAGTGGGCAATTCGAGGCCCTTGGACCTCAATCCGAAAATAGCGTCCGCCCGGTCAACGCGCCTTACTGACAGTACGAAAGCTCGTCTTCCGTCACGACGCGCTCGACCTTGTCAGACTTGATGCGGTACCTGAGACGTCCGTCCGCCTCGACCGGCATGCACTGAACGACGGTGTAAATCTTCGGCACGTCGACGTGCACTCGCCCCTGCGGCCCTTGACCGCGATGAAGCACTTCGTCGTTTAGCTGGTAGGCGTGTGACATTCTGCGTCCCTTTTGGATCATTGTACTGCGAAACGAATGACAGCGGTCGAAAGCCGCAAATCTCAGCCTCAACTGTCCCTGCACGGCGGGCTCAAGACCCGGCCGCCGGAATTGAATTTTCGGAGCCCGAAGGGGCCATCCTGGGAAAGGCACAGTTCTGCGAAGACTGCTTGGTAGCGGATGCAGTCCTGCGAAACCGGTTACCACCGTGAAATTGACGTTTATCACAGAATTTGACCGAAAAAACCTCAATTTTCGACCTTGGGGCGCGAAATTCGACGAAAAAACAGATTATATTTCAGCTGGTTACGAGACAATTTTCCGAGAAAGCGAACCGATAATTCCAGCTGCCCAAACCGGCCGCCGAAGAAACTGCGAACGCCCAAAATCGCTCGCACTCGCGTAGGTCAATCGTAGGTGACGGAACGGCAAAGCCGTCCCGGATGGCGAAGCCGAAGGCTAAATCAACGGCTTTCAACCCTACCCCTGCCGGCGCAGAAAGCCCGTGATCGTCACGGTCTTCCAGATCCCGGCTGCGAAGAACGGATCTGAATGGTGAAAGGCCTCGACCTCGGTGCGGCTCGGCGCTTCGACCAGAAAGAAGCTTCCGATCATCGTCTTGTTGTCGTCGCCAACGAGCGGGCCGGACATGACGATCTTGACGCCGAAACGGCTGGTGTCCGAGAGGAACACCTTGTGGGCGTCGTAGTTTTCCAGCCGCGTCGGCAACGCATCCGTGCGGTCAACCGCGTGAACAATAAACAGCATCGCTATCTCCGGTTTGCGAGCCGGGCTGCTCGGAGCCCGGCTTCTTTCGTTCGCCCTCGCTGAGCGGCTCTATTTGCCCATCGTCAACGCTTGTTCCCAGGTCGGGCAGCTGCGGGATTCGACCGGGGTTTCGTAAGGCTGATAATTCTCCTTGCTCACCACCGTCGGCTTCAGCACGATTTCCTGCACGACCGGCTGCTTGCGCAGTGTTCGCGCCGCGATGATGGTGCCGATGCAGCCTTGCAGGAAGCCATTGTAGTCGCCGCTCGCGAGCAGCTTACCGGCCTTGATTGCGTCGACCGCTTCCTTGGTGCCGTTGATGCCGATCACCCGTGCGGTGCGGTTCGCCCCTTCCAGCGCTTCGACCGCGCCCATCGCCATCGCGTCATTGGCCGCGAGCACGCCATCGATTTGCGGATGCGACTGCAGCAGGTTTTCCATCACCTGCAGCGCCTGCAGCCGCTGGTAATTGCCGGGCTGCGAGGCGAGCAGCTTGGCGCCCGGGTTTTCCTTCAGGGCATCGTTGAAGCCGCGGACCCGATCGGTATTGGTGAGCGCGCCCTTGACACCCTCGAGAATGATGAAGTTGCCCTTGCCGTTCAGCGTCTTCAAGAGGTAGCGCGCCGTCTCAAGCGCGGTGCTGTAATCGTCGGCGCCGACGAAGGCGACGAACTTGCCGGCGGACGAGCGGTCGGTGATGTTCACCACGGGGATGTTCGCCGCGTTGATCTTCTCGACGCCCGGCACCAGGGCCTTGTAGTCGACCGGCGTGAACACAATGGCATCGGGCTTTTTCACCACGACGTCCTCGATCTGGCTCATCTGTTCCGGAATGCTGTCGGGCTTGGTTGGAATATAGTGCAGCGTCTTGACGTTGAGCGCCTTGGCGGCCGCATCGGCGCCGACGCGAACCGCTTGAAAATAGGGATTGGTCTGGTTCTTGGTGAAGACCGCGATGGTCTCGCCATCCGCCCACGCGGTCGTGCTGACGGCAGCGGCAACCAGTACGCTCAGTCCCGTATAAATTGATTTCATGTCTTGCTCCCTTCCCTTGTTTTTCGTTTCAAATCACAGCCTGCGGCGGCGCGCTTTCATGTCGAGCCAAACCGCAAGGATCACGATGACGCCGGTCACCAGCGGCTGCCAGCTCGCGTTGACCGACAGCAGATTCATTCCGTTCAGCACCAGCGTCAGGATCAAGGCGCCGACAAAGGTGCCGAACACGCTGCCGACGCCCCCGAACAGCGACGTGCCGCCGATCAATACGGCGGCGATCGCGGGCAGCGTCAGGCTTTCGCCGATGTCGGCCTCCGCCGAATTCAACCGGGCGAGGAAGATGACGGAAGCAAGTCCCGCCATGGTGCCGGAAGCCGCGTAGACCAACAGAAGCCGCCGCGAGATCGGAATGCCCGAGAGACGCGCCGCCACCGGATTGGCGCCGATGGCATAGATTTCCTGACCCCAGATCGTGCGCTGCGCGAAGATCGTTCCGATCGCAAGAAAAACCACCAGCAGATAGACCGGCGTGGGAAGGCCGAGCAGATAGCCGCTGCCGATCTGGCGAAAGGCGGGAGAGAAGCCATGGATGACTTCGCCGGCCATGTACCAATAGGTCAAACCGTTCAGCACCCACAGCATGCCGTAGGTCGCGATGAAGGACGGAATACGCAAGGCCGTGACCATGATGCCGTTGAGCAGACCAATGACCGCACCGGTCGCAATCGCTGCAAGGACGCCCAGCGCCGGCTGGCCACTCTGGTGAATCACGGTGCCGGCGACACAGGCCGAGAGCGCGACATTGGCGCCGACGGAAAGATCGAGCCCGGCCGTGAGTACGACGAGCGTCAAACCCGACGCGATAAAAAACAACAGGCTCGCCTGCCGCAGCACGTTCAGAATGTTGCCAAGGTGGAGGAAAGAGTCGGTCGATAGCGCGAGCACGGCGCAGATCAACAGCGCGGCGAACAGCCTGTACAAGATCTGCACAACATCGTCCGACAGGAACGCGCGCGCAGGTGTGACGGGCTTGGTGATGTCGGTCATGGCCGGCTCCGCAGTCCGTCGAAGAACAGCGCAAAGATGACCAGCACGCCGACGCTTGCGACCTGGATCGAGGACGGCAGCGCCAGAAGATTGAGCCCGTTGCGCAGCACGCCGACCGCCAGGACGCCGAGCGCCGTGCCGAGCAGCCATCCGTTGCCGCGCTCGAACGAGGTGCCACCGACCGCGACGGCCGCGATCGCATCAAACTCAAGACCGAGGCCGGCGGTGGGGTGGCCGGCGTTCATCCGCGCCGTCATCAAAAGACCCGCAACGCCCGCCATGGCGCCGCTGATGGCGTAAACGGCAATCAGAAGCTTGGTGGGCGACAGGCCGGCATAAGCGAGCGCCTCGCGATTTCCGCCGAGCGCGAAGATGTAGGTGCCAAAGCGCGTGTGATACAAGAGACCGTGAAAGACGAGGTAGGCGACCACGCCGATGATGATCGGCAGCGGCAGGCCGAACGGCGCCGCCAGATAGACTTCGCTGACGCTGCGCGGGATACCGACGACACTCTGGCCGTCGCTGGCGATCAGCGCCAATCCTTGCGCCATGCCGAGCGTTCCGAGCGTCGCGACAAACGGCGGGATATTCAGCCCGGCGACGAGGTATCCATTCGCAAGACCGAAGGCGACGCCGACCCCGACCGCGGCCAGCAGTCCCAGCGGCATCGATCCGGTCGAGAGCGAAACGAGGGCGACGACAATCGAGGTCAGCGTCACGACCGCGCCCATCGAGAGATCCAATCCCTCGGTCATGATGACCAGAGTCATGGGCAACGACAGCAGCAATAACAGCGTGGACTGCACCAGCACATTGGCGACATTGGGCGGCGACAGGAATCCGGGCGCCGCGACGGCAAAGCCCGCGACGAGCAGCGTCAGCACGATGGCCACCCCCGGCAGCCGTCGCAGCGGATTGGCAGACATCGTGGCGGCAACCTCAGCCATGATGCATCCCCAACCGCACGATGTTTTCTTCCGTCAGCTCGGTGCGTGCCAATTCGCCGGCGATGCGGCCCTCGCGCATCACATAGGCGCGGTCGCAGACATGACAGATTTCGGCCTGTTCGGACGAGATCATCAGCGCGGCGGCGCCGCCGGCGACCAGACGATCGATCAGCGCGAATATCTCAGCCTTGGCGCCGACATCGATCCCCCGTGTGGGCTCGTCGAAAATGAAAAGCCGGGCGCCGGCGGCGAGCCACTTGCCGATCACGACCTTCTGCTGATTGCCACCCGAAAGGAAGGCCACCGTCTGACGCGCACTCGGCGTGACGATGCGCAGTTTCGCGATCAGATCATCCGCCACGCGCGTCGCGCGCCGCGGCTCGAACAGGCCAGCGGGAAACAGCTTGTGCAGCGCCGAGAGCACCAGGTTGTCGCCGACCGAGCGCATCAGCGCGAGGCCTTCGCTTTTCCGGCTTTCCGGAATGAGCGCGACACCAAGCCGGGCTGCTTCATCGGGCCCACCGGTCTTTTCCCGGCCGTCGAAAACGATTTTTCCCGCGCTCGATGGATCGGCCCCGAAAATCGCGCGCGCCACTTCCGTTCGCCCGGACCCGACGAGACCGCAGAGACCGACGATCTCGCCTTCGCGCACCACGAGATCGATATCGGCGATACCGGACGATGCCGACAGTCCCTTTACCTCAAGCAGCGTCTTCCCGGGCTTTTCCGCGAAGGTCCGCGGATAGGTCATGTCCACGGCGCGGCCGACCATCATCCGGATCAGGTCGTCGGGCGTCGTCCGCGCCGGATCGACCTCGCCGACACGCCGTCCATCGCGAAGGACGCTGATGCGATCGCCGAGCGCAAAGACTTCGGCCATCCGGTGCGAGATGTAGACGATGGCAACCCCATCGGCCTTCAGCCGGCGGATCAGCGCGAACAAGAGTTCGGTCTCGCGATCCGACAGCGCCGCGGTCGGCTCGTCCATCACCAGGATGCGTGCGTTCTGGCTGACCGCCTTTGCAATCTCGACCATCTGCTGCTGCGCAACGCCAAGTTTGGCCACGATCGCCGAGGGATCGATGTCGAAGCCGATGTTTTCGAGCACCCGCCGCGCATCGCGGTATAGTTTGCGGCGATCGACGGTGCCGGGAACGCGCCCTTTCGGCTCGCGGCCCAGGAAAATGTTCTGCGCGATGTCGAGATAGGGAACGAGCGAGAATTCCTGGAAGATCACGGCAATGCCCAGACGCTTTGCGTCGGCGCTGGACGTGATCGCAACCTTCTCGCCGCGATGAAAGAACTCGCCCGCGTCCGCGTGATAGGCCCCGCACAGCACCTTCATCAGGCTCGATTTGCCGGCGCCGTTCTCGCCGAGCAGCATGTGAACCTCGCCCGGCCAGACGGCGAACGACACTTCGTCCAGCACCTTGACGCCGGGAAACGCCTTGCAGATGCCGCGCAGTTCCAACAGCGGCGGCGCATCACTGCGCGAAAGCGTCGCGTCAATCGGCATTGCTGCACTCATGCGCGCGCTCCGGGCGCAAAAATCTTGCCGGGGTTCATCAAGCCTTTCGGATCGAGCGCCGCCTTGATGCTGCGCATCACGTCGACCGCTTCGCCCAGCTCATCGGCAAGGTAGGGAATTTTGCCAAGGCCAATGCCGTGCTCGCCAGTCGAGGTGCCGTCCATCGCAATGGCGCGCGCGACCATCCGCGCGTGCAGCGCCTTCGCCCGCGCCATCTCGTCGGCATCCGCGGGCTCGATCAGGATCAGCATGTGGAAGTTGCCGTCCCCGACATGGCCGACGATCGGCGCGATGAATCCGCTGGCATCGGCGTCCTGCCGCGTCTCGGTCAGGCATTCCGTCAGGCGTGAGACCGGCACGCAGACATCCGTGATCAACGCGCGCGCCCCCGGCCGCAAGCTCATTCCCGCATAGAGCGTGTTGTCGCGAGCGTGCCAGAGCCGACTGCGGTCTTCCGCGGCTTTGGCCCATTCGAAGCCAAGGCCATGATGATCGGCCGCGATCGCCTGCGCGGCCTCCGCCTGTTCGGCGACCGCCGCTTCCGAGCCGTGAAATTCGAAGAACAGCGTCGGCGCTTCACGGTAACCCAGTTTCGAATAGAGATTGATGCCGCGCATCATGACGTCGTCGACGAGTTCGATCCGCGCGACCGGAATCGCCGACTGGATCATGGCGATTGCCGTATCCACGGCATCGCCAAGACGGTTGAAACTGCACACCGCGGCCGACATCGCCTGCGGCAGCGGATGAAGCTTCATGGTGACTTCGGTGATGACTCCGAGCGTGCCTTCGGCGCCGACAAATAACCGGGTCAGGTCGTAACCCGCCGCCGACTTGCGCGCGCGCTTGGCGGTGCGGATCACCCGGCCATCCGCCAGCACGACCTCCAGCGCCATGACGTTGTCCTTCATGGTGCCGTAGCGCACCGCCATCGTGCCCGAGGCGCGGGTCGAGGCCATGCCGCCGATCGAGGCGTCGGCGCCGGGATCGATCGGGAAAAACAGCCCGGTGCCGCGAAGCTCCGCGTTGAGCTGCTTGCGGGTGATACCGGGCTGCACGACCACGTCCATGTCATCGGCGTGCACCGCGAGCACCTTGTTCATCCGGGAGAAGTCGATCGCGACGCCGCCTTCGACCGCGGCGGTGTTGCCTTCGAGCGAGGTGCCAGCGCCAAAGGGCACGATCGGCATCCCAACGTCCGCGCAGAGCTTGACGGTTTCGACCACTTCGCGCGTGGTTTCCGGAAACACGACGACATCGGGCGGCAGCAGACCGTGATAGGCCTCGCTCCGCCCATGCTGTTCGAGCACGCCACGGGCCACCGTCGCGCGCTCACCCATCACGCCGGTGAGACGATCGACAAAGACAGTTGCGTTGACCCGCGGGCCCATCCATTTCCTCCCAAATTCTCTTCTTCGCGCCGCCGGCTTCTCATGGCCGGCTTGCACCTTGATGTTCAGGCGATCAGGTCTTCGGATCGCCCAAGCCCGACAGCCGCTCCTGGTGGAGCACGGTTGCGATGTAATCGGCATCACCATCGCCCTGCGCGATCAGCGAAGCATAGGTCTCGCGCAGTTGGGCCGCGAGTTGAAGCGGCACGCCGGCCGAGTGCCCTGCTCCCAGAATGAGATCGAGGTCCTTGGCCATCTGGCGGCAGGAGAAGGTCGATTCAAAATCGCGCTTGGCGAGCGGCGGCGTCTTGTACTTCACCATGGGTGACGCCACGGCGCTGTCGTCGAGCACCTTGAGAATGTCCTGCCAGCCGATGCCGCCCTTTCGAGCCAGCGCAAGGCTCTCCGCCATCATGCCGGCCGAGACGGCGATCATCAGGTTGACGGCAAGCTTGGCATAGCGCGCCTGCTCGGCGTCGCCGAGATAGGTCTGCGCCCGCGTGAATGAAGCAAGTAGCGGCCTCACCCGTTCGAAAGCGGCCTTGGGGCCCGAGACAAAGCACGTCAGCGCGCCGGTTTGAGCGAGGCTGGCATTTCCGGATACCGGCAGGCGCAGATAGTCGATCTTGTGGTCCTGCGCGGCTTTCGCCAGTTCCACCGAGACTTCCGCGCTGACGGTGCTGGTCTCGATCAGGATCGACTTTGGCGCGATGGCATCGAGCACGCCTTTGACGAGCAGCAGATCGCGCACCGCCTTGTCGTCCGGCAAGGAAGTAAAGACCACGGATTTCCCTTTGACGGCTTCGATCGCCGACGCGGCAACGCCAAGGCCCTGCTGACGCGCCGCTGCCATTCGATCGGCGCTGACGTCGAACGCCGTGACACGGAAACCCGCAGCGGCGATCCGCCCCGCAATCGGCAGGCCCATCTTGCCCACACCAAGCCAGGCGATGCCATCGGATTGCGTCACCATCTCTACGCCCTTCCCTGTTCCTCGATCGCGCGCACCAGCCGCTCGCCGGACTGCACGAGCTCTTGCTTGCGCTTTTCCAGATCGTCGAAAGCGAGCTTCCCGCCGCGCTTCTTCCAGGCTCCGCCGACCATCACCGCCTCGATATTGGCAAGGCCGGTCTGCATCACGACGGTAGCGACAGGATCGTGCGCGGGAACGAGGTTGAGCGCACCGGCATCGATGACAACGAGGTCGGCGTGCTTGCCCGGCGCAAGCGACCCGATCTGGTCCTCGCGGCCCAACATGCGAGCCCCCTCGACCGTGATCCAGCGGAGCGCCTCCCGCACCGGAATGGTCGTTGTGTCCGGGATCGTGCCCGTCGCATGACGCGCGTCGGCATTGTCGAGCGCCCGCTGCGTCGAAAGCGCCACACGAGCGACGCTCAGAAGATCGCCCGAGAGGACAGATTCCAGATCGACGCCGACCGAAGGCCGCGCACCAAGTTTCAGAAGCCGCCCGGTGATGGGCCAGCCGTGGCCCTGGATCATCTCGTTCTCGGGCGTGATTGAGAACGACGCGCCAAGATCGACCAGACGCCGCAACAGCTCATCGGACAAATTGTTACCGTGAACGATGTTGATGCCACGGCCGACGAGATCCTGCTCGATCAGTCTCTCCCAGCCGCCGGGCGTCTTCGCCGGGCCGCCGCCCTGATGCATGGAAGCGACCAGGCCAAATTCGCGCGCCAGGCGGAAGTCGTTCTGCGCCACTTCCAGCGTCGAGTAATGCGGCCCGAGGATCGCAAGACCGAGCGTCACGCGGCCACCGCGATCGGCGAACGGACCCCTCAGCAGCCGCTCGACTTCATGTCGAGGGTGCGGCACTTCCGAAAAATGCGGCTGCCCCGGCTTGGGATCGGGTTTTGGCGAGCCATGAAAGAACGCGGCACGAATGCCGCTCTCGAACAGCGCGCGGACGGCGGCATCCGTGTGCGCAGGCGTCGGATTGTTGTGACACCAGTCGACTAAGGTCGTGACGCCGTGGTTGATCTGGTTCAGCGCGCCGACCAGCGTCGCAATGTAGATGTCTTCCGGGCGAAACACGGTCGCGAGACCGGCATGCATGCGCCGGAAATATTCCAGCAGCGTCCAGTTCGAAGCAAAGCCTCGCAACGCGGTCTGCCAGGTGTGCATGTGGGCATTGATCAGGCCGGGAATGACGATCTTGTCACGCCCGTCGATAACATCGGCATCGGCAGCAGCAATGTCGCGGCCGACGGCTGCAATCCGGCCGCCGTCGACCAGCAGGTCGCCGCCGGCAATATCGCCGAGACGATCGTCCATGGTCAGGATCGTCGCCGACCGGATCAGGGTGCGCGCCATGTTTTCTGCCTTCGGGCAACCGTTGTCCGGCGGCCTTGCGTTTCCTCAGGGCAGATCGTAGGTTTTTATGCACACGTTTGTCAATCCGCGCCTCTCGACTGCCCATCGAACTTTGCGTGCCATCGCAGCCGGGTTCCGATAGGGTGAAAACGCCGGACACCAGATGGATTCCCGAATGCCGCGGAGGAAACCGCCCAAGAAAATGGCCAAGAAAATGCCTGGGTCGACGATGAAAGACCGCGCCTCGCGCGTGACCATCATCGACGTCGCGAAACGCGCGGGCGTGCATTGGTCGACCGTCTCGCGGGCGCTGAACCCCGAGAAGCGGCACCTGATCTCGCCGGAAATGATCGAGCGCGTCGCGGCCTGTGTTCAGGAACTCGGCTATCGCGCCAATGCGCTGGCCTCGGGACTGCGGACGCAACGTTCGCGCACGATCGGCGTGATCGTATCGAACCTGGGCGACCCCGTACACCCGCCAATCGTGCGCGCGATCGAGGACCGGTTTGCCGAGATCGGTTACGTCACCCTCGTCGGCAACACGGATAACCATCCCGCGCGCCAGGCCGCGCTGATCGATCGCTTTATCGGCCAGGGTGTCGATGGCCTGATCGTCGCGACGTTCTTTCGCAACGACCCGATCATCAGCACCTGTCTCGAGGCCGGCATACCGACGGTTGCGGTCTTTCGCGATCCGGAAGACGAATTCGTGCCGAGCGTGCGCGTCGACGATGCGAAGGCGATGGAGATCGCGGTGCATCACCTGGCCGGGCTCGGCCACCGCCATATCGGGCACATTGCCGGCCCGCAGAATGTTTCCACCGGCTACTATCGATGCCGGGGCTTCCGCCGCGCCTGCCGATCCCTCGCGAAACAGGGCGTCACGGCATCGGTTGCCTACGGCAAGGAGTTCACGATCGAGGACGGTGAAATCGCCTGCCGCACGCTTCTTTCCGAACAAGAGGGAATAACCGGGATCGTGGCGGCCAACGACATGCTGGCCGTCGGCGCGTTGCGGCACATCGAGACGCGCAAGATCCGATGCCCGGGCGATATTTCGATGATCGGCATGAACGACATGCCCTTCATGGACAGCATCGCGCCGGCGCTGACCACCATTCGCACGCCGACGGCCGATCTCGGCAAACATGCCGCCGAGATCCTGGTCGCCATGATCCACGGCGCGGCGGTCGAAAACAGGCGCGTGGTATTGAACCCCGAACTCGTGGTCCGGAATTCGGTGGCGCCGGTAAATCAAACGATATCGCCGGAATATAATGACATTGCCCGCTCGGCGATGTCGTCTCAGGCCGGGTGACCATATAAACGGCTAGCCGGAACCGACTTCGACTTGCGAGGCTCACCTGTTCAGAACATTCCATTCGGGTTGGCGCGCGGAATGTTCGGCGCGATCAACGGCGCCGAGTTTTTCGGGTCGCCAACGGCCTGCAAGGTGTCCCAATGTTCGATTGCCTTGCCGTCGGCGTCCATCTTGTAGATATCGACGCCGGCGATTCCCGTATCCTCCGGGTCGTCATTGAAGAGATTCAGAAAGTTCACGTGCGCCCATACATAGTCGCCGACGGCGATGATGCGGTGGACAACGACGCGCGCCCGCGCGCGTTCCCGTGTGACCTGGGCGAAGAACTTACCCAGCGCGAGCGAACCGTCCGCGATCAGCGGGTTGTGCTGGATGTAGGCGGGGCTCACGTATTTGGCCGTGCCCTCTTCCGATTTCTTCGTGTTGATCATCAGATCGTAGAGGGCGAGGACGTTGTTCTTGTTGCGAACGGCGCGGCTATCGTTGGTGTCAATGATTTCGATCATGGCTAGCTCCTTTTGCAAGATGGGTGATGATTAGGTGGGTCTAACTCAGGCCGACGAGCTGAAGGCGTAACGCATCCTGCTCGGCGTCTGATTTCTCTCGCGCGACCCGGAGCATCTCTCCGGCGTCTGCTCCCACCGGCGCTCGGCTCGGTGCGGGGACTTGCTCGGCCAGTTCGATCACCCTCCGGGCGGCGGCGGCCGAGTCGAGCCCGCTGTTCTGCATGCCGTTGAGGGCGTCCGCGAACGATCCGAAGGTTTCGCCATATAGCTCGCGTTGTTGGGGCGTCATTCCGTCGGCGACCCGCTTGAGCGCTGCAGCCGTTTTTGCGGGGCCGCCGGTTTTCATGTTGCCTGCCGCTGCCACCACGACGTCGATTCCGAAGCGCTTCAACTCGGCGCGGTAGACCGTCGCAAATACCTCCATCGCGGCCTTCGATGCGCCCGACGGTCCATTGAACGGGAGCGGCACGCTGGCGGTCCAGGTGCTGACCTGAACGATGCGACCGCGCGCCTTCCTTAGGGCCGGCAGGAACGCGTTGATGACTGACAGAGCCCCGAACACGTTGACGTCGAATTCGCGCCGGATGGCGTCGAGCGGAAGAACCTCGATCGGTCCCGGGGTCAGAATGCCGGCATTGTTGATCAGGATATCGAGTCCGGAATCGCCAAGCGCGTCGGACACGCCGGCCGCCCAGGTTTTCACTGACTCCTCTCTGGTCATGTCAGAGACCATCAGGCTGACGCGTCCTCCGGAAGCGTCCTTCAGGTCCTGGACTTCCACCGCCGACATGGCCGTTCCGAAAACGACGTAGCCTTTGGCCGCGAGTCCGAGCGCGATATCGCGGCCAAGCCCTGTGCCGGCGCCGGTAACGACCGCTGAACGGCCGGAATTTTGGTTCCTCGATGACATAGCAATCTCCCTTGGCTTGAACTCTTGGCTTGAACTGACAACCAAGCTATCGTTGCTAAAATCGATGCGATAGCCGCACGAATTGGCCATCTGTGTCGCCGAAAGTGGAACGACGGACATGGATCTCGAGGATGTCAGGACTTTTGTCGATGTGGCCGATGCCGGCGGGGTGTCGTCGGCTGCCCGGCGCCTTGGCGTCTCGAAGTCGATCGTCAGTCGACGGTTATTCCGGCTGGAAGCCGAACTCGGCGTGCAGCTCCTCGCGCGGACAACACGCGGTGCGGCGCTGACGGAAGCCGGCGTCACGTTTCGCGAGCACGCCGCTCGCGTCTGCGCCGAAATCGACATCGCACTTGAAACGATCATGCCGGCCGGCGAACTGCGCGGTCGCCTCCGTATTGCAGCGCCGCTCTCCGTGGGACCGACGCATTTGGCGCCGGTGTTTGCAGAAATGGCGCGGCGCCACCCGCTGCTCCACGTGCAGGCGAGCTACGGCGATCGCTTCGTGGACATCATTGGGGAGGGTTTCGATTGTGCGATACGCGTCGGCTATCTCAACGACTCGAACCTGATCGCGCGTCGCGTCGGACCCGTCACTGGAAAGCTCGTCGCAAGCCCGGACTATATCAGGGAGCATGGAACTCCCGAGACGCCGGACGAACTCCTTACCCATCAGGCGCTGATGCAGGGAACGGAAACCTGGCAATTTATTGATGGCGACAAGACAATTTCCATTCATCCGCAGGGGCGGTTCAAAGCAGACAACGGCACCGCACTCGCCGCGGCTGCGGTGGCGGGGCTCGGCATCGCCTGGCTTCCGGATCATCTCATCAAGGGCTATCTGGATTCCGGCGCCCTTGTTCAGGTGATGCCGCGCTATCCTGTTCCGACGGGCGGCATGTTTGTGGTCCGGCCTCCCGGTCAGCACTCCACAAGGAAAGTCCGAGTTCTCACCGAACTGCTGATTGAGCATTTCGGATAGTTCGCGTTCACTCGAACGCTCCCGCCAAGGCAGACGTCTGATCGAAAAGGAATGCGGTGGTGACCGGCGCTACACGGGCGGCGCGGTGGCCGCTACCTCACGCGCGGCGCCTCACCCTTTCATGACATGCATCACGTCAACAGCAAGAACGAATGAATTCGTGACAACAAGCGTGGACGAGCGACTGACTCCGCACAGATTTGGCGCAAAATGAGAGCTTGACTTGATACCTCTCAAGCTTAACGTTCACGAAATGTCCTGCGGGCGGGAGGCGAAAAGTCCATTCGCGGAGGTACATCATGAGAGGTAGTGAATGTCCCATACATGTGGCTGATGGCGTGCTTGGCCAACAGTGTCACATTTGCGCTTTTTTCAATGGTTTCGACGAGCAGCACAGGGTGCTTCGCTCGTTCATCAAAGAAGGCTTCGAGCGGGGCGACAAGGCTTTTCATATCGTGGATCCCGAGCTGCGGCAGGATCATCTGAAGCGGCTCGCCGACGCTGGCATCGACGTGGATCAGGCGTTGGCAACCGGGCAGCTCGAACTGCGGCGATGGCAGGACGCTTACCTGCGCGACGATAGCTTCGATCAGGATGGGATGCTCGCCTTGCTTGAAGAGATCCTCGGATCAGGGGCAGCGGCCGGTAATCCGCCCATCAGATTTGTCTCGCGCGTGGAACCGTCGCTGGTGGAAAAGGCCGGCGAAGATAACTGGCTGGAATACGAGACGCGGGTCAACTACTCGGTCTCCAAATTCCACGATCCGGTCATCTGCACCTACGATCTGACGAACTTCCGTGCCAGCCTGGTGATGGACATGTTGCGCGTCCACCCCGTCGTGATTGTCGGAGGGGTGCTCCAGGAGAACCCGTTCTTTGTTCCTCCGGACCAGTTCCTCGTTGAACTGCGAGAGAGAAAGTCGGCGCGGCGCGGCGCGATCCAAACACACTGATACTGATGATTGACGAAAATCTCCGGCTGCGGGCAGCGCTTCGGGATTTGGTTGCGCTTTCGACCATCCCGGCGGGGTGGATCGGAATCGCTCCGCGCACGATTGCAGCTGGACTGGCCGACATACTGGCGGGGTCGTTGGGTTTTGATTTTGCGCTGGTGCGCTTGCTCGATCCCTCCGAAGGGATAACGATCGACGTCACGAGTGGATGCGCCACCAGGGAATTTTCGGACTGGCTGCAGGCCCAATTTTCCAATTTCGATGAACCTTTGCGCTGGCAGACCGCTCCGGACGTCATTGGCTTCGATGACAGACTGAAATCGCTCCGCGGTATCATCGTTCCTATTGGGTTCAACGCCTATGCCGGACTTGTAGCCATCGGCTGTGAGCGGAGCGACTTCCCAACCGAAACTGACAGAATGCTGCTGACGGTGGCTGCGAACCACGCAGCGACGGCCTTCCGCAGCGCGAACCTGATTCACGAACGACGCCGAGCCGAGGAGGAAGTTCGCAAAGCCCGCGACGAACTAGAGATGAAGGTGATGGAAAGAACCGCCGAATTGCAGCGGACAATGGCCGAGCTGACCCACATGAATCGCATGGCGACAGCAGGCGTCCTCGTAGCGTCCATTGCTCATGAGATCAATCAGCCACTAACCGGGATCGTCATGCAAGCCTGCGCGGCCCGACAATGGCTCGCATCGAGAGAGCCCAGCATGGAAAAGGCGCGAGACGCGCTGGATCAAATCGAAAGTAACGGTCTCCGTGCAGGTGAAATCATCACCAGCCTTCGCGGAATGTTCAAAAAGGAAACGCAGGCGAGAATCCCGATCGACATCAACAAGCTGATCTTCGCGGTTCTGGCTATTGTGCGCCACGAGTTGCAGAAGCATGGAGTAGAGCTGCGCACAGAACTCGATGAATCGGTCCCGGCCTTGGAAGGCGACAGAGTTCAATTGCAACAAGTCGTCTTGAACCTGGTCATGAACGCGATTGAGGCGATGCAGACGGAAGAACTGCGAATGTTGAGCATACGATCCTGCGTGAGCAAACCAGATTTTGTTCACGTGACCGTCGAGGATACCGGCACCGGTATCGACCCGTCCAGCCACGATCATATTTTCGAGCCGACGTTCACGACCAAAGAGCGTGGCATGGGAATTGGCCTTTCCATCTGCCATTCCATTATCGAAAGCCATAACGGCCGTATTTGGGTGACGCCGGGAAACGGCAAAGGCTCGATTTTCCAATTTGAGTTGCCGACGAGCGCGGGAAGGTAATCCCGCCCGCTAGCGTCGTGCCTCGATGGCGACGCGCGTACATGCGTGCCGATACGCGCCCATTAAGTGTTATGGAATGCCCGCATCCTCTTGGGGAGCGGACGCCGGAGCCAACAACGGCGGCGCCGAGTTGGCCTCCTGCAAGCTATTTGGACGTTGATCGGACTTCGACATCAGCGAGGCGCCGCTCTCAAATCGAACGCGATAGACCAGCAGATTCTCGATCACGCGCTGGACGTAGTTGCGCGTCTCGGAGAGCGGGATGCGCTCCACCCAATCGATCGCGTCCACGTCAGGATTGCGCGGGTCACCGTACAGCTTTACCCAGTCGCGAACGCGACCCCGGCCTGCGTTATAGCCGGCAAAGGTCATGATGGGGGAGCCACCATATTCCTTCAGCAATGCGCTGAGTTCAGCGGCGCCCATTTGCGTGTTGTAAACGGGATCGGAGACCATCCGGTCCCAGTCATAGGTGACGCCGAATCGCCTGGCGGTGTCGCGTCCGGCTTCTGGCGTCACCTGCATCAGGCCGACCGCGTTGGCCGACGACTTGTCACGCTGGTCGAACGCGCTTTCGGTGCGTGCGACCGAATAGATGATGCTGCGCTCGATCTCGGGACCGATCGGACTGTGCTGCGGAATTCCAATTGTCGGGAATGCGTAAGGGTCGAGCGCGAGGCCGCGGGCGAGCGCCGGCTTGCCGATCTGCAACATGGCCCGCGCGTCGTTACGGCGGCCGGTTAGTTCGGCGAGCGCCACCAGCAACCCCACGTCAGTGCTCTCTTCGGCAAGGTCAGCAACAAAATAGAGAACGACGTCACGTTCGCCGAGTGCATACAGCATATCCGCGGCACGCACGCGTTCGTCCGCGAGCTCCATATCGTCAACCGGGCTAACCGCCGCCGGCACCCGCAGCTCGATTCTGTCGAGGCCGAGCCTGGCGCGCGCGAGCTGTCCGTAATAGGCGGTGGGATAGCTCGCAGCCGCCTCATAGCTGGCGCGCATCGCATCCTTTTCGCCGGTCGCTTCGGCAACGCGGGCTCGCCAGTAGTTCGCCCGGGCCAGCACTATCGGATTGACCGAGCCGTCATCTATATGAGCGAAATACGCCCGCGCCGTCGCGGGATCATTGAGATAGCGAAAGGCGATCCAGCCGCACATGAAATGGAAGTCCGCCCGGTAATGTTCGCTCGCCGGCAGGGCGGCAGCACGCACCACCTGATAGGCGGTTTCAAATTTACCCTGATCGAGCAGCTTGCGGGCGAGAAAGCGCCGCTCGCGCCACCATTCGTCGGTATCCTGAAGCGCCATGGTCTCCGGCGGGGCTGCCTGCATCAGACGGGTTGCTTCGTCGATCCGGTCGTGATGCGACATCCAGCGGATACGGCAAAGGGTGTAGCCGAGATCGCCGCGGGCCTCGGCCGCCACGTCGTTGAGCAGATCGAGCGCCTCGTCCGTGTTTGCGGCCGCGCAGGCCCTCACGATCGAAAGCTCGTCGCTGCCGAGGCGTTGCGCGGCGCGCTTGGCGCCTGAAATATCCTTGGCGCCGATGCGCTTGTCCATACGTGCGCGATGGTCCTCGCGCGTGAGCAGGTCGCGGAACAGCTCGTACGCTTCGGTTTCGGAGCGCTCCAACAACTCATCCGATCTCCAGGCCTGGCGAACCATGCGTCCGGCATCGTCACGGTTGCCTTCGGCAAGCAGCACCCGCGCAAGCGCGAAGCGGCCCTTGGCGCTTGTCGGGTGATCGCCTGCGAAACCGCGCACGGTGGCGGCGTCGCTGCGTTCCTGCCACAGCCGCGCCTCTGCCCGCTTGCGCATCAGTCCCATACTCGGCCAGCCCGGACTATCAGCAATGAACGCGGCGTATCGGCTGAAGTTCGCGTCAGCGTCCGGATGGCGCAGGATGAACCATTCAACGAGTTTCCGAGCCGCCGGATCGGCGATCGTCTTTTGGATGGCGGTAGCATCGGTTGTCTTTGCCTTGCGTGCGAGATCGATCGCATTCTTCACCGCTGCGAGATCGCCCGAGAGCGGAGAAGCGTCAGCACTCGCGGACGGCGCGGCGACGGGTCGCGCCGGCTCGCGCTCCTTCGCCGCTACATGCTTTGCATGTCCGGCTTTCTCGTGCGTCGCATTGCGGTGGTGCCGCGCTCCGCTCGCTTCATGCGGCTTCCCGGCGTGCGGAGACTTATGGTTGGCCCGCGCCATGGCGGCAGTCGAACATACGGCGAGCAAAGCCGAAATCAGGAAACAGGACAACGGATGTAGGCGCTGGTTCATCCCCATAGCCCCCCAAACCAGCCGGACGAACCGTGACCGCACGGCTGGAACCGCCGGAGGGTACCACGACATCCGTTCGCAACTGTCGCGTTTCGGCAACAGCGCAGGAAAACCTCGGCGAGATGGAACTCACAAAATGGAACTCAAAAGTCGTGACGCACAGCCGACGAACTGTACCGCTGAAAGGCAGCCGTATCAATTGATGTTGCAAGGATTGACCACCCCGGCGCCTTGCGTAAGCATGGTGGATGGTCAAAGCACTCTTATTGGCGGCGTTGGTCTTCGTGGCTTCTGCCCGCTCCACTTTTGCACAGGATACGAAGGTGTCCGTCGGCATGACGGGAATAGGAGGCATGAGTTGCGCTCACTGGAGGGCCACGAAAGAACAACTGTCAGAGGGAACGGTCTGGATCTTTGGTTTCTGGACGGCATTGAACTACGTCGCTGCTGCAAGCGAGCAGCCGCAATCGGGAACAGCCACGGCCGAGATCGTGGGCGAAGTTAAAAAACGATGCGCTCAGGCGCCGTCGCAAACATTAGCCAGCGCCGTCTGGAATACCTATCTCGAGTTTAACAAGAGGTAGCCAAGGCCAGTGTCCAAGTGAGATCATCGACCGGCCCTGATCACGCCTCCGGCGCCACATTCATACGGCCGTTCTGCCGCCATCGGCCGGCACAATCGCACCCTGGATGAAGCTGGCGCGGTCACTCGCCAAGAACACGATCGCCTCGGCGATCTCCTCAGGCGCAGCCGGACGCCCGGCAGGTGCTTGCGCAGCGAGTTGCAACAGCGCGTCCTCACCCATTGCCGCCGTGCCCTCGGTCCGGGTCGGTCCGGGACTGACCGCATTTACGCGAACGCCCTTGGGTCCATATTCGGCCGCCCAAGCTTTGGTCAGCAGATTGACTGCAGCCTTACTTGATCCGTAGAGGCTCAAGCCCGGCGCGCCATAATCGGCCACCATCGTTGAAACGTTGACGATTGCTCCTTTGCCGCGCTCCGCCATCAACGGAGCAAGCTCGGCGACAAGG
>Ga0210396_10001873_pt1 | contig 21882 bp, 12 predicted proteins | sample IncBWH17OmetaG_FD_155466 | JGI IMG/M metagenome (GOLD analysis project Ga0210396, IMG submission 155466) | Forest soil microbial communities from Barre Woods Harvard Forest LTER site, Petersham, Massachusetts, United States - Inc-BW-H-17-O ... | reverse complement strand
ATCTTCGTGCGGCGCGCAATCTATACACCGAATCCGATCAGGTTACGTTCACAAGTGGGAAGCATTTGCTCATCCTCGGCGGATGGTTGCAACAACTGCAGTCCAACGACAGCCTCGTTCAAGATCAATACGGTCAAGTGTCCTTCACCAATCTGCAAACGTTTCTGCAGGGTACGGTGAGCACATACACTTACGCGCCGAGCTATTCGCCGTTGTCCTGGCGTTCCGTCGAAGGCGCCTTTTACGCGGAAGATGTGATCAAAGTTACGCCCTCTTTGGAACTTCGACTCGGATTCCGCGGTGAATCCACTAATGGATGGAACGAAGCTTACGGGCGCGCGTCAAATTATGCGTTTAGTCCGAGTGGCGTAATCGAAACTCAACCGGTTGTGGGAAGTTCCGCCTTCACGGTGAACAACGCGAAATTCCTGCCGGCTCCTCGCATCGGCACCGCATGGTCTCCCTTCGCCTCGAAAAAGACTGTGATTCGCGCGGGTTTCGGGATGTATTACGCGCTGCTCGATAATTTAAGTTATCGGCTGGATCAAAACGGACCCTTCAACACTGTTTATGCTGTAAAGAATCTGCCGTTTGGCAATATCGCTCCGGACGCCACTTATTCAGGTGTCAAGGTCATTCCGGGTGGCGTGCAGCCCGACTTGAAAACGCCAACCGTTGAATCCTGGAGCTTAAAAGTTGAGCAAGAACTCTCCGCAAACACTTCGCTAGGCGTTAGCTACATCGGATCTCATGGCTACCACGAACTATTGTCGGCCGACGCAAATTTGCCCAGTCCGACCATCTGCCCAGCAGCGCCTTGCCCGGCTGGTTATCCAAGTGGCGCATATTACTATCCGGCGGGAGCGGCTCTGGCCAACAATGCTGTTTGGAACACCACGCATTGGCTATCGCAAGGAATCAGCTCGTATCACGGACTTGAAGTTGATGTAAATCGCCGCTTTGGACATGGCTTGCAATTCCGCGGAGTCTACACGTTTTCCAAGTCGCTCGACGATGGCGACAATATGAACACCAGCGTGGCTACGAATTCTCCCGCGTTCGTTGCGAATCCATTACAACCGAAGTCTGACTATGGCCGAGCTTCGTTTGACGTGCAGCATGCGGGCGTCATTCAGGCCACCTACGACCTTCCGTTTGGACGCAGCAACGCTGCCAAGACGCACGCGTGGCTGGAACGCATAATTGGAGATTGGCAACTGAGCGGAATTCAAACAGTGCAGTCCGGCCTGCCATTCACACCGCAGCTATCCTACAACCCGTCCAATGATGGCGACACGCGCAATCCGGTGCGCCCCTCCTGGAATCCAAATTTCACAGGCCCGGTGATTTTGGGTGGACCCAACCAATATTTCAATCCCAAAGCGTTCATTCAGCCTTTGCCCGGCACCTACGGCAACGTGGGTCGAAACATTTTGCAAGCCCCCGGACTCACAGAGACGGACCTGTCTCTCACAAAAATGTTCTCGTTCACCGAGCGCTTGAAGCTGCAGTTCCGTACCGAAGTTTTCAACCTGTTCAATCACACCAACCTCAACGCCCCGAATCCCGTCGTCTACGCAGCAGCCACAGGCGGGCCATCCCCTACGGCAGGAGTCATCACCGCCACCGCGACGGCATCGCGCCAAATTCAATTTGGGTTGAAACTATTGTGGTGAGTTGAAGAGAATCAGCGCCGGCCGATAACCTCAACCATTCCGCCGCTGCCAACTCAGAGAAACTAACATGTCCAATTCACGACAGGCCCCGCCTAGTCAGGTCTGGCGGTTTATCGATTGGGATTTGACGCGCGAGCGACCAGCTCATCCAATTTCGAAAGCAACAACTTTAGGACGGGAGACGGGTTCGACTTTTTGTAGCCGAGGACCAGATCGACAGTCGGCGCAGCTCCTTTCAGAGGACGACTCGTTACCGACGAGGGAAGAAAGTTTTGTGCGTAAGCGGGTAGCAACCCTACGCCGCCCGTCGACGCGATTAAGGACATTCCCATGGCGAGGTGGTCCGCTTCATGAGCCGGCGTGAGATCGACTCCGGAGCGCTTCAGATACTTGTCGATTACCGCCCGCAGTACAGGAGCGGTGTTCGACACAACCACGAATGTCTCACCTGCTAGGTCCTTCGGACTGATGGCCTTGAGGGCCGCGAGCCGGTGGTCATTCGGCAGCACCACCATCAAGGGCTCCTTGACGAGAAGGCGGAACGCTAAGTCTGGGACCCCCGTTTCGCGCCGAAGAAAGGCCGCGTCGATTTTTCCTTTCGACAGACCATCCGCAAGCAGAGGCGAGTATTGACTTGATATCATCACGTCGATATTGGGCAGTTCGTCTCGTAAGATCCGCATGGCTTCCGGCATCCATCTCAATTCGTGGCCGGTCAAAAATCCCATCGCGAAACATGGCTTGCTGGGATCAGCGACCCGCCGAGCAGCTTCGCTCGCCGCTTCCACTTGCGACAGCACTAAACGTGCGTGCTCCAGAAAGGCTCGACCTGCGGGCGTGAGTTGTATGCCGCGCGCGCTGCGCGTCAGCAGTTGCGCTCCTACCTCCTCTTCAAGGTCCCGAATCTGTCGGCTAAGCGAAGGTTGTGTCGTGTGAAGCTTTTGCTTAGCCGCCACCGTAAGATTTCCCGCCTCTGCGACCGACACAAAATAACGGAGATGTCGTAGTTCCATCTCGCTCTCCATGCTTTTGAAGCATCGTGCGCAAGCTTACAAAGTATCTCCCAAAGTTGCTACAACGTGCCAAGTATGTGCATCAGATACATACATCACAAAGCCGATCGAGTTTGGCACCGAACAGTTGGTAATCGCAGTCATGCTCAGTGTGCATTGGAGATGGAGACAGCAAACGGAAACGCTCTTTACTCGAAGGAGAAGAAAACAATGTCAAACAAGCTGGAAGGAAAAATTGCTCTCGTCACAGGCGGCTCGCGCGGCATTGGTGCTGCCATCGCGAAGCGACTGGCGGCGGATGGTGCGAACGTCGCAATCACTTACACGAAAGGTGCTGACGCAGCCGCGTCCGTCGTCAAGGAGATTGAACGCGCTGGCAGAAAAGCAATCGCGATTCAGGCAGACGCCGCCGATGCCAACGCGGTTAAAGCCGCGGTCGAAAAGACCTTTGCAACCTTCGGAAGACTGGATGTGCTGGTGAACAACGCTGGCACGGCCATTCCGAAAACGTTCGAGGAGTCCACGCTGGAAGAGATGGATCGCGTTCTCGACATCAACGTCCGCGGGGTATTCGTCGCGACGCAAGCGGCGCTGAAACACATGAACGAGGGTGCTCGCATCATCATGATTGGCTCGGCCGTGGGCGAGCGTGCCGTTGCGCCCGGGCTTGTGCCCTACGCGGCCACGAAAGGAGCCGTCAAGATGTTCACTCAGGCGCTTTCCAGAGAGGTAGGGAGCCGGGGCATCACGGTCAACAACGTCCAGCCCGGTCCGATCGACACGGAATTGAATCCCGCCTCGGGTGATTGGGCGGTGCCGCAGAAGGGCGCCACAGCGCTCGATCGTTACGGGCGTGTGGATGAGATCGCCGCGATGGTGGCGTTTGTCGCCGGCCCGGAATCCTCGTACATCACCGGGGCGAATCTTACCGTGGATGGCGGAATGAACGCCTGAGCGCACAGCGTGTGCCTGCGCTGCCGAACATCAATCGTATCCATGACTAGGAGCGTTTACGTCAAACCAAGGTCTTTTGATTACTGGGGATCGAGGTTCATATAGCGGTACTCACCGCCTACGGGCCGGAGGATAAAAATGAATCAGGCGATTGAAGAGAAAAACAAAACACTTGTCATCAAAGCCTTCGACACACTATTCAACAAGCGTGACTACGCGGCTGCTCAGAACTTTTGGTCACCTCACTACGTCCAGCACAGCGCCCATATCGCGCCGGGTCGTGAAGGTCTGTTCGATCTGATCAAGAGCCTTCCGCGGACTCTCAAATATGAGGCTGGAACGATTGTAGCTGGGGGAGATTTCGTCATCGTGCACGGACGATTTAGCGGTTTCGGTGCTCCCGTGAATTGGATTGCCGCAGACATTGTGCGCATTCAAGACGGAATCCTAGTTGAACATTGGGATGTCATTGAGGACGAGGCCACAGAAGAGCAATCGAAAAGCGGCGCTCCCATGTTCGGAAACTCTTTCCCAAAGTAGCAAGCATAGACAGTCCACCTCGCAATCTTCCGTCAGTCGCTCCAAGGGAAAACGCAATAACTCCGAAAGAATTTTCAGAAATCAAATTTGGCAGTCGAACTTGAAACAGAAAAGAAGCGACTCGAAGACGCGCTTCGCGGCTTGAGTGATGAATAGTGCGAGAGGACCGGGGCAACGCGGTCCGGTTCAGTCGTCGACTTTCTTGGTTCAAGTTCTGCCTGATTTGTACTCAGGAAAGGAGTGCGATTTGGACCACTGGGATGAGTTCTTAGCATGAAATTTAGAAAGGCTCTATCCCACTAACTCCAAAGCAATGGCGGAGAGGGTGTCTGTCGGGGTCCTTTGGATTCACTTGAATAACTACGGTGCTGCCGAGTTCAGTAGCGGTCGCCTCAAAGGAAAACTATTCGCAATGGCCGACCTTGGCTCACTGTTATTTCTGGCAGCGTTGTTTTTGGCAATGTTCTCCGCGCGAATTGCAGCCGCTATCGTTTTGACGGCATCGCTGCTGTGTTTGCCATTCGACCTCTATATCCTCAGGCCTGGACCTTATCAGCGGATATTCAAAGTCGAATATTCCGTTCCAAAGACCATTTGTTCGGAGTAACTGGGCGGCTCTCGGAGTACTTAGCCTGGCGATTGCCGCGTCCCAGATCCTTCACAGTTTCTCGAGAGAACGAGCCCACTCGAAATCGAGAAAACGAACGGACTAAGGGCCAGTAACTAAATGTCCGGTCCCCGCTGCCACCCCAGAATGGCGAAGGGTTTGACGCTATTTTAGGTCGCGAGCGCTCCATAAGAGCTTTGTCTCCTTGTATATAGCCAAGCAGTAGATATTTGAGTTGTTGGGACGAAGTAAAAGGGGGTGCTCAATCGTCATAGGAATGAACTTCCATGGACACTGACCTCAAAGTAGAAATCCAGCGCAGCGAAACTCAGCGAAGCGAAACCCAGAAGCGCATCAATGAAAAGCGCCCCGAATTTATGTCGTGGGTAGCTAGCCATGTGTCCGACGAGACCAGAAGCCGCGGCGGCACTACAACCAAGGAACGCGGAATCGGATTATTTGCGCTGAGCGAATGGGAACGGTTGCCAGCACGGTCGCGAGGAGGCATGATCGCGGGCCGGAAAAATGTGGAATCGGGACACATTCAAAGGCTTGGTTTGAAAAATGTCGAGAGCGGATTCCTGGACAACATTCGAACGTCCAAGACGTGTTCGATGGGTGGCGAAAAAACCGTAAAGCAGAAGCTGGGGATTCACGACCCGGCTTATTTCGAAGCACGGCGTGAAGGTGAAGGGCGCGGGCGGCACACGCGGTGGCATACCAAACGAGGGAAGTTGCGCCCGGATATCTGCGAATTTTGCAGAGAAGAAAGTTAAACTACGAAAGTCGGCAGCAATAAATACCCGCAGGCTCTCCTATCGAAATATACGAATAGCTGTGACGGTGGGGAAGGACTCTTCCATAAGGGGTGAGCTACAGGGATTGGGCGACGAACCTTCACGGCGTGTACGTTTTATTGTTTTGTTAGGGACAGGATATTGAGGATATTTAAGAGTACAGCCAGGAACGGCTGCGCCACCACGTTTTGACGGTGATTGCTGGCTTAAAAGTTCAAGCGGAGACCCAGTTGGATGATCCTGGGACTGACGGTATCGGTGATTTGCCCAAAGAAATAATCTTGGATATTCGTGCTGGGATTCAAAAATTCAGTGTGATTCAGAGCATTGAAGAATTCAATGCGCGCCTCAAGCTTCAGTCCATCCCGAATCAGCGGCGTACTTTTGCTAATAGCAAAATCAAGATTGGACCGGCCCGGTCCGCGGAAGAAATTGCGCGGCACCGTACCGTAAGTGCGCAACGCAGGGTTGGCAAGAACTTGCGAGTCGCTAGGAAGAATCGTGGCGCCGGGAACGCACGCATTCGGACCCGTCAACGGAGCTCCCGAAGGGCATCGCGCATTGGAAAAGCTATCGGGACTGAACCAGAAATTTCCCGAAACTCCACGAAATGTGGAATTACTGCGGGGATCAACGGCCTGGTAGGGGGCGACGAGATTGGCACGCACTAGCCCGGGATCTCCCGCTCCGGATGGGCCCGGACTTGTAAACGAATAAACATTGCGGAGATTGTCAAAAACATCCAGTGGGAAGCCAGTCCGCCAACTAAACAGTCCGGCAATGCTCCAGCCATCAGTGAGTCGCGCGGGCAACGCGGCAAAGTAGTAGTGGAGAGGAAGAGTCCATGTGCCGCTGGAAACGAGATAGTGGCGCAAGTCACTGTCGGACGAAGCGCGGAATTGATTAGGGGAATACGCAGGCACAGCGGGATTTCTGCTGTCGAAACCGGAAGCGCTGTCGATGGTGTGTGAGTAGGTGTAGCCGAATGTCAGATAGCTGCCGCCCGCACGTTGTGATTGCGAAAAGGTTTTGCGCAGCTGGACTTGCAAACTGTTGTAGTTGGCGGTGGCAATACTCTTAAACTCGCGGATAGCAGCAAAGCTGCAGATGTCGTCGATCTGGGGCGTGCAGGTGGAATTGCCTGGGGTGAGATTGAGAACGCGATTGGGCGTGCCGAGCACCATGGGATTGAGGTCGACCAGAGCGGTAAGATCGTGAGCGCTGTTACCGACGTAACCAACTTGTAGCAGGGTGGTAGCGGCCAGTTTGGTTTCCAGATTAACCCCGTATTGATAGGTGTACGGAGTTTGCAAGTGCGGATTGACTACGAAGACATCGCGCAAAAGATCACCGACAGGGAGCAGCCCGCTGGCTGCGAAGTCGAGGTTCCTGGGCGGAGTCCGGGAGGGAAAAGGATCAATGACGCTCGCGGCTACAAAGGGGTTCGAAAGATAATTCTGCGGACTGTTGAAGTTGGCGGGAGGATCGAAGAAAAGGTTGGCGCTGGAGGCGAAAGGCTCCTGGCCGATGAATTGGAGATTGTCCTCGGCGTTCAGGATATCGTAGAACATGCCGAAGCCGCCGCGGATGCGCCAAGTCTGGTTGTTGCGCGGGGCCCAGGAAAAACTGAAACGCGGCGCCCAATTGTCGCGATCCGGAAAGTTGGTACCCTGCGGCGCACCGGCATCCCCAGGGAAGAGCATACCGACCGGAGCGTTGGGAAATTGTGTGGATTGGCGGCCGGGAATGATGGAATAGAGTTGATTGTGAGTCTCGGTCTTGGGGGTGCTGTATTCGTAGCGGACTCCAAAGTTGACCGAGAAGCTGGGAGCAATTTTCCATTCGTCCTGAGCAAAGCCGAACATGAATTTGCTCCGAATATGCGAAGAAGCGTTGGGCGCTTGGAGATAGGCGGAAGGAAAGCCCAGAAGGAAATCGGCGAGATCGTTGGAAGTAGCGGTGCCATAGAAGACGAACTGCCCGTTGACCAGATAAGAAGTGTTCGTATTGTTCTGAAAAATCGAGAGACCGGCGCCGAAGGTGAATTGGTGCTTATCCCGCTGCCAGGAAACCGTGTCGCCAAGAGTGTAAGTGTTGCTGACGAAACGAGAAGTACCGCGGTCAGCATAACCCACTTGCATACCCGAACTGAACAAGAGCAAGGGAGGCCCGTTACTGACGTCGGGATGGATATTGATGCCGAGATCGGCCGCAGTCGGCTGGGAGCTGTCGGGCTCCTGTAGTTCCCGGTCATTGCGATTTACGGAAAATTTCAGGTTGTTGAGCAGCCGTGGGGAAAACACTTTAGAGTAGGAAAAGCTTACAAATTCGCCGCGCAACTGATCGTCGGTAGGAAAGCCCGGAACATTGGCATAAGTAAAGGGGTTGAGAAGATCCTGCCGGTTCGCACCGATTGTCAATGAGAAATGATTGCCGGCAGATGGAAGAAAATCAAATTTGCCAATGAGGGCGTCGCTGTTCGAATAAGAATTGCCTTGGCTGAAGGTGAAACCGGTTGGAGAGGTCGGGATCAGCCCAGCGCTGATGTATTTACCCGCTACCGCGTCGATGGTTGCAGGATCAATGATGGCGTGCGCCGCTTTGACCGGATCGGATTGGAAATAGGGGTGAGCCATCAGGAAAGCAGCGATTCCGGGATCAGGAGTGCGAGCTCCGGTGACAGTATTGGGCGGTCCTGCTTGAGAAAAATCGCCCTGAAGTTCGGCGGGAGTGTAAGTGAAGATAGCATCGTTGGATAAACGTTGCTTTTGCCGGGCACCTTCATAAGAGAGAAAGTAGAAGAGCTTTTTGGGGCCGAGAAGCCGGCCGAGAAGAGGCGCTGGCCCACCAAGCGAGGCGCCAAATTGATTGAGCAGATAATCGTCGCGCGGAATGCCTTTGAGGTTGTCGAAAAAAGAGTTGGCATTCAGACGATCTTCGCGGAAGTAGTCGAAGAGGCTGCCGTGTACGTCGGTGGTACCAGACTTGGTGGTGATGCCGATGATTCCACCGGAATTGCGACCATATTCGGCGGGATAGCTGCTGGTTTGCACGCGGAATTCGGCAATGGAATCAAGGTTGGGCGTGTAGGCGACCTGATTGTAAAGAAGGTCGTTGTCCAAGCCATCGTCGAGGAGAAAAGTTACCGTGTCAGGGCGGGCTCCCGAAATCCGGTAGCTAGTTTTGGCGTAGACATCGGGAGGCACCGGCAAAACGCCGGGGAAAAGAAGGGCCAAACTATTGACATCGCGGGTGAGCATCGGCGTGGAGCTCATTACGTTGGAAGCGACCGAGCCGCCTAAAGAAGGAGAAGCGGAGAATAACATGTCGGAGTCATCGTTTACCCGGATGACCGTGTTTTGAACGCCGATGCGAAGCGAAAGCCGCAGGCGAAGCGTCTGGTTGGAATAAAGGTGCAAATCGCGGACTTCGGCGGAGCCAAAACCGTCGCGTTGCGCGGTGAGAACATACTCGCCGGGTTGGAGAAGCACAAAATGAAAGGCGCCCTGGTCGCTGGAAGCGAGTTCGCGAGACAGCCCCAAGGTCAAATTCAACAGACTCAGTTTGACGTCAGGAATGGGACCGCCAGCCTGATCGGTTACCTGGCCGGAGATCTGAGCGCGCTGCGCTAAAACAGGAGCGGAGAACAGGCACACCAATATCGACGCGAGCAAGAAGTGGCAGCAGGCCACCCTGCCCGGAAAAAGGGGAGAGTTGTTGTCCACGCCTCTGAACACGGACACACCTAAGAAAACGATAGCAGTGGAAATCAACGGTCACAATCACAGGGTGAGGGAAATGAGCCAAAGGAGAACGTGTGCGGAACGGTACGAAAGAGTACTAATCCGTTTTGAGTAAGTGCAAAATTTCGACTAGGCGCAGGAGGCCGTCGGATTTTGGAACGTTTTGTTGCGATGCGGTGAATAAGGCGCGCACGAGTTTTTCCTGTTCCTCGGCCAAGTCCAAGAGCTCACGGGGAGCAGACGGTTTGAGACCACTCACACGAGAGGCAGCGTTGGGCGGGGGAATGCGGGAAAGGAGCGCGAGTTGGCGCTGAACTATTTCAAGGATTTGCTGGCGGTGGTCCTCCCGCAGGGAATTAAGTATTACGAGATCAGATTGGGGAAGCTGCGCGGTGCGGGAAGCACTGAATTCGGTGTCGAGATGTTCGAGAGCCCAGGAATTCAGGAGCAATTTTTCGGCCAGCGCAGACAATTCCGTAGAAAAGGTGGCAACGGACTTTTCTGCTTGATCGGCAGATTCGCCTGCAGTTTGAAAACTATTCACCAGTTCATCGTGAAAGGCAATCTGGCGGCCGGAGAGATCCGTGGATTGGACGGCGGAATCGGTCTTATTCGCGGAAAGCGCGACGTTCGAATCATCATAGGGCGACGGCAAGAGGTGCACATTGGAATTCAATTGCTCTGGTGTGTAAATCTCGGGATGGATCGAGGAATCCGCTTGAGTCAAGGCATTCATCAGCATGGTGCGGCGGCGGTTGTTCTGAACCAGTCCTTGAATTAAAGCGGTGCCATCGGACATAGGGTAGACGTAAACCTCTTCACCCAAACACGCGTTGAGCTGGTGCAGAAGTTGAGTGGCACGAACTTCACTTGGGCGGGCGGAAATCTGGGAATATTTTAGCGGCAAGGCGGCCGACGGAGACGAAACGCTGGAACTTGGCGGTGTCGCGGTGGGGTGACCGGGCGCGGCGAGCAGTGCGGTGACCTCCGGTGTACGCTGTTCGAAAACGTGAGACGTTCTGGTGATGCGATATTCCTTGCCAGACGATCCATTTGCCGTATAAATGCTCATTTGAAAAGGATCGTAAGACTTCTTGTTCAACCACAAGATGGCATTACGAATGCCTGATGGGTGGTTCCCAGCAAAGGTATAGTCAAGACCGTAGGAGTCATTGGTCTTGCGGACGTGGGTCTCCGTGCTGCCACGGCGTCCCAGGAGTTTTCGAAACTGAGTAGCGGATGCGTCCGGAAAAAAGTTTTGCTGCTGCATGTAGCGTAGCAAGGCCTGGTCGAAATAATTGGGCGCGCCAAACGCCTTCAAAGAAAGATCTCCCCAAAACAAATTTCCATCGGCCACCCATTCACCCGCAAACTGGCCTTGTGACTCGGTTTGCAGGCGGGCCCGCTGCGCGTGACTATCCGCAAGCAGAACGTATTCGCTGAGAGATTGTTGTTGGCCGGTACTGGCGTCGAGAACCTCGATATTCAGAATGGAGCGGGAGACCTGGTTCGAGGACGCGGGAAGGGCGGCGTCGCGCTGCTCGGAGCGGGTCAAGAAAACGTCCGCGGAGGCGGTGGTTTCACGCAGAGATAAGGTAGTGGCAACGACTAGAGCGAAGGCCACAACGCTGGCGAGAATCGGCATTCGGTAGCGGAGCAGCGACGCAAGTGTCCAGTATGGAGCGTGGGGCTTGCGAATCAGCGGAATATCATCAGGGGCGAGTCGCTGTTCCTGAATGTGCTGATCCAGGCGAACGCGGAATTGTTCAACGCTATAGTCCGATTGTAGAGCCCGCTCTTGGGTGACGTGTAAATCGCGAACCTGCTGTACGGAAGCTAGAACCTGCTGCAGAGAAGAGAGTTCCGCTTGGCAAACAGCGCAGGTGTCGACATGTGCCCGAACAGTTTCAAGTTGACCGGGCGCTAGCTCAGAGTCCAGGAATGCCATCAACTCCTCATCACTGGGATGAGGAGCGCCGGCAAAGATGGAATCGCGAGATTCGGTCATGACTCGCTACGTACTTTCTTAACACCACGCGCCAAATACACGCTAACGGACTTCGCGCTGATTTCCAGGACTTGGCCAATTTCCGCATAGCTTAAACCTTCAGCCCGAAGCAAGAGGCAAGATCGTTCGCGGTCGTTGAGGAGGGAAAGAGCGCGTTCGACGGTTTGCCGGTTGATGGAGGATTGCTCGGCGGACGGAGATGTCTCGGCGGGCTTGGTGTAAACCCATTCCGACACCGCCTGTTCCTGAAGCTTTCTACGTCGCAGAGCGTCGATAGCCAGATTATGAGCGACTCGATATAGCCAGGCGCGCAGATTGTCAATCTGCTGTTCCTGCGCCAAGTCGAAGGTTTTCAAGAATGCCGATTGCACGATATCTTCCGCTTCTGCCGTAGAGCGCACCAACTGGCGAATGTAACTCAGGAGCGCGGGCCGCGAACTCGCATAAAGCTCCAGCAAGCGAGCCCGAAGATCTTTTTCACCCTCCACGTGACCTGCTTGAACCGGTTGCTGATCGACGCGGGATTTCCGGCGCGGCGGGTAATCCCTTATCGACATGACGAATGAGAGTTTGGATTCACTAATACTCCAATAACATGCGCAGCAGCAAACAAATTCTAAAGAATCCGATTGTGGCATATCCGGTGAATTGGAGGCAGGGAAAGCCGCAAGAAAGTCTGATTATTTGTTGAGCGGAGTTGTTAGCAAATCGCTCCACTACAGCGTCATACCCACGAATTGTCACATTCAGAAACGCCGTCCCCTCGTTACGAAGTGCAGGTTGCTGAACAGCTTAAGAGGCGCTTCCAAGTGGAATTAATTGATCGTCAGTTGACGGCCGTCCGCGCTGTAGCTTCGTTGGCGGATGTTTGCGACATCGTGACCGGCTATGTATTCCCGGAATCGTTTCAAGGACGAAGCGCCGGAGAGATACCATTCTATAAGGTGGGAGACATTTCGGAGGCCTGGAAGAACGGCAAGACGCACCTTTCCGCAGCAAGCAATTACATCGCAATGGAAGAGGCCAGAGCGCTTAAAGCCACGCTTCTGCCGGCATGCACTACGGTCTTTGCCAAGACCGGGCCATCCATTGCGTTAAATCGGCGCGCATTGCTGTCCGTGCCTGCGCTGGTAGACAACAATGTGATGGCGCTGGTTCCGAAGCGGGCAGTTATCGATCCGATGTATCTCTTTTATTTCGCCTGCACACTGCAGTTGGATGAAATCAGCCACGCAGCGCCAGTTGCGTTTATCAAGAAACCAATCATCGGCCGCATCGAACTTCCAGTTCCTTCGCTGCAGGAGCAAGCGGAAATCGTTGAAGAGATCGGCCAACGTCTTGCACGGATCGATGGCGCTGTGTCTGCATTCAAGAACTTCGAAGCGAAAATGGCTGAGCAGCGCATTGAAATACTGAAGGCAGCGTGTGCTGGTCGATTGGTAGCGACTGAAGCGGCAGTGGCTCGGCACGCAGGCCGTAGCTATCAGTCTGCACAGGAGCTACTTTCCAAGCTGAAGGCAAAGGCCCCGAAGCCGGCTCGCCGTTGCAGAGAAAGAGTTTTTGAAAAGGAAATAAAGCCCGCCTTTGTTGAGCCCAAAAAGACGGCGCTTCCGGAAGGTTGGGCGTGGGCCAAACTACGAGATTTGAGTCATACCTCCGAGGAAGTGATCCAATCCGGACCTCCCTTGAGAGGGCAAGATTTCGAGAAAAATGGCGTTCCGGTTTTGAGTGTGGGCAGCGTGATGTGGGGAGAAGTGGATGAAACAAATCTGCAGCGTCTGCCGGAACAGAAGGCCAGACAATTCACGCGATATCGAATTGAACCGGGAGATCTGCTCTTCACCAGGTCAGGATCGGTTGGGCGCTGTGCGGTAGCGAGAGATCGTCACGCTGGATGGCTGCTGACGGATCATATATTACGAGGCAGAGTAAATCACAAAGCCTGCGTTCCCGAATTTCTCAGAATAGCCTTTGAGAGAGCGTCGTTGATGTCGAGAAGAAGTCCATCGGGCGCGGTCGGTCCCAAGCGAACCCCGCTGAGTAAGAATTTTCTGGCGAACCTCGATTTTCCGCTTCCGCCTTACACCGAACAAATAAGAATAGTCGCCGAAGTGCAAAAACGCATGGATCAGCTGGATTCCATGCGCGCGTCTATCTTATCCAGGATGGAAAGCTCAGTGGCGTTGCGGCAAGACCTGCTGCAACGAGCATTCGGACGCAATCCGGAAACGCAAAGGACGGATTACCAGTCGATATATCGCGCGCTGGAAACTATCGAAGCCGAGCAGAATGCCCGCGAACGATACAGCGAGATAAAGGATGTCGGGCGAGAGTTTATTGAGGTCTGATTCACACGGATTCGTTGTCTAACCAATGTATTGCACATTTGCGTAAGGAAGCTTCCGAGTATTCCTAACTTTTCTTCGTTCCGATTTGGTTTTGTGTTTTGGCGTTTGTGCCACTGTTCTTTGGTGTGTCTCTTCGCTAGCGCAAATTCGAAATAATTTCTTGAAGGCGATTTTATACCTTGCGTGCGGTCAAGGTATCTCTCCAGTGTTGCCTCTAATCTCAACGAACCTTGCACCCCGGTCCGGTTCGAACCGACGAGGAGAGATTCGATGCATTCACGAAAAAGTACGATTCAAAAACTTTGCCCGATCTGGGCGCCACTCATTTTAGCGAGCCTTTTTGCGCTTCCCGTAAGCGCACAGTCGTTTCGAGTGCAGTGCCCCACAGCGACGACGCTGCACCCGGCTCCTCCCTCGGGGCAAACAGATCCGTTGTCTGGGGATCCGTTATACACCGGGCCGTCTGCTCTTACTCCGGCGCCAGTATTCAAACCGTTAAATGGTGCGCCGCCTTTCAGTCTTCCGAAGACGAATCCGTATATGACCAACGGTGGCGCGATCAAGTGCCAGGAGATTTCGGGCGGCGACGGTTTTATGACCGAGGCTGACGGAAACCAAACCTTCTTGTTTGGGTTTGGACCGCTAAGCGGATTGGGTCTGATTCAGAACGGTCAGCCCGGCACGCAGCTCGCGGCGGATTTCAACCAACGGTACAATTCGCCTTTCCTTGACTTGGCTGGAACCAAGCCGGATCCACTGTTCAATCCAAGTTTCCCGGTGAACATCAACGCCGGCATCGCGATTCCCGCTGAAATGATGAACATCGGCGTGTTGAACGCGAATATTCCCGCCCCGCTGATGGCCATCGATGAAGATGACGAATTTTTTCTGACACTGACCAACGTGGGCATGATCATGCGCCCGGACTTGTTCGAGCAACACACCGTTCACTTCCACGGATATCCCAACGCTTCGTCGTTTTTTGACGGCGTGCCGGACGCGTCGGTGGCGATCAACATCGGCGGCAGCATGACTTACTACTATCTGGCGCCTGATGCCGGCACGTATTTCTTCCACTGCCACATCACGCCGCCTGAACACTTGCAGATGGGCATGGTCGGACAGCTCTATGTCCGCCCGCGGCAAAATCGAGTGGCAACTGGTACTTCGCTTTACACCGCATTTCAGTGGCAGCAGAGCGACCTGAGAACTTCCTGCTTCCCCTCAAAAGACATTCTGTGCGCGACCCCGCCACCCGCGGTGAACACTGGCTTCAAGCAGGGCGATACCGTGAACAGCAACACGTACACGAAGTATGCGTACAACGATGGCGACGGTTCGACGCGCTACGACGTCGAGCTTCCCCTGCAGATTCACGGCTTCGACCCGAACTTCCACTTTGTGGGCATGACCTTCAATCCGGAAGGCTTCTCGGACATGAAGGATAAATACTTTTTGCTTAACGGGCGCAGCTACCCAGACACAGTGCAAACCGGTCCGCAAGCAACGGAAGATTCGGATGGAATTGTTCGTCCATCGCAGCCAATGCCGGCAACGCTGACCCTGAAGAGTGGGCAAAGAGCGCTGTTGCGCATTTCGGATTTGGACGTAACCGAGTATCAGACGTTGGCCTCGCTGGGAATTCCGATGCAAGTGATCGCATTGAATGCGCGTTTGCTACGGGATCAGGCCGGCAACAATCTGTACTACACCACCAACTCGATCACGCTGGCAGGCGGAGAGTCACTTGATGTGATTCTGGACACCACCGGCATCGCACCTGGCACGTATTTCCTGTACACCCCACAACTTGACCACCTGTCGAACGACGCCGAGAACTTTGGCGGACTTATGACTGAGATCGTCGTCCAGTAGGAGAGAGCAACGATGAAAGCCTTAACGATGAAAACAGCTAAACCGAATACTCGCGTGCTTTCCGTCATCTGGATCGTGTTGGCGTCGCTCTGCGGCGCATCGGCAGGACACGCATCGGTGCCGGGAATCCAGGGCACGACGTTCAGTCTGGTGGCGAGCGAGAACTACACGACACAGCCCGACGGGATGGCGATTTATTCCTGGGGTTACGGATGCGCAACTACCACCGGAGTCACGCCTATGCCGTTTGGGTCGTGTGCGTCGATGCAAATTCCGGGGCCGACGTTGATTGTTACCGAGGGCCAGACGGTGACAGTTACGTTGACGAACAATCTGGGAGCGATCGCGGGAAATACCTCGATTGTGTTTCCTGGATTTCAGGTTTGTCTTGGCGCCATCGCGTCAGGCGTTTGCGGAGCGCCGACACCAGGCAACGGCGTGCAAGGCTTGTTGACACAAGAGGCGGTGCCGGGCCAGTCGGTGACGTACACATTCATTGCGACGACTCCGGGGACGCACGCGTACTACAGCGGAACGCAATCTGATCTGCAAATTGAAATGGGCTTGTACGGCGCACTGGTCGTGTTGCCGGCAAGTCCGAGCACCAGTTGCGTGAAGAACGCCAACACTGGTTCTTCTTACACGCTTGCCGCTTCGGCGTACGACGGCAACACGCCAAACACCTGTTATGACCGCGAATATTTGTTTCAGCTTGCGGAAATGGATCCGCGTATCCACCAGGAAGCACTGGCGCAAATGCACTGCAGCTCGGCAACTTCGTCGACAGGTTGCCCGACAGCCATCAATGTGGGGATCGAGCCATACCACGCTCGTTATTTCTTAATCAATGGACGCTCGATGCCGGACGATATGGACGCCAACTTCGCGCCCAATTATCCGCACCAGCCGTACAACGGCAATCCTCACATGCATCCGGGCGACATGGTTTTGCTGCGGATCATCGGGCAGGGACGTTATCAGCATCCGTTGCACGAACATGGAAATCACGTCCGTGTCTTAGCGCGCGATGGAAATCTGATGGTCAGCCAAACGGACCCAACGAGTCTTGCGGGCCCGCTATTGTTCACTACCACAACAACGCCAGGCGTGGCGATGGATGGAATCTTCTATTGGTCCGGCCGCGGGCTGAACTGGGATATCTACGGCCACACGCTGGGGGATGGCAGCAGTTGCATACCGGATGCCAATGGCTACAACACCATGCCAAGCCCGCCACAAGGCGCGGGAGTGCCTTCGAATTATTACGAGTGGTGTGCCGACCATCTGAAGCCGCTGGAAACAATGAACGGCGGACCCACAACTCTTCCCGATTCCAACATTATGACCAACGGTTTGTGGTACGCGGGCAGTGCCTATCTGGGGTTGGATGCGACAACCAAGGCCATGGGCCCCACGCCATTGCCGCCAGCTTCCAGTCCGCAAAACCCGAATGCTGGCTATGCCTTTATGTGGCATTCGCACAACGAACGCGAGATCACGACCAACGACGTATTCCCGGGCGGAATGATGATGATGATGATCGTCGATGCGCCGGTCACTGTAATTGACGAGACGCTGTAATGCGGAGGACACGAGCAATGCTATCTACGAAAAAAATAAAAGCGACCATCCAGAGTGTCGCATCCGGGTTGATGTTTCTCCTCTTTGCGGCGAGCGCATCGCATGCGCAGGTCACCGTGGATCTGACCGCCGGCCGTGGCACCACAACGTTGCCTGATGGCAACACGTTGCCAATGTGGGGCTACACCTGCGGCAGTACCGCTTCCGACACTGTGGGAGCTTGCACGAGTTTGAATCCCAATTCCACGGGATGGTCGCCGGTATTGATCACCGTGCCGACCGGTCAATCACTGACCGTGAACCTGACGAATACTCTGCCGACCAACACCTCGATTATTATAATCGGGCAGTTGACGGGAGGACTCGGGACGCCGGTGAAGGCGGCTAGCCCGGCGCACGACCCGCAGACCTTAACGTCATGGCCTGTGGCCACAAGTTCAACATTCACGCCGCCAGCGCAAGCACAACGTGCTCGTTCCTTCGCGCCCGAAGCTGGACCGACGAACGGCACGCAAACTTATCTGTGGTCGTCGCTCAAGCCTGGAACCTATCTGATCTCCACGGGCACGCGGCCGTCGATTCAAGGACCGATGGGACTTTACGGCGTCCTGGTGGTCACCGCGGCACCAAGCGCGGCGGGGGTAACGCCGTTTAACGCCGGATGCGCTTATCCGGGAGCGAGCAAAGGTACCTGCACAGTTCCCTATGATGCAGATGCGGTGATGTTGTTCAGTGAAATTGATCCGGTACAGAACACCTCGGTGGACGCCTTCGCGACTACGTCACTACAGGGTCAAACCAGCACAGCGCTGGAAGCGTTAGAGACGACCAAGTGGAACCCTTCGTGTGGCACGGCTCACACCTGTTATCCACCGGCGGTAGATTACACTCCGATGTATTACCTGATTAACGGAAAGACATTTGATAAGACGGCGCCGACGAACTCGGTAATTTCCCTTGTGCAAACTGCGTCCACAGGCAATGTGTTGCTGCGTTTCGTGAACGCCAGCCCCAGAATGCACGTGCCTGCAGTCGTTGGATTGCCGATGTCGCTTATCGCGGAAGATGGCAACGTGCTGCCAGAAGTTTCGCTGGCCGTTGCCAATTCGAAGCCACTGACTCCCCGTGTGCAGAACGAAGTGTTCCTGGCTGCGGGTAAGGTGTACGACGCGGTGATCAATCCGAAGCAGAGCACTGCCGGCACATTCGATGCCGCGGCCTTGCCGGTGTTCGATCGCGAGTTGAGCTTGACCGCGAACAATCACCTGGATAGCGGAATGCTGGCCTATGTGCAATTCGGAAATGCGGCGGCTGGAACCGCTGGCGGAGCGCCTGGTGGTGTATCGGCGCAAGTCGTCGCGGACAGTTTTATAGTGCCGCTGGGCGCGACAGTGTTCACGGGCAACGTGCTGACCAACGACGTTGGCATCAACAACGCCTCACCAGTGACGGGCTCGATCGCTTGCGCGACGCAGTCGGCAGTGCAGACGATTGCGCCTACCAGTTCTGGCAACATGGTGCTTCTCGGCCCTGACGGGTCGTTCACGTTGCAGCCCAATGGAGCGGCCACAACACTGAACTTGCCAGACTCTTTTCAGTATTGCGGAAACGGTAACAGCGCCTTTGTCACCACGGCTTCGTTCAGCTTGGCGACTAAGGGTCAACCGCCAGTTGCGAATAACATCACGTTTAGCAGCAATATTGCCGGCTATTTCAAAACCGGTGGACCAGGTGTCTTGGCCGCCGCTTCGGATCCTAACAACTACACGTTAACGGCGCAGGTGGTGAACAATCCGGGATGGGTGACGATGCAATCCAACGGATCTTTCACTGCCACGCCACCTCCAGGATCGCAGGCGGTAACCTTTAACTACATCGCCGTAAATGCCCAGGGCACACCTAGCGCGCCGGCGACCGTGACTATTAATTTCGCTTCGGGTAGCGGTTTGCAAGTCACGGTGCAAGATGCGCAAACACAATCTGCCGTTGGCGATTACAAATGGCTGATTGAAGAAGATGATTCCTACACCTGGCCGGTTGGCGTCACCACGCCTCCAGGCACGCAGACCCTGGCCACCAATTTCCATCGCAGCTATATGCCTGTGGTGGCTGCGGGTTGCACTGGGGCGGTGAGTTGCGAAGCTGGGCAGTCTGTTCTTGGCGTTCTGCAACCTCCGCAACCAACAGTAATGCCTGCGCAAGTTGCGCTGGATCCCACCAAGCATTATTACATCTCGATTCTACCTGCGGATGCGGCCGATGCATTCAATCATGGCGGCGGCGCTGCGCAATCCATTTCCGGAACAGTGACGAAGCTGAGTGAGCAGGGAACTACCGTCACGGCGGTCACGGGTAATGATCCGGGACTCACCATCGGTCAGTATGTGACTGTTAGCGGAGCCACAGACCCTGGCTACGACGGAATATTCTTTGTAACCGGCGACACCGGGAATGGCTTCACCTATTCGGCGCGCGTCACCGGACTGAAACCGTCGAAGACAACCGAAGTCATCAGCTGGTCGGGATCACGCGTATTCGATCCTTCCGGCGATTGTGTGTTTGGCGCAGGGCAGGCCACCTCAAATTGCGGACATACCATGGGAGGCAGCCCAATCGCACCGGGACAGAGTTCCGTGACGGTGAATTTGGAGCCGAATCCGCTGCAGCCCGCACAATTGAGCATTATCGTCTTCGAAGATAACAGTCCTACGAACGGTGACATCGATGGCGCGGAAGAAACGCAGCCGGGGCTCGGCGGCTTTCAGATCATTCTGAATGACGTCGCCGGAGCCACCGGCATCACCACCGGTCAAATGACGTACGACATGTTCAACATGCCGTTGACGAACGCGTTGGTAGGAACGATTGACTCGGCAACGGGCTTGGACTCTTGCCCGGCGATTCCAGCGGAGATCGATTCTGCGACACGCAAGGTGAAACCTGGGACCGGAATTTCACCAAAGAATTTTCTGGTTGGAATGATCATCACGTGCCCGACATACGAAGCGGACGGAAGAACTGTATCGCCATTGGCGGGTCACGCGTTGATAAAGAACCTGTTCCCGAATCGCTTTGACGTTCTCGCGAAGCCAGGTGCCGCGCGAGAAGCCGCAGGAGAAGTTTGGCTGCAATCGTCGACGCTGGAAGGAACACACGCCAACGACGCATTTGCCAAGATCGGCGAGCCACCGTACTTTCAGGAATTTGGCTCGCCCGGTTATCACTCCTTTATCGGGTTCATCAATCCGGCACACATTGCGGCGGTGAACAAAAGCCTGCACGGAAACAACTCGATTACCGGCAAAGTGACGAACCTGCGCATGTCACGGCCTTCCCAAGAAGGTTTGTATGACAGCGCGTCGCATGGAGCGCTGGCGCAGACGGTGTGCTACGTGGGCCTCAATGCTTCGAACGGAAGCGGCGACGACATCGCGTTCACAAAGTGCGATCAGGATGGCAACTTCACGCTGACCGGCGTTCCCCCAGGCCAATATGAACTCGCGATCTGGGATGAATGGCAGGATCAAATTCTGCAATACCAAAACGTAGTGGTCCCAGCGGGCGCATCCGGACAGACCATTGCGTTGGGCGACGAGCCAGCCTTCTCGTGGTTCCAGACAATCATTACGCAGTCGTATCTCGCTAACGGCGCAGATAACCCGGGCTTGGCGCAAATTGGTGTGAACATTCGCTTCCGCGATGGTCAATTCGCCGCACAATCGGGTACCGACTCCACTGGTAACGCGACGTTCAACGAATTGTTCCCGCTGTTCAACTGGTACGTCGTAGAAACGGATACGACGCGCTACAAGGGAACAAAGGTCAACATTATTAATGACGCGGGCGGACCAGCAGATCCTGCAGACACCTCGTATGGAAAATCCTACGGATTGTCGCGCGATTGGACGACCGGCGGAATCCTGAATTCGACGGAATCCTTCTCCGTGCCTTCGAGCTTGCAAGTCCCTGGGGCAACCTACTATCCGGGGAAGACGGTTCGCAACGATCCTGGGAGTATCACCACTGAAGGATTCCAAGCGTTTATCAGCCAGCCGCAAATTATGGAATTCGCCAAGCGCCCGTATAACCCGGGTGAAAACGGCGGTATTTGGGGACATGTAGTGTACAACTCCACGCGTCCTTTCGACGATCCACAAATTGTGAACCAAAACTTGTGGGAGCCGCTGGTTCCGAACGTTACGATCAACTTGTATCAGGAAATTCCCAGCGCTGATGGAACTGATACGATGGCGCTGAAGCTGATCGATACGACTACTACCAGCAGTTGGGATGCGTGGGCCAATGGCGTTCGCGCCGATGGTGTAACGCCCAACATGAGCTGCCCGGGACAAGACCAGAACGATCCTTTCTTTACGTACACGCTTGGTCCCACAACACCGCCGAACACGCCAGCGCCGAACTATCAGTTCCGCTGCTACGACGGGTTCCACAACTGGAACCAGATCCAGCCAGCGCCGTACGATGGCCGTTACCAGTTCCCGACCCAGGCGTGCGCGATTTGCACTACGCCAGATCCTGACAGCACCCCAGCAGTGCCACTACCGAACATGCTGCCTCCGGGCAAGTATGTGGCGGAAGTTGTGTTGCCTCCAGGATTTGAAATCGTGAAGGAAGAAGACAAGAACATCTTGATCGGTGACGCGTACATTGCTCCGGTTACGCAACAGTTCGGCGCCATGGGCAACATCTTTATCATACCGGATCAGGCGTCCATCAATC
>Ga0210396_10001872_pt1 | contig 21895 bp, 24 predicted proteins | sample IncBWH17OmetaG_FD_155466 | JGI IMG/M metagenome (GOLD analysis project Ga0210396, IMG submission 155466) | Forest soil microbial communities from Barre Woods Harvard Forest LTER site, Petersham, Massachusetts, United States - Inc-BW-H-17-O ... | reverse complement strand
GCAGGTTGACGATCATCGCCGTCTGCGCGACCGGGTCGAGCGGCGAGTCCTCAGGCTGCCAGTCGGTGCCGCCGAGGAAGGCGAAGTCACGCCCGCGTGACCAGGGCACATAGTCTTGCGGCTGCCAGTCCTTCGCCAGGCTGAGGTGGCGGTCGAGGTTGGCTGCCACGACGGGCTCGAGTTCGGTCAGCAGGGTGGTTTGCAAAGCGGTCATATTGCCTACGGTACCGTAACTTACGGTACCGTAGGTAGAGGTCTGACGAATATGCAGGCGAACTGGACTAGCTGCGCACTCGGCTAGTGTTGGTGGCGTTCTCGCCCAGGCGGCTACGGGGGTCGCCCCCGCCGGACGGGTTGCCCGGGATGGGCAGCCTGTTGATGCCGCCGTAGTGATGACGAACTTCGACCCCGACGGTGTCGAAATGCGCGGCCAGCTCGGCCGCCACTGCCTGGGCGGCACTTTGCTTCCCGACCAGCCGTAGTCGCGACATTAAATGTCGTTGACCTAGCCGGGGCACGCCTGCGGCCGTGACCTCGACATCGCCCCGCCGTGCGGAGTAGCGTCAACGCCAGCGGTGACGCACACCTGATCGAATAGCGGCCACACTCTTTGCGGCCTGCAGCGAGACGCCCAATCTGCCCGATGGCGACGTGGTGCTGTCTCTCACCGTGACCAGCGGGATCGTCGCCGACCTTGAGATGCGAGGCGAAGGCACCCTCGTCGGGATCTGGGTATGGATCGACACGATTCGCCCAGCCGGACAGGCGTTCTCGCACAACCCGTTCTTGCGGCCCCGCTCTTGCGCCGTCGTCGGCGTCCCGCTGTGCTTGGAGTTTTGTGACCTGATGTTGATTCCCATGTCCCCGACCGATTCGGTGTTCCTGCTGGCGGAGTCCGAGAATTGTCAGATGCAGGTGGGGGGCCTGGCGTTGTTCTCCCCACCTGAGGGCGCCCGCGCTTCGGATGTGCGTGACATGTTCGCCGCAGCCGTCGCCCGCGACAAGGTCGCCGGCGTGTGGCGCAAGCGAGCCCGCCGGTCGGTGACGTCGCTGGGGCAGTGGGGCTGGGACACCGGCGGCGAGGTCGACCTCGACTACCACGTGCAGTATTCGGCGCTGCCCCGGCCCGCCGGGATGGCGGAGTTGTGGGCGCTGGTTTCCTGGCTCCACGCCGCCCCGTTGAACCGGGAGCGGCCGCTGTGGGAGATGCACCTGATCGAGGGTCTCGCCGATGGCCGGTACGCCGTGTACATCAAGATGCACCATGCGCTCGTCGACGGGGTCTCCGCGATGGGGATGCTGCGCGCAGCGTTAAGCGCGGACTCCGGCCGGCGCGGCGGGCCCGCGCTGTGGGAACCGGTCGAGCCCGCACCGAAACCCGCACCGGACTCGCGGCGGGGCGGTCTGGACATGTTTGGGCTGCCGGGCCGGGCGGTGGCGACGGCCTGGGGAGCGGCCCGGGAGGCCGCCGGGCTGGTGCCCGCACTCGCCGGCACGCTCGAGCAAGCGCTGTGGCGCCGCGGCGGCCCGCTGTCGCTGGTCGCGCCCCACACGATGCTCAACGTGCCGATCGACGGGACTCGGTCGTTCACCGGGTGCTCCTGGCCGTTGGAGCGGCTGCGGCTGGTCGCCAAGAACAGTGACGCCACCGTCAACGACGTGGTGCTCGCGATGTGCGCCGGGGCGCTGCGCAGCTATCTGACCAGTAAGGGGGCGCTGCCGTGGGCGCCGCTGGTGGCGATGGTGCCGGTCTCGCTGCGCGGTACCCGGCCTGAGCGCGGCTGGGGCGGCACCGTGGATGCGGGGAACAAGATCGGGTCGTTGACGTGCGGCCTGGCCACCAACCTGGCCGACGCGGGCGAGCGGCTCGCGGCCGTGCGGGCCGGCATGCGCGAGGGCAAGGCCGCGCTGGCCTCGCGCAGTCGACTGCAGGTCCTGGCGATGAGCGCGCTGGGGGCCGCACCGCTGGCGCTGGGCATGCTGGTCGGTCACCTCGGGCTGCTGCGCCCGCCGAACGTGATGATCTCCAACGTATCCGGGTCCCCGGCGCCGCTTTACTGGAACGGCGCCCGCCTCGATGCCCTCTACCCGTTGTCGATCCCCGTGCACGGGCAGGCGCTGAACATCACCTGCACCAGCACCGACGATACGATCGCTTTCGGGCTCACCGGCTGCCGCCACGCCGTCCCCGGCCTGGGCGCGATGACCGGGCACCTCGACCACGAACTCCGCCTACTCGAGCGCGCCGCCGGACTCTGACGACTCACACGCCCGCCATCAGCCGAGGGTGAGCGTTGCCTCTTACAGGTCCAGACCTTGCAGCCCGCCCGCAGCACCTCGTCGTCGATGCGCCCGGTGCGTTGCGGCGCGGAGACGCCAGGCGAGTGCGCTTCTGCCGGCCCGATTGGGAACGAATTTGGGAACGAAGCAGGGGGCCGACCACATCCTGGCCCGTCGCGCGCTGTCATGGAACTGGTGTCCAGTTGTCCCAGCTCTTGCCGAAATCGAGGGCCACTTGCGGGACCTGGGCGACGCTGATGATCTCGCGGAAGTGATCTTGCCAGCCCCACCAGTCGCTGATGTGAAAGACGCGTTGGTACCAGCTGATCTGATAGCTGTGGGGTATGACTTGGCCTTTGCTCTCCGGGGCAAACACGGCGATCGCCAACATCCCGATCACCGTCGCCGCTGGAAGCTGGATCTTCCCGTCCCGCCAGATGTGCACTCCTGAGCCGCTAGGCCCGGGGGGAGTCAGTTCGAATCCGTTGGGCATTTCGTCGGTGTGGCCGTGGCCTCGTCGGTGGATGCCGTATAAGACGTCGGCAATGTCGGGACGTCCATCGGGCAGATCCGACTTCACCGCTATGGGGAAGCGGCTCTGATCAAAGTCGACATCCTGTGCTGCCATCACCCCGAAGATGTCAGTCGAGTCTCGGATTGTGCGTCTGAATTGATTTGCGACTCCTAGCTGCGGATACCGAGCATTCCCGGTTCCATCGACGGCGTTGCAGGCTTGAAGCATGGCTTCATCCCACTCCCGCCGTTCCCAGTGGTGCAGTGAGCGCCTAACCGCATTCCCAACTTTCACGCATCAGAGGCTATAGGTGCGATGCGGGCCGGGGGGTCGACATGGCCGAACCACTTCGCGATTGACGGCCATTCACCGGCCGCCCAGCTGGTGATCCTGCTCGCGCGCCGCGATCAGACCTGCGTCTCGATCAGCCCCAGCGCTCGCTGGAACAGGTGCACTGTGGCCGCGTGAAGCTGGTCGCCGACCTCCTTCTCGGCCTTGCCGGCGCAGGCGCGGGCCAGCGTGCCCTCGATGACGATGCCGAGCTTGAAGCAGGCCAACACGGTGTACCAGGTGATGTGCGACAAGTCGCGGACGGTGTTGGCGGCATACCGCTGCAGAAGGTCGTCGGTCCTTGCCAATCCGTCCTGACCGCCGAGGGCGTGGCTGAACACACTGGATCCGTCCTGCTGGCGCCACGTCGCCAGCAGCCAGCCGAGGTCCAGCAGCGGGTCCCCGATGGTGCACATCTCCCAGTCGACGATGGCGACCACCTCGGGCCCGGTGCGGGAGAACATCACGTTGGCGGCGTGATAGTCGCCGTGCATGATGCCCGGCATCCAGCTCGACGGCCGGTGTTGCTTCAGCCAGGCCGCCACCTGCTCGACCCCGGGGATCTGCGGCCCCGGGTAGTTGTCGAACTGCTGATAGGACTCGAGCTCCGAAAGCCAGCGCGGAACTTGGCGTTCCAGGAAGCCTTCCGGTTTGCCGAAATCGGCGAGACCAACGGCGACATGGTCTACAGCGCCAAGTTTTGCCAGCGCGTCGGCCATCGACAGCCCCATCTGGAACCGCACACCGGGATCGCCGGCGTGCAGTGGCGGAAGCCCTTCGCCTGCGTTGAACCCGTCGATCGGCTCCATCAGGTAGAAGACAGCGTCGCCGAGCACGCCAATGTCGTCGCAGGTGGCGATCAGGTGGGGATGCGGCACGTCGGAGCCGGCCAGCGCCGCAAGCACTCTTGTTTCGCGCAGGATCACGCTGTTGCTGCGCGGACGCAGGTGACGTGGTCCGCGTCGCAGGACATATTCCCGGCCCGACCTGTTGAACCGAAGCATGACGTTCTGTGTTCCACCGGTGACCGCGGAAATCTCGTCCAGCGGGCCGTCGCCGAGTCCCCGCTCGGACATCCAATCCGCTACCGCCTTCAGGTCCACTGCGTCCACGGACGTCAGCCCTTGGACTGCAGCGTGTACCGGACGGTCTGCGCCCAGATCATGCCGTCCCGGAAGACGAAGGTGTCGACGCCGTCTTCAACGCGGTTGGCGGCCGAATCGGCGGCCCACTCGAGGTACAACACGTCGCCGTCGAGAATCTGGTTCTTCAAGTCCCAGACCGCGTCGGGTAGCTCGTCGAGCAGCTTGACAAACATCTTCCGGATGCCGTCCTTGCCGCGCGCGGCGCCGGCGGACGTGATCACCACGGAGTCTTCGCTGTAGTCGACGAGGATCTCGTCGAGGTTGCCCGCGGCCAGGGCCTGCCCGTGGTGGGCGAATACTTCGTTCGGCGTACGTGACATGGCACTCCTCTGCAACCTGTCGACTGTCTGGGAAAAAGCGTAGGCCACGCTTGCGGAGCGGCCAGGACTGTCCGCGGCTGGAACAATAGTGTGCGGAACTAACTTTTCGGCTGAGAAGGGAAATGACGATGCCGCGTACCGACAACGATTCCTGGGAAATCACCCAGAGCGTGGGAGCCACCGCACTGGGTGTCGCCGCGGCTCGTGCCGCGGAGACCGAGAGCGAAAACCCGCTCATCAGCGACCCGTTCGCTCGGGTGTTCGTGGAGGCGGCGGGCGAGGGGATGTGGAGCATCTACGCCAATCCCGCGCTGCTCGCCAAGGCGGTCGAAATCCAACCGGATGTGCAAGCGCGGATACAACTGATGATCGACTTCATGGCCACCCGGACGGCGTTTATCGACGAGTTCTTTCTCGGCGCGGCCGACGCTGGTGTCCGGCAGGTGGTTATCCTCGCGGCCGGCCTGGACGCGCGCGCCTGGCGCCTGCCGTGGCCGGACGGAACGGTCGTCTACGAACTGGACCAGCCCAAGGTGCTGGACTTCAAATCCAACACATTGCGCGAGCACGGCGCGCAGCCGACGGCGCGGCTGGTGAATGTGCCGATAGACCTGCGCCAGGATTGGCCGAAGGCACTGCGGGAGCACGGATTTGATGCGTCTCGGCCCACCGCCTGGTCAGCCGAGGGGCTGGTGCGCTACCTGCCCTCGCAGGCCCAGGACCTGTTGTTCGAGCGTATACATTCCCTCAGCGCGGCGGGCAGCTGGCTGGCGTCCAACGTGCCTGGCGCCGGCTTCACCGACCCGAAGCTCGTGCAGCGCCAGCGCGAGGACATGCAGCGCATGCGGGCGACGGCTGCCAAGCTGGTCAACGCCGACATAACGGACTATGACGACCTCTGGTACCCCGAGGAGCGCACACCCGTCGACGGCTGGCTGCGCGAACATGGCTGGGACGTATCGGCGGCAACCTTCACGGAGCTGATGGCTCGGTACAGCCGAACCATTCCGGACGATGCCCAGGACTCCATGCCGCCAACCCTTTTCGTATCTGCGCAGCGGCGAGCGGGCTAGCCAACGGGGGGCGTCGGCGGTGCCGACGCCGGGATTAACTAGCGGCCCGGCCTGCCGGGTGAGGTAGGACCCGGTAGGACGGGGGCACTGCCACTGCAGCGGGCTGCGGCACCTGCACACCCAGTGCGCGCCCGGCAACCGGTGGGCCCTTTGGCGCACCACATAATGTTGCCCGCAACGCTTGGCATGGCAGCTAAGGCTTTGTGACGATGTATCGCGTTGCGGGCAAAATGATGCGTGCGATGATATCGAAAGCGCCTCCGGTCATTTCGCCGGTCAAGGACTCCGACCTCCGTCGCCGAAGTCCACCTGCTGAACTGTGCAATCGCGCATCCGGCTGGGCGGGTGACTAATAATAAAGGCCGATACCCGCGCTCCACCCGGCCGCGCTGTATTGCCGTGACGGCTACCGTTGCCCAATCCGGGGCCAGAGTTCAGCCGCAAAGTGCAATTGCCTGGTGAGCGACCAAGCGACCAAGGCCGATACTTTCTGTGCAGCAAATGTTCTCGATAACCGGTGTGGCACAAGAAAAGCGAAGCCACAGCCCGCTCATAGGATTCGATTAGCCCAGTGCCAGCCTGGCTTTCGATTTTGCTGCAGCCAAAAATCTCCGCAACGTCCCCGAGTTGTTGCGAAACTGTTACGCCGGAACGGGATTCATATTGGTTTCGTCCAGAAATGACGAGGGTACAACGGAGAGCGTGAAAAACATTCTGCGCCTCGCTGCATCAACGATCGTAATGAGCTCCGGTTTGGGGCTTGCTGGTTTGGGGGTCGCGGCCGTCGCCGAAGCCCAACCCGCACCCTTCCCGCAGTACCACTGGTGCCCCGGAGATCGGTGGGACCCGGGTTGGGGTAACAACTGGGACCGGGGCCGCTGCCACGACGACCATTGGTTCGACGGCGAACCTCGCGACCAGGGTCACTGGCACGGCTGGTAGGTAACCGTTCAGGCTTTGCCCGCGCCTACCGGCATAGGCGCAATCAAGTTCTGTATCCGCTCCCGTGGCCGGCGCCTTGGCGCCGGCCACGGCCGTGTCTGCGGATGCCTGGGGGAGCTAGGGCGTGATGACGATCCGTTGCTCGGTGTCGTTCCATACGGCTTCGACCTCGGCGAGTGGCACGGTACGGGCGTCGACATGGAAAGCGCCACTGGTGATTTCGGCGGCGATGGCGGGCAGTTCGGCCAGGATGTCGCGGGTCGGCACAGAGCCCTGTCCGCTGCCCACGATCTGCAGGCGCGCGGCGCGTAGCGCCGCGGACGGTATCGCGGCGGCACCACCCGCGACAGAACCGATCTCGATCCAGGTAAGGGGCTTCCCGGGGTCGGAGCGGTTGACCACGATGGCAGCCATGGCGCCGGCTGTGGGCGGGCCCCAGAGATAGTCGACGACGATGTCGACGTCACTCGCTGCCTCAGCGAGATCACTTGCAGAACCAGGAGCATCGTCGAGCCGGACCGTAGCGTCGGCGCCCAGTTCGGTCAGGGCTGCGAGCCGCTCTGGGTCGCGGCCGGCACCGATGACATGGCTGGCTCCCAATCGCTTGGCGACCTGGACCGCCATCCGGCCCGAGTTGCCGGTCGCGCCCAGAACCAGAACCGTTTGGCCCGGCTCGAAGCGGATGCGCCGGCGAAGAGCGAGCCACGACGACATCATCGGGTTCATCGCCGCGGCCACCAGGACCGAGTCGGCATCATCCGGCAATGTGACACTGCGGCGTTGGTCGATCACGGTCTGCTCGGCCATTGCTCCCATCGTGGTCTCGGGTAGCACAAAGTAACGCAGGGTGCCGTCGGGAGCGCGTCCCACTCCGTCGATACCGGGGACTAGGGGTAGGTCACCCGAGCTGGTGTAGTGGGAGCCATCAGCCTGTGACCGCACCCGCGGATGCAGGCCCGCGGCGATGACATCGATGAGGATCTCGTCGGGCGTCTGCGGAGTGGGCGTCGGGACCTCGCCGTAGGTCGGTGGCTTGTCGAATGCGGTGACTACGGCTGCGTGCATCGGATTCTCCTCAACGGACAGTGCTCAATGTAGATCGTAGTACGAACTATATTAGATGGTATCACGAACTGTTTCAAGGCTATGATGGCCACCATGGGTGCAGGTGATGAGGACCTCAGGGACAGCCTGGTGCAGGTGTCCTTCGCAGTGATCGCGGTGTTGAGCCGGGTGGCCGCCGAACAGGATCTGTCCCTGACTCAGCTGCGTGTGCTGGGGATACTGCGTGACAGACAACCGACGATGGCCGACCTAGCAAGCTATCTGGGGCTGGAGCGCTCGACCGTCAGCGGACTCATCGACCGCGCAGTCCAACGCGGACTCGTGCAAAAGGACGCCGATCCCGCAGACGGTCGCTCGGTACGGGTCAGCCTCACCGCGCCGGCACGGCGTCGCGAAAGTCGGATGATCGCCGAAATCGGTGAGCTCATGGCCCCGTTGACCGATCGGCTGAACACCAGCGAACGGAAGCGCCTCACCGATCTGCTGGCCAAGGTCCTCGGGCGCTAGCGCACGGGAGTGGCGACTACCGCGTGTTGAGGCTGAACGCGGGCTCGATTTCGCAACCGGCGACGTCGAGCATCATCGCGGCCATGACGTAATGGCCTACCAGCATCGAGAATTCGAGGATCTGGTTCTCGTCGAGTTCGCGGCGCAGCCGCTGATAGGTCGGCATGGAGCGACTCAGCTCTCAGCCTTCGGTGTCGACGGCAGCAGTTTTTCCACGTCGTTCTTGATCGCTGCGATCGCATCGACGGGCGTGAGGTCCTGGCCTTGGTTGTTCTGCCCGAGTTGGGGCCAGCCGGCACCATTGGGCCCGCGCAATTGGTCCCAGATCTCGCGGACCTTGGATAACAGTTCGGCTTGTTCGTCGTCAGTGAGCGCCATCAACCACCCTTCGTTCGTTGTGATGCCGCACGCGGCGGCAAATTCCAGCGGTGTCAGCCCGTCGGCAGAGTTCATGTCGCAATTGCCGAACGGTGGAGCCCCCTGGGGCAGATTGGGGCTGTAACCCGCGCCGTCGGTGTACTGGTGCGCCACTTGTCCGGGAAGGTTCGGATTTCACCCGTAGCCCGCCCCGATGACGCGTAGGCCGGCGGGACGCACGCGCCACATGTTGAAGAAGTCAAAGGCATTGGCGTAGCCGATGATTCGAGCGGGAGACCCCGCGTAATCAGCCAGGTTCCAGTACAGAGCGTTAATCCAGCTCGACCCGTCGCCCGCCGGGTTGCCGCCAGATTCGACGTCGAGCATCAAAGCAACCCGGGGATGCAGGCCGCCGCCCGCATCGATCATCGAGCGCACGGTACCGGCATTGTCCAACCAATTCGGACGAACATAGGTGTAGACGATTCCGAATGTCATTCGCCCGCTGTCCAATGCACCCCGCATCCACGCATAGTTCGCGGCGAAATTGTGATCTTGATAAGTGCCATCGCAAACGCGAATCGAAAGCACCTGGTATGGGTATGAGTCATCCACGGGCACTTGATATTCGGAGACATCGGCGAACAAAGTGTCAGTCACTGGCAGCTCACTTACACAGCTCTGTTGGGCGGGGCATCTCAATCCCCCTTTACTGCAACGCTTATCGTCATGCTACAGATTTGGGCTGGCTAGCAGTATGCCACCGATCGTCACGACCAGCTGTATCGTCACGCGTATGTCTGATCGACCCGCCCAGAGGGACGACGTACATCAAATCGCCGCGTCGATGCCCCATGTGACGCGGCTGGAAGGGCCGAAGGGCAACTCCATTTATCAGGTGGGTGGCAAGTCGTTCGTGTTCTTCCGCACGCCCCAACCCGACGCGATCGATCCGGTCACCGGTGAACGCTATGCCGACGTGATCATGCTCTGGGTTGAGTCGGAGGGCGATAAGTTGGCGCTGGTCCAGGATCCCGCTTCACCGTTCTTCACCACAGACCACTTCGACGGGCACCCTTCGGTACTGGTGCGGGCCAGTCGACTGGTGGAAATCAGCACGACCGAGTTGACCGAGCTGATCCAGGACGCGTGGTTGTCCCGGGCATCGAAGAGGCGAGCCGCAGCCTGGCTCGCCGACCACCCGTAGCGGGCCTGGCCTGAGCGTCGAATCCGCCGTCCGAAGATGTTTGGACGTATGTCCAATGGGTACATCTCGTCTCACGGGAATTTTTCTCGAACACAATGGAGGTCACGATGCCCGGTCGTGGAATTCTCGGTGCAGTTGTCCTGGTGTGGTTGCTCATTGGAGTTTTCGCGGCGTGGCAGTTGCACTACTTCGAGAATGGGCCAACAAATTGCGCCGCGGCGAGCACCGTTGCACTGACGGTAGTCGCGGGGCCGCTGAATTACGGCGTTGTCAATCCGAAAGTCGTGGATTGCCCGAAGCCCCAGGTACCACAACCTCACGAGAACTCACTCGGCCTCTAAACTCCGCACGCAAAGCAAGCAAAGGAAGTCGTCATGATCGCTCTGGGAATCGTCCTCGTTATCCTTGGTTTAGTGTTTCCCACCGTCCATATTTTGTTCACGATCGGCGTCGTCTTGCTGGTCATCGGTGCGATCTTGTGGATCTTGGGCTCTGTGGGACGCCCAGTCGCCGGCAGGCGCTACTGGTACTGAGCGCCCGAACACGGGTTCACAGCACACACAAAGGAACCCCATAGCGCCGGCCCAGTTCGGTGCGGATACTTGAATTTGTGACGCAGACCCGAGCCTCGGTTGAGCGCGTTGTCATGTGCCGTGCCGACGGAAACCCGATCAACGTGCTCGTGGTCGACGATGAAGCTGTCCTTGCCGAGATGGTGTCGATGGCGTTGCGGTACGAGGGCTGGAACATTGCCACCGCAGGCGACGGGTCGGCGGCGATCGCGGCGGCCCGGGCCCAGCGGCCCGATGTGGTTGTTCTCGATGTGATGCTGCCTGACATGAGTGGTCTCGACGTCCTGCACAAATTGCGTGAAGAGCATCCGCAGCTGCCGGTGCTACTGCTGACGGCTAAGGACGCGGTGGAAGACCGTATCGCTGGGCTTACCGCGGGTGGCGACGACTATGTCACCAAGCCGTTCAGCATCGAGGAGGTAGTGCTGCGGTTGCGGGCGCTGCTGCGGCGCACCGGGGTGACGACGGTGGACAGCGGCGCGCAACTGGTGGTCGGAGACTTGGTGTTGGACGAGGACAGTCACGAGGTGACGCGTGCCGGCGAACCGGTTTCGCTGACCTCCACCGAGTTCGAGCTGCTGCGGTTCATGATGCGCAACTCCAAGCGAGTCCTGAGCAAGGCACAGATCCTGGACCGGGTGTGGAGCTACGACTTCGGCGGCCGGTCCAACATCGTCGAGCTTTACATCTCCTACCTGCGCAAGAAGATCGACAGCGGTCGCGAGCCCATGATCCACACGCTGCGCGGCGCAGGATATGTCCTCAAGCCAGCTCGCTAGCGCGCGGCGACCTTGGTCGCTTCGTCTGCGGCTGTTGGCCGGGCAGATAGTTGTGCTCGCCGTCGTATGCGTGGGCATCACCGCGGTGACCGAGCTGGCACTGCTGCACCACCTGGTAAAGCAGCTCGACGGGCAGCTCGCCGGGACGTCCTACCGCTCGGCACTGATGTACCCCGAACAGAAACGTCCGGGATGGCGGCACGAGCCGCACTCCTACTATCCACGGCCGGGCCCCGGCCCCCGGTTCCTCGACGCCCCAGGCCAGCCGGCCGGCATGGTGGCCGCGGTGGTCAGCCAGGGCAAGACGGTTAACGCCGGCTACCTGACCGGCAGTGGCGACCGGGCCGCGTTGACCCCAACCGCCCAGGCCCAGCTGGAAAGTATCGCCGGCACCCGCAGGCCGGTAACGCTCAGCCTCGATGGCCTCGGCCGGTATCGCGTTGTCGCCGCCCCCAGCCGGAGTGGGGGCGACGTCATCGTTACCGGCCTGTCGATGTCCAACGTCGACGCCACCATGTTCCGAATGCTGCTCATCTTCGCGATCGTCACCATGATCGCGCTGGTTGCAGCGACGACCGCCGGCATGATCATCATCAGACAGGCGTTGGCGCCGCTGCGGCGCGTCGCGCAAACCGCAAGCGAGGTTGCCGATCTGCCCTTGGCCCGCGGTGAGGTCGAACTGCCGGTGCGGGTGCTCGAATCCGACGCAAATCCCCGCACCGAGGTGGGCCAGCTCGGATCGGCATTGAACCGAATGCTCGACCACATCGCGGACGCGCTGTCGGCGCGGCAGGCCAGCGAGACCCGGGTGCGCCAATTCGTCGCAGACGCCAGCCACGAACTGCGTACGCCGCTCGCCGCGATCCGCGGCTATACCGAATTGACGCAACGGATGGGCGATGACCCCGAGGCGGTGGCGCACGCGATGAGCCGGGTGGCATCCGAGACCGAGCGGATAACGCGCCTTGTCGAGGACCTGCTGCTGCTCGCCCGCCTCGATTCTGGCCGGCCGCTGGAACGCGAACCGGTGGACCTGTCGCGGCTGGCGGTTGACGCGGTCAGTGACGCACATGTAGCCGGACCAGATCATCAATGGGAGCTTGACCTGCCCGAAGAACCGGTGGTTGTCACTGGTGATGCGGCGCGGTTGCACCAGGTGGTGACCAACCTGCTTGCCAACGCGCGCATCCACACCGGCGCCGGCACGGTCGTGACGACGCGGTTGAACACCGAGCCGGCGCATAGCGTGCTGCAGGTGATCGACGACGGCCCCGGCATTCCGGCCGAGCTCCAGTCGGAGGTGTTCGAGCGCTTCGCGCGCGGCGATTCCTCTCGCTCACGCAAAGGCGGCAGCACCGGGCTGGGCCTGGCGATCGTTTCCGCAGTAGTCAAGGCGCACCACGGGACGATCACGGTGGACAGCTCACCCGGTCATACCGAGTTCACGGTGCGGTTGCCACTCAACGGGTGGCAACCGCCCGCTCGCGAGTCTAGGTCAGCGTGCGGCTAGGAGCACGTCACGTCGATTTCGAAATCCTTATTCACCGGTTGTGTCGGGTTGGCCATGTCAACCCCGGTGGCAGTCCCGCTGATCTTGTAGCTGTTGCCGTTCCTGGTCGCCGAGGCTTTGCCCTGGCCGGTACCCGCCGCGTATGCGAGCGTCACGCCGTTGACGTTGCCGAGACCAACAGACTTCACCTCGGGAGGGTTGGCATCGGTGAGCACGGCTCCGATGCCGGTCGCTGCCCCGCCGACCGCGATGTTGACGGTGCCACCCGCCGTCGTGCACACGACATTGCCGCCAACGTTCTGGTTATTTCCGCCGATGGTGACCGTCGGCGCGGTCCCGCCTCCGCCAGTGGCGACCGATGTGGTGCCACCGCCCGTGCTCGACTTGTTGCTCGAACACCCGGAAATACCCGCGACCACAATTGCCGCACCGGTTACCGCGACCGTCAGTCCACGCTTCACCTGTTCTCCTTTGCCCGATGTTTGCGGCCCGTCTGCATGGAGGACCGTCTCGGCATTATGCGGGTTAACTGGGCCGCAGAGCTAGGTTCCGTAGAGAATTTATTTCGTATTCGTTAACTCGTCGTCACTGTACGGTCCTTCTCGACGGGCGGCGCTGATGGCAATGTATTGGCGGTGGATCACAAACCCCCTACCGCAATCATCGAGTCGGCCCACAGCGAAGGCACTCTGCCGTTCCACGACATAACGGATTTCGACAATGCCGATCGCGGATTCATTGCTGCCTTGTCCCCATGCGTGATCAGCGCGGCCGACGGGCGCGTGGTGTGGGACAACGATGTGTACTCATTCCTGGGCGGCCCCGCACCGACATCGGTGCACCCCAGCCTGTGGCGGCAATCGACCCTGACCGCCAAACAGGGGCTTTACGAAGTGGTGCCGGGCATCTATCAGGTCCGTGGCTTCGACATCTCGAACATCACCTTCGTCGAGGGCGACACCGGCGTCATCGTGATCGACCCCTTGGTGTGCACCGAGGTGGCCGCCGCGGCACTGGGCTTGTATCGCGCCAACCGGGGCGGTGACCGCCCCGTCCTCGCGGTCATCTACACCCACAGTCATGTCGATCATTTCGGCGGCGTGCTGGGTGTCACCTCACAGGCGGACGTCGATGCCGGCTCGGTGGCGGTGCTGGCGCCGCAGGGTTTCACCGAGCACGCCGTACAGGAGAACGTCTACGCCGGTCCGGCGATGACGCGGCGCGCGACGTATATGTACGGCGCGCTGCTGGCGCGTGGGCCCCTGGGCCAAGTGGGCTGCGGGCTAGGCCAGGCCGCGTCCACCGGCGAGGTAGCCGTCATCGTCCCGACGATCGACATCCAGGCGACGGGCGAGACGCGCACTATCGACGGGGTGGAGATTGAGTTTCAGATGGCGCCGGGCACCGAGGCTCCTGCCGAAATGCATTTCTATTTTCCGCGCTTTCGCGCCTTGTGCATGGCCGAGAACGCCACCCATAACCTGCACAACCTGTTGACGCTGCGGGGCGCGCTGGTACGCGACCCGCATGCCTGGTCGGGTTACCTCACCGAGGCGATTGACACCTTCGCCGACCGTGCCGATGTGGTGTTCGCCTCGCACCACTGGCCGACCTGGGGACGCGCGCACATCGTCGAGTTCATGTCGTTGCAACGGGATATGTACGCGTACCTGCACGACCAGACGCTGCGGCTGCTCAACCAGGGCTACACGGGTGTCGAAATCGCCGAGATGTTCCAGATGCCGCCGGCGCTGGACAAGGCGTGGCATACCCACGGCTATTACGGATCGGTCAGCCACAACGTCAAGGCGGTCTATCAGCGGTACATGGGTTGGTTCGACGGCAACCCGGGCCGGCTGTGGCCGCACCCGCCCGAAGCGCTCGCCCCCCGTTACGTCGACGCGATGGGTGGGATCGACCGGGTGGTCGAGCTTGCCAAGGCGGCGTTCGATTCCGGTGACTTCCGTTGGGCAGCGACACTTCTCGATCATGCGATCTTCACCGATAGCGAGCACGCCGCGGCCCGCGCGCTGTACTCCGATACCCTGGAGCAGCTGGCCTACGGCGCCGAAAACGCGACGTGGCGCAACTTTTTCTTGAGTGGAGCAGCTGAATTGCGTGACGGCAATTTGGGCACCGCGGTTCAAGTCGCTTCGCCGACAATGCTTTCCCAGCTGACACCGGAGCAGATCTTCGACAGCCTCGCCATCAGGGTCAACGGGCCGCGCAGCTGGGACCTCGACCTTGCCTTCGACATCACTTTTGCCGATTCGGATGCGAATTACCGGCTCGCCCTACGCAACGGGGTGCTCGTCTATCGCGAGATCGCCCCCGACCCCGCATCCGCGACCGCTACATTGCGGCTGGCCAGCAAAATGCGGCTGCTGGGCGCGGCATTCGGAGACTTCACCTCACCCGGGCTCGAGTTGTCCGGCGACGAGACGGCGTTGCAGTCGCTGCTGGGTGCGCTCGACGCACCGGACCCGAGCTTCAACATCATCACGCCGTAGCGGCGTGCAGGTAAACGCCGTCGTCAGGCCACCTCGATGACCACCTTGCCGAGGACCTTGCGCTCGGCCACGTAACGCAGCGCGGCGGGGGTTTCGGCCAACGGGAATCGCGCGCCGATATAGGGCCGGATGGTGCCGGCGGCGAACATCTGCGCCAGCTCCTCCATGTCGCGCACGGCTTCTTCGGGGTGGTCGCCGAGGAAGGTACGGATTTCCATGCCTCGCACACAGATGTCTTTGAGCAAGACGAGATTGAGTGGAATCGCAGGGATTGTTCCAGCCGCGTACCCCAGGGTAATGAAGGTTCCGCCGCGGGCAAGCCCGCGCAATGCCGGCTCAGAATACCTTCCGCCGACGGGGTCGAGGACCACGCGGGCGCCATCACCGGTCAGTTCGCGGATGCGGGCTTTCAGGTCCTCGCGGTCGTAGTCCACGGTGGCCTCGGCGCCGCGGTGACGGCAGATCTCGAGTTTCTCCGGACTGGACGCCGCGGCCAGCACTTTGGCTTTTATTGCGACCGCCAGATCAACTGCTGCCAGCCCAACACCGCCCGCGGCGCCCAACACCACCACCCAATCACCTTCTGTCACTTGGGCAACCGAGCGTAAAGCGTGATAGGCGGTGCGGTAGGTGACGCCGAAGGCCGCGGCCGATGCGAAATCGGCGTCGTCGGGCATGAGCGCCGCCTGGCTCGTGTCGAGCAGTGCCCGCTCGGCGAACGCGCCGAAGGTGGTTCCGGATACCCGCTGCCCCGGGCTGAACCGCGCACCGTCGCCGGCGGCGATCACTTCGCCGGCGATTTCGTTACCCGGTATGAATGGAGGCGGGATTTTGACCTGATACTTGCCGGCGATGAAAAGCACGTCGGGGAAGTTGACCGCCGCCGCGCGGACCCGCACCAGCAGCTGGCCTGGACCCGGGACGGGATCGGCAACATCTTCGAGAATCAGATCCTCTGGTGTGCCGTAGGAGTGGCAGACGACCGCGCGCATCAACCGACCCCCAACCCGCGTAGACAGAACCGCACCAGGTGCCCGATATCAGCGGTGTCGGGGCGGTCGGACGAACCCACATACCGGCGAAGGGTTGCTGCCGTGCAGGAGAACACCGCTTCGACATCACGTTCGACATCGCTGCTGCCTAAAGCAGTTACCGGCTCGATCAGCAGCGCGCGCAGCGGCCGCATCATCTCCTGGTCGGCCGCGCGCCAATACATTTCCCTTGTGTTAGAGACAGTCATCTGCCCGGCGGCCGCGCGGCTCATGCTGATCAGGTGTGGGTCGGCGACCTGCGCCAGCGTGCCCTCGATCCAGCGGGCGACCTTGTCTTGCGGCTCGGCTTCCTTGGCCATCTGATGCTGCAGGTACGAGACGACGATCGCCACCCCGCGTTCCATGACCGCCAGGATGAGGTCGTCCTTGCCGGCGAAATAGCGGTAGAACGCCTTGTTCGACGAGCCGGCCTCCGCGACGATGTCGCTGACTCGGGGCGGCTCGGGTGCGACCCGTTCCATCACCCGCACCGCCGCGGCCAGGATGCGTTCCACCTCCTCGGTGGCTTCCCGCTGGCGGTCGTCGAGCGCCCGTTCGACGGCCGCGGTGACCCTGTTGTTCACGGCGAAGCAGGAAGCGCCGGAACGTGATCGACGAGGTCGCCGTACTTGGCGCGGGCGGCTTCGCGGCGGACGTCCAGCAATTCGCTGGGCCATTCCGGGTCTTCCGCCTCGTAGTTCTTCAGCAGCATCCGGGCCAGGTTGACTTTGTGCGCCTCGGTCGGCCCGTCGGCCAGACCGAGCGCGATGCCGCCGAGCAACACGTTGACCAGTGGCATCTGGTCGGTGAGGCCGAGCGCGCCGTGGACCTGGATCGCCCGCAGAGCAATGGATTTCAGCACCTGCGACGCCAAAATCTTGCAGGCGGCGATCTCGGCGCGGGCGCCATGCTCGTCGCCGTTGTCGATCAGCCAGGCGGCGTGCAGCACCGTCAGCCGGAACGGGATCAATTCGGTGTAGGAGTCGGCGACGAACTCCTGCACCAGCTGCTTTTCGGCCAGCAAGCTACCCTGTGTGAAACGGCTTTTCGCGCGCCGCGACATCATCTCGACCGCACGCTGCGCCACGCCGATCGAGCGCATCGCATGATGCAACCGGCCGCCGGCCAGCCGGGTCTGCAGGATCAAAAAGCCCATGCCGGGTTCGCCGAGCAGCGCATCCGAAGGCACTCGCACCCCGTCGTAGTGCACCAGTGAATGGCCCGGCTCGCGGGGGTCCGCTCCCACCAGGTGGTGAGTGGCTTCCACGTTCAGGCCCGGCGTCCCCGCCGGGATCAGGAAAGTCGAGGCACCGCGGTGGACGGGCACGTCGGGATCGGTGATCACGACGACGATGAAGAAGGAGGCGACGGAGGCGTTGGAGGAGAAGTACTTTCGCCCGGTGATCACCCAGTCGTCGCCGTCCCGGACGCCACGGGTCTTGAAGACCCGCGGATCGGCCCCGCCCTGCGGCTCCGTCATCGAAAAGCACGAGAAGATCTCCCCGGACAGCAGACCCGCCAGGTAGCGGTCCTTTTGGTCCTGGGTTCCGAACCGGGCGATGATCTCGGCGTTGCCGGTGTCGGGTGCCTGCGTTCCGAACACTATGGGCGCCCAGGGGCTGCGGCCCAGAATTTCGTTGATCAACGTCAGCTTGACCGCGCCCAAGCCCTGCCCACCCAGCTCCGGGCCCAAATGCGGTGCCCACAAACCGTTGTCGCGGACCTGCTGTTTGAGCGGATCGACTATCCGGCGGCGCGCATCGTTCAGCGGCAGGAACTCGCAGCCCGGGAACAATACCTCGAGCGGTTCCACCTCCTCGCGCACAAACTCGCGGACCCAGTCGAGCTTCTTCTCGAACTCAGGTTCGGTGGAGAAGTCCCAAGACATTCGAATGCTCCTGTCTTTAAGGGATCCCGCCGTCGGCACGCAGGATCGAACCAGTGGTGAAACTCGACGCATCGGAAGCCAAAAACAGCGCGGCGCCCACGATTTCGGTTGGCTCTCCGGCGCGCTGCAGCGAAAGGTGGCCGAACCTGTTGGTCTGGTCGTGCTCGAGGCCCCAGGCCTTGCTCACATCCGTCAAAAACGGCCCGGCCATCAGCGTGTTGACCCGCACGGTCGGCCCGAACGCCTGCGCGAGTCCCTCGGTCATGGCGTTGAGCCCGGCCTTGGCCGCGGCGTAAGGAATGATTCCGCCGTTCGGACGCAGCGACCCGCTGGAACTCACGTTGATGATGGAACCGCGGCTGGCGGCCACCATCCGCTCGCCCACCAACGCCGATAACCGGAAGGGGCCCTTGAGGTTGAGGTTGACCACCGCGTCGAACAGCTTCTCGGTGACGTTGGACAGCTTGTCGTAGAGCGGTGACATTCCCGCGTTGTTGATCAACGTGTCGACCTTGCCGAAACGCTCGTAGGTCGCCTCAACCAATCCGTCGAGCTGGTCCCAGCGCCCCACGTGCACTTCATACGCCATGGCGGAGCGGCCGGTCTCGGCCTCGATCTCTTTAGCGGTTGCCACGCAGTTGTCCATGTTGCGGCTGGCGATCACCACATCGGCGCCGCAGCGCGCGACTGCGAACGCCATTTCGCGCCCCAGTCCGCGGCTACCGCCGGTGATCAGCACCACATGGTCGGTGAGGTCGAAAAGCCGGTCAGCGTAACCCATCTCAGTGCGCCTTGGTTGGCGACGATCGGGCAAGCTCGGCCGCTGTGGCGATGAGTTCAGGGATCATCGAACCGAAGGTTTCGGTGATCTTGGGGTCGACTTTTCCGGTGCGCACCCCGGCGGCATAGGTCTTCTCCAGCACGATGCCCAATTTCCAGTTGGCCAGCACCAGGTAGTAGTCGATGTTCTCGGTGGAAAGCCCGCTGACCTTCTCGTAATGCTCGAGCAGTTCGCTGCGAGTCGGCATGCCGCGCATGTCCAGATAGAACCCGTCGGCGCGGGGATTTTCGCCGTCGTAGCCCAGCAGCGCCCAGGCGAGATCCAGCAACGGATCGCCGACCGTCGTCATCTCCCAGTCCACGATCGCGGCCAACCGCGCGGGCTCCCCGTGCGCGAACATGACGTTGGCGAATTGGTAGTCGCCGTGCATGATGCCCGGCCGGTAATGCTCGGGACGGTTGTCGCGCAACCAGTCGGCCGCCTCGTCGAGGCCGGGTAGGTCGCGCACCTTGTAGGCGTCGAGAAATTTCAGCCAGCGGTCGACCTGTCGCTCATGAAATCCGTCCGGGCGGCCGAAGCCCTCGAGGCCCTGGGTGCGCCAATCGACCCGGCCCAGTTTGGCGGCCCCTTCGACGAGCTCGAACGCCAGTCCGCGCCGGGCCTGGAGGTCGGTGTCGAATGGCGCCTGCCACCCGCCGTCCATCGGGCTCCACCCGTCGATCGCCCGCATCACGTAGAACGGCATGCCGAGCACGGTGCCGGTCTCCTCGGCCGCGATCAGCGCCGCGTGCGGCACGTCGGTGCCGGATAGTGCCCGCACCAGCCGGATTTCCCGCAGCAGCCCGTCGATGCGGGCCGCGTCGGCGCGGATGCCGGGCATCCGCAGCACCATGCGCTCGCCGCCGCGTTCAATCAGAAACAGCGTGTTCTGCGAGCCACCCTTGAGCTGATCCAGCGACGGTTCCTCGCCGCTGCCCGGAGCATCGGTTTCGTCCAGCCAGCGACCCAGAACACCCGCGTCCAGTTGGGGGTCGATACCGTTAGCCATTGTCCGCACACCCCGCTCTCTGCGCAGAGAATAGCATTCTCAGGCTAAGCAGGAACCCCGGCGCCACAAAGTGGCCGTCGTTGTCGTGTTCGACGTTCGGTATAGACCGCGGGAAGGCGCGAGTCCGTCGTTGCCCTAGAGCTTCGCCGGGCGGAGATCATGACCTTCCAGAGCGTTGAGACCGTGTCGCGTAACTCGGTTTCGGTAAAGCCGCGCGGGCCGGGCCGCTCGTTATCGTCCTGGTCGCCTAATGCCCCGGCGGCGAACGCCAGGATGTATAGCGCTGCCCCCGGCGCGGCGGCCCGAAAGATCGATTGGAGATAGTCCTGGCGCCTGTCGGGCGGGAGTACGTGGAACAGTCCGCTGTCCAGGATGGTGGAGAAGCGGCCTTCGGAACCAGGTGGGTAGCCACGAAATGTAGTGACGTCTGCATGCGCGAAAGTCGCTGTCGTCAATCCTTGTTCGCCAGCCGCCGCGGCCGCGGCCTCGACCGCAGTTGCGCTGGCGTCCAAACCGACGACTGTGTAGCCGCGCGCGGCGAGGACGAGCGACAGAGCGGCATGGCCACAGCCGGCGTCGAGGACATCGCTGCGGACCTTGCCGTCGTCGATTAGAACCTCGAGCTCGGGCTGTGGCCGGCCGATGCTCCAAGGAGGTGGCGTTGGTTGTTGGTAGGCGGCGTCCCAATCCATGCTCGGCGGGGTCATCTGTCCTCCTCGAGATCGGGCGCGGCAAGCTGTGATGAGAAACTGGCGCACCGGTGTACGTGTTGAGCCGACGACAGGAAGAAACATGCAAGTGCTTCTGATCCGGCATGCGTTGCCATTGCGCAGCGAACACGGTGAGGGCTCCGACCCGGACCTGTCGGACGAAGGGCTCGCTCAGGTGAAGCGCCTGCCCGAGGCACTGTCCAGGTTTCCCATCTCCCGGGTGGTGAGCAGCCCGCAGCGCCGCGCCATCCAGACCGCCGAACCAGTCGCGGCGGCGCGTGAGCTGCCCGTCGACATCGACGACCGGTTCGCCGAATACGACCGCGACCTTCCGCTCTACATCCCCATCGAGCAGATCCGCGACGAAAACCCGCAGGAGTGGGCGCGCATGGCGCAGGGGCATCTGCCCAGTGCGGTCGACGAGGACGCGTTTCGCGCACGCGTCCGGACGGCCGTCGAGGACCTTGTCGCCGCTGCCGATCCCGAGGACACCGTTGCGGTGTTCAGCCACGGCGGGGTGATCAACGTGTTGCTGCACGAGATTCTGGGTACGACCCGGCTGTTGTCTTTTCCCATCGACTACGCGTCGCTGACCCGTCTGCTGTACTCCCGGTCCGGTCAGGCGACGGTGGCGACAGTTAACTCCACCGAACACGTGTGGGATCTGTTGCCGCGCAATCAGCGGTGGTAGGCGGCATTAGCCAGCTCTGACATCCAGCCTGCGTCCAGGGCGCGCCGGTCGGCCGGTATCCCGCCGTCAGCGCGGAATGGAAGCCCCAGGTGCAGGGTCGAAGCCGCAGACGCAGAGCCGCAGGTGGTAAACAAGTCCGGTGACTTCAGCTGACCAACTCGAGGGGCTCGACCTGCCCGGGCTGGACGGGTATCTGCGTTCGCTGGGCATCGAGCGCGAGGGGGAGTTACGGGCGCAGTTCATCTCCGGTGGCCGCTCCAATCTGACGTTCCGCGTCTACGACGACAAAACGAACTGGCTGGTGCGACGTCCTCCGTTGCACGGGCTGACGCCGTCCGCGCACGACATGGCTCGCGAGTACCGGGTGGTTGCCGCGCTACAGGACACGGCGGTTCCGGTGGCGCGCACCATCGCCCTGTGCGAGGACAATTCGGTGTTGGGCGCGCCGTTCCAGATCGTCGAATTCGTTGCCGGGCAAGTGGTGCGCCGGCGTGCCCAACTCGAAGCCTTCAATCACACCGTCATCGACGGCTGCGTTGACGCTTTGATCAGGGTCCTCGTCGACTTGCACAGCGTCGACCCGAACGCGGTGGGGCTGGGCGATTTCGGTAAACCCAGCGGTTACCTGGAACGCC
>Ga0210396_10001870_pt1 | contig 21899 bp, 15 predicted proteins | sample IncBWH17OmetaG_FD_155466 | JGI IMG/M metagenome (GOLD analysis project Ga0210396, IMG submission 155466) | Forest soil microbial communities from Barre Woods Harvard Forest LTER site, Petersham, Massachusetts, United States - Inc-BW-H-17-O ... | reverse complement strand
GGGCGGTATGGGTCTGGTCTATCGCGCCTATGACACGGTGATCCGGCGGGAGGTTGCGCTCAAGACTTTGCGTGACATCCCCGAACCCAACTCCTTGCAGCTTTTCTACAAAGAAACCGGGGTGCTCGCTTCGATCAGCCATCCCAATATCGTCGAAATTTTTGACATTGGGGAGTTTGAAGAGAACGGGAAACAGAAACCGTATTTTGTGATGCCGCTGTTGCCGGGCACCACACTTGACAACCTGATCCGCAATGCCAGTCATCGCCTGACCGCTCAACGTACGGTTGAGATCATTTCTCAAGTCTGCCGTGGACTTCAAGCCGCTCACGAACGTGGGTTGGTGCACCGCGATCTCAAGCCCAGCAACATTTTTGTCATGGAAGATGACTCGGTGAAGATTATCGATTTCGGTGTGGCCCACATGACCAACGCGCACTCCACCGTGGGCTTGAAGGGCACTTTGCTTTACATGTCGCCGGAGCAGATTGAGGGCAAGCCTTTATCTGCGCTCTCGGATCTGTTTTCGCTGAGCGTGGTGTGCTACGAAGCGTTGACTGGGAGGCACCCTTTTCGCCGCGCGAGCCAGGACGAAATTGTCGAAGCCATCCTGCGGCAGATTCCGCCTCCGGCTTCGGAAGTTAACTCAGCGGTGAGCCAGTCGATTAGCCGAGTGGTGCACAAGGGCATGGCAAAGCAGACCTGGCATCGCTTCTCCACCGCGCGAGACTTCGGCGAGACTCTGAACAAAGCGCTGCGCAATGAGCCGATCGAATGTTTCGATGCGGCGCAGCTGCGGCCCCGGTTGGAGCGCGCGACGCGTGCACTGGAGGAAGGCGATTATCAGTACGCAGGAGAGTTGCTGTCGGGGTTGGAAGCGGAGGGTCACATTGATTCGTCGATTGAGATGCTGCGGCGGCAACTCGATCGATCCGTACGGCAGAAAAACGTTGCCCAGTTGCTGAGCAGTGCCAAGGCGCGCTTCGAGGAAGAAGAAGATCCGTTGGCGCTGCAGAAGATTCAGGAAATCTTGCAACTGGAGCCAGGCAACGCCGCAGCCATGGGCTTAAAGAGCAAGATCGAAAGCCGGCGCAGCGAGCGGCAGATCGAGAGCTGGTATCGGCTGGCGCAGCAGCACGTTGAGAATCATGCCTACATCAAGGCACGCGAAGCTTTGCAGAATGTGCTCCAGTTGAAGCCGACTGAATCCCGCGCAATGCAGTTGCTGGCCGAGGTCGACCGTCAGGAGCAGGAGTATAACAAGCTGCGCCAGGAAAAAAAGCAACTGCATCGCGCCGCGGTGGATTCCTGGCAACAAGGCGAGATCAGCAATGCGCTGACCAAGCTGGCTATGGTATTGGAACTCGACCGGCGAGCTCCTGATTCGTCCAGTCCGGAGCGCAATAGCTACCAGAGTTTCTACGATCAGGTTCGCTCCGAACACGACGCTCTGAACAACGCCTATGCGGAAGCGTGCAAGCATCGAGCCGATGGCAATCTCAACAATGCTCTGCAACTCTGCGATACGTGGCTCACGAAGTATCCGAACAACGCTCTTTTGCAGGCTCTGAAGTACGACCTTGAAGAGCAGAGAAGGCAAGAGCTGTCTGCGTTTATCGCCACGGTGGACCGCCAAGTCGAGGGCGAACCCGATCTCGACAAAAGGGTGGGTATTCTCAAGGAAGCGCTGGCGGCGCATCCTGACGAGAACCACTTCCAGCGCGCGCTCCGGTTGGTGGAGGATAAGCGTGATTTGGTGAACTCGATTGTAGCCCGCGCTCATTTTCATGAGGAGCAGGGCCAGTTCGGGGATGCGCTCGCCGACTGGGAGATCTTACGTACCATTTACGGCCGTTATCCGGGTTTGAAGTTCGAGGTGGAGCGCTTAGAAAAACGGCGGGAGAATCAAGCCCGAACCGACGCCAAAGCCCGGTGGGCGGAGCAGATCGGATCTTGCCTGAAGTCCGGCGCTTACTCGCGAGCCGTGGAGTTGTGGCAGCAAGCGGAACTCGAGTTTCCCAATGACGCTGAGTTGTCCGAACTTAAAAAGACCGCCGACGCGGGCATCGACCATGCCATGGAAGCGCAGCGACTGACTAGCGAAGGGAACGATCTGTGCGCTAAGAATCAGTTCTCCGAAGGTATCCAACTGTTGCGACGCGCTTATGAGTTGGATGAAAAGAACGCGGTGGCACGCACTGTTCTGTCGAATGCATTGGTCGAATGGGCGCAAGTGCTTGTGGATGAGGATTGGCATGCGGCGGAAGATCTTGTCCAGCAGGCGCTCGACCTGAATCCGGGGCACCCCTTGGCGCGGAACTTGCGAACCGTGGTGCTCGACCGGAAGCGGGAGCATCTGGTCGATGAATGCCTTTCGCGAGCGCGCAGACTGCGGGCGGCAGCAGATTTGGCCGGGGCTATGGCGAGTATCACGGAAGCCCTCGCTACTTATCCCACTGAGAAGCGATTGCTGCAAATACGCGACACCCTGCAAAATGAAATGGCTCAGGCGGAAGGCAGCAAAACGCGCAGCCGCGACCTCGAAGAGTTGTCCCGACTGAAGCGCGAAGCTGAGAAAGCAACGGACGTCGCGACGGTGCGATCCTGTCGCGAACGCGCAAAAGCTCTGGCGGCAAATTATCCGGACGATGAGGAATTTCGATCGCTGGTCAATAGTCTCGGTCAACTTGCGATGCCGGCGGGGAATCGTGCGCCAAGTGTGACGAGCGGTGCGACAGAAGGCATAAGCGCTGGTCCCAGCGCGACTAAACTTTTCTCGCCAGCAGGCGCAACAACGGCCAAGACGGCTCAAACCCCCGGCATCGGATTGCCGTCTTCAGGGCGACCGACGAATGGGCCAGGAACGATATCTGGGCCTGCACCGTCAACCACACAGCCCAGCCCTCTTCCTGCCGTGGATTTTAAGTCCACGCCGGTCGCAAACCGTTCCCGATCGTTTCCCACCAATGTCGCGGCGGTTGTGGCCGGCAGCGTGGTGCTCTTGTTGGCGATGACGTTGGTGGTGGTGAAAATCCTTCGTCGCCCACCGCCGCCACCGCCGCCATCAATAGCAGTTCACATCCATACTTCGCCTCCCGGAGCCACCATCCGGATAAACAACGAAGTACGGGGCGCCTCCGACATCGATATAAAGTTGCCAATCGGCAACTATCAAATCGAGGCGCAATTGGATGGATATCAAACGGCCAACAATTCGTTTGAAGCCCGAGCGGGTGCCCCATCTGGGTCGATCGATTTGACGCTGCAACCAGAGCTTCCGGTCGTGAAGCTAACCGCAGACACGGGTGCCGGCAAGGTTTCGCTGGACGACAAACCTGCGGCGGAATTGGACGGTGCGCAATGGACAGCGGGCAGTCTCGCGCCTGGGGCGCATCAATTGAAGTTTGCCGGATCGCGCGCTGAAGCTTCGTTTACTTTCACTACGGACCCAGGTGCTTTACCCGCCATCACTGGTCCGCTAACCGCCAAGGGGATGCACGCGGTTGTTGTGAGCAATTGGGGCAATCATCTGCGCGTGTATTACAGCGACTCTCACGCGAAGGTCAGCCTGGATAACCAGTCCGACGCCGACGTGGGATCTGACGGTGTCGACATTCCCAATGTCTCTCCTGGAGCGCACCAGTTAACTCTAAAGCAGGGAAGTGATAGCCATACCGTGCCCATCGATGTGGGAACCGTGCCCACGCTGACGGCGTTCCTGGTGTCGGATCAGGATATTGGCACTCTGATGGTCGTTACCGGCGAGGACAACGTTCAGGTGTATCTGAACAACCAACTCCAAAAGCGGTTGACGCAAGGCGGACAATTGCGGATTCCCAACCTCGCGCCGAAGAACTACGTCGTGCGTGTAGTGAAGAGCGGATTTGAAACTCCAGCTGAACAGCAAGCTGCGCTTCACAAAGGCGATGTCTCCCAACTTAAGTTCACGCTGAAACCCTTGCAGCATTTGGCTTCTTTTGTGATTGAGGGCGGAGCCTCTGGAGTGGAGGTCTTCCTCGATGGAGCGCCTACGGGAACAGTGGAGGACGGTAAATTCGCGCTCGCAACCGTCAGCCCGGGCGATCATGTGATCGAACTGCGCAAGGCGGGCTTTAACTCCAAGACATTGCGGAAGCATTTCGTCGCTGGTTCTACGGTTTCTGTCGGTGGTGCGGAAGCGGCTCTGGACGCGGCAACGGGCCAGTTGAAGGTCACCTTCTCGCCTGCGGATGCGGTTGTCACTATAGCGAAAAATGGTGAGAACCCGATCAAAATATCCAGCGGCACTCCAGTGACTGCGCCCCCGGGAAGCTACCAGCTTACCGCTCGCGTCGGGAACTTTCCCCGCTCGGCTCCGTTCGAACTGCTTGCTGGAGAATCGCGCACGATCGGCCCGCTCTCGTTCGCACCGGGCGGGATGGACGATTTTGACGATGCGGCAGGCTGGAAGTCCAATCAGGGCTGGTCTGTCCATCGCGGCGGCGGTTTCGTGTTGTATAAGACTTCTCCGACCTCGGGAACATTCGTCTTTAGCGCCAGGCTCAATAAAGGGCATCGTCTGCAGTGGGTGTTCAACTATACCGATGACCACAACTATGCGCTCTTCCAAATGGATGAAAACTACTTCTATCGCAGTTCAGTGCGTGGAGGCAGGACGACGGAAGAAGCCAAAATTCCTTTCAAGACGGATAAGAAAAAATCGCGGACGTTCCAGATCGTGGTTACACCCAACCGGATCTTGCACCAAATTCAGCAAGGGGACGGCTGGTCGGCTCTCGACTCCTGGAACCAATCCGGCGCCAATCTTAGCTCGGGCAATTTTGGTTTTTACTTACCCGGGAGTGATGAGGTCGAGCTGTCGAATTTCAGTCACTACGGCGAACTGAAACTGCACTAAATCACAACATCGTTCTTCGCTGTTCGGTCGCAGGCTTCCCGCCCCACGTTACCTCTCTTCCAAAACAACCTTCGCGGTTTGTTGCGCTTAGATACTTCCACATCAATAGCACAAGCTGGAATAATCCTCCCAACTGAGAGACAATAATAAGTTTAGGTTTCCTGGCAGTGCACTTGCGCTGGGGCAACTGAGACTGTAAGAGGTGTGCACCGCGTCGTGCGATTTACTGAGGCAGTCTTAACCGTCTGAGCGCGGGGCAAATGGGTTCGCAGTTTACGGGAGGCGTTGATTATGGCCAGTACCACGATAGAAGTTGAAACTGCGGCTCGCAGGCCCAGGCATGCCAAGCTAGAGCGCTGGGTGGAAGAAGTGGCCCAGATGTGCAAACCCGATCGGGTTCACTGGTGCGATGGATCGCCGGAAGAATATCAGGCGATGCTGCGGCTGATGATTCTTACGGGCACGGCGATTCCGCTCGATCCCGCGAAGCGTCCGAACAGTATTTTGGTTCGTTCCGATCCCGCCGACGTAGCTCGCGTTGAAGATCGAACTTTCATCTGCTCGCAAACTAAAGAGGATGCGGGACCGACGAATAACTGGGAAGACCCGGCGAAGATGAAAGCCACGATGACGCAGCTTTATGCGGGATCCATGGCTGGCCGGACCATGTACGTGATTCCCTACAGCATGGGTGCGATCGGTTCGCCGATGGGCAAGATTGGAGTTGAAATCAGCGACTCGCCTTACGTGGTCGCGAACATGCACCTGATGTTCTTGACGTTCTAGGCGAAAACGGTGAGTTCGTGCGCGGACTGCATTCCATCGGCGCTCCGCTGGGCCCGAACCAACAGGATTCCACTTGGCCGTGCAACGCCTCGCAAAAGTATATCTGCCATTTTCCGGAGACACGTGAAATCTGGTCGTATGGTTCCGGGTACGGTGGAAACGCCTTGCTGGGAAAAAAGTGCCACGCGCTGCGCATCGCCTCCGTGCAGGCGCGAGACGAAGGCTGGATGGCTGAGCACATGTTGATTTTGAAGCTCATCAGTCCGTCAGGAGAAGTAAAGTACATGACCGGCGCTTTTCCTTCCGCTTGCGGCAAGACCAACTTGTCGATGCTGATCCCAACTATTCCTGGTTGGAAGGTGGAGACCGTCGGCGACGATATCGCATGGATGAAATTTGGCGCCGATGGCCGGCTGTACGCTATCAATCCTGAGTTCGGTTTTTTTGGGGTCGCACCGGGCACGAGCATGAAGTCGAATGCTAACGCCATGCTGACGGTCGCCCACGATTCTATCTTTACTAATTGCGGAATGACGGTCGAAGGCGATGTGTGGTGGGAGGGGATGACCAATCAGAAGCCCTCCAAGGTGGTGGACTGGTTGCGGAGGTTGTGGACGCCAGACTCAGGGCGGAAGGCTGCGCATCCGAATGCTCGCTTTACTGCGGCTGCGAAGCAATGCCCGGTCATTGCTCCCGAGTGGGAGGATCCGAAGGGCGTGCCCATCGATGCAATTCTGTTCGGCGGGCGGCGCGCGGGAATTGTTCCCCTTATTACCGAAGCGTTCAACTGGCAGCATGGAACTTTTTTAGGTGCCACCGTCAGCAGTGAAACCACCGCCGCGATCACCGGCAAAGTTGGCCAGTTGCGCCGCGATCCCATGGCTATGCTTCCGTTCTGCGGATACCACATGGGCGATTACTTTGCCCACTGGCTGAAGATGGGGGGCCGCTCGAATCCCTCCAAGCTGCCAAAAATTTACTACGTGAACTGGTTTCGTCAGGATAAGAATGGCAAGTTTCTCTGGCCGGGCTACGGCGAAAACAGCCGCGTATTGAAATGGATTTTCGAGCGCTGCGAGGGCAGAGTGCATGCCAAAGACACGCCGATCGGACGCATCCCGGACGTGGCCGATCTCGATACGACAGGACTCGACATCCAAGGGGCTCATGTCGACGAACTGCTCAGTGTTGACGTTGAAGGCTGGCTGGCCGAGGTCCCGCTGATCAGGGAACACTTCGCAAAGTTCGGCGATCGCTTGCCGAAAGGGCTGCACGACGAAGTTGCAGCATTGGAGCAACGGCTAAAGTCGACCAAGCACTAGGGCGCTCGGCCGAAGAGCTTTCAATATATTTCCCGCTACGGGGAGTGTTTTTGATATAGTTCCCCACTGTCATGCCGGGCGCTGCCGCGAACGAAGTGAATTCTCCTGTCCCGGCGTCCTCTCCGTCTCTCACTCGAAATCAGATTCGCGGCTTCTGGGCGTCGTGGGGTGGGTGGACGCTGGACGGCATGGACTCCTTTGTTTATGCGCTTGTCCTCGTACCCTCATTGCGAGAACTGCTTCCACGCTCGGGCATCCCAGCTACCAAAGGCAACATAGGACTGTACGGGGGATTGCTCTTTGCTCTGTTCCTGATTGGCTGGGGACTTGCGTTTCTTTGGGGCCCGATTGGTGACAAATTTGGGCGTGTGCGTACGCTCATGCTCACCATCCTGTGGTATTCGGCGTTCACTTTTATGAGCGCGTTTGTCACCGGCGTGTGGCAACTCGCGATCCTTCGCCTGCTGGCCGGTATTGGCATTGGCGGTGAATGGGCTATGGGGGGGACGTTCGTCGCGGAGGAGTGGCCGGAGGAGCGGCGCCGCGTCGGTGCGGGGCTGATGCACACCGGATATTACGTTGGCATATTTCTCGCTGCGCTGGCGAATTATGGCATTGGCAGCCGTTTTGGCTGGCGTGCCATGTTTATCGTCGGTGGCTTGCCGGCTTTATTGCTGGCGTGGATTCGGCACGGCGTTTCGGAGCCCGCAGCTTGGACCAAGAAAGAAAAGGTAATCCGATCCTGGGCAGTCTGGCGTCCGTTTGTGATCTTGTTCTCCCCCGAGTTGCGCCGTCGCACGATCGTGAATGCTTTGCTCATGCTGGCTTCGATTTGTGGTCTGTGGGCCGGAACCGTGTACGTTCCCGCGGCGATCACAGCCGTTGCCGAAGCGGGTGGCCGCAGTGCCCCGCAAGCTGCTCAACTCGCTTCGTGGGGAATCATGATGGTCTCGTTCGCTACGATTCTCGGCTGCCTGTCGATGCCCTGGCTCGCCGAGCAGGTGGGACGACGCGGGGCGCTCGCCTTTTACTTCACTCTGATGATGGTGTTCATTGCGGTTACCTTCGGTCGAGTCTTCTATCTTGGACCAAAAGCGCTTCCGTGGATGTTCGTTTGTCTCTTTTTTCTGGGGCTAGGCGGGGCCAACTTTGCCGTCTATACTCTCTGGCTGCCCGAGCAGTACCCCACGGAATGCCGCGCCAGCGCCTTTGCTTTTTCTACTTCATTCGCGCGTTTTGGGGGGGCTGGAATCACCTTTCTCGTGGGAGCGGGCGTCCGGCATTACGGCTCGCTCGGAACTCCGGTCGCGATCACCTCTCTGGCTTTTGCCCTGGGATTGCTCCTGATTCCGTTCGCTGAAGAAACACGCGGTAAGACCCTGCCAGTCTAAGTTCGCGGCACGCGCTGCCTGCCATTCCTCTACTGCATTTAAAGCTTCACTGGATTTCGCCGATAAACATCTTGTCGAGAAACTCTTCGTTCGACCCGAGGAGATGGGGAGAGGCTTGGGGGAAGGCCATCTCACGGCTTGGCAACGCTGACCTAAGTCTTAAGGAGAAATTATGACTATTAACTGCAAGAACGCTTTTGCTGTCTGTTTTGTCATCCTAATCTGCACGGTCGCGGGTTTGGGGCAAGCTCCGCCAGAGATCAAAGTCAAGCTGGATGCTGAAGTCAAACGCTTGGCCTCGCTCAGCAGTGACCCTGAGGTGGTGAATGCAGTAAAGGCGCATAACGCAACCCCTGCCAGCACCGAAGCGATGGCCATGACCAACGACAAGTGGCGCAGCCTTTCCGTACTCGATCCTTTTGTTCGCGCGACCGCAAAGAGTCCCCTGTCCGAGTATCTGAAAACCAAAAAGACCACGGACGACACCATTGCGAAAGTCTTTGTCTCGGGAGCTGATGGTTTCAAAGTTGGATTCGACGCCAAGACCGAACACTGGACCCACAAAAGCATGCCGAAACACGAAGTGCCAATGAGCGGACTGACTTGGATTGGTCCCGTCAAGGTGGATGACTCCACAGGCCAGCAACTAATCCAGGTGGGATTGCCGGTGCTTGATGGTAGAAAGCCCATCGGATCCATTGTGGTCGGGTTGCGGGTTGACAGACTGCGCTAGGGCGGACCTTGCCGAGGGAGGGTTTCGCATGAGAAGTCAGGGTATCGCTCGGCGCATGACCCTGGTGGTAGCGGCGTCCGTTGCCATCACTGTAGCTGCCGTTTTAGGGTTGTCGTATCTGCTCCACGTCTCTATTGGCTCCGCCGACCTTATGGCCGCAACTGCCCGCGAGCAGACCGAACGATCCTTCCAGCTATTGGATCTGGTAGTGAGAGTCCAAGGGACCACGCAGAAACTGGTGCAAGCGACCGATCCCGACGTCATGGAATCGCTGATGCAACAAAACCAGTCGCTGGTGAAGGATGCGCAGGCAAAAGTTGAGCAGGTCGCTACGGGAAACAGCGACGTTAAGGCCGCATTTCATGCGCTGATTCAAGCCAACGAGCAGGTGACGAATCTAGTGCTGCAAGCCCACAACGCTGAGTCGCATCAGGCCATCATCGAAAAATCGAACCCCGCGTTCGAGGCGTTACTTGGGGCCATCAATCGCGATCAGAATCAGTTGGCCAAGAAACAGGCGGATGATACTGCAGCAGCGAGAGTTCGTTCCGTGCGGCTTGAGTCCACTATTTTTACTTTGGTGGTAGGCGGCATTGTTTTGCTGATCGCTTGGGGCGCGGCCTTGGTACGGAGCGTTTCCAGGGCTTTAAAAACTATGATCAGTATGGTCAAGGACTTGGCAGAGGGGGAGGGGGATCTGACCAAACGGGTGGAGATTGTCACCCACGATGAACTGGGGGAATTGGCTAAGTGGTTCAACACCTTCCTCGACCAGGTACATCACATTGTTTCCCAGATGGCCGGAACGGCCGAACAGGTGGCCAGTGCGAGCGAGCAACTGAATGCCACCAGCCATCAGATCACAGCCAACTCCGCGGAAACCTCGGCCCAGGCCGACGTGGTTTCTAAGGCCGCGCGACAGGTCAGCCAGAACCTCCAGACCGTCGCCACCGGCGCCGAAGAGATGGGCGCCACCATCAAGGAAATCGCCAAGAGCGCTACCGCAGAAGCGAACATCGCAACCTCCGCCGTAAAGCTGGCCGAAACTACAACCGTTACCGTGTCCAGGCTGGGTGATTCTTCAATCGAAATTGGTCAGGTCATCAAAGTCATCACTTCGATTACGCAGCAAACCAACCTGCTGGCATTGAACGCCACGATTGAGGCGGCACGCGCCGGCGAGGCGGGCAAAGGCTTTGCCGTGGTGGCCAACGAAGTGAAAGAACTAGCGAAGGAGACAGCCAAAGCTACAGAGGGCATCAGCCGGAGAATCGAAGCGATTCAGACCGACACGAAAGCGGTGGTGGATGCCATTGCGTCGATCAGCGAAGTCATCAACCAAGTCAACGGAATCTCCAGCACCATTGCCACAGCGGTGGAGGAACAAAGTGCTACCACCAACGAGATGGCGCACAACATGAGCGAAGCGGCTCGCGGCAGCAGCGAGATCACCAGCAACATTGCAGGCGTGGCAGATGCGGCGCAGGGTACGACTCGCGGAGCCAGCGATACGCAAAAGGCGTCGCAGCAACTGGTGGAGATGTCGACCCACCTCCGCAGTTTGGTCGGCAAGTTCAAGATCAACGGGGATGGGAGTGGCACAGGCACCGCGAGGAACACGAACGCAGGCGACAAGGGCATGGCCGCACACGCGTCCTAATGATTCCTCAGGTACGCCCGCGTGACTATGGAGGCTCTCTTCGAGAAGAGAGCCTCCAAGCTTTCACATCGCCCCAGGTACCTCTACGCCACGCCTCGCGCCTTTATCGGCGTAGCCATGTCGACCGGGCGTAACCCCCGATTCGACTCCTCAACCGTGCGTGCGGCCACCGGCTTCAACCAGAACAAAGCTAAGAACGCCGCGATAAGGTCGCAAGCAATCATCGCCCAAAAGACTTTCGTCCACGAGCCGGTTTTTTCAAACAACCATGCAGCACCGACGCCGGCAAAGAAAGCTCCTGCTCCCTTGGCGGTGTAAACGATGCCGTAGTTTGTGGTCGCCCACGTCTTCCCGAACAGGTCTCCGGTGATAGAAGGGAAGAGCGAGAAGATCTCGCCCCAGGCAAAGAAGCACAAGCCCGACAACGCGATGAACCAGACCGGGCGGCTAATCAGTTGGAGTAGCGCAAATACCGCGATCGCTTCCAGAGTGAAAGCGATGAACATGGTATTTTCGCGGCCGATATGGTCTGACACCCATCCCCAGAACGGTCGGGTCAGCCCGTTCAAATAACGGTCGACCGTGATCGCCATTACCAGAGCGGTCATGCCAAAGGCAACGACGACTTTGTCTACGTGGTAGGAGACAGCCATGGGGTTGAGCTGGGCGGTAACCACCAAGCCACCAAAGGACAACATGGTCATCATCAGATAAATAACGTAGAAGGAGGGCTGGCGAAGCATCTGCCAAGGCGTCATATCCACGTTGGAACTGCGCACATGTTGCTTGATTTTGGCTTCCTTCTCCGTCCAGTTGGGAGGAGTCCAGCCCACGGGAGGGCGAGCTAGGAAGAGGGCGGCAAAAAGGACCACGATGCCCTGAATGATTCCCCAGACGATCAAGGTGTGCTGATAGCCGCTGGCCTTGATCATCTTGTCGATCGGAGCCACCGTTAGCGCCGTTCCGATACCGTACGCCCCAGCCGTCAGACCGACACAAAGCCCGCGGTGGTCCGGAAACCATTTCAAAGCGTTCCCGATGGTGCCGCCGTAAACCACTCCGGCGCCGACACCGCCCAGGCAGTACCAAAAGTAGAGGCTGCGCAGCGTCTCGGCTTGGCCTGCAAAAATCCAGCTCAGGCCGACCAGGATCGCGCCAAAGCCCAGCATGAGGCGTGGCCCGATCCGGTCCACAAGATATCCTTCGAAGGGTACCAGCCAGGTTTCGAGGATGATGAAGAGACTGAATATCCCCTGAATTGCCGCCAGCGAGACATGCAGGTGAGCCTGCATGGGTTTGGTGAAAAGGGTCCAGGCGTATTGGAGGTTCGCGATAGCCATCATCGCGATGATGCCGGCAATTAACTGGATCCAACGATTGGGAATACGCGAAGGGTGAATCAAAGAGGCTGTAGATGCAGATGTAGCCATAGTATTACCTCCGTGACGACGGCGCGCTAGAATTTAACAGCACACACTGCCAAACGCCAGTCCCCAATCTTGGCTATGACCTTGGTCCGCGAGTTGCGGATGTCGACTAACTTTGCCGTCCAACTGTGCTAACTCGATGGCGCGGCGTCGGCCTCCACTTCTGTCCGGAAGGGGATCACCCCGGGAACTAGCCACTTTTCCCACATCTCATCGACTTTGCTTTGGAAATAATCGATATCGTCTTTGGTAAAGTGCGCGAATCTTCCTTGCTTTAGTAAGTAGTCTCGTACCGGCTGCCGCGGGATTTTCTTGGACGCGATTTGCTGCGTCCTGCCGGTCAGCCTCAGCACGCCATCTTCCACTTCATAGAGCGGCCACACGCCGGTGTTTACAGCCAACTCGCCCATCTCGTGCGAGAGGTAAGGATCGTAATCCCAACCCTTGGGGCAGGGATCGAGCGAGTGGATAAAGGTGGGCCCCCCTATGGTCAAAGCTTTGCGCATGGCATTCATTCCCGCCAGACCGTAAGACATGCAAATAGTTGCAACGTATCGGCAACTGGGATGGCCGGCGGCCATCATGCCCGCCATATTTTTCTTCCAGCGGCGATGCATAATTCTCTTCACTCTGCCGGGCGTACTGAATGTTGTATTGGCGCCCCACGGAGTGCTCCCCGACAGCTGAATATCGGTGTTCGCGTAAGATTCGTTGTCATACATCAGGATGAGGCAGTTGTAATCGGGATGAGTGAGGGTGGCCGAAATTCCGCCCACGCCCATGTCCGCTCCGCCGCCATCGCCGCAGAATGCTATCACGTTTATGGGCTCCTGCTTCATCTTTCCCTTGCGCATGAGAGCTTTCAGAGCGGCAGAGGCGCCGAGCGCCGCTGATCCGCTGCTCCCCAGTTGGGTGTGCATCCAGGGAAGCACCCAAGAGGTGCTGTAGTACGTAGTGTTGGCCACGTACATGCATCCGGTGCTGCCCAGCACGATTGTGCGGGGGCCGGCGGCTTTGGCCATCATCTTCATCAAGAGCGCCGACTCGCAGCCCTGGCAGGTTCTGTGACCCGAAGTGAAATACTCATCCAGCGGAACCTTCTTGACCGCTTTAAAGGGATCTAGCTTCTGGGTCGGATCGATCTGTACATAAGTAGCCATAAATTCCTCATCCTCTCTGACGTCAAATGTCGTGCGAAACGGATTACTCTCGCAATCCGATCCATTGAGTTAAAGGCTGCGCTTTGCCATCGGCAGCGTTGTAAACTGCGTCGGCCATCTTCTGCACATCAGGCACGGTAACTTCGCGCCCGCCGAGGCCGCAAATAAAATCCACTACTGGCGGTTTCTTCCCTGTTCCCGGATATAGAGCATGCCGAACTTCGCCGGCCAACACGCCTCCGAGATAAGGCGAGCCAAAGGAGTAGTCACGATCAATGACCCCAATCGCTGCGAAGCGTTGTAGGGACTTGGCCAATTCTTCCGCCGCAAACGGCCGGAACCAGCGCATGCGCACGAACCCAACTCGTTTTCCTTCTTTGCGCATCTGCCGGATCGCTACCTTCACCGAGATCGAGAGCGTTCCCATTCCCATGAGAACGATGTCCGCGTCTTCGGTCATGTACTCTTCGAAGAATGGATTGCCGTAGGAGCGTCCGAAGATGCGCTCGAAATCGGCGTAGGCTTCCTTGATTACCGTGTAAGACCTTTCCATCGCCGCGTAGTTCTGACGGCGTATTTCCATGACCCAGTCTTCGTTGCCCTGCGGCGCCACGGTAATGGGATTGTCAGGATGGAGCAGTAAGTCACCACGGTCGTACGGTGGGAGGAATTCGTTCACCTGCTCTTGCGATGGAATCTTGACTAGCGCCTGTGAGTGCGTCAAGAATGCGCCATCGCAACTGATCGCGCAGGGAAGGAAGACTCGCCGGTCTTCAGCCACTCGATAGGCGATAAGAGCTGTGTCCAGCGCTTCTTGCGCATTGTCCACCCAAACCAATTGCCAGCCCAGATCGCGCACCGCCAGCGCGTCGTTATGTTCCACGCCGAAGGCGCCAGGATCGTCCAACGCCCGGTTGCCCACCATGGCGATCATCGGAATACGCAACGCCGGTGTCACCGTGAGCGCTTCCATGGCATACATCCAGCCCACGCCGCTCGAGCCACAAAATACGCGGGCTCCGCAGGCGGAGGCGTGCTTCACGATTTCAAACTGCGAATGTTCGCCTTCCGCGACGATATATTCGCAATCCATTTCGCCGTTCGCCACCAGTTTGCACACATATTGCATAACCGTGTCGTAGGGGCGAATCGGGTAGGCTGTAATTACATCCACGTCCGCCAGTTTGCAAGCGACCGCGATTGCTTCGCTGCCGGTGATTAATGCTGTTTCGTCAGTTTTGCGCTGTTCCTCGATTACTGTAGCCACTGCCATGACGGACTCTCCTCGTAAAGGGACGCTATAAAACGCGTGCTATTTTCCTTGTGCAATCTCGAGCATCTCAGGGACCTGCTCCTCATACTGGCCCTTATAGCGGAACCCATGGGACCGCTCCGGATGCGATTTAATTTTCTCTTCCAGCCAGACCTTATAACCGTCTTTGTCTTTCCGCCAATCTTCCCACTGGCTGCTGTTGTCATGGAATTCCGTCTCATTCACCATAGTGACGCATTCTTTAACAGGGCAGACTGCCTCGCAAACGCCGCAACCGCAGCAGGCTTGCATATTCGCGTCATACAAACCTTCCGGGGTCACATCGAAGCATGAATCCGGGCACTGTAACCAGCACAGAGTGCATTTAATACAGGTATCGAAATTCACCACCGGCCGCATGGTTCTGGTGCTGAATTTCTTGAAGGTGGGATTGCGATCGGGTTGAAATCCACCGCTGGCGTGAGACGTGGGGTCGTCCATTTTGTGTCCGGCGGGAATGCTGGGAATCGCGATACCTTCACCCATTTCATGCCACTTGGGGAGATCAAACTTGTAAGGCATTTCCGGATTGCCCTGGTTAGGCTGGACCGTGGTACTGGTAGTGCGATCATAGGACTTGGCCGCCGAGGTCGCCTTGAGTTCATCCTTCCACTCGTCGACAATCGCTTTTTGAACTGACTTCAGGCTGAACAGATCAGGTAATATCTTGGCAATCGATCCCAGAATACGGACGTCGGTGTGATCGTCCTTGTACACCCACAGTCCCGAAAAGCTGACCGTACCCTTAATGATGGACAATTGGTAAGGGTATTCTTTGCGGTGCGCCATAGCGATAATGGCGTCGGGACCTTCGCGGGAGGTCACGATGAGTGTGCCACCAGGTTTCAGCAGCCGGTTGACAGGCTGCAGGCCGTACCATGCCCACGACTCCACGCCCTTGCACAGCGTGTCATCGACACAAATGGTGACATCGACTTCTTTGGGTTCGTACTTGGCCATTCCGTCCTGAAGGGTCTCTTCGTCGGTGGCCACAATCGCGAAGTTCTTCGCCGGAATGCCGTTGCGCTCGGGACTGTCCCCGTAGCGGCCAAAAGAAATCCCCGGCTTGCCTTCGTGATGAGCGGCCAGCACGATTGCACGGCTGATTCTTCCAGCCATAGTCTTTTGAAAAATTCCTCGATAGATAATTTCGATCGCGAATAGCCGGCCCATGTGAACATCCTCCATTAGTCAAAACTTGTTAAGTACGATTTCTTCGACGTCTTCAATGTGCCGCCGCATGGCGGATTTGGCAGCTTCGGCATCGTGACGTTTAATCGCAGCCAGAATTCGGCGGTGCCCGGCAAGCGACTTTTGCGGACGCCCTTCCACTTGCAAAGAACGTTCTCGCGTGTCGCGCAGCAGGTCCATGAGCGTGTCGAGCACTTTCAGCACGACACTGTTCCCTGAAGCCAAAGCAACGCTGTAATGGAATTCGGTGTCCTCAGCGATCGCGGGCTCACCCTGACTGTGCTTATCCGCCTGCCGTTGCAGAATCTCTTCCATCTCAGAAATTTCGTCGGCCGAAGCATGGGTAGCGGCGCGGGCTGCGAGCGGCGGTTCCAACATCTTGCGGAAATCCAGAAATTCGCTCACCAGTTCCTGGCGGCGCTTGAGCGCATCGGCAAAGGGATTCACCACCGATCCAGCCGAGATTTCGCGGACAATGGTGCCGGCCCCTTGACGCGGTTCCACCAGGCCCATCAACTCCAAGCCTCGAATCGCATCGCGAATGGAGCTTCGGCTGACGCGCAACGTCTCTGCCAGTTCGCGCTCCGAAGGCAGTTTGTCGCCGGGGCGCAGTTTTTTTAGAATCAGACGCTCGATCTGTTTGGCGACTTCTTCGTAGACCTTATTTCTTCGGACTACTTCAAAGTCGGATTTAATCGCCGTTCCCAAGACCGATATCTCCAAGTGGTCCGATAAGTGGACCAGCCGACGAGGGGAGTATACGCCCGTTGTCAAGCTCCCAGCAAATATTTTTATTTGGTGAATGAAAAAAACAATGGAGCTCCGCGATGGGGTACAGCCCTGTCCTCTGTCGCGCCCTTCTCGGCGCATTCTGCGGGTCTTCTCAGCGCCCTCTGCGACTTAAGACTTCGTGTTAGACGAGCCTGCGTTTGCGTCGAGAACCGACATCGCAATACCATAATCGTAATGAACCCGCCCGCTGTTTCCCGCCGCCGATTCCTGAGTGGCGCGTGCACGCTCGCAGGCGTGGGATTCGCAGGTGCCAGCCTTCACCTGCCATGCGTTGCCTTACCGCCGGACCAAACCGCCGTCGACTACACACTGCACATCAAGAGTTCTCCCATCGAGATCGCGCCCAAGCGAATCATTTCCGCTCTCACGTACAACGGGCAGTTTCCCGGACCATTGCTTCGTTTCAAAGAAGGCCGACAAGTCACGATAGACATTTACAACGAAACCGATACCCCAGAACAACTGCATTGGCACGGTCAAAAGATTCCTGTAGATGTGGATGGGGCCGCTGAAGAAGGCACGCCATTCATCCCAGCGCAGGGCAAACGGCGGATCACATTTACTCCGGGTCCGGCGGGCCTGCGCTTCTATCACACGCACAATCGCTCGGGAGCGAACCTGGCTGCGGGACAGTACGGTGGAGAAGTCGGGCCGCTCTACATCGACCCTGCGCAGGATCCAGGTCTATATGACCGCGAAGTCTTCCTCGTGCTGAAGGAATTCGAGCCCAGCTTCAGTCGCGGCGGCGATATGTCTCAGAATTTTCTGTCCCCATCAACCAAGGTGAAGGCACTCGAAGAGCAAGGCGAGTCTGCCATGAGAGCGTCACTCGCCAAGGGCATGCCGCATGGCTATGAGGTAGGCTACGAATGCTTTACCATTAATGGCCGCATGCTCGGCCATGGAGAACCGATCCATGTGAAGCAGGGCGAACGAGTCCTGTTTCATATTCTGAATGGAAGCGCGACCGAGATTCGCAGCCTCGCCTTACCTGGGCATTCTTTTCATGTCGTGGCGCTTGATGGAAATCCTGTGCCCAACCCGGCGACCGTTCCAGTGCTCTGGCTCGGCACGGCGGAGCGCATTTCTGCCATTGTTAAAATGAACCACCCGGGGGTTTGGATTATGGGTGATTTGGCGGATGATGACCGTCACCACGGCATGGGAATCGTGATTGAATATGCAGGGGTCAAGGGCAAAGCACAATGGATTGCGCCACAGCCCTATCGCTGGAACTACACAGTCTTTGCTAAGGCCGGTGCAACTGCCGTACCACCGGATGACACCTTCGAGATGCTCTTTGCGAAAGACAACGCCGCCGAAGACGGCTTCAACCGGTGGACGATTAACGGAGTGGCTTACCCGATGAGAAACGAAATGGCTCCCGCATCGTTTCATCTGAAGCCGGGCAAGCGCTATCGACTGCGTATGCGCAATGCCAGCGATGACATTCATCCAATCCATTTGCACCGCCACAGCTTCGAGCTAACCAGGTTGGTAGGCAAGCCTACTGCAGGAATTTTCAAAGACGTTGTGATGTTGGGAGGCTATCAGGAAGCCGAAGTGGATTTCGTCGCCGACAACCCAGGTCTGACTCTGTTTCACTGTCATCAACAGCTCCACATGGATTTCGGTTTTATGACGTTATTTGACTACGTCTGATCTATGGCGGGTTTCGATAGGCAACAGTGACCGAACCACTCGGAAGCTCGTTCTACGCGCGTCCAACCATGGCGAACTTCTTTGTGAATATGTTGTCACCTCATGCAGCATCTTTTTTAGCAGGCTTTTCCGGATTGGCTTCTTTCGGGTCATCTTCCACTTGCGGTTTAGCCTCGGTGGTGCTGTTAGGCTTGGCTGCTTCTCGCGGGGCCGGCTCTGTTTGACTTTTTTCCAGGTGCTCACCTTCGGGCTTTTTGATTGGTTGCTTCTGAGTATTCTCCGCATCGGCCGTTTGCTTCGCACTCTTGATCAGGGACTCTTCAGCGCTTTTCATGGCGGACGATAGAATGCTTTTCATCCTTATTCTGGATTCTGGCGGCACGCCATCTGACACTACTCACGTTGCCTGCCTGCTCCAAATAGGGCGAGAGTTCCTCGTCGGTGGCAATGCCTTTGTCTTTCAAGAACTGCAGAATGGCGGTACTTCGCGTTTCCAGCGCTTCCAGAGAAGGAAATAATTCCTCAAGCACTTGGTCCGCTAGGTGCATCTCCATGGCATACTCCTCCCCAAAATCTCATTGCTTTGATGCACGAACGGTATGTCGCGAAAGCGGCTCCTTCTGCGTCCACATGGCTGCGAAGGAAGGGCGCGTACACCGGGGCGATGCAGCGCCACCTCGGCCGATTTGAACTGGCGAACGGAGGAACCATTTTCTCGCGTACAGAACCTGTACTGATCTGAATTCGGTCTGCTACAATTCAGCAGAGAGCATGGACAGATGCTCGGCATCGCGATAGCTTGCGGACGGTTTCTTGGCGGTTTTTCATATTGTCCATTTACTGTCCATTTCGTGCCGAAAACTGGTTATATTCGGTGGAACGGATTGAAGCAGGCGAAACGGTTGACAGCAAAAATAGCCAGTAAACATGCGGGTTTGGCCCTAACCGTATGAAAAGCAAGAGGGGACGTAGTTCAGTTGGTTAGAACGCTGCCCTGTCACGGCAGAGGCCGCGGGTTCGAGTCCCGTCGTCCCCGCCATTCTTTGCAAACCTAACCTCCAGCAAATCAGGGGATGTTAGGGGACGATAAGCGCCGGACGAGAATGACCCCATCCGAAGACGCTCACAAACAGCATTCATTGAATGAGGTTTGTCTTGGCCAAAATACCCGTCGGCAAAATGGCGTCGACCAATTTGTCCTGCGCCAATCGTTTGGTCTTCGATGTCGCCTGCAGGTACTTGTTCGTGGCATGGAGGTTGCTGTGCCGCAAGTAGTCGCGGATTGTGAGTTGATGCTCACCCATCTCCGTTAGCATCGTTCCAACCGAATGTCGAAACGTGTGCCAGCCCACACTTGTGATTCCGATCCGTCTGAATGCAGGCTGTATTTTCTTCTTCAGAACCGAAGCTAGATCTAACGGCAACGCCCCCGGTAGAGTCCAGAATCATCTCCCCTTGAAATTGCTGCAATCGTTCTCGCATTCCTTCTTCCCACCCTTTATTCTCGCACGCCACCTGGAACGAGACAGCTAGAGTGAACTTGAAGAGCGGCCCAGCGTTGATGGGCCTGAACTCCTGGTTCATAAGCTTCCAAATATTCGAGTGTGTTTTCAGATTGCGATGGCAACTGCCAGAGCAATCAAGGCAATCGCAGAGAAAACTGCCCGAGCGATATGCGAATACTCCCATCTATCTCTAAAACGTTGCCAGTTCGAATCGAACGTGTCCGCAGCGGGGAGGTTTGCACGATCAAGTGCAAAAAACTTGGTCCGGTGGTTCCTAGTTGGTGATTCTTCAGCCAATGTCGGTTGACGGGCTGCGTGATCAACCAGAAGATCGCATGCGTCACCAGGAGGGCCACGAATGCTGACAGGGCCCACCAGAAAGCTGCCATGATCGCGCATCAACAGCATGAGAACCAGCGTCGCGATCACCGCGAGCGGTTCTGCGATTCCGCCGAGAGTGAAGCCCGGGTAATAGATCCCCTGTACCGCCAAATACGTCTGTTTATCAAGCCGCATCTTGCCGGGGACTTCGAGGGCATGCGCCAAGGCCATGCTCATGGCGGTCCCCGCGAGAAATACGGTAACGACCTGGAGAGCAAGAAACCTACAGACCTTAGAATCAACCACGATCGCGGCGAAGCGGTTGAGCTGAGGTTTCTGGCAGACGTGATCGAAGCACGATCATGCGAACTTCGATCCGCATCGTTGTGGGGAAGGCGGCGTATCAGTGAGATGAATTCAGTCGTGAAGGGTTGTCCAAAACATTCAAAAGCACTCGAGAGAGAAGGTCTCTTTGTTATTTTGTTATTTTCAAACGACGGCTGAGTGTGTGTGGAAATAGAACAAACCACGTGGACGCCTTTCGCATCGGATAGAGACGGTTTGATTTCATGCCTGCAGTTCCCAAACTCGATCCTCGGGAAGAGCATTTCCGCATCGCAAGTGAGACAGACAGTCTGAGTTTGTTTTTGCGCTATCTCGGCCCAGCGCCGCCTGTCACTGCGCTGAAGATCGTGCTCTACATTCACGGAGCAACATTTCCCTCGGCGCTTTCAATTGCCCACCGCTTCGACGGTTACTCGTGGCGGGACGATCTGAACGCTGCGGGCTATCACGTCTGGGGTTTGGACTTCCTAGGGTTTGGCGGCTCGGATCGCTATCCTGAGATGTCTGAATCATCCGAGGGAACTCCCGCGCTAGGTCGAGCCGAGGTTGCAAGTCGGCAAATTGAAAAAGCAGTCGACTTCATTCTCAAACGGCATGGTGCCGACCGGCTCTCTCTGATCGCTCACTCGTGGGGTTCGATGCCAGCAGGACTGTTCGCGGGTCGCAACCCGGAACAGATCGATAGGATTGTCTTCTTCGCTCCCATAGCGCAACGGCGAAACCAGTTGTCCCCGAAGAGATTTCCCGGGTGGCGTCTCGTTTCTCTAGAGGAGCAGTGGGATCGCTTTGTCGAGGATGTTCCGCGGGGAAGCCCAGCCGTCCTGTCGAAAAGACACTTCGAGGAGTGGGGCCCGATGTATCTCGACACCGATGAACTCAGTAGAACACATTCACCAGAGGGTGTGAAAACGCCTACCGGCCCCGTGCAGGAAATCGCTGAGGCTCATGCAGGACAACTGGCCTACGATCCGGGCTTGATCAAAGCGCCGGCGGCGATCATTCGCGGCGAATGGGACCACCTCGTCACCGACGACGATGCGCGTTGGCTCTTTGGAGCACTGAAGAATTCGCCCATCAAACGCGACATTAAGATCAGTCACGCCACTCATCTTATGCATCTCGAGCGCAATCGATATGCGCTTTACCGAGAAGCGCAGCAGTTTCTCGATGGCGGAGATCAACCCAGCATTGGTTTGCGTGGGAAATGCGCGGCAGACCGCACCGGAACATCTACAGACTCAACCTCAGGAGATAAGGAAATGAAGGAATCAACCTTGACCTACGATACCGATCAAACTCAAATATCGGGTTACGATTACGGGAAGGCAGGAAGTGCACACTCGCCGCTGTCCCTTGAAGAATTGCGACAGCTGGAACAAAGCGTCGGATGGAGCG